>WNFO01001415.1_pt1 | contig 18838 bp, 29 predicted proteins | sample 5400251 | NCBI WGS metagenome assembly WNFO01 (sample SAMN13153354, study PRJNA577476) | soil metagenome | isolation source: 100 cm saprolite under Madrone tree | place: USA:California | collected 2016-06-14
AAGGGGCAACAGGGGTTGGCTACGTCGTTGCCGCTGCTGCTACGCTCGGCGCCGTCACGATACTCTGGAGTCTGCGCGACGGCGAGGCGGGAAATTTGATGTTCGATGGTGCCAGTATCTGTGAGTGTCTTTTCATTTTTCAACCTGCCTGCCTGCCCGTCATCTCATCCTGACTGCCCCGATTAGTCCTGTACAGTACCGCCATTGCTGTTTACGTACAGTCCGTGCTTCCCAGTACGCCCACTGTTTGTCTGCGCTCTTACTCATCGCTCATTTTTTACCTGGTTGCTCTATCACAGGCATATTCACCAACTATGTCGCGCTCCCACCCAACAACCCTGGTGCTAAATTCCCGCCCGACCTGCGCACCCCAACGCTCGGACTCGCATCGAGCCACCTCATCTGCAGCGTCGCCCTTACAGGTGTTCTCGCCCTGCAAACAGGCAGATGGTGGGCCGAGCGTGCAGATGACGATGCTAGCGCCGCGGAGAAGCTCAGCACGTCTGGTGGTGGCAGCGATGAGAAGGAAGGCAGCAAACCGGGATCTAAGAAAACCTCGCAGGGTGAAGGCGGGGCGGAGCTAGCGACTGCGTCAACATAAGGGACTGATACATGGATGATTCCTTTCCCCATTTTATATCTTCCGCTGGACGAGAAATTCTCCCACATAAGGCCTGAAGATCTCATGCACGAAAGAATCTTGACTACGATACTTCACTCATGGAACGAGGGGTGAAATAACAAATATACGGGTTGTATATATAGGGAGAGCGGAGATTATTATGTAGCATGGCTACGATGTTACTCTTGTACAATGTCCTCCTTGCGCGGTTTCGACTCTTTAATTTCACCCAACAAGTTCCGCGCGTCTGTCTCGTCATCCTCGATTACGATCCCTAGTCCTTCTTCGCGTGCGAGTCCGAGAACGTGCTCAAGCTCGACGTAACCATCATGGTCGACATCCAGCTTGTCAACAACATGCGCAACCACGTCCTCCTCTGGTCGGTGTCGGATCATTGACAGTGCTTTGGCGAGGTCCCGTATCGGAATGCGACCTGTTGCGTCGCATGCAATAAGTTGCAGTGAGCCGCCCACACGTGCATCGTACTCTTCAAGTTGCTTATCTAGTTTTGTTACCATGTTGCATATGCGCTTCACAAGTGCCGCCGCTTTCGGGTCCTATTCGTGCGGCAGCTGTCAGCAAATATTCGTAATGACAACATGAAGGAAAATAGTACTTCGGCTTCCTCACTCGCAGCCCGTTGGTTTTCTTCCATAAGGCTATGCAACTCATCACGTTCCTTGAGTACGGACGACTTTGCGGTGAGTACCGAGATCACTTCAACGAGTTCTTTCAGTTGCTCTGTCGTCATACGCGTGTCTTCTTCCGAGGGCTCAGAGCATAGCTACCATTGAGTGTTCATTAGCCAGCCCTTCCCTTAACCAAAAAGCACACAAACATACCTCAGAGTCAGGTAGCAATGACTCGGCCACGCGTGCCTCCTCCTCACGCTTTGTGCGCTCTGAAGCTTCGCGTCTTGCTCGTCGCGCATCCTCCTCCTTCTGTTCTTGCTCTTGCTCATCTTCTATTAGTTCTTCTTGCTGCTGCAGCACCTCAAGTCGCTGCTTGTATGACGCCTTTTCCGAGTCGACTTCCAGCTCCGCTTCGCTCAACTGACCTCTCATCAGTCGCATGCCGGAAAATAAAAATAATGGGAATTAGCGTACAAGATTGTCCGGCAATCCACTGAGCACATATTCGAGACTCCGCACGACAGCCACCTGGCTGGTCTCATTTTCTCCGGGCTTGCGGTCGAATTCAAATGCGCGCCCGAGGATGAGTAGAACCCCTGAGACGCGCTCACTGAGATGCAAGTCGATCCAAGTCTTAAGGTCCTCGCGTAGGCGTGCCGGGCTTACACCGTATGTGCGGATACCTCGACTTTGGCTCGCATTTTGCAACTCGGCCGTACTCAGTTCGGCGACGCCCTCAGCGAGAATCACTTGATCATCCCGGCGAAGTTGCAATAATCGCGACCGGATTGCGCCACGTAAAAAATTGTCTGTGCCGAAAGCATTAAGGCCCATGTATCGGCACATTGAAGTCAGCTGTGGACGCGAGAGGTTGTCGAGTGTAAGGTCGTCATCAAAGAGCTTGGCGACATTTATGATATCTTCATTAGACGGCGATTCACCAGTTGAACGCACCTTGAGAGAAAATGTTGGCTCAAGAGGAAGACATTAAATAGATGGCATACTTTGCGGAAGAACTCCTTGAAGGCATCGCTGCCCAGGATATGAGCATTCGCCTTGAGGCCAGACTCACGAAGCGTCTCCTGAAGGAACTTGGCCATCTCAAGTCTCACGCGGAGGAGCTTTCGAGCCTTTTCTTCCTATGAAACGGAGTAAACGTCAATGAGGGTTCTTAGTTAAATAACAGGCACGTGCAGCTGCGAACTTGTCCTCGAAGGTAGAAGGAAGCATGTTTGGGAAGAGCTTGAGGGCGACCGGGAGCAGGAACTCCATGAAAGGAACCACGATGAAGACGGCAAACGGAATTACTCGAAGCAAGTCTTGTGTCGTCCGTCGAAGCTGAGCATTCAACCATTGCAGTCAGCATTCGAACGGGTCAGGTAACTACCACGTACCTGCCTCCGCTCACGGCGTGTGAGGGTCTCGCCTTGAAGAATTTTTCTCTGTAGGCGCGTAGAGATGCGGACTTCTTTGGCGAGGAGTTTGGAGCCTTGCCAGTAGTGATGCGCCTCGTGCTTGATCTTATTCCATACACGCGAGAGCATGGGCTCTTCTGGCTTGGCACTTTTTGTTGTCGGTGGCGAAGGGGAGGGAGGGGGAGAGGAAGGGTCAACCGATGTCTTAGTCGACTGGAAGCGAGTTAATGGATGCGCCTGGATAAATCGCTGGGACATGGGCAGAGTGCGTTGTGCGTGCAAATATGAGACCAGACGAGAATGCGCCCCATAGCTGCGGCAGACTACAGGGAGGAGTGCAAGTGGCGGTGAGCGAGGCAACCATAAAGACATAAGAAAAGGCACTGGTGCGGTAGAGCGGGCGAGGGAAGCGGAACGACTCGGAATTTGGCGCGTCATCGCGGCGGACTTCAGTCGGCGCCAAGTGCGCGCTCTGATGGCAAGCTCACTAGACCCGACGAGCAGAGAGTACCAACGCGCTAGAAGGCACCACTATAAAACGACTAAGAATCGCACAGAAGGCTTTGGTGCAGACTGGACGCCCTTCAGGGTAGCAGAAAAAAAGTACAAAGCCCGCTTTCCTCCTCCAGATCTCTCGGACGTGCTTGATCTTGCATTGTTGGATGAGACCAAATCCTCAGAGATTGAGCGTGCAGGGTGGATGGGCCGTGCAGATGCGGTTCTAACCAATGAGATTGGTCTCAGAGATGCTCAGGCCACTACTGCGAGAACGCGCAAAGCATTTGCAGTGACTGGCATTCCTGGTGCGTAGAATCCAATGACCCCCCATACGGCGCAGGCCTGTATCCTTGTTCTGACATTCGCTCCCTATTCCACTTATGAGGTCTGGTGATTCTGCCGTCATTTGTCTCGGAGGGCACGCAACGCGACCTGATCCGATGGTCCCTCGGCGAACATGCCGGACACCCAAGCGAGACTAATCTCGATGCTCACTATGTCCTCCCTCCATCCGGCCTTTGGTATACCTACCTACACTCCCCAGAGGCCATCGTCCAGCCTCGTGCCTCTTCCGTAATGACCTCACCCCCACTGGATGCGTCAGGTCCGCGACATCTTGTCTCGAATACTCCTGCCTCGCCCGCGATATTCTCCCTTCTTTACAGCACACCAAAGCCCCCACCAGTACCGTCCGTACACGCGCAACCGCTTAGCGCCACTGAGCTCCTTCCGCGCCTGCGCTGGGCAAATATCGGTCGGTCATACCATTGGGGCACGAAGCAGTATGACTTTACACGTCAGGTGCAGCCGGTCGGTGGGCCAATCCGAAAGGTCTGTATTGAGGTAGTACGCAACATCAATTGGCATGACGTATTCGGAAACCCGGATGCAGAATCACTTGATGGTTGGGGAGATGATGGGCCCGACTGGCACACTTGGGAGGAGACGTATGGTCAGTGCCCTAAAACCGTCTTGCTGCCCCCGCATCATCCGCATTTGTGGTTATCACTCAAGCTGCGTACTTGCAGAGCCTGACGCAGGCATCGTTAACTTTTACCAAACGAAAGATACCTTGATGGGTCATGTCGACCGCTCCGAGATTTGTGCCACTTCACCTCTTGTTTCCATTTCGTGAGCTTCCTCCTGTTCCCATTACCTTTACTAATGTTCGGTCTGTTATTAGCCTCGGCAACGCCGCAATCTTCCTCGTTGGCGGTCTCACGCGCAATATCGCACCAATTCCGATCTTGCTGCGCTCTGGCGATATCATTGTCATGTCCGGACCTGCGTGCCGTCGCGCATACCACGGTGTTCCACGCATACTCGAGCGAACGCTACCGGCCTATCTCGGAGAGGGTACCAATATCGATGATGAACTGTGGACACCGTATGCGCGGTACATGGACACGACGCGAATTAACATCAACGTGCGGCAGGTATTTCCCAAGGGGTTCAACCCTGGCCTCGCACAATCTTAGGACCGTCGCAGAGCTTTACTTTCTGGTGCGGTTGTTGTCCAAGCTATCGTGGCTTGTGCAATGCTTTATATCATCCTTCTCAAATTTTGTGTGTAACCGATAACTGCATTATTGTGTGTAATGCTGCGTGTTCTATTGCTATAATCTAAATACGAATAGAACATTTTAAGAGGAGGGTAAGAAGAAGGCAGAATACCTAGGGGCACTTTGGCGTCTATTTTATGACGAAGCTATTAAACAAGCTGCGCTCCCAATGTGCCGTCGCACGTCATGGTAATCAATGTCGTGGGCTGGGTGCCTGAGTTCAGTCTCATCAGATGCACGGAAAGGTGAGAGTATACGTACAGTCCTCGACTTCTCCCCAGCGCTCAATCTGGCTTGCGACCTCTACTTGAGATGCTAGCGCGGCCTGCTCAGCATTGATGCGACCATGTACGAGTGCGAGTGCTATTATGAACGACTTGGTTGTGAAAGTCACACGTTCCATCGCTGTCCACAACACATAATTAATGGATGAGATAGAGAACGATAAATGATACGCAACAGGCCATTTGCCAGGGATCGAAACCCTGAAGCAGTTTATCGAGCTTTTTCTTCGTCGCTTCTGGCTGAGCATTGAGTAATAGGGAGTTGGAGGTGAGAAGCTCGACGTCAAAGGTATCACGCGCCCAGCTGAGCAAGGGATCCCAGTGATCCTTTTGTAGACGCACGAGGGGCTCGGGATACTCCTGGTGAAAGCTAACCCATCGTGTGTCAGGTAATGAGGATAATTGTTAAGGGGTGAGGTGCGATACCAGATAGTATCGGTATCGAGATACTTGAACAAAGCGGTGCGGGCGTCGGCACGCGTCGTAACTTCATTCATTGTGTCTATGGCTCGCGCTGCCAGTGAGGTCTACTCTCGTATTTTAATTGAAAAACCAAGGTGCTGACATGGATCACATACCATGGGCAGTGCATGCGATTTGAGTACATTGCGTTGATTCTCCCACTCAGTCACGATAAGTGTTGCGGCAAGGCGTTTTGAACAAGGCAGTAATAAAGGCTTTCCCGCAGGCGTCTTGAGAGGACGAGAGTCAAGTGTAATGGCAAAAGCATCTCCTCGCTCTTGGAGACTAACAGTTTTCCAAAAGCGCGTGAGCGTTACCTCTGCACCTGCAAGTATGTGAGTCGCGGAGCGGAGATGGAAGGATACACATACGATTCGTTGCAGTGGCCGGCGTACTACGAACTGGTGGTGTGGTCGATACGAACCGACAGAAGCTCCGGATGACGCGCTGGGTAGCCTGTGTTGATGTGCGAGCCTGCAGGACAGCGCGACAAAGCATGATTGTCATGCCATGTCGCGCGGCGGCTCAGCGTGCGGTTTTCATTTCCAGGATATAAACCGGGCCGCGCTTTCCGGGTGCAGTCTCCGACAGCCACAGACGCGTAGGTCACCGCGACACGGCAACCCGAGTCAATGTCCACACAAACAACCGGTGTTGGAATGAGACAGCCTATGATTTCCAGCTTCTTCCCCCAACCCTCAAAGGGTACTGGCGCTAACTCTGAGCCCCTCTCGAGCTCCAGCTCGCCGATAGACCTCACCATTTCAGACGACGACGAGCCACGGGCCAAGAAACAAAAGACTACACATAAGCCAACCCCGGATTCCAGTCCTCAACGCCAGCCTCAAAGTTCTCATGCCCCTGCTTTTCGATGGCGCTATGTCCCTTCGCAGTCGCCAGAGAAACCCCCCGTAAATCCAGAGGCCAAGAAGCGGCGTGAGCTATTCGCAAAGCACCTCTTAGCAGACAACAGCTCATTCGTTGATACGACTGAGGCCTTGGACGGGCACAGGCTTTCAAGTGACCATGCGGACGGGGAAACGAACTCTTCTCGAGCTGAGTCAGACGGCGAGTTTAAACAATTGCAAGAGCTGTTTGCTCTAAAAACAGAGCAAAAGAAAAAGAGAAAGGTGATCCAGGAAAGGACCTCGAAAAAGCAGACAGAGGTTGGCCCCAGTGGCGAGCCGTATACTGCTCTGGAGTTGCAGGTATGGAGTTTCCTCGCTGACAGGTGCATGAGTGTTCATACCGAATAGGTTCTTCAACTCAAAGCCAAACACGAAGGCGTACTTCTGATGATAGAAGTCGGTTACAAGTACAGATTTTTTGGGGAGGATGCAAAGGTTTATTTGTCCTGGATCACACTGTCATTATTCACTTATGTCCTTGCTCTGCTCAGACGGCCGCCAAGGAACTCGGAATTGTTGCATACCCTGATCGCAACTTTATCGTGGCATCGATACCTACTCACCGGCGTGATATCCATCTTAGAAAGTGACGATTTTGGCATTCTGTGATATTCCTCATCTAACTATCTTCTAAAGGCTGCTATCTCGAGGCCACAAAGTTGGCATAGTGGGCCAGACAGAAACAGCAGCACTAAAGAAAGTCGGAGAGAACCGTAATGCTCCTTTCAAGCGAGAGCTTACGCATCTTTACACCGCCGTAACGTGAGTCGGCGGTTCTGAACCTTCATATTGTGATTCCGTATACTGATTGCCCTTAGATATGTTGACGACCTCGACTCCGTTGATGATGTGGATGCAAATGACGCGCCGTTGCTAATGTGCCTGGTCGAACAGTTACGAGGTGGCATGGGAGCCGATGAGAGGGTCAATATTGGGATGATTGCCATCTGTCCTAGCACGGGTGACGTTGTATGGGATGAATTTGAAGGAAAGTGTCTTATCGGGCACTTATCTGATACCGCTGAGAACTCATAAGCCACCCACAGATGGTCATATGCGTACAGAGCTGGAGGTGCGTTTGTTTCTGAGTCTGCTTTTATCTGCCAACTTGCTTGCCGCCATTCACGTACCTTTCTCAGACCAGGATGGTGCATTGTAAACCTGCGGAGCTACTGCTGGCCGAGCAGGGACTGACAAAACCCACTGAACGAATGCTCAAGCATTTCGCTGGGTGCGTACCTTTTACCCCGCCAGTGCGCAAAGGTTTGACGCCAATTCTCTCATCAGGAGCAATACAACAGAACGCAGAATTCGAATAGAGCGGCACAAAAATCTTATGTCATATACCGATGCGTTCGACTTCGTGTGCAAGTTTTACACCCAGAAAACCCATAGTGGAAAGGCGTCGACAAGTTTTACTTCAGGTTTGTACTTGGCTCCGTTCATCCGCCTTAGGATGCTGAAAACGTGACAGGGAAGCTGATAGCTGAAGTAACTGATTTCCCTAAACAAGTTGTTGTGGCCCTAGCCCAGTGTATTGAATACTTGTCAGCCTTTCGTGTTGCTGATGCGTTGCTGGCGACAAACTTTTTCGCCAAGTTCACGACCAGGGCACACATGCTTCTCAATGGCAACACCCTCACAAATTTGTGCGTAATGTACTCCTATTACAAATATAGCGGAAGCTAAAGTAAAGAACCAGAGAGATTTACCAGAATGACACCGATTTTACAAGTAAAGGATCTTTGATGTGGATTTTGAATAAGACTGTCACGAAGTTCGGCTTGAGACTACTGCGTAGCTGGGTTGGGCGGCCTCTCATGGACACCGCGTGAGTTCGTTCACTCAACAATAACATCCGATATCATTCCACGTGTTCTTGGAGCGCAGGGTGCTGCAAGAGCGAATTGATGCCGTTGAGGAGCTTATTTCAACACCATTGCAACATTTGCATACGCTGCGCCCAGTTCTAAGGGGCCTACCGGATCTGGCTAAAGGCCTGTGCCGCATTCAATACGGAAAAGTATATGACCTTTCGTACGTGCTGGTCATCTTGCTGAGATAGGATTTTCCAGTGCACTCCTAAAGAACTAGCTATTTTGCTCCCAGCATTCAACAAAATCGCCACTGCCTTTCCATGCTTTGAATCTTCTGCGGCAGTAGGGTTCAAATCAGAGCTCCTCAACGGTATCTTCTTCGCGCTACCTTTACTACGAGAACCTGTCCAACAACTCATCGATGCTGTTGTGTTGAAGAAGGCATCAGCTGGGAATAAGGCTGAAATGTGGGCCGATCCGGAGCGATACCCGGATATTGCAGATGCCAATGGTGTGAGCGCTCGTGGACCTATCTGATATCTGCGTCTTTTACTGATTTGTAAAGGCTATATTACTGGTAGAGAAGGAACTAGACGATCAACTCAAAATCAGTAGGTGGAGGAGCCGAACCTCTCTGGCTAAATTCCTGACTGGTTCAAGTTAGGGGGCAATTGAAGAAGCCAGGGCTTCAGTGGACCACTGTCTCCGGTGATGAGGTAAGAGAGGTTCACTGTACACTTTGGTTTCTGATCAAGTATGTAGTATCTGGTGGAAGTCAGTCGCTCTGAAGACCTGAGTAAGATTCCGCACACCTGGTTCATGTACAGCAGGTGAAGCCTTTCTGTTTTATCCTGACTATCGACTCATTCAAAGCAGCACGAAGAAAGTGCGAAGATACTATACCCCCGTGGTAAAAGAAAAACTTGCCTTGCGAGAACAATTCCGAGAGATGCGTGACGCAGCCGCTAACAATGCATTCCTCTCCTTTCTCGAAGATATTGCACACAATCAATACGCAATCTTGCGTGACGCTGTGAATAAACTTGCCACGATCGATTGTCTACTCAGCCTCGCCCTCGTTGCCATGCGCAATGACTATGTCAAGCCGCATTTCACGGCCGAGGAGGATGTTCTCGAAATCGTTGACGGGAGACACCCGATGGTCGAGGCGCTACGCGTGGATCCATTTGTACCAAATACTATCGTTCTCGGTGACGACGAGCCTCGCAGCAAGATCATCACGGGTCCGAACATGGGCGGAAAGAGTTCAGCGGTGCGCATGATTGCACTCATCGCGATTATGGCGCAGATTGGGTCGTACGTGCCTGCAGCAGCTGTGAGGCTGAGTATGTTGGACGGCGTTTTAACGCGCATGGGCGGTACGTAGGACATCACTGGAGATAAATTGAACTAGGGGTGATCTTAATTGTGTTCGGTAGCCTCGGATGAACTCGCGCGGGGACGCTCAACATTCATGGTCGAGATGTCGGAAACGAGCGACATTCTGGTAAACGCCACGAACAAGAGTCTGGTCATTCTTGACGAGCTTGGCCGGGGCACATCGACCTTCGACGGTGTATGACTTTTTCTGTGCTGGAAACACCTAATCCTACAGAAATCTGACGTATATTCTAGATGGCGATTGCTCACGCCGTTCTTTACTACCTTGTAAATACGAAACGCTGCAAGACCCTCTTCATCACTCACTATCCGCTCGTTGGTGCGGAACTGGCGCGCCAGTTTCCTGCGGACATTCAAAACCTTCATATGGGGTTCACTGAAGACACGCGAATCAATGGGATGCGGGAGATCACTTTCCTGTATCGTCTTACCAAAGGTCTGGCAACAGAGTCGTTTGGGATCGAATGCGCAAGGCTTGCGGGAATCGCGGAGGATGTGTTGGAGACAGCCGCGCAGCATGCAGACAGAATGCGTGTTCTGGTTGAAGAGAAGACGAAGCGAAGCAAGTAAGTATTGCACAATCGTCTCCGTCGTTCTTGTAGGTTGGTTGACACAAGGTAAAGATTACGAAAAGCATTGAAGTTGCTGAGCATTTGTTCAAGTGGCTCTATGGTCGATACTAGGGTTGCCATGGAACAGCTACGACGCACAACCTTTCCAGTTTAGGAGCAGCAAGTGTAGTAGGACAATTCGTAATCAACTGTCAGTCACCTGTTTTTCGCCCTCCGAGAACAGAATGGTCCCATTCACTGGAGTAGTTCAACACGTTGAATGTTGTCGGGCGTCTTGTTCGACACCAGCTGCCTCGTGTATAGATTAATTTCATAAACCCAGTCTTGCAGATTATCAGTACAGTCAGTCGGCAGTAAGGATATGAACATGCTGACACGTGGGTTATGAATGTGGCCTGTGGCCCACGCTATACATCTGGAGTACAAACACGTAAACGCGTAAAACCCATGGTCATTTTCTCCGTCCTGTATTACAGGGCTATCTCCATTCTAATCATCAGCCTCGGGGGATAGACTTCTGACCGGAATAGTGACCAAATCTACATGGAAGTCATTTAGAACAAGGTAGTGCAAAATGCTGGAACCTGAACATCGAAGACTCGGACTCGGACTCAGCCTCGGAGTGCACTGCGGCACGGAAGCATTTTCCGCGGCCATGTGGCACGCCGCGGCCCAGGGTGAACTCGACTCGATCCGCACATCCGTACATCATGACATGGCCGACTGACTCAGACTCGATAGACGTGGAGCGCCCTCTCTCCGGAAAACCTCTCTGCTGTTCTTCCTCTGTTCACCAGACACAAGACAAGCATGTCATCCGGACTGCAGAATACAAATGGTGCGCTGCTGGCTGGCGCCATGTTTAGTGCCGCGTGCGTGGTTCCCTGGATGAATGATCCCAGCTTATTAGTTTGTGCAGCTTTTCTGGCATGTTGGCGGTACAGGTATTCTTTTATCATCAGACTTATCGCAACGATCACAGACTATACAAAGTTATGGTGGGCGATGTGATCTATCTCAGTTGAGACCACAATAACTCGGTCATGTCTAGGTCGCATGGTTCTGGTTGGCATTCTCTCTTTCCTGTGCAGAATGTTTCCGATAGAACACCGTCATCTTTGCTTTACAGGGTCATTGATACAATACAGACGACTGGCATCGCCGCAGCTGCATGGACTTACCTCATTCGCCACTATGAGAACCTGCAGACCGCCACAAAAATGTATCCGTACGTATATTGCCCGACTTCATTCTTGTTCTTGTCTGGGCTAAGTACATTCTATGCAAGCTCGTTAACTGTATGTATCTACGCATACTGTGCTGACAGAGTTCCTGACCTACCCATAATAGATTGCCGTCTATTGTACCGTGCGTTCAGGGCTTATCTAGTTTTGAATCGCCTGCTGATATGCGATTAACTCAGTCCCTAACGGCGATGTGTGTTAATATGTCAGCAGGCCTTTTTCCTGATGCAGAACTCTACTAATCCTCTCAGCCGTCCAGACTTCAAGGCGTCCGAATATACGAGCGTAAGTAACTCACATACCTTGTTTGTCAAAGTTAATTACGTTAATTCTCCGCATTCAGTCAGTAATCACTCACTTGGGACGTTGGTGCCGCATGTGGGTACCACCTCATATTCACCCATTTTACGACGTTGGCGATCTGACCTATCCAGGTTTTCCTGAGTGTTATTCGGTTCGGTGAGGATCTAAGTGATGATCTACGTGATTCCGTGAATGACTACATACACTTTTTTTGTTGGACAGGACTCTCCACTGGTAAGGGCCTTCACAGCTTCCTAATGTCTTACTGAGTTGAGGTGGCACAGTGCTAATCGTCAAGCTGTGAGTTGCGTTGACCACGGGATATTAGCGTACTCAACGTCCCTCAGTTTCATGGCGGGGTCCCTCGTGGCGTTTAGCGAGCATTACAAGGTGTGACTTGACACAAAATCCCTTCCAGCTTTGCGCGAATTCCCATCCTTACCTGGCGCAGCCTCTGGTGGACGTCAGCTTCTCGCTCGCAGCCTTCGCAGATATATTTATCGCATGCGTGCTTTGTTATTTCCTGAAGCACAGTCGTCAAGGCGCTCCCCTTGGGTATCACTGACGTCACCACTTTGTTTTTTTACTGACCGGTGAACGTTTACAGTACAAAACGGATGTTGAATACGCTTGTCTTCGTGACAATCAATAATGGAGCATTGACATCGTCGGTTCCATCAGTCGTTACCCTGCCTTGCAACTGATCAGTTTTGTAAACAGAGTCTTTAGCATAGCCACTGTTATCTTGGTGAGACTGGGCCTTCATCTCAGATGCTGCGCATATTCATTCGCAACGACAAGTGGCTAACCATGCAAACAAACATTATCTTCCTAGCCGTCCTTTTGATGACAGGCAAATGTAAGCATATTCCGTGGCATCTGAGCATTATCTGATGGTTGCTTACTACAGGCTACTCCAACTCACAAATGGCGACGTGAGCTCCGTAATAGGCTGATTGGTGCCGTATATCTGATGTCAACTAAAGCTTCAACATGCGACGGTGGATCCACGACCGGTCGATCGTTGGTACCGTGGTATCCAAGCAGGACACGTCGTTCCACATGAATAATAGGAACTCGGCTGATCGTGCTGGCTTACGCCATACGAGCGCGAGCTTGACTCTCACTGCTGCGGTCGATCAAGTAAAAGATGGGGATACTAAGCGTCCTCAAAGCCCGACAACAACCAACGAGGTAATTTGCTGCACGCCATATCGACCAACATGGGCTGACATTTTATAGATTCGCTTAAATTCTCGACCCGTGATCTATCGTTTGACAGACGGAAGCCAAAAAAGCGAACACGTCTAGGATGTGAGGGTGAACTGATCAGGTTTCGTGGCCGCAAGTGGTTTGATCTCGTGTTTGTAATTGTATTATGACCTCAAGGATGATATATCCCGATGTTACCTTACTGTGCAGCGTGATGATCTCCTGACTGAGCTGTGAATTGATTGAAAGCGAAGAACCACGTGATGAGATGTTCGGTGGGGCCATATCTGCTAAAACATTTCCTAGTACGCATCATCCTCGTATCGATCCAACGGCCATGGCAGCTAACTACCAGGATCAGATCATCCTTTTCGGAGATTCACTCACGCAGTGGAGCTGGGACTCAGATAATGGCGGTATTGGTGCTCGTCTTTCTAGTACGTCGGTTCCGACCGTTACATTTCAGATGATTGCACAACGCCGCAGATTTGTATGTGCGCAAACTCGACATTCTAAACCGCGGTTTCTCAGGGTACAATACGGATTGGGCACTGCCGGTGTGGGAGCAGGTACGTCAACGCGACATTAGTTCATGTACTGGAATTGTCGCTTGAGTCGAGGCATTGTCTAGATCATCCCAAAACGGGGTGAAGTACGGCCTCACACCCCGCGTGTGCGACTCATTACGATCTGGTTTGGGGCGAATGACGCATGTTTACCCGGTTTCACGCAACACGTTCCCCTTTCCCGGTTTTCAGAGAACCTGACGACGATGGTGCGTGCAATCCGGGCACCTGAGTCACAGTGGTATTCGCCGGAAACAAGGCTCCTCCTGATCACCCCACCACCCATTCATGTCCCTAGTATGAGGGTGGATATACAGACGACAAGGACATTTGATGTCACGAAGGCCTATTCTGAGGAAGTTAAAAAGGTTGGCGAAGCGGAGAATGTCCCTGTAGTCGACGCATGGTCAAGAATATGGGAGGCAGCAGGAAAAGATAAAGAGGCAGTGAAAGTGTTTTTTACTGATGGGTTGCACTTGGGAAAGTTTGGATATGAGGTGAACGCAACCGGTGGAATTGTACTTCAGATTGTATGCTGACTCTTGGTACAGGTCGTGTTTGCTGCTCTAGAAGAGGCGATAATACAACAGCACCCCGAAATCTACCATGAGAATCTCCAGAGCGTATTTCCTCTATGGGAGTATTTCCAAAGCCACACCGTAGAGGAGTTCAAAGCGGAGAACTGGTTAGACGGGAGAGGTCGAACGAAGTGAAACTGTGTACTGTATTACGGGTAGAACAGGGTTAGGGTTTCCGTTACAATGACGCGACATGTCACGCAATGTCACAATAAACGCCCACCATCGCGACTAGAACATCCGCTACTGTAAACCCTGACCGGCAAAACCACTCCAGAATGTAGGTACAGTGATTTTCCCTTTTATTCTCCTCTTTTTTGAACATAAATTATAGGCACAAAGTTGCATTTACTCCGGATGACGATGCTCTGCTCATGAAATACATCGCAACATATAATCCACAACTCAAGGGACGGTTAGGGATGAAGTTGTACGAGAGACTTGTAGAAAATGTATGCGCAGTTCTACCTATGATACAGTGCAATTAACATTTGCTTCAGGCAGAACGAAAGTGGTCTTTCGCTTCCCGTCACTCCGTCCAGTCATGGCGCGAGCACTACAAGAACAATCAGCAACGGTTCGACGCCAAAATACTTAGATACCAGGAGAAGCATGGCATTTCTGCCAATACATTTGATCAATCTTCTTCCCAATCTACAGTACAGAGCGGTGCCAGAAAGACTCTCCTGGTTAGCTCGAGATCACGTACCAATATTTCGAGCGGTTCAACGGTGCCTGTCGGTGAGAATGGAACCAAGAAGCGACGGCGAGAAGTAGATGTAGAGGACACGAATCTTGATACTGGCGTCGGGAAGAAGATGCGTCGAGAAACCGCGTCCGTTCAAAAAGGCCAACCATGCGATTCTCCACCGCATATAAGGGCCCCATTGGCGGAGCTTCAGAATGGAGAAAAAGCCGGCGCAGAATCCTCGTCTCTCATGTTAGCTGAGGAGGACGGTGCAACATTAGTTATCGGACCGGATGATTACACGGGTGCGTTGCCTGGCTCTGGAGACAGCGATCAGGAAGTAGGAGGCCAGTCCGAAGACAGGGGGGCCAGTGCATCCGCCATGGTGTCTCGTCCGTCCACGCCTGTCAACAATGCTGAAGTAAATCCATCTCTGGCTTCGAGGAAGTACGCCCCTTTCTGTGTCGTCTATGTGACCGATAGTTCAGTAATTGAATCAGGTCCGCGAGCCCATGTCTTGTTGGGGCCACCGCAGCACATGAGGAGCCATCCCACCCTCATCAGAAGCACGATATCCCCCCCGGAGCTGCCGTTTCCGAGGCCTCAGAGTTTGTGCGCGACTCTGTAGGTGCACCCCCACAACTCTCGCAAGAGCCAACCCCGCCACACACGAGTGCTATCAACTCCCCACGTAGTCCTCTCCAATATCAACCGTCGCCTACGAATGATTCTTTGTTACAACCCGAAATTGGCTCACATCGCATATCGTCCGTCTCCCAGAAACAGAAACGCCTTCCTCCTTCCCGACGCAAGCGGACTATCGTATCTGGAGATGAAGACGATATCTTCAGCACTCCACCTCCTCAAGCCGTTCGGGAAAGTCCACCGCCACGAACCAGTAGGAGAGAAGCACCCCACCTAGTTGAAGGTCCGTTCCGTAGCGCATACACCAATTCGAATGGGCAATATCGGTCCACGTTACACGACCGATCTCCAAGTGGAACGGACGAAGAGGCAGGGGCCGATGGCGCAGACAAGGAATGGCCACCAAGAAGAGGGGGAGGGAGATCACCAATACCTACCGAGGGGCTAAACTCGACCCGTTCACGAGAATGTGTGCAATCAATCGCAGATGCACAACCACAACGTCCCCCATCCAGTACACTGTACGCCCCAAACGCTGTTTCAATAGATACGGCGGTCTCGGCCATCGAACATGTCATAACTCATAAGAACTTGCAAGGCTCCACCTCCCAAATGAGTCAGACCAAAGCCGTCCCATTGCAAGCCGGTCATACGGAGACACCAGCAGTAGGCGAGACGTCTAAGGGTGTGTGCAGGCCTCCACGACCTTCTCTTTCCCGGGACAAACTGCAGCCCAACTTCAAGCGACGCTACTCTACCCATGGCTCCATTCAAGCAAAGGGTCCAGCGCCAGTAACAAGTCATAATCGCCTTTTATTTCCCGCTGCTCCTGTGCACGAACTCCCGCCCCCTATTCCTGGTCCTCCGTCCAAGCGCGCTTCTCTGGGCCAAAATCCTAATTCTGCTGCACTAGATGACCCCTCCGTAAACGATCCCTTCAAGGTGCCTTTGGTTAATCGTGAAGCACGCAGGTGGACTCTTGCGGGTAACAGCGAGATTCCGCGGGTTGACGCTCGCCGGGAGGATCTAGTTCGACGGGCATCAGTGCATCACATCGACTTGCGCGCGTTACACTTAGGTAAAAGCGTAAGGACGTCTTTGGTCGGCAGGGCTATCTCCGTTGGCCGCAGCAATACAAGCGAAAGCAGTGGCGGGACGACAAAGAAATGGTCCCGAAGGCCTTCCAGATCTTCAACCCCACCAAACCTCTCCGAGTCGAACAGGGAGCTTGTGTTCGCGCTTGGACTGGAGGCGGTGTATTCCCGCATGGCTAAGAACCACAAATTCCACATCGACGTCGTCCGTGAAGTCGCCGCTCGGCAGCGAAGTCTCGAAGATGCAGATAGGGTATTGTGCAACATGCGCGAGGCGGCAGGCCGTGAATTTACACGCTTACTGGCGGACGAAGTCGCTTCGGTCGGACGTGAAACCGGGGAGAGCGAAGAGGAGGACGAGGATGATGACAATTCAGGAGACGAGGAAAACGATAGTCAATCTGTGCAACCCCCCCATGCCCTTAGCTTGAATTATTTGCCCCAGTCGCCCGTTCCTCAAGGGCGCGCAAGGCGTCTAGCACTTAAAATACCTACGGCGTCTCCGGACCCCTCTCCCACGCGCCCACCTGACTACTCTCCCCCCACACCGACGCGCGCGCGCGCGTTCCGGCGGCTTGAGCGCCAAGGCCGCGTAGAAGAGGCCAAACTCCGTGAAGCATGCCTCGTGCGCCGTAATCTTCGGTCGAGTAGCGCAGAGGCCGACGAGCAAAGAATAACCACGTATCTACTACAGCTGCGAGAGGACGACAAGGATGGGGTCCAACTACAGGAGCCTCGGAGGACCAGCGGGCCTGAAAGTCTCAGAAAGCAGGAAGATTGGGGAGGCTTTGGACCTTCAATCTCGACTGGACTCGAGGGTCGGCATGCAAACACAGATACTGGGCAGTTTCGGGGGAATGGATTTGCAGAAGACGATCCAGCCAACATAATCATCGATCCTGTGTGCGACCCAGCAGGTGATGCACATAATGATGCCCTTCCCAGCCCGCTTGGTCATGACTTGGACAACAATCGTGGTGGGGATACGTATAACGTAACCACAACCATGGTGGACACAAAACTTTCCCAGAAGTCCGAGTTGGAAGATGAAGACGCAGATACCACGGAAGTGGAAGAACAAGTTGATGCTAACAGCGACTGTCAAACGTTGTTAGGCCTTCAAGCGATAGGACCGGGGGCGGAAACACACATGGATTCGACAGGTGTAGAAGATGGGGTGATCGCAGCCGAGCGTCAATCTCCACTGGGAAACGTATCGACAGAAGAAATCAGGCACAATGGTTTTTTTCTGGACACGGAGTACGTGGCGAAAGCGACCTCATCTTTGACCCATTCGGCCCTCGCTACCCTATCTGTACTGGATGCTGAGTGGACGAACAGCGATGATGAGCTCTTGCTCGATGGTGGTCTGACCGTGCATGAGGAGCTTGTGAGACGGAAAGGACTTTGCTCCGTGAAGTTTCGCACAGCGCATTTATACAGCTTGCTGCTTGATGGTTGATGCATTTATATTTGTATGTTGAGCGTTGGGGATTCTTCTTTCTCTATTGTTATGTGTTATTATTAAACAAAGTGAAAGAGAACAGGTATGAAAGAGTGGTAGCCATCTTTCATCAACACATGTACTCTGATTGGCTCCGCATGACGTCGTAAATTATAAGGTGCATAAGATGAAGGGAGTCAAGATTACATATTCTGACAGTCCATAGTGTGTACACCGATTGAAGAACTCGAATGTGAATGCATTATGAGTGTGTACCAGTTGCAAGTGGGATGTGATACAGTAATTCGAGTTTGCCAAAATTACACCTTCGAAGCAGAGTAAAATACTGACAAATGCGCTGATCTCGTCAAAGACACTCGTTTATTGGGGTAATGTGGATCAGTCGAAATGCGCGTAATGGCCTGGCACGCCTAAGCGGCATTTGTCGCAGTCAGGTCGAGGACCCATCGTAAACCGGGAGCGACGCGTGGAACCGGGCATCAGCAGCTGTGGTTGCTGCGTTTCCTGTGGAGAGAGTGGCGGGGTACCCATGCGGGCTGCACCAAAGGGTGAATGCGACGGGAGTGGGGTTATACACAAAGGGGGAGTGGGCATCGTCGGGTGGCTAGGTGCCTGTAGGAATACGACTGCTGGCGGGGTTACCCGGGACGACGGGAGATCTGTCGCGGGTACATTGGTGTGGGGCATCAAAGGTTGCGGAGCCGTATGGCCAATGTGGACATTTGGTGGCTCTTGAATTTCGTGATGCTGGAGGTGTTGCGCAGGTGGGTAGAGCAGAGTTGATGGTTGAGGTAGCTCATCGAGATTCTGTATGGCGTGTAACATGACGCGATGTTATTAGCTTCTGAACTATGGTCTTCTCCACGACAG
>WNFO01009211.1_pt1 | contig 18833 bp, 16 predicted proteins | sample 5400251 | NCBI WGS metagenome assembly WNFO01 (sample SAMN13153354, study PRJNA577476) | soil metagenome | isolation source: 100 cm saprolite under Madrone tree | place: USA:California | collected 2016-06-14
TCGATTTGCCTCACGGTGGCATTGAGCAGAACGCGAACATTGTCCGCTTTGAGCGCCACGAACTCACGGCCGAACCGCATGATGTCGAGGTGGTCGAGGCGTGAACGCGCGAACTGCCAGAAGAACGCGCGAAGCCCGTCCATGTCGAGCCGCGGCTCGGGCGGCGCGATGCCGATCAGCTTCCACAGATTTTCGTCATAGGAGTTCGGACCGAGATTTAAGACATGCGCGGCACGATCGAGATAGGGAGCCAGATTCTGATGCGCGATCGGCCAGCCGGAGAAGGGAACCCAAGACCGTTGCGCAAAATCGATCGGGTCGAAGCCTGCGGACTTGCCAGCCCAGGCGTGGGTCGATCCGCCAAGCGCACGGCAGCGAACCCCGTAGGGCTGTAACGTCTGCGACCACAGGTGCGCGCTCGCACCGTGGAACGCCATACGCTTTTGCTTTTGCGCCTCTGTTCGCGGCTCGCCAATGCTCTCCAGTTCGGCCAGCGCGGCGTGGTGCGGCGTCTCATCGAGCAGGCCGCTTTCCAAAACCAGCACCCGTACCGACGTGCCGAAAAATTCGCGCGCAATCGTCAGGCCGGCCGGCCCACCGCCAACGATCGCGATATCCGCTTCAAAAACGGTGCCGGCAGAAAACGTGGCGAGGTTTTCAGTTTGCATCGCGCTCTACGGCATGAAGCTTGCCGCCTAGGATGGTCGCCGTCAATTTGGATCAACACATTACAATCGAATTGTATGCTCATTCTCACCCAAAAAGTTGCGCAAAGCAGAGAATTTGGCGACTTCTCCTCCTCGCGCAACCGCGGTGCAACAATAATTATTTTCCAGAGTCGACGGACTTGAAATGGCTTCAAGCGCTGCGCCGCGGTAAAACAACGTGCTATCATTGCTTGATTAGAGCATGATCCGGAAAAGTGGAAACCGGTTTTCCGAAAAGATCATGCTCAAACAAAGAGAAGAGATCATGACGCGATTTCACTTAATCGCATCATGATCGAAGGACCATCCGGACTATTGGAAGGTTGTCGCTTCGATGCCCTCCGAAACGGTAAAAATTTCTCTCGTCGTCGCAACGCTTGGACGGACAGTTCAACTGGACAGGCTCTTTGAAAGTCTGGCTCGCCAGGATTTTACTGATTTTGAAGTCATTGTCGTCGATCAGAATCCCGACGACCGGCTGGAGTATCTGTTCAAGCGCAGCTGGGCGTTTCCGCTCAGCCGGATACATACGCCGAACGCGCGCGGGCTCAGTCGAGCACGAAATGCCGGCTGGAAGGTGGCCAAGGGTGAACTCGTCATCTTTCCGGACGACGATTGCTGGTATCCGCCTTGGCTTTTGTCCCGCGGCACGAAACTTCTCGCGGCCTCGCAAGGAGATGTGCTCACGGGGCGTGCTGCCGACGAGTCCGGTCGCGATATCAACGGCAGGTACTCGAAAGCGCCGCATAGGGTCGATCGCTCCAACGTTTGGATCTCGGGCATCGAATGGGTGATGCTGTTCAGGAAATCCGCGTTGCAGGCGGTGAAGGGATTTGACGAAGAGATCGGCGTCGGCGCGTCCACGCCATGGCAGGCCTGCGAGGGCCAGGACATCTTGCTAAGGATTCTCGACAAGGGGCTGACTTGCCATTTTGATCCAACGTTTTTCGGGCACCATATGGAGTTTGATCAGCTCGCGCCGAAAGCGATGCAGGCCAAGGGGCGGGAATATGGGCGCGGCCTCGGATACGTGTTACGCGTGCACCATTATGGTTGGCTCGCGGCCGCGTGGTGGGTCGGCCGCCCCCTCGTGAAGCTTTTTCTATCGATTCTAAAGGGAGAATTTGAAAAGTGTAAGTACCTCTTCAATGTCTCTCTCGGTCGTTTGGAAGGCTATATGCGGCACGCGCCGCGGCCTAAACTGTAGTGCAAGGGGGTCGCGAGGCCGATGTTCCGCTGGTCTGCGATTTTTCTCTTGGTATCCCTCATCGTCGTTTTCTCGACGACGGGCTTGGCCTTCGTCATTGGCGGAATCTGGCTGGCCGCGCTCGGCGGCTCGCTCTATTACGCGCTCGCCGGATTTTTATTTCTTTCGATCGCAGTGTTTTTGTTTCGCCGAAATACCTGGGCGTACTGGGCTTACGCGATGCTGATCCTGGCGACCCTGATCTGGGCGGTCCACGAAGTCGGCCTCGATTGGTGGCAGCTTCTGCCGCGCGGAAATTTTATCGTTGCCTTGGGCATGGTTCTCGCTGTTCCCTGGATCGCCCGACTCTTCAAGCCCGCTTATGATCCGGTCTTTCAGTCCGGCTATGCCGCTCTCGTGGGATCATTGTTGCTATCTGGAGCCGTTGCGCTGTTTGGCGCGCTTCATCCGCGTCACGACATGGCCGGGACTTTGCCGGAGCGATTGGGGCATCTGGCAAATTCCGGTTTCGAGGCCGGGAAGGATTGGACCGCGTATGGTGGCACCCATGCCGGCGATCGGTACTCAACGCTGGATCAAATTACGCCCGACAACGTCCACCAATTGCAGGTGGCCTGGACGTTTCATACCGGCGACGTGCGAGGAAAGAACGATCCCATCGAGACGACCTATGAAGTAACGCCGCTCAAAATCGACGACACGCTCTATCTCTGCACGCCTCACGACCTTGTGTTCGCGCTCGATGCGGAGACGGGTCAAGAAAAATGGCGCTTCGATCCGCAGATCAGGCAGCCGCCCTTCAAAGACACCCAGCATCTAACCTGCCGTGGCCTTTCGTATTACGACCCCGCTCGCGTCAACGCCGCGTCCGACCTCTCGGCGACCGACGTCGTTGCCGATGATTGCGGCAAGCGCCTGTTTCTGCCGACGGTCGACGGCCGGTTGATTGCCTTGAGCGCCCGAACCGGGAAAACTTGTTCCGGCTTTGGCGGTCCCGATGGCGCCGTGGACCTGTGGCGGAACATGCCCAATGTGACGCCCGGTTCGTACTACTCGACGTCGCCGCCGGTTCTCACCGAGAATTTGGTCATTGTCGGCGGCGCGGTGAACGACAATGTCTCGCTGCATGAACCCTCCGGCGTGATCCGCGCCTTCGATATCAACACCGGCGCTTTGGTGTGGAATTGGGATAGCCGCAAGCCGGATGAGACGGCTCCGATCGAAACCGGCGGCGTCTATTCGGAGAATTCTCCCAATAGTTGGAGCATCTCGAGCTACGACCCATCGCTCGGCCTGATCTATGTTCCAATGGGCAATCAGCCTCCCGATCAGTTCGGCGGCAACCGCGACGGCAATGTCGAGAAATATTCGTCTTCCGTCGTCGCGTTGAACGCCAAAACCGGCGCAGTTGCCTGGGTTTTCCAAAGCACCCATCACGATCTGTGGGACATGGATGTGCCGGCGCAGCCGAGCTTGGTCGATCTTACGATCAACGGAGAAAACGTTCCGGCGTTGGTCGAGACGACAAAGCAGGGCGAGCTTTTCGTGCTCGATCGGCGAACGGGCAGGCCGATCTTGCCGGTGACGGAGGTTCCGGCGCCGCAAGGCGCGGTGGAAGGCGATTATGCCGCGGCAACGCAGCCCGTATCGGCGATCTCGTTCAATCCACCGCCGCTGACCGAGGCGTCGATGTGGGGATTGTCGCCGTTCGACCAGCTTGCCTGTCGTATCAAGTTTCGTTCGTTGCGGTATGAAGGTCGCTACACGCCGCCGTCTTTGCAAGGTTCGATCATCTATCCGGGCAATTTGGGCGTCTTCAATTGGGGCGGCGTTGCCGTCGATCCGGAACGGCAGGTTATCTTTGCGATGCCCGTTCACATGGCCTTTACGTCAACCTTGAAGCCACGCAAGGACGACACGACGCGGGTTGTGACATCGGCAAACGACGCTCCGTTCAACGAGAATTTCGGCGCGCGATACGCCGTGAAGATGACGCCGTTTCTTTCGCCGATCGGCAAGCCGTGTCAGGCCCCGCCATGGGGCTACGTCGCAGGCGTAGACCTCGTCACGGGCAAGATCGCCTACATGCACGTCAACGGGACGGTGCGGGATCTCTCGCGGATTCCGTTGCCGTTCAAATTGGGCGTGCCCGGCATCGGCGGTCCGCTTCTCACCAAAGGAGGGGTCGCCTTCCTGAGCGGGACGCTGGACTATTTTGCTCGCGCCTATGACGTTACGTCCGGGCAACTGCTGTGGGAAAGCCGATTGCCCGCCGGCGGCCAAGCGACGCCGATGACCTATTGGTCGGAGGCCAGCCATCGGCAATTCGTCGTCGTCGTGGCGGGTGGGCACGGGAGCATCGGAACAAAGGCGGGCGACGCGATCATCGCCTATGCTTTGCCGAAGCGATAGATTCGGTGTTCCAGCTAAGCCATCGAGGCTTTAGACATTTCTAGTTCAATGACTTCATCCTTCGAGACGGCGCTTCGCGCCTCCTCAGGATGAGGTCTTAACCCTCATGGTGAGGAGCGCGGCTATGCCGCGCGTCTCGAACCATGCGGCCATCGCTCTAGAACTTTTGCGCGCTGACGTGATCGCTGTAGATCAAACGCCCATCGAGTTCGGAAAAACACGTCTCCATCCCGGTCGAGGAGGGGGCCGTGATCAAATGCCAGGCCGGGGGAAAGCGGACGCTCATCGGTCCGGTAAAGGCAAGCGGCATGCATTGGGTGACCATCCGGTAGTCGATGTTTTCCGCGAAGCAATCTCGCCATGCGCCGTTGCGGCCGGCTTCCGATAGGTCCCAGCTCAAAAGATCAAAGGGCACCCAGCCTCGGTCCTCAAGCCAAACCTCGCTCCAATAGTGAAAGCCGGGCGCCAAAGAATAGAGCATGAACCCGCTCATGAGGCGCGCCGGAATCCCGCGCGCTCTGCACATCGACGCGAACAAGGCCGAGCCCAATTGGCAATCGTACCACCCGGTGTCGAGCACCCAATCGCCGGGCGTCTCAGCGCTCACCTGATCGTAGTGCACCATCCCGCAGTTCAATTCGTCGATCACGTAATGCCAGAGCGCGGTGACGATCTTTTGTGGAATTTTCTCGAGCCCGCTCAGTTGGTCGGCAAGCGCCTGAATGCGGGGTGAAACGCGAATGAGACCTTCCTTGGGACGAAGGTAAAGCTCGGCCTCTTTCGGATCGAGGCCGCCGCTTACGACATCCGTCGTCGTACCGGTCGTGGTGAACGAAAATTCGGCGGCGATCTCGACAATGGGGTCTGTCGGAATCTCAAGCTGAACGTCCAGGCGGCCATCGGAGCGCGCGACATCCGCCGACAAATTCTTGGAGACAATTGACGAAACGCTTATCTCGCCGATGGCCCAGTCGGAAAGCGGCGTGGGAAGGCGCAGCCGTATTTTTGACCCGCGTCTGAATTGTTGCAGATCGAATCGTCGCCGCAGCATCACTTTGAATCGCGCCGGAGTTCGACGGCCGCTTCTCGAATGACCGCCTTCGTGAGCGGCGGCCCCATCCCAATCGCGCAACAGCGCGCGGCCGGTGGCGACGAAGCGGTCGACCCAAAAGCTGTCCAGTCCGTTCAGCCCCGCCCACTTCATGCCGTTGATGACTTCAACCGGATCAAACAGGCGTTCTCCGTTCTCAGAGACGCGATAGCCCAAGCCCAGCGAAATCAAATTGTCCAAGGTTGCCGCAGTGGACGTCGTTGCTTCGTGGCGGCGGCCGGCATGGAGTTCTCTCACCCAGCCTGCCGCCAAAAGTATATCGACGATGCGTGTTTCCGCGACCGTGCGGTAACGGTCGTCCGTGCGGCTTCCCAACCGCGTCTCCATCGAAGACGTTCGTCCGTTTTTCTCGGAAGCCGAAATTTTCATCAATGTGTACGGCCTTAGTTGCTCCGGCTACACGCCGTAAACGCCGGACTGGATGAAAAGTTTGACCAGTTCATCACAGCTCTCGTTTCGAGGCGAGCTATTTCGAGCGGTAAAGCCTTGCTCCTTGAATTTACCGCGCGCGGTTACGCGAAGAGGTCAAGGTTCCGACGAGAAGTGTGAAAAAAAGGCCTGACCGAAAAGGTTAATTCGGTTAGTATGTTCCTTTATGCGCTTGCGGTCCTCGGGTTTTGGGGCGTCATGTGAAGCGTCTAACTCTGTTTGCAAAAGGTAATGTAGACGTTCACGATTCTCTCCACTCCTGCCGTATCGGTGGAGAGGTTCGTTGGAACGGGATAAACGAAGTCGTTCGCGGCCAGGCGGATGTGTTGGTCCGGTTGCGACACGAAACGTGGACGCGATCCGATGCCGTGCTCGAGGCAACCGGTGCGGTACCTATTGAAATCTCCTCGCGTCAGTTGCCGCTCGGCACTTATCCCGCGCCAAGCCAATTCGGCACCGTTCTGTTCGACTCCGATGTCGATGCGGTCGTTCTGTCGATTCTCGGCGAAACCGCAACGACGCTGGTTCGGCACAAGCGCGATGGCTTTCTGTTCTACCCGGCGGACACCGAGAGCTGGTCGGCGAGCGATCGCGACTGGTTGAGGACCGACTTTACCCGAAATGATTTGCTCGACGTTGCGGCCTCGATGACGAACTTCAGGCGGATCATCGATCGGATTCGCATGAGGTCGGAAGTGCCGATCCTCATTTACAACGTATCCTCCATCATCCCGGGCGAGACCGTTCATTGTCTTCAAGGTCTCGGGGAAATCTATTCGACGCGATGTCGCCGCTTCAATCTGGGTCTCGCTGAGCTTTCCGAGGAGACCGGCGTCTCGATTGTCGATGTCGATACGATCATCGGCCGCGCCGGGGCGGACGAATTCAAGCTCGATGCGATGCATCTTACTCCCGAAGGGTATCGACTCGTCGCCGAGGAGGTGGTTAGGGTGTTGGGGGACCTTGGGGTGATGCCGACCGTAAGGGAGCCCGCATGCGCGCCAGCGTAATCATCCGGTCGAAGGACGAAGCAGACCGTCTGCGGTTGACGTTGAGGTCCCTGGCGCAGCAGTCCATGCCGGCCGAGGTCGTGATCGTCAATGACGGATCGACCGATCATACCGAAGCGGTAATCGACGAGGCGGCGGACCGCCTGCGGCTTGTAAAAATCACCCACCGCGTTCCGCTTGGACGCTCGGAGGCGGCAAATGCCGGGGCCGCCCAGGCCTCCGGCGACATCTTGATTTTTCTCGATGGCGACACGCTGCCGGCACCGGACTTTGTCGAGCGGCACGTCAACGTCCATGCCGAGCGACCCAGGACTGTTGCGCGCGGTGAAACTTACCATCTGCGTTGTACGCGCTTTTTCGCCGACCCGGAGACCGGCTCACCTCGAGAGGGTGAGGAAGCGCGCGTTGCCGGCAAGTCCGAGGCCGAGCTGGCGCGTATGCGCGTCACGCAACGGGACATTGTCGAGCGTTTTCATTCGATCCACGACCGTGCCCAGCCGGGAATCTATCCGGGCGCCGGTCCGCGGCTGCTGTTCGATCTGGAGATGGACGCGCTGCGATCTCGTCCCGATTGCGGCGTGTTGTGGGCAGCCGCTTCGGGTTCGAATCAATCGGTCAACCGCGATGCGTTTCTGAAGGTCGGCGGGTTCGACGCGGCGCTGACGATCAACGAGCACCGCGAGTTGGCGCTTCGCCTATGTCAGGCGGGTTTACGGATGGCGCCGGCCGATGGCGCATTTAGCTATCACCTGACCCATCGCAGCGGTTGGCGCGATCCTGTCGCCGACACCGCCTGGGAAGAAATCTTCCCGGATGTTGGCCTCGGAGCTCAATTCGGAATGACTGGTTCCGAGATCACGCTGCAGGCGGTGGTTGACGACGGCGAGCAGTCGGCGGTCCGCTTGGCCGCGGAACGGCTTACCAGCAGTCTCACCGCCTCGGCCGGGCACCCGGTGGCGGTTCGCTACAGCTTCGTTGCTTCGCTCGAAGCGTTGGAACGGCGGGGTGAGGATTCCATCGTCATATCCTCGCTCTTGCCTGAGGTTGCCAATTACGACGAGGCCTGGCCGCAAGTCGAACATCGTCTGCGCGCGAGGTATGAGGCACTTTCAGGCACCGGCGCCGTGATCTTCCTCTGCACGGTTTTACGCCATGTCGCGCGTTCGGAAGGCGCCAATCAGGCCGAATGCAAGCTCATTCGAATCCGCCGTCTCAATCTGCTCGCCGCTGAGCTGTCGCGCGAAACCGGGGCTTGCGTCATCGATCTCGATCGCAGTCTCGCCGACATCGGCGCCCGTAAGCTCCAAACGGACTATCGGCTAAATGGCCAATATGCTTGCGAAGCGGCGGCGAAATTCATCGCGCTTGCTGTGCTGTCGGCCGGTTTGGACGCGCATGTTTCATTTGAAATCCAGGACGCCGCGAAAGCGATCGTCGCCGGTTTACAATTGAATTTGGGTGTACCCGCTCTAGCTGTGGCGGACATCGTTCCGTCGAATGTTTTAACGCTCGGAGCCGGTCGACGAAAGCAAGTGGTGGCGACGGTGGTCGATACCGACGAGGGCAGCCATGCCGGCTGGCTATTTCATCTTTTGCTGACGCGGCAGTTTGGAATTCGAGACGCCTGGGAAAAATTGAGGCAATCCGTCGCCCAGCGCGGATTTCTTGCCAGCGCCGCGATGGTCGCTGCCGCGCTCCGGCAGGCGCTGCGCGGCGGCACACGCGTGGGCAGATAAATCATGAGCGCGTGCGAGCGAACAAAAATGCTTCGGACGATGATGTTGATCCGCGCATTTGAGGAGGCGCTCGCAGGCCGCAAAGATCACGGCTTCCAATTGCTTTCATCGGGCGAGGAGGCCGTCGCCGTCGGCCTTTGTTCGGCGCTCAACGACGACGATCAACTGCTCACGGGCGGCCGTTCGATCGGGCCGGCGCTGGCGCGTGGCCTTGCGCCCAATCGCGTCATGGCGGAGCTGTTGGGCAAATCGTCGGGAACCAATCGCGGCAAGGGCGGGCGAGGTCATCTCGCCGACCCGGCCGCGGGATTTTTTGGCGCCCATGCGGTGGTCGGCGGCAATATCAGTATCGCTGCGGGTGTCGCTTTGTCCAAGCAGATGTCTGCAAGCAAGGGCATCGTGGCGGTGCTGTTCGGAGACGGGGCGTTCGGGGCGGGTGGCCTTCATGAGAGCTTGAACATCGCGGCGATCTGGAAGCTGCCGCTATTGTTCGTCTGCAACAACAATCAGCTGTCGGTATCCACGCCCCGCGCAGCCGCGCTCGCGCCGAAGAATTTGTCGGACATCGGCGTGGCCTTCGCCATGCCGTCTCAAACCATCGACGGCATGGACGTGGAAATGGTGGCAAAAACCATGCGCGAGGCCGCAGAGCATGCGCGTGCCGGCCGCGGGCCGGCTTTCATTGAATGCATTTCATATCGATTTGCCAGTCATTCGACGACCGCTCGGGAAACCCGCAGTCGGGCTGAGTTGGCCGCGATCCGGCAAAAATGTCCGATCGTGCGCTATGCCGCGGCTCTCACGACCGCCGGAATTCTCGACGCCGAGTTGAGGGCCGATCTCGCACGCCAGGTTTCCGAGGCCGTCGCCGGCGCGCTCGCCTTCGCCGACGCTTCCGAATATCCAGCCACTTCCGAAGTTCTGACCGATGTCTGGTAACGTCCAAGAACCCATCGAGAGAATGTTCTTTCGCGAGGCGATCGTGCGCGCCATGCGAGAGGAGATGACGCGCGACGATCGCATCTTCGTGTTGGGTCAGGATGTCGGGGCGTTCGGCGGATCGTATCGAGAGTTCGATGGGCTGTTCGCCGAATTCGGTGCGTCGCGCGTTCGCGACGTGCCGGTCGCCGAAGCGGCGATGGTCGGCGTCGGCGTAGGGGCGGCTGCGGCCGGATATCGGCCGCTCGTCAGCATCACCTATATGGATTTCATGATGATCGGCTTCGACCCGCTGATCAATTACGGCGCAAAGCTGCGCTACAAGACCGGCGGGCAACTGACCGCTCCCGTTGTCGTCAAGACGACGGCGGGGGCCAAGGGCCAGGGTGTTGCGCATTCCCAATGCATCGAGGCTTGGCTGATGAGCGTGCCGGGCCTGAAGGTCGTCGCGCCTTCGACGCCGGCGGATGCTTGCGGATTGCTCAAGACCGCTCTGCGCGAGGACGGCCCGGTCGCGTGCGGGAACCGACGTGACCATCACCACGCATTCTTTCATGACGCGGGTGGCGCTCGAGGCAGCAAAAATACTCGAGGCCGAGGGGATTTCCTCTGAGGTGATCGACCTGCGCAGCCTCGCGCCACTCGATATCGACACGATCGTGGGTTCGCTCCGCCGAACCGGCGCGCTGCTGACGCTTGAAGAAGGACAAGTCACGTGCGGCGTAGGCGTCGAAGTCATCGCGCGTGTTCAGGAGGTTCTCGGTCCAATATCGGCTGCGCGGATCGGCGCGTTGCCCGCTCCGGTGTCGTCCAACCGCATTCTTGAGCCGGCATGTTTGCCGGATGCGCCGCGCGTCGCGATGGCGGCGCGGGATTTACTGAAGCAACGCCGGAGCCCGGCGTGGCCGAAATTTGTTTGACAAAGTGGAGAGCCTTGAAATGATTTACCAGATCACCGTTCCAGCGGTCGCCGATGTCGAGGAAATTCGTGTCCTCGAATGGCATGGCGCTCTGGGTCATCGATTTAGTCATGGAGACCTCATCGTCGAACTCGAGACCCACAAGGCGATCGTCGAGGTTCGTGCCGGTCAATCCGGCGTGCTCCGGAAAATTCTCTCGGAAGCCGGGAAATGGCAAGGCATCGGGCTGCCGCTCGCGATTTTGAGCGACAACGATAGCGAATCTTTGCCCGACGGCACCCAGCCCGTCGCGGATCTCCCCGTGGACTTCGAGGTCACGTGATGTCAATGCGCTACCTCAAATTATCCAGAATGTGGAAAATTTCGGATCGCACCACCGCCTGCATGGTGCCGCTGTGGTGGATTCCATCCGGCAAATGCTCCGATCCCCCGAGGTCGGCGGCGATGGCATCGACATCGACAACCGAAACGTCGCACTCATTGGCGAGGTCGTGCAGCATCAAATTCATTTCCTTGGCGGCGATATTTTCCAGAGTTTCTCCCATCGGCGCGTCGAACGGCGCATAGCTCGTGATATCCTCAAAGCCGGATGTCGACATCCGGTTGAGGATCAGGACCCTGGCGCCGGTTTGCGCGGCGACGGTGTCGATGAGTTGTCGGTAGTCACGCTGAACGTCGGTCATGGAGCGCTTCACCGGTTCGAAGGCTGAAGCGAGCCACGATCGGATCGCGGGCCCTGCCGCGGCTTGGCGATGGCGCAGCATCTGGATCGAATAGCCGAGCTTCTTGTGTCTCAGGACCGATTGAACTTCCGCGCTCAGCGACAGCAGAAGCGTATCTGCCGGCCCGATTGCGTGCAAACCGGTCGGGGTCAAAACATCATATTTCTCATGAATCGGCGAATGTTGAAGCGACGACATCAGCGCGCCCGCAAATATCCAATCGTCCGCGCTCGGCGCCGCGCGGCCGCCGGTCAGGCCGCTGCTCAAGTCTTGCGCGATCGCTTCTTTCTGCGCGGCAGTCCGCACGAATTGCTCGAGCAAAACGGGTGCGCAGGGCACCAGCGGGTGATCGGGCACATAAACGAATTGCGCAGGCGCGGTGGTGGCCTCGAACGCTTCGACAAAGGGGGTGTGGTTGCCCCGGATTATCCCGGCGGCGTCGCATATGCCCAGGCACAGCAACGTCGAAAGATCGCCGTTGGATCGATCGCACCACCAGGCTCGGCTTCGATTGTGCCAGCCCGGAAGAACGCCGAACTCGACATCGGCCAACCCGTTCATCCGCCTGCCGGCGAGCATCAGAAGTCGCAATTCGCCGGCATTTGTTCGATCGAGCTCTTCGCGAGCCGAAATCGGCTCCAGATGTCCCAACACGTCGTCGGGATTCCAGGTGTGGAAGCCAAACACGTTGAGATAACCGCCGGGCGAATTTCCACCCGCGATCCGAAGGCGTCCGCCAAATTGTGGCGCGAACGCCACCTGAAGCTCCAACTCATCCGCCAGCGGTAAGCTTAAGGAACGATGGCCGGCGACGTGCTCCAGGGTGATATTGCTGAAACCCACCACTTCGTTCGGACGACATAGATGGCCGTCCTCACACAACCAATGGATACCCGAGCGTCGGATCAAAAAACCTTCGGCCTTGAGCGGGCCGCATGTGAGCGGAAGAGGGGTCATTGCTCACCCGCCGACCACATGCCCGGATGATGGGCGATACCCGCGGTGGTGATCCGCAACGGTCGGGCCGGAACCTCATCGTCAGGGTCGTCCTGCGCTTGGCTAAATACCGCGAGTAATTGTCCGATCTCGCAAGCGTCGCCCGGGACCACGAGCGTCTTTCGGAGCCAGACCTTCTCACGCACGACAACGCGGAAATAGGAAATTGGCGGGCAATATTGTGAAAACCCGCTGCTGAGATCGACACTGAGATCGAACAGCTTGTCACCGACCTTCAGCGACGTTCCCGCTGCCGTATAAAGGCATTCGACGACGGCAACGCTCATATTCGGGTTTATTTTTCCGAGCCGCAGCTCATATAACATGAACGAACGCTCCCAACGAAGGTTGGACAAATTATATGAATGTCGTTTCGCAGAAAGTAGCCGGCTACTCCAAGAATTCTTGATCGAATGAGGGCGTTTACCTGTTCGAGGGCGTTATGTGTTTGACCGTTCGCGACAGGATATGTACTTTTTTCGATATCAGCAAGTGTGTGGAATTCGAAGGCGGTTCCCGCGCGGCGGCACATATTTTCATCGTTGTTGGAAACAGAGCGTTCTTCGATCGTTGGAGCGATATCATCGCGGCATTGTTAGGCTTCGCTGTAGTTTTCAAAAGATGCCGAGCGGGTTCATATGCCAACTGAAAAATTGAACATCGTCGTGGGTATCGCAACGTCTGGTCGGCGCGAGGTTCTTGCTCAGACGATCGCTCTTCTTGCCGCGCAGTCGCGGTTGCCCGACGCTTTGGTGATTTGCCCTGTTGTCGCGGAGGACATCGACAATTTGTCCTTGAAAGAATTTCCGAGACCCACACGTGTCGTGCGCGGGCCGCTCGGCCTGCCGGCTCAACGCAACAAGATTTTGTCGGCCGTCACGGATGCCGACATTATTGTTTTCTTTGACGATGATTTTTTTGCCGACACCCGCTACCTCGAAAATCTCGAGGTTATTTTTCTCGGTCACCCTGACGTGGTTGCCATAACCGGCGTTCTTCTTGCGGATGGTGCAAAAGGGCCGGGCTTGAGCGTGAAGACGGGCTTGCAAATCGTTCAGTCGATTGCGAATTCGCCGGGTTCGGGCGGCGAAATATTCGATTGCTACGGGACGTATGGTTGCAACATGGCGTTTCGGCTCAAGCCGATCGCCAGTCACAACGTTGCTTTCGACGAAAATCTTCCGCTCTATGGCTGGCAGGAGGACATCGATTTTTCCCGACGCGTGCTGCCTTACGGCCGGATCGTGAGGTCTGCAAGCTTGCGCGGCGTTCACCTGGGAATAAAGCTCGGACGAACGTCCGGCGTTCGTTTCGGCTATTCACAAATTGCCAATCCGGTCTATCTGATCCGTAAAGGGTCGATGTCGTGGCGTCACGCCGTCAAGCTGATATGGCGTAACCTGGCCGCCAATCTGCTGCGCAGCGTCTATCCGGAACCGTGGATAGATCGTAAGGGGCGTTTGAAAGGCAATTGTTTGGCTATCGTCGACATCGCGATCGGACGCAGCTCGCCGGGTCGTATTCTTCAACTGGATTAGGATTGCACGGGGCTATTGGCATGTGGAGGCGAGCGATCGGCTGTTAGACGTTCGACGTCGAGACCAACCCATTGCAGGTAGTGTTCGTGAAAACGAAATCGAAAGCGATGAAGGCGTTTCTGGGCTCGTTTGCGGCCGTCGTCATCATCGTCGCCGCCATAGGCTATGGGGTGTTTGGAGTCAGCCCATGGCCGTCGGCTCTCTATGTTCGCAGGGCGATGGATCAGGGGGGCGTTGAGATAGCGCAGGCGCTCGAGAAGCACGTTCCCGCCGGCATTGTGGCGCGGCGTAACGAGCAATACAGCGAGAACGACCCCGATGCCTATCTTGACGTCTTCTCACCCTCCCAAGCCGACAAGGCGCTGCCAGCCATCGTCTGGGTCCATGGGGGTGGGTGGCTCGCGGGCAGCAAGGATCACATCGCCAACTATCTGATGGTCCTCGCCGCGAGAGGCTACGCGACGGTCGGCGTCAATTACGCACTTTCACCGGAAAAAACCTATCCGACCCCTGTCAAGCAATTGAACGCGGCGCTCGGCTACATCGCGAGCAATGCAGCGCGGCTGCACGTCGATCCGTCAAGATTTTTTCTGGCGGGGGACTCGTCCGGGGCGCAGATCGCCGCGCAAATGGCGGCGATCATCAGCGAGCCATCCTATGCCAAGGTCATGGATATTGCGCCATCGATCGACCGGGCGCAGTTGCGTGGCATCATCCTGTATTGCGGGCTCTACGATGGTGTGGCGCTCAGGGGTGCCAAGCTCTCTTGGACGCTCAAGACACAGTTGTGGGCGTATTTCGGGACGAGGGACGCCTTGAACGACCGGCGTTTGGAGGAGTTTTCCGTCGCGCAACACCTCACTTCGCGATTTCCACCGATGTTCATTTCGGTCGGAAATGCCGATTGGCTGACGCCGCAATCGCTACGGTTCGCCGAAGCCGCCTCGACGCTCGGCGTGGCCGTCGACAGACTTTTTTTCGCGGCCGATCATACCCCGCCGCTCGGACATGAATTCCAGTTCGATCTTGATGCCGATTCAAGCCGCCTCGCGCTGGAGCGGTCGATCAAGTTTCTGGAAGACCGAAAATTTCCCGAGGATCGCAAATTTTTGGAAGATCGGTTGCGTTAAAGGTCAATCCGAGATTTGGTTCAGCGGCATCCTCAACGGCATCCTTGGCGACGTTTATGGCCTTTAGGAATTGCTGACAGAGAATCTCGCGTGCCGGCGGCCGCAGAATCGAAAAATGGGTGCCTCCCACCGAAATGATTTCGAGATGGTTCGCAAGCACCCCCCAAGTCGACAGGGCTGAGGACTGCGGAAATTCATCCGTTCGGAATAGATAGGTCGGCGCTTGGATCGGCTTTAGCATCCAGCTGTGTCTTGATTGCACTCTCAGATGGTAATTAAGATGATAGTGACGTTTAAACGCGGTCGGTGCCGGCAGCAGCGAGGTCAACTCACCAATCCCGTGCAAAACCCCAAATGCCGAGTTTCTCGCAAGGACTTTGAGCGCGGTCACCTCGAGAGACGCCGGATGCAGGAAAATTTTGCGGACAAGGTTTCCGATTTTTGAAAGCTTGCTTTGGTGCTCGGGCAATTGAAAGTCGAATTGCGTGTCGATCAGGCCGACAAAGTTGACGCGACGATGGAGTTCCGTCAGACGGCGCGCCACTTCTGAAGCGACAAAGCCACCGAACGAGTAGCCGGTGAGAAATATATCGCCGTCACTCTTTGCAAGGATCTGATCAACGGCTGCCCCGACGAGTACGCCGAAATCTGCTCCGGCATCGATCATCTCCCGCCATTGTGGATACTCCACCACCTCAAAGCGGATTTGATGGTGAAACGCGGCGCGGAACTGCGCCTGCAGCGGCGTGTCACCATCGGCGGACGGCAGAAAGAATACCAGCGGAGCCAAGGAGGTTGTTACCGCCGACGAGCAAAGCTGCCTCTCGACCTCGGCAATGAACATGGTTGGGGTCGCGTTCAGTTCCAGCCTGTCGATGGCGAGTCGCGTGCCAAGCGCCTCCTCAATCAGGCACCAGAGTTGAAGTGCCGCGAGCGAATCTCCACCCGCTTCGTCCCAAGGCATGTTCGCTTGAAACGCTCGCCGGCCGACGATGGTCGTCCAGGCATGGGCCACCGCGTCGTGGACACGAGAATCGCTCGATGTCGTGGATGGGACGACGGAGGGGGCGAATACTTCGTCGCTCGAGGAATCCAACGCCGCAAGCTCGCGCTGATCGAGGCGCACGAGGGCCTGGACATCCGTTTTGAAGCCTCGGAGCCGGGGGAGAGAATCGAGTATGCGAAACTGTGCGGGGCACATTCGCCGAGGCAGGTGTTGGGCAAGCGTGGCCTTAAGGTCGGCTTCGAATGTCGGGCTTTGTGTACCGCGCGGCACCACGTAGGCAACCAAGGCACTCACGTCCTCGCCCTGGCGGCGGGGGATCACCGCGACGTCCGCAACATTGACGCAACCGCGTAAGACCGCTTCCACCTCGGCGAGATCGATGCGCGAGCCGCGCATCTTGATTTGCCGATCGAGGCGTCCGGTCATCTCGACAAGGCCATCGGGACGCAGCCGCACGCGGTCCCCGGTACGCAGGATTCGAGCACTCGGATCGGCCGAGTCAGTTTGAAACGGGCCTGTCTGGAGTTGCCCACCTTGCCAGTGGCCGAGCGCCAGGTAGCGGCTCCTGACAACTAATTCGCCCGCGCCGTCCGCCTCACCATCAGTTTCTATCTTAAAATCCATGCCGACTCGGGCGTACCCGATCGGCAGCCGCGTACTGTCGGGTTGCCAACCACGCGGTACGAACCACTGAAAGATGGTCGGCACCTCGGTGGAGCTGAACGCGAATAAGATACGACAAGACGCAGGCAACACGGCGCGGCACAGCTCGAGATCTTCTTTAACCGGCATGTCGCCGCCGATCCTGATGATTCTGGCTTGAGCGAATGCAGCTCGTGCATCAGGCGCGGCCAGAAGCTGCCGCAGCAAGGCCGGCACGGCGTAACCGATCGTGGCGCCTACGCTGGAGAGCATCTGCAGGACGCCATTGATGCCGAGCCGATTGGGATCGGTGACGTACAGCGTCGCGCCATTGAGTAGCGCCGAAAAGGTTTCTCTCACGCCGGCGATGGTGCCAGGGGCGCTGAGAAGGAAGAACCGGTCACCAGCATTCACGTGACAAGAATTTGTAGCCTGCGCGACCCGCTGTACGATGGCTCGCTCGTCGTTGCATATGCCCTTGGGTCTGCCGGTGCTCCCGGATGTGTATAGGATCACGGCGGGGCCGCCCGGACTCGCGATAACAGAAGGTTGGTTGTCGGCGCCATCGAGCAGCGAGGTGCCGATATCGAGGCAGGGCAACGAGCTGCCCCCATAAAAAATCTGCCCGTCGATCCGGTTGATAATTATCGCCGATAGGCCGGCCTCTTCCCGGATCTGGTCAGCGCGTATCGACGGATATGTGGGATCAATCGGAACATAGGGTCGTCCAACCGTTAGGCACGCTAAAGCCGCAACGGGAAACAGTGCATTATTTGGCAGCAGGATTCCGACAGGTCTGCCGGGCGGTACAAGAGCATCGATGCGGCGAGCCAGATGAAACGAGGCTCTTTGCAGCTCGCGATAAGTCAGGCTTGTTGTCTCATCGACGATGGCGATCTTGCTGCCGTGACGACTTGCGATCTGATTGAAAAGCTCGGCGATCGGCCGTTCAATTCGGTCATCATCGAACCTGTCGAACACGACATCGATCGGTCCCTCATGGTCGATCGCCAAATCGCCATGTGGGATGTGCCATCGATCGTCATCGTTTCGGCGTTGCAGCATCTATTGTGCTCTCAAGCAGAAAACGAGACAAAAATATCATACATTTGGACTCAGGCACAGCGCGTATTGCTTGGTCGAATCTCCTAAAGTTCCAGTTCAAATATAGCAGAGGGGTCAATCCGAGATTTCGTACTCGCTCTGCCCTTCTTCTGCGCATTTGGATACTGACGCGCGGCATCGATCGCGTTCCGCCTTTCCATATTTAATGCCTTTGACGGCCCAATTGGCGTCGCCGGGCGACCCTGGAACGACACGCTCGACAATAACTCCGACCAGGGCACTACACTCTGGACTGGTTTTTCTTACGGCTTCGGTCAGTGCCAATTCCAACGCGGCGCGGGTAATCGGCACGCGTCGTGGTGCGAGCTGCGTTTCGTTCTTTGAACCCCTCTCGTAATCCACATTTTGGATAACGCCATTTTGGATCGGAATCGCTTCATCTGCAGATACGTCCTTCATCGGTTCATTTATTCGCAAATTTTTCGCGGCTGCCTTGCCTTCATTGTCGAAGATTTCAAAGCTCAGCTTCTGGCCTTTCCGCAGACCCGCAAGGCCGGCCTTCCGCATCGCCGAGACATGGACGAAGACCTCCTCGCCGTCGGAGTCCATTCGTATAAAGCCGTAATGTTTGGACCGATTAAAGGATTTAACGGTGCCTGTGGCCATCACCCGTGCCCTTCGAGCATAACTCAAAGCCGGAACTCCAGGAGCGCTGTTCGATTTGGGGAACAGCACAAGATTCGAGGCGACATCTGCGGGCGAGGCATAAATTGCCACAAAGACGGCAAAATCTCTAAGTGCGTGAAACGTTCCCGAAGGAACCAACCTAAAATTATTGATATTTCAACATGCCCGATGGCGTCGGCAGGTCGGCTCGAGCTGCGAAGCCTACCGGATGTTTCGCGCGCCGCCTCTGTATCTCACTAAGGTCGAAGATCGTCCACATTTGGGACATCCGGGAAACCCATTCGGACAGTCTTCTGCCGAAAATGACGTTGTTAGGTAGGGGACGGCCATGTCAGGATTCAAACATCCGTATCTCGGTGCGGAGCCGGCACGGCGCAATGCCGGTCAAACCCAGCATGCGATCGGCAAGCGGAACGGAACAACCGCTCACAACCTGCAATATTCATCGCCGTGGCCCTGGATGTTCGCCGTTGTCATAAGCCTTGCGATGTGGGCATCAATCGCGTGGCTCGTCCGGGCGGCCATTGGATAAGCATGAGCGGTGTCTACCTGCGCAGACGCAGGATTTCGTCGAGA
>WNFO01003406.1_pt1 | contig 18830 bp, 19 predicted proteins | sample 5400251 | NCBI WGS metagenome assembly WNFO01 (sample SAMN13153354, study PRJNA577476) | soil metagenome | isolation source: 100 cm saprolite under Madrone tree | place: USA:California | collected 2016-06-14
GCGTGACATCTGCCTATTTTCTGACCCTCCTAGCACTGAGATTTATGAAGGAAACAGTACCATAGAAATGTTCAATATACTTAATAGAATGTATGTATGGAGTTTGAGGCAGTTTGGCGGTAAAGTGAGAGAGATATTCAATGTGTCTGATTGGGGGGTCTGTCCGATGTTTGGGTTAAGCATAGTATTAGTAATATAAATCAATTTATTCTCACATTGCTCCAGCCCCCACCTTGGGTTCAGAATAAAAGTATTTACAGCATGTGGCTTGGCTGAACTCTGGGAATTTAGAGTCATCGCATCTGAGATGCATGGTTGTGTTTACAAATGCCACATGAGTGGTTGGGGAATTAGGCCAACTCAAGTCATCACACCTGACTCAATTGTCTGTCCAATCTGTCCAATCAAAGTGCTCGGTTGTCTCTGATAGTTTAATCCACCGTACTTATAGAGTAGAATAGAGTAGAAGATTGTGACCAGTGTGACCAGTTGATTATGTTTGTTGATATTTGTTATTTGTTGATGGCTTTTCCAACCCGATGACCAACCTCTGGTGCTACATTGAAGACCAACGCAGGGTCTTTGGCGTCACCCTTCAACCTGACCGTACCATAGATCACCTGGCGAACCAAATCTATGAGAAGTACATCCAGTTCATCGCGCAATGCAGCCCTCTCAGCATCACTCTCACAAAGGTGCGCTAGGTGAGCCTGTTGACTTGGATTTCGTCAGAGAATACGAAGACATTTTTATCAAGGTGAACCGGTAGAGAGCCTTTGAGGAATCCGATATGGTGGGGAATGAGATATATATGTGCGGTGAGGTTGCGGTAACAGTCCCAGACGTTGTCACAGATCTCCTACGAGAATTGGATTACAGGCCGGGTCTGGCTGCTGATGTGTGTTGTCTCCTAGACCACTCTTTTGATGCTGACGGGTCAATATAGGCGCATGACATGTACAATGCTATCCGCGATGTTGAACTTTTGAACGCATATCTTGGGCCTCCCAAGAGAAGCGACGAGGACGTGTCACCAGAGGAACTTACCTTCGAAAGCGAATCTCAGAGGCTTGCCGGGTTTCACGAGGTGACACATCTCGCGTCTATTGCCAATGGTGATTGGCAACCATTTTGGAGGGGGGAATTGGGAAGTTACTTGAGGGAACCGTTGATGTCTGGGATATTCTTCCTGCATTTCGCCCTCTAAGCGGGCAGCATCATCGCCACTAAAACGTATGTGTTCATTTGCTTGCCTCCGTTGTTTACGATTTATTGTTGCTTCAGAAGTAACCAGCCGTGGCACGAAATGTGAAACCGTTCGCTAAGAGGAACAACTCCGAAAGTTTCTTCCTCGTGGTGACTTTCTCGTCTCTAAATCAAACATTCCTCGACTCTTCGTGGAGGTCAATTCGAACACAAAGAAACGTTGGCCTGAGGATCTTGTTCGGATGCTTTTGTCGGGTGCCGCCATCATTCGCTTTGCGAATAAGTTCTTGGACAGGTTCAAGGCGGCCAAGAACTTTGTGCTTTTTGCATATATATTTGGGAAGATGGCAAAGTAAGTAGTTATTCACTGTTTCAGCAGCCGGACGGCCGAGAGGTATGTTGGACTTCGTATATAACTAAGCTCGCAGGCTGTGTCGTCGTAGGTTTTTTGTAATAATATGATTTCTTGGTTGAACATCTCGGGTGACCACGCCGAATTTGTACGCCGATTGTACAACCTTCGTGACGTGCTGGAGAGGGACATGGATGCCGAAGACACGAGAGACACGACAGCGAAGATTAATCAGTTTCTAAAAGCGATCGACAAACACGATTAGAAACACACTATGATGCCGTTTGATGACGAGGGTACAAGAGGGAACAAGAGGAACCGTGGAGATAGCGATGATCGAGGCGCAGAGGCAACAGACTGCATGGAGCTCGAGGCACACGGCTATGAGGTGGAACCGCGAGAGGTTGTGGATGAAAATGGATATGTAATAATGGAGCAACCCCACTCCACTTACGCGCCGCGCTGACGCTCGACCTACAGACGCCGCCTCACATCCTCACCGTATATCAACAGTCGGACCCGAGCAAGAGATTCATCGCGAAGAAAGTTGACGAACAATCGAATGAGCTTGAGTTCCTCAAATGTCTATATACTTCCAGCCCAGGTCCGAACACATCATCTCGTTGCACGATTCGTTCGAGACACAATCGACGTCGTGGGCCATTCTCCAGAAATGAATTCCGTCGCCTCGTTCGAACCTAACCAACTTTATGGGAAGGGCGCTCAAATCTGCTGGGGCCTCGTCAAGGGCGTCGCGTATCTTCACATGATCTGTATTGCTCACAGGGACATTAAGCCCGAAAATCTAGTTATCGACAGGGACTTTTGCCTGAAAATCATCGACTTCGATGTCGCGATGCGAGTAAAGGGCGAGGACGAGGTGGTGGATGGCCAATGCGGGACGGAGGGTTGGATGGCACCCGAGATGGAGGAGAAGTCGATGTACAGCCCGATCAAGGCGGACCAATGGACAACCGGGCGAGTTGTTCACTATCTTCTGAACAAGTTCAGGGCAGAAGACAGGGTTCTGAGGACGACTGCGACGAAGCTGACCACACATAATCCCGAGCTGCGGTTGTCATTGCTTCAAGTCGTGGCATCGCTCTCGGACGTGGTGAACATAGCTGTCGAGAGGAAGGCGACGCGATCTCTGCAGGGCACAGTGGAAGTGGACGGAGAAGACGCGAAGTCCCCGAGGGTGAAGAAGCAGAAACTTTCAGCACGCGACAGGACGGTGTTGGGAGATCAGTCGTGACTAGTGGGTCGGCTTGGTTGGCATACGGGCTTCCGAAGGTCAGTGTCGATCTGATTGGCTTGTGGTCTTGCGGTCTAATGTCCGGGCACCGCGGCCACCATTTACGACTTACCGGTTTCCCTCCATCCCACACCCCAGCGCCGAAGGTCCACAGATAAAATGCTGCTTGACTCACAAAGGTCGAACATCAGTTGGACTCGAATGGACATCCCCTGTATTTCGTCTCGGGTACCTGGCGCCAGGGCCATTTTCAAGGCTTCGTCATGATGATAAGTGGTGGTCCAGCGATTATTACCCCATACCCTAGAGTCCTCGTCACACCTGCGTTTGATGGCGCATGAGAAGACGCTGCCGTTGATGACGTTGACGATGACATGGCAGCGATGCGGGGGTATGACTCCTTTAATTACATGTCAAATATAATTGACGACTCGGGACCGCAATATCGACTCGTGCATTCAGTTGAGTGACACCCATAGAAAAATCTCTGACATCGCATCACGTGCACAATGATTAAGTACAGTAGATCCTAATTTTCCTCCTCCCTTGATTACATGCACATGCAGCCCTGCGGGTCCGGATCATGATGAGATCAAGAAATCGGAATCGTTTGATGATGTTTCCATGATTGTTACCCTCAAAGTTGGTCATCACCAATATTATATGTCACAGTCATCTGCTCGCCCTATGCATCGTCCCTCTGGCTTCGTACAAGCACATGATGCCGAAATTGAGGATCACCTGCTCTCTGTGTCCTCCGAGGCAGACAGAAAGTATCTAACATCTCGTTGAACGGAGCCGTCGGTATGATTGCGCAGCTGGAAGAGGGCCTCCAACCCGATAAAGAAGCAGGTATAGGGGGGTTCAACGCTAGGATGGTACCGCTGAAAGAGGATGATATTCATGACGGGGCGCTGGGAGTCCCTGTGGGCTTCCCAGCGCTCCTGGGTTAGTAAAATTAATTAAACTCTGATCGACGGGCAGGTCACTGTGCCTTTGTCGATGCCATGGAGTCTACCTGCGCCAGCTCGAGAACTAATCGAGACAAAGCATTCAATTGGAAGACGATCTGATTTGTTAGGATTTCAATGAATGGTCTACTAGTAATCGCTGGGTCAAGTTAGTCGGGGGCCTGTGAGTGTGAGAAGTTGTGGGCGCTGTAATCGATGGTGGCGGCGATCACGGGGAATCGTAAACTGGTAAATTTCAGTTTACACTAGCGCTGTTATTATAAAATTCCCACGGTACCTCTTCATCCCTCATACATCCAGCGTCGGAGAAAAGCAAGGCTATGCGGCTTAATCTGGGAACTGGATGCCAGTGGAGCCCTGGGTCTTTGGCGTTACGTGTAACTTATTACTGTATCTATTGTTTCATCTTAGCGCTGAGGTACCCACCTCAAATCTTTGAGAAGTGTTCATAAACCAAGGCGGCACATGACCCACTTCTTGAAGGAAACCGGAGCCCGAACAACCTTCAACTGAATCCGAAGTCCCATCCGAAGACGTTCGTGACTGCAACGTGCACTGGCACATCATATGGGGAAACGTCAGGAATTTTTGCTCAGACTAGAAAACTGTGACGCGACCAGGTTTCATCGTCATCGTCATCATATTCATCATCGTATAAGTAGTGACGTTCACACTCGAATATGACATGCCCTAGGACCAACTTCGAGAGAAATCTCCATGGGGGAACTTGAACCAACTGTCGGGTTGCAGCGTTGACACAGAACCCAAATTTACCCACAATCCTGGTTGGCTGTCGGAGTCTCCCGTTTGTTCGTTGTTGACTTGGCAAAACGTGCTCAGGGTTCAGACCAAATTACAAGAAACGTTGGTACTCAGAACATACAAACACACACACGGCCGAGCGTCTCCGACACTCTTGACGGCCCAACGGGCTTCTTCGTGACCGGTGAGCTGCTTCCGCTTATGGCCAGAGTGGCGCCAAAGTGAGTTCTTAAAGTTGCCTTTCATGTGCCCATGAAAAAGTTAGGTAAGGCTCGTGCGTGCATCGACTGGCTGAGGCTTTTGGGCGCAGAAATGTTCGTCGCCGTCCTAGGTGGCGTCGACCGCCTTGTCACGAGGACGAACGGCAGACACGTTTATGAAAGAAACAACGCCCCACAAGGTTCTTTGGGCGCTTGTATGTCCGTTTGCAGGCCTTCTTCGTCACAGATCGCTTACTGTAAGGGCTTTCATTGGCGAAATACCGGTCCCTGTGATGGTGCGAAAAGGAAATGATTGGTTAATGGAGTTACCCCCCCTCCCCTCTTCGAAGCCACTCTCGGGGTTTCAGAGAGCTGTTGAGACAGACGCAAACTTTGTTTCGGCACTAACCTCTAGTGAGGAATTCAGGGATGCTGGTCTTGGAAAGAATTGGGCGTCTCCTCTCCGAATCTCTTTTCTTCCATTCCCACCTTTCGGGGTAAATTGTGAAGAGTAATAAGAATGCGTGGAATATGGACAGCCGCGGGTGGGATTCCCTGTGGTACATCACAGTGATGAGCAAGCAAGTCTGAGAAACGCCAATTCTATGCACGTCGGCGCCCCTGGGCAGTCGGAGTTGTCGTCCATGGTGACTGACCGCATGACAGACCCTCGATGCTGAAAGACAAATATTCGGGACGCAGATCCGGAAAGCGTTGCATGACCACTCTCCACGCGAAATTACCTCGGGTCTTGATGGCGACGTTCATCATGGGGGCGGTGCTGAAGATCAGAGTGCCACACGTGCGCCTGGTATTTCTATATCGGGAAGGGAGGAGCATGTGAAAGAGCTCAACTACGATGCAAGAAAGGACTGGCGCGTGCCCCTCAGTGGCGTTATTTGGCGCAAGATAAGAATAGAGAAAATTATTGAGGTGCGATGCCGCCATCGACATACTCGGAGCCCGTCATTGGAACTAAACTTGCCAAATCTGGGAAAGGGGGTGGGTCAACAGGGTTACGTGAAGAAGACTTTTTGCCCGTCGCGCTAACGCTTTTGATTCATTTCAGGTCTTTCTTTTCCTTGCTGGACGATGGGCTCGGATATGAAAGAATTACGGATGTGCTGGCAGGCGTTACAGCAACCAGCTATAAATCCTCTTGCGTTTTCCAACGCAGGGGTGCCCAACTGGCACTAGCCCGAGCATTCTATCACTACCTCTCTCAATGTCTCCCAGGAGATCTCAAGCTACTGTCGACGAAGAGACGCCCCTTCTCCAAAATGCAAATGCACCACGGAAAGCAACACCTCTGCCTGTCACCCAAATCTCGGTTCTCCTTTTGTTGCTGCTCGCCGAGCCCATCACGTCTCTTTCGATCAACCCCTACATTAATCAGGTATGCTTCAGTTGCATGACGGGTGTAGTTTTGTTTCGCCAACTGTCGTCGTCCTGCTTTTAGCTTGTCAGCGAACTTTCGATCGTTGGCGGCGATGAGCGGAAAGTGGGGTACTACGCAGGAGTCCTAGTACTTCTCCGTTCCTTTTTCTGGCTGGCACACACCAAACGATATCACAGGTGTCATTGTATTTCGCCGCAGAGGCGGCCACCATTCTCCAATGGAGTCGCCTTTCGGACTACATTGGGCGCAAGCCTGTTCTCCTATGTGGTCTTCTAGGCACAATCATTTCGATCATCCTTTTCGGCCTTTCCCGTTCCTTCTGGGCGCTCGTCTTTAGGTATGTTTTTTTTTGTTTCTCAGATCTAAGTTGCTTAGTCACGATACCCGTCTTAATCAAATCCCAAACTAGTCGGTGCTTGAATGGCATGCTCAATGGAAACATTGGCGTAATCAAGAGTATGCTGGCGGAGCTTACAGACGAGACAAATATGGCTCGAGGCTTCTCGTTGATTCCAGTAATTTGGGCCCTCGGTGGTACCATAGGGTTCGGGTCATCGTTTACTTCCTGATTGGCTGGCTGACGATGCCCTGGGTTCTCAGGCCCCTCATAGGTGGCATTTTGTCACGGCCACAAGACCGTTGGCCCAACGTCTTCTCTCACCCTTTCTGGGCCGAATACCCGTACTTCCTGCCATGTGTCGGGACCGCCACCTATACCCTCCTATCATTTATTTTGACCGCATTGTTTCTGAAAGAGGTTAGACATTGCTGTCATCTCCCGTGGCGTCTCCCGTCGTACTCATTGCGTGTTTACACAGACGGTCCCCTCCGCCCCCTTGACGAAGCTCAACCCCATGGAAGCTAGAGCCGGTGAAATCATGGACGGATCCAAGGATGAAGAGGAGAAGCCGATGTCGCTGCGCGCTTTGCTTACAAGACCTGTCGTGATATCGGTCGCGAACTATGGCCTGATCGGGTTGCTCGAGATGATCGCCGGCGTTCTCATCCCACTCGTCTGGTCAACGCCGGTCGAGTTTGGTGGATTAAGCATGAGCCCAGCTTCGATCGGCTTGTGGATGGCCGGATATGGTTGTCTCAACGGCATCTTCCAATTCGTCGCTTTCCCGCGCATCGTCGAGCGTTTCGGCCCGCGCCGCGTCTTCATCGTCAGCATCTCCGCGTTCGCCCCGATGTACCTTATGCTCCTCTTCGAGAACCTCACGCTGCGCTATGTCTGTGGCGGCGCAAGCTTGACGGTGTTGCTCATAATTCTCCAGCTCTCTTCAATAGCCCTTGCCGACATGGGTTTCAGTAAGTTCTTGGATGAGCCACACGGTACAAAGCCCAGAACACTGACTCGTTTGCGAACTCTCCTTTAGGCTCCGTCTTCATGTATGTTTCGTCCTCGGCACCTAGCAGGCGGTCTCTAGGTGCTACGAATGGCCTCGCTCAGACAATCGTCTCGATCCAACGAACGGTCGCCCCAGCTGCTGCGGCATCGCTCTTTGCCTTCTCCCTAAACAATAACGTCCTAGGTGGAAATTTCACATATGTCGTACTGACCGCCGTTGTGTGCGTTGGTCTGTGTATTGCCGCACAACTCCCGAAAAATACATGGAAACCCGCCGAAAAGTAGATCATTTTTTTTATTTCATGACAAAAAGAATGGGTAGTGCATATCATGATACGTTTATACCAAGTTTTGTACATTATCACAAGTCGAGTTGAAAAATATAGGCGTAGCCTATTTTCCCCACCCTTTCTTTGGTGACATGACCTTTTGTTACTGTGTGATGTGCTGGAATATCCCAGCCTATCACGAATTCTTTATGCTTTCTTTCTCTTCATTGGGCCCACCAAGGTGATATCAGAGGCGACCTACATCCGCCTCCGGTGGCTTCAGATTTCAGTGTCCGCACTAACTCGCGTACCGTGACATTATTCACTACTTTCTTTCAGAGTAACGAAATGGATCACCGGGACAGTCATGGCACCCGAGGATACAAACAAGTCCAACCTTGCGCCTATGTCAACATATCCAGGTATATGACCAGGTGAAAAACTTGTGCCGTCAGAATAACTTACTGTAACCGCGATTCTGTGTGAGAAGTTTCGTTATACATTACATTTATCAAGATGCTGAGCTTCTGCCGCTTCCGACTCAGAGTCGTGGGATATGACGCGAGCATCACGTGACACAACGTTTTGTGATAGACACATCTTTTATGGCATTTGTGATAATCAGTTAAAGCGTTTCTCACCACTTTGGCGCTTGGTGACCGCAATTGTTCAACCCTACACCCAAGAAGAGTTTGGTTTATAATGGAAGGAGATCAGTGCCGCCCCTCCTTGGTCCCCCATTCATTCCCCATTCATGGGTCTCGGCAAACCCGAGTCTTCTGTTCCACTTGACTTCCTTTCCGCTTCTCCCCTCAGGAGCGGTATTATGTTTGGTGAGCTGTACTGTGTCCGCTACATTCCATCTCGTGTCTGATTAATACCGTAGATGGACCGGCCGAAACAAAAACGACAAAAGCAAAGTCGCGTGGCACTGGCGTTGGTAGTACGTTGGGTTTACCTTTCCGATGTGCGATACGGCTCAGTCAGCGTCACCGCTGATTTTCGCAATGCCAGTGTTGAATTCTGGCAAGACTGGTGCGATAAAAGGCGTAAAGATGTTGGATTCAACTCAAGAATATAACCCAAGAGTGGGCCCAGGTATGTACTCCATTGGATGCACCGTCAGCCCGGGACCAAATCTCTGTAGCCACCGTCATAGACCCAGCTGAGCACGTCAAGGGCATGTACCGTCTCCTAGATCTGATCCGCGAATCCGGAAGCAATGGTTACGGTATAATACTTTTTGGGTTACCAATCCTTTTGGGCAGCAGTCGGGCTAATTTCGTAAATTGCAGTTGATAAGGTCGTCATCTCTCAAAATTCTCTTCAACGTTTCATCAATGATATGTGTCCTGGAGCATTTGCGTCTGTCACAAGAGTTGATTTCAAAACGCTGGATCGACTCGCTATTAGACCGCTCGGCGTGTATGGATCCAAGGATGAGATCGTACGACTACTGCAATCGATTGGCGCGGTCGACGAGAATGGGTGAGTGATTCTCGTCTTACCTACCTACCTACTGTTCTTTAATTTAACCTTTAGAGCTCGCGCATTGCTTAACCAACCTGATATTGATGGTTCTCAGTCGGGTCTTTCATCGGGTCTGTACGTCGTGAGGGCCAACGCGAGAACGAATTGCTCAGATGAACGCCATTACGTCATATATTGGCCGGAAGATACGACCTGGAATGATTCAGCAGCACCTTCAGTTTGCAGAAATAGAGCCGCATTCATGCGGTGAGCAAGTTTGGATAGTCCCTTCTTTTCGCTTTCTCAACGGACGCAAAACAGATATCTTACAAAGATGTGTGACCAGGTCATCGTGTTGTTGTCTCCCGAATACTCAGCATCCATTGTATGGGATAGCGATGAAAATGGTTCCGAATCAGTCGATATAGACACCGATAACACTGATAGAATGTTCACCTTTGAGGTTTCAAAGAGGAACGAACAAGAGGAGAGTGCGGTTGTGCGCCCTGGCTTTCAGGTATCCATCTTATTTGTCGTTGAAAATTTGTTCCTGATTTGTCAAAGATGCATTTCTGTTACATTCCGCGTAATATAAACCCACCAGATGGTTTAGTTGACCCGGCGTTCCTTGTACCTCGTCTTCTGCCAGGCGAAACTGTGCAAGGGTTTCTGACAGCCGCCTATATTCCACAACATGTCCACGCAGATGTGTTCGATCGTCAATCGTTCAGCCGAGTCTCGCTTCAGCTGTTACTGTATGTGCACTGGAAACGTCACGAGACGACTAACCCATGGTTCAAACAGGAAGGACAACGCTGTGGTTTTGTCTGAGACACTTGATGAGAATGCCATGCAGACCTTATTCGACCTATTTATTGCGGATAAATTTCCCAAGGAGTGCGATAAATGGCACGCTGCGAAGAAAGACATTTCTGACTTCTTTTCCCGGGAATTTGCGATAAGACTACACACTGTTCTTGAAGAACTCGGGAGAAGGGAACATGAAATACGGCGCGTTCTCCGTGATGCTATTGTTACCGACGTGATGAAACTCTTCCCGTGTGTATTACTTGTGCGTTTCCCGTCATAGAATGCTCAGCCCAAGGCTTTTATCCTCAGGTCATTGGAACGCGACCGCCTTTCTTCCCACCCATGGCGGTCACGTGAGGAAGGGGCTACTGGTAAGAATTCGAAGTCTCCGAGTTCTAAACGCCCTGTGGGTAGCTCATTGTATTTATCAGATTCTATGCAGCTCTCAGATCTCAAGGCATCCCATCCAGAATTCCAGGAAATCTACAGAAGTCATTTCCTGGGTGCCAAGTTCGACACCGTGTTAAGGCATGACGGGGATTTCGAGGCTCGGAAACTGCGCCTAGTCTCGGTGCAACACCTTCTTGGAGAGCATCAGCGTCTGCGCCGCAAGAAACGTGCCAAGCTCGTCCAATCTCTCCTTAGAGGTGACTTCGACAATGCACAACGGATCGTTCAAGAACCAAAGAGGTCTTCTGTCGTTTTCACCCTGGTAGCGTCGGCCGTCGGCGCTTACCCTCCATCACCTAGTTTTGATGAGTCATTGAAAGGAGAAATGAAGAGTCTTTCAGCCCGCCTTTCTGACTCGCAATTCCTGCTCGAAATGAAGGACATGAATGACGAGGTTTTGCGGCCCATGATCCAGGAAACTGAGGCCCTTTCGCATTCTTTACTTTTGTCTTTAATCGACACCATCGTGGGTACCATGGCTCATGCGGTGATGGCGATGCAGAAGGACGTCTTTAGAAATACCATACAACATGAGATCGAGGGCGACGAAGTGAAACTACGAAATGAGGAACTTGCAGGATTCATTCGAGAACTCAATACGCAGATGGCGTTGCGGAAAGATAGGCATGTGCTTTCTAACTCCATCGAGTATGCGTGACTAATAATACATAGCATTGTGCACATAAATGGCGTCGCTACCACGCCGTCGGACGGCTGGGGAGATTCGTGAGTGTGACAGTTAATGATACTGTACTATTCGTGCTCATTCTCGGGTCTGTGATTGGGCCAGCCGGGTATGGAACAGTCGTTTTCCCTACCGTAGCCAGGGTGCGTCTCTGCTGGATGCTGTGAGTTAATACTCAACTAGCTGATGCTCCCCGTGATTAGAGTACTGGGTCACTGGTCGCCAAGAAACTTTCAAGGATTACCAGCTTGAATTTCGTGTACACCTCATGAACTTATCGAGCGACGATAAACAAAACATGCAGTTGGACTTCGATCATATTCCAGGTCCTATCGTGAATGATCGGCTCTCATCACGTTTTCACGTGCCGACGGCCATGGACATTGCGTACGAATCTGACTTTGTGATATTATCGCCGACATCTTACAAAGTTCGTTCAGATTCTGTCAGATCCTAGAGAACGAGAAGATCATCCTTATTCTGGTTGACCGAGAGAGAATCTTCATTTATCTTGAGCTTCTGCTTGCAATTGATACGGCAATCTTGCGAAACCGACCAATCAAAAGTCTTAACCGTGAGAGGCTAGGTCAAGACATCCTGTTCGCCTATGAGGAGACGAAGCGAACACTGGTTGCGTGCTCCTCGAAAAAGGTGTGTCAATGTCATTGCCCGGAGTCTGGGTATCGCTCAATATTCGTGATCAGTTGCAACTCCACGTATTCGTTTTCGATGAGACCCTAAAAACACTTCGCGCGCAAGGGAGAGCCATCGACCTTTCCCCGTGGTATAGCCAAGTAGATATCTCCCTTCTACAAGTAGCTTTTGTCTGCGGGAAAGAGGAGATAGTGTTGGTGGACTCTAGTAATCGAGCCCGACTCTTTTCTTTCATTTCTCTGCAATTTAGGTATGCACCTCAATATTTTGTAATGTCCTCACCATGTTGCTCATCAGTTCGCAAGACCTGCTTTCTTGTCGCTTCCGTTGCCTCCCCACGCGATATTCTCCTCACCTGATGGGTCATGCTTCTTAGCCCTTCATATTCAAGACTCCAAGCAATCCCTTACTGCGTATCATTGGGAGACATTTGGCTCTACTCCCGGAATCCCGCTCGATGCTCCAGAGTTTTCTCTTCGGGGCGCCGTTTTGACGTCCATGGTCAGTCGAAGATGTATCTTTCTCATCAGCCTCGACATCGAAACTGGATATGTCCGATCTATCGCCATCGATATCACGAAAAAGATCACAGAATCCGTTTTCAAGAAGGGCGGTCTAAATGCGCCAATCAAAGGAGAGCGCCACACTCTACACAATAGCCTACTCGACTGTCATGCGGAAGTCTGGACTCGGTTCCCGGTGGTCCCTGCCGTGAAGCGTCGTACTGTGACATCTCTCAGTGAACGGCATCAGAAAAGCCTTACGTTCATTACCGAAGATCACACTCGACCTTTTGATTCTTACTTCTCTGATCTTGTGCAGACATTCGAGAGGACGGTGAAGAAGCCTACAGACGAGGAACTGCGTGGTATCAAAGTTTCTGCAGCACAATTTGAGACATTCAAGGATAATGTGGGTCTGCACTCGGACTGGAATGTGTCACGTTACCGAGCTGGGGAGTGGCTTGTCGACCTCCTCTGCCTCATTCCTATCCACATTGCAGTCTGTCGTGAGAATAGATTCATTCCCTTGGCGGACGGAGTCCTCTCGTCGAAATTGGAACGATCTCTACTTGGCGCAGAGACCAGTCAGATAGTAGATAAACTATCGTTCGGTTGGTATGAGTCGATCTTTCAGTTATATTTGGCGACAAAAGTATGTCTCTGGTGTCGCTGCGTTTTCTACACGTCAACAGAGGGTTGATGCATGGCATACAGCCGGTAAAGGTCGTATCGTTCATGGGTCAGCAATCCGTGGGCAAAAGTTTCTCGTTGAACCACCTTCTTGATACATCATTTGCGGGTAGCGCCATGAGGACTACAGGTATGGTCTCTGCCCAACCTACCGTACATCACTGAGTAGGGGGTTTCAGAGGGTGTATGGATGTCGGTAACGCCTACCGATGAGTTCTTAATCGTATCACTCGATTTCGAAGGTATTTTCCGTGTTGACCTCTCCCATTCTAATTTCAACTCACCAACAGCCTTGTAGGCGTTGACAGCATCGAACGTTCGCGTCAGGAGGATATGTTACTTGTCCTATTTAATACCGCAATATCGAACCTAGTATGGTGACTATTACTTTCTCGATTTTATTCTAACATTTACAATAATAGGTCCTCTTCCGTAACAACTTCGCTTTCACTCGGGACATCAGCGGACTTTTTCAATCATTCCAGTTAAGTGCATCAGTTCTGGATCCTGCGGCAAACCCTTCTCTCTTCCAATCAACGCTCGTCATTATCATCAAGGTAAAACACTGTCACATAGTACCACTCCCTGTAAATGACCCCGCCTTCAAGGACGTCGTGAACGCTGATAGCGCGGAAATAGCGGAAGAGTAAGATTTTGTATAATATGTCTGCCTTTCTTAGGTGAACGTCACTGTTTTCAGGTTTTCCCTGAAGTTTCAAAGGATTGTGGAACAAGAACAAGATGCCAATTTCATATCGCGCCTTCACGGTGGGAAGTTAAAAATCATCCCATGGCCTGTGATCGAATCGAAGGGGTTCTACAAGTTGTTTTCTTCACTCAAAAGACTCCTGGATCTGCAGAAGACATCTCACACAACCGCAAACGAATTCCTCCGTACTATTAAAACACTAATGGCGAAGTTGAAGGCATATACTTTCCCTACGTGTCGCTAGATCCTTTGATTTAACATTGTCTGGCAGACCAATGACTGGGGAGCGCTGTCTCGTCTGTATTTTATCTCTGTTTCCTAGCTTGTATTTATCCTCCTGTACAGAGATCATGACGGAACATCGTACGAAAACCCTCGCAGCCCTTCTCCCAATTGCGCTAGCCACAGGATATTCCGAGGTTGAACCTAGTATCGAATCCCTAAAGGTTATGCTCTCGGCAATCCAAATCTCAATTACTGACGTATTCGCACCTAGAACTTTGACACCGGCCTCATAGTGGAAGGCGATGATACTACGGCACGTTTTGCTATCTTCGAGCGAGAACAAAGTCTTTCAGGTGATGTGGATTCTCGTCTCGCCACTCTACGGGAATCTTGGAAACCAAGTACAAGGCGTCAATTCATGCCCGACCCAGACTGGATAGCAAACCTTGCCTCATACATCAACGGATTAATTGACCTCCGTGTAAACCACGTTCGACTCTGGCTGGATTTCAATTTAGAAAAATTCCAATCCGGCCATGCTGCGGTCGGGACCTTACGCAGACAATTCGATGACATGATCATTGAAGTCCGTTCGAATGTCCAACTCTGCCGCGCGGGTTGCAAATCCTGTCGTCTCCTCTGCGTTCGTCGTCGCTTTCACGAAGGCGACCACAGCTGTCAGACCAACCATAAATGTGTACATGGATGTAGATTCTGTAAGGATGATGAACGCAAGCCTTGTGGTGCACCGTACGTTCTCCTATCTCCGCAATTGACTGTAAGCTAAGAGAAAATAGTGCTGGGCACCCCGGTGAACACATGTATGTCAATGTGGCTCAGTTAGGATGCCATTTTCTTATCGGTATACAGTTGTGTCGTTAATGTTCATCTATGTGGTGAACCTTGCAAGTTGTCCGGAAAGTTAGGCTGTTTGGAAGATTGCACAAAAGTAAACCATCGCAACTCATTCCATTTACGATGACTTAGGAACTTTCAGGTTGCTGGCCATGCCGAGGATGAGTACCTGTGCTCGGCTCCCCTACATATGTGTGGTGAAGTACGATATTATGATAGCGGTTCGGTGTCTCCTCTTCTTACCCACAATATTGCTAGCCGTGTGCCCTTAAGAAGATGAAACGATCTGGTGGAAAAACATATTCCTGCCCGGAGAGGTGTAGTATTCCTAGGTAACTCTGATTGAAATTATTTTCTGTATATTACTGATCGACGTATGCCTTACAGTGACCAGGATCACGATACGCATACCTGCGATACGAGGCTGTGTCCGATTACGTGCGACCTTTGTAAACGGCTTTGCGTCCAACCGCACCTTCACGGGCTTTCCGCTGACCCAAATGTACATCATTTGTGCGGGTGAGTATCTGTCATACGCAATCATTTACAGAAATCGAAGATCATGTGTAGGGAAGCCCACTCTTGTTCATCGCAATGCTCAGCACCCGGAATATGCCAGATAGACACTGCACCGATATCTATCGAAGCCTTTCAATATACGAAGGTGATTATGGGGTTGGCTTACATGACTCGCTGTTGACCCATTTTCTTTTTTTCCTTCTCCCAGTATACACAAGGTATGATAGTGATTATACATACTGGGCTTGCGCTGATGTAACCAGTGGCCAAACGGCTGCAATGCATCAAAACTATTGATTCGGGAAAGATGTCTCATACGGGTGGTCACGTCCACAGCAAGGGGGAACAACTATTTCACTTCTGCGAGGCACGGTATGCCCTCCTTCCCATAGTCCATGATCAGTAGAATGAACTAAGGGTATGAAGTTGCAAAAATTGCGGTTATTTCTGTACTTTGCCCCTTGGTGAGAAGCTACCTCATCGAAACACAACTACTCACGCAGTCCTCTGGCCACTTTAAGGTCACACTCAGCTAGAGCACGAAACTAGCCACGGTTCTATGACGGAGACCGGTCTCGAACTAGATGGTCGTAGGTTCTCTTCTAATGACGAAGGGGGACCAATGATGTGCAACCTTGTCTGTTCGTCCATGGGGAGACACGTCCATATTGATTATTGCCGCACCGAAGAAAGTACACCCTGTGGCGGGGCCGATCTACAGCATATCAAGACGCGAATGGTTCCTAACCCCCACAAGCCCAAGGATGCTGTCACTCACAGCCTCTATTGGCGTAGATTGGGTACGTTGGTCGTTTCTTGTCTAGTTCTATTCCAAGCTAAATCGTGTGCAGGCTTCAAAGGTCATGGGTACTCCTTCATTCTCTCGAAGTCCGCACTGAGACTAAAAATCAGATCCATATACTCGAGACGAACAGACCAATTTTAGTAAATGGTATGTTGTGTCTTGCAGACGCAAAAGAAACTACTAACATGTAACGGCAGCGACGCCATGTGCCCAGGTCTGTCGTAACGCCGTTAAATTGCTGCTCTCCGTGACTGAACGGAGATACTTACAGGCGCTGAGCATTCGGCAACGGCAGATTCTCCAGGCCAACCTTCATATTGCACACTACCCATGTTCCATCAACCAAAGAATATTCGTGAACCTTTCGAGGGACCGGGTCATATATCTGGAGATGGGCATGTTTTTGAATGCGATCATCCTGTTTTGTTGCAACAAGCATTCCACGTGTGAGCCTACCGTCGATTCTCGTTGTTGAGGACGTTGACACCTGGATCTTGATAGGATATTTGTCATTGACAAGTTGGGTCCTTTATCCATCGATAGCACAGTTTCTCATTTTATATCTTATTAAGGTCCACTTCTATGCGAAACACGGACCGCAAACCGTTAGAAGATACCTCCGCAGCAGACCTAATCCGGCAGCATGCTGATAATAGGCTTGGTGCTGTTCATTCAGCTTTATATAGCTTTTGGTCTGCTCGACATGCGGCTGTTATGGCGGATCAACAAGGAAGGGGTGCGCGACCCGATGCATATAGCGTTGTCTTGTTTAGCGAACAAACCAGTAACGTACTGGTCGATGACTTTACAAGTACCCCTGATCAACTCCTGGGTATCATGCTGGCAGAACGGCCGTCTCGTGACACAAATTTCTCAGAGGCTCTCGGAGCAGCTCGAGCAATCATGGAAGAAAACTGGAGCACAGAAAGGTTGTAATCTGATCCGGCTTCCTCCTCACCAATGTAATGTTTTAACGTTTGTTTTCCCAACGACTCAGAACGCCAGTCATGATATTTCTTTCCGACGGGGAATCTTCGGTAGCAGATAAGGTAATCCAAGACATTTGTCGCTCTGCAGTTGAACGGGGGTGAGTTACCTTTCTTTAACTTATCTGTTAGTGTATCGCTCACCTTTTGGTAAAGGAAGCCGCTCTCTTTCCACACAGTTTCGTTTGGGAGCTCCGATTTTTCTCGTACACTCCGGAGGATGGCGCGGCTCGCGCTCGAAATACAGAAGAACGCACCTCGGGATCCTTTGGTCCCTACGGGGTGGGCTATGCCCTCTTCTTACACCATCGCCCTCAACACGGTGAGTACATGCGTCTTCTGTATGATACAGATAATGAGCCTCATCGATCGCCGACGTCACATAGGTACAACTCGCAGAGGCATTCTTGGGATATGCGGAGTCATTGAGAAATCCACGAGGGTCACTAATTCGCCGCTGAGTCGGATGCACAGGATGCACAGGATTTTTTTTCTGCTTTTCAACATTGTACTTGTATAACTCATCTATTAGTACACATTACAACAAAAGACGGACTTTTGCATCGGATCCCAATATAGTAGGGGTGTTGTGTGTGCGGTGCGGCGCGCAATGCGCAATCCGATACTGTAGTTGCCGAAAGCACGTGGTGGCCGTAGTGTTGCCGAATTGCCGAATTGAATTGGGACTTGCCATATATGGTTAAGAAAAGCGGACCGTGGGCCGTAGCTGCGGCGTGACTCGCCCTTCCGACTTGTTTCGTGCACCATAATTCCGTTTCCTTGTCCCCTTAATTGGGATTTTCTCTCCCTTCCAAGCTGATGCTTTCGCTTCTACCTCACCTGCTGTGGCCTGGTTTCTCAGAGTCTTTGTTTTACCGCAGGTCGATTCCCACTCCTGAATAGATTCGACTTAACTTAGTAGTAATCAATCAAGTGTGCCTTATTTGATGAGATTTCTTCTCTTTAGAAAAGTGGGACTGGAGAAGGTTTCTCGCCTCTCTGGCGTATTGTGGTGACCGCATTTGTCTACTAGGAATCGTGCAATCATGTACCGTATATAGTGGACAAGGACTGCGAGTCGATCCACGTCCCCTTTCAATATCTCGCTCACTGCCATGGACTTTAACGAATCCCATCCTCCACCTGACATCTTTGCTGCCTCTTCCCTCATGAGCAGCACTTCGATTGGTAAGCTGCACCGTGTCCGTTGCATCCTCCTTGTGTCCGATTTATACTGTAGATCATGGACAATCCAATCCAAACACGACAAATGCGCAAACGAGTGAGACAATTGGCATTGGTACGTAGCGCATACATTCTGCCAGGCTCTATATGTGATCTGACCTAGAATTACCCCTCCCATTTGCGCACTCTCAGCATTGAACTCTTCTGGGACCGGTACATGCGATAGCATGAACGTGTGGGAGGATTCGACTCAAGGATACAATCCGACTGTGGGCTCAGGTATGTTATTTCATTCGGTTTATCTAACCTTGATGGCAAAGATCTCTCTAGCCACCGTCGTAGACTCGGTTGAGAATGTCAAGGGCATGTACCGTCTCCTGGACCTTCTCGGTGAATCTGGTAGCAATGGTTACGGTAAGTCAATTTTCTTACGCACCAAACCTTTCAAGCAGCAACGAGGGCTACAAATCTCGTGAATTACAGTTGACAAGGTCGTCATCGCTCAAGATTCTCTTCAAC
>WNFO01001417.1_pt1 | contig 18825 bp, 18 predicted proteins | sample 5400251 | NCBI WGS metagenome assembly WNFO01 (sample SAMN13153354, study PRJNA577476) | soil metagenome | isolation source: 100 cm saprolite under Madrone tree | place: USA:California | collected 2016-06-14
CACGAGGTGAGCGAGACCTCCTACTCTCACTCGGACAAGGACATCCTGCGGCTGTACGAGATCTGGCTGAAGACCGGCAGCCGGCGGTGCTACGAGATCCTGAAGCGCCTCGGCGTCGATCCGACCGCCGCCGGCGGGACCACGTTCGCGCACTGAAGCGCATGATCCTCAAGCGCCTGCAGGATCTCATCGGCGGCATCTACGATGTGAGCATCGCTCACGACGTGTACGACTTTCTGGTCACCGACCGTGGGCGCTTGCCGCCCGCGGCGCGCGAGGGCGCAGCCGACGAGGAGCTCATCGTCGCCGAGGGGGCCGACGGCGGCGACGGCGAGGTCCGGATGTCGCTGTACCTGGATCCCGCGCTGCTGGAGCGCCTGGGGCGCGAGGATCCGATGGTGCGCCTGCACGACGGCAACGTCGCGGACTACTGGACGGCGCTCGAGGGGGTCAGCCATTTTCTGTACGTCGCCTGGAATGCCGGACACGACAAGCCGGTGTCGCTGCTCGAGCTGGAGATGCAGGCGGAGGTCGACAAGTACGTCGCCAGCTACTGGCTGCTGCGGCGGCAGTTTCCCGAGCGCTTTCCGGCGGAGCTGCTGCGCCTGTTGTTCGAGCGCACGCGTATCGATCCCACGCTGGCGCCCGGACGCGCCGACCTGTATCGCGAAGCAAGCCGCTATGCGCAGAAATTCTGCCGGCGACTCGAGCAATCGTTGCGCGGCGCCCGCGGTCGCTCGGAGCGGGAAGTGGTGGCGGAGCTGCGCAGGTTCTATCGGCTGACGAATGCGCGCAAGGTGGCGCACATCGAGCGGACTACTTGATTGGCTCAAATGGCCTGTGGCCATTTGAGCGAGCGCGGAGCCGCGGGCAAAAAGTGTGATTTTTGCCCGCGAACAGCATGCCGGTTCGCGAGCGGCCATTGCAGCGGCCGCGGCTAATCCTCTTCGCCGCCGTTGCGCTTCTTTTGCTCCATCTCGCGCCTCAGCTTGATCCACTCCGAGAGCTTGCGCAGGTCGGTACGCGTGGTGTTGCCGGTTTTGTGCTCGTGGGTCGCGGCGCGCTGGTACGGGTCGTGGGCGCCCCTGGAGTGGCTCGAGCGCGCCTCGGGTCGCTCTTCGATGATCTCCAGGACCGGACGCTTGTAATCGGGTGGCGCGTCCTCCCATTCGACAGAGGCATTGCCCCGGTCATCGTGCACGACTTTACCTATGCGCCGGCGCTCGGCTTCCTGCGTCGCGTCGTCGCCGTGCGGGGGATGCGTCTTTTTACCTGAATTGTCCACGGATTATGTTGAGTTCTTGCCGCCCCCTCGCGGCCTGTACACGTTAGCCGTGCGGGCCGCAGCGCTGCCGCGATACGCGTCACGAATCGTTCCGGGACTGCGTTGCATCATGAAGGTGGGCACGCAGCAGGCCGAGGGCCGTCTTGCCATCACGGATTTTGCCGCTCAGCGCCCACGCGCAGGCCTCGTTGACCGGTATCCAGTGAACCTCGATGACCTCCGCATGCTCGTGCGCAGAGGCTGCGGGCTCGAGTCCGGTGGCAAGAAACAGATGCAACACCTCCGTGAAGATGCCCGGCGAGCTCAGATAGGAGTCGAGGCTGTCCCAGGAGCGTGCGCTCACGCCCGCCTCCTCGGCCAGCTCGCGCTGCGCCGTAACGAGGGGTGGCTCATTGGGCTCGAGCTTGCCGGCGGGGAGCTCCCACAGCCACCCGCCGGCGACGTAGCGGTACTGGCGCAGCAGGCACACGCGCTGTTGGTCATCGATGGCGACAACCGCCGCGCCGCCCGGATGATGCACGACCTCGAGCTCGGTCCGATACCCGTTGGGGAGAACGACCTCATCGGTGGTCACGGTGATGATGCGTCCACGGAAATGGACCGTTTGCTTGTCAGGCTGCATTTCAGTCGCATGCTCGCCCGATTCGTGCGCTGCTTCAACGAAAACTTGCCGGGGAAGTGACTGCCGTCGGTGGCAGGCGGGGGTCGCGTTACGTATATTCGGCCCCCGCATATGCCGACTTCGTCTCACCTCGAGAGGCTCAACGGACCGCAGCGCAAGGCCGTGACTTACGGCGAGCCGCTGCCTGAGAAGGGGTTCAAGGCCGGACCGTTGCTCATCGTCGCCGGTGCGGGCACCGGCAAGACCGATACGCTCGCGCATCGCGTGGCCCATCTGGTCATTCACGGGGTGGACCCGGCGCGGATTCTGATGCTTACCTTTACGCGCCGCGCGGCTGCTGAAATGCGCCGGCGCGCCTTCGAGATCACCAAGAAAGCGCTCGACGAGACGCTCGGGGGTGTCAGCCAGACGATCATGCAGCGCATGAGCTGGGCGGGCACTTTCCACTCCGTGGGCAACCGGCTGCTGCGCCACTACGCGCCGCACTTGAAGCTCGATCCGCAGTTCAGCGTGCTCGACCGCGCCGACTCGGCGGATCTGATGGACGGCCTGCGCGAGGAGCTGGGACTCGCGACCAAGGAGCAGCGTTTCCCGCGCAAGGACACCTGCCTGCAGATCTACTCGTACCGGGTCAACACGCGCGCCTCGCTCAAGGACACCCTCGAGCAGCAGTATCCGTGGTGTGCGCAATGGGAAGCGGATCTGACGCGGCTGTATCGGGCATACGTCGAGCAGAAGCAGCGCTGCCACCTGCTCGACTACGACGATCTGCTGCTGTACTGGCACGTCATGATGTCCGAGCCGCGCCTGGCGCAGCATGTCGGCTCGCATTTCGATCACGTGCTGGTGGATGAGTATCAGGACACCAACAGGCTGCAGGCGGACATTCTGCAGGCGCTGAAACCCGACGGCGCAGGGCTCGCGGTGGTCGGCGATGACGCCCAGGCGATCTATTCATTCCGCGCCGCCGCCGTGGAGAACATCCTGGGCTTCCCGGATCGGTTCAGTCCGCGAGCCGAAGTCATCACGCTGGCGCAGAACTATCGCTCGACTCAGGCGGTGCTGGACGTCGCCAACGCGGTGATGGCCGAGGCGCCGCGCCAGTACCGCAAGCATCTGCTGTCGATCCGCGGCCAGGGAGCCCGGCCCCGCCTGGTGACGGTCGACGAGCCGCAGTCCCAGGCGGAGTACATCTGCAACGAGATCCTGCGGCGCCGCGAAGCCAACGTGCCGCTCACGCGCCAGGCTGTGCTGTTCCGCAGCGCGAGCCACAGCGACATCCTCGAAGTCGAGCTGGCCAGGCGCAAGATCCCGTTCGTGAAGTTCGGCGGATTGAAGTTCCTCGAGGCCGGGCACATCAAGGACCTCATGGCCGTGCTGCGCTGGGCCGACAACCCGCGCAACACGCTGGCCGCATTCCGCGCGGTCCAGCTTCTGCCGGGCATGGGTCCGGTGAATGCGCGCAAGGCTCTCGAGCATCTGCAATCGCACGACTTTTCTCTGCAGGCGCTGCCGAGCTTCACGCCGCCGCAGCCCTCCGGCCTGGACTGGCCCAAGCTCACGGAGCTGATGCTGGCGCTCGCGGATCCGCAGCGGCAGTGGATCGGGCAGGTGCACCTCGTCCGGGAGTGGTACCGGCCGTATTTCGAGCGCATCTACGAGCACTTCCACACGCGCCTGGGCGACCTGGATCAACTCGAGCTGCTGTCCGGCCAATATCCCTCGCGCGAGCGCTTTCTCACCGAGCTCACGCTCGACCCGCCGAATGCCACCAGCGACCTCGCGGGCCAGCCGCTGCTCGATGAGGACTACCTGGTGCTCACGACCATCCACTCCGCGAAAGGAATGGAGTGGGATGCGGTTTACGTGCTCAACGTCGTCGACGGCAGTTTCCCGTCGGAATTCTCGACGGGCAAGGCGGAACTCATCGAGGAGGAGCGGCGCTTGCTGTACGTCGCGCTTACCCGCGCGCAGAACGATCTGGCGCTCATCGCGCCGCTCAAGTTCCATCTGACGAGCCAGTCACGGCAGAGCGAGAGCCATGTCTACGGCGGACGCAGCCGTTTCATCACCGAGAAGGTGTTGAAGCACCTCGAGGCGGCGACGTTCCAGGGTTCCAGCCTGGCCGGCGTCGCGGCGCTCGAGCATGACGGCGAGCCGTCGACGCTCGATGTGAGTGCCCGACTCAAAGAGATGTGGTAACACCACCTCAGGGAAGGGGCGCGGCTACTTCTTCGGTTTGACGAACTTCAGCGTGAAGCGGTCGCTCTCACCGATCTGCGCGTACTTGTCGCGATCCTGGTCACCGAGCCGGTAGGTCGGAGGCAGAGTCCAGACGCCCTGCTCGTAGTCCTTCGTGTCGCGCGGGTTGGCGTTGATCTGGGACTTGCCGACCAGCCGGAAGCCCTGCGCCTCGATCAGCCGGATTGCGTAGTCCTCGTTCACATAGCCGCTTTTCGCCTTCGGATCCTGCGCGACCGCCGCGTTGCCTCGGTGCTCGACGACCCCCAGCACGCCACCCGGCCGCAACGCCTTGTACATCGTGGCGAAGGCCTGCGACGCCGTGTCGCGCGCCATCCAGTTATGGATGTTGCGGAACGTCAGCACCATGTCGACGGACCCCGCCGCCACCGCATCGCCGCCATTCGACGGGAATGTGACCACCGCGACGTGCGAGTACAGATCGGGCCGTGAGGCGAGCTTCTGATTGTAGGCCTCGAGGCGCTGCGTGACGTACTTGCTCTGCGGGTCCGGCTCGATGACAGCGGCGGTGTACTTGCCCTTGTCCGCGACCAGCGGCGCGATCACCTCCGTGTACCAGCCCGGCTCGGGCCACACTTCGAGCACGCTCATCTGCGGACGAATGCCGAAGAACAGCAGCGTCTCCTTGGGATGGCGGTAGCGGTCGCGGGCGCGGTTTTCCTGCGAGCGCTGCTCGCCCGCGAGGCTGCGGTCCAGCCCCTGGGCGGTCATCTGCCGCGTGCTGGTCGTCGCGCAGCCGGTCACCAACAGTGCGCCGGCGATTACGGCCAGGGCCGCTCTGCTGTTCGCGAACACAATCGGAGTCATCCAGTAATGGTAACGAAAAAGAACCCCGCGCGAGGCGGGGTTCTTGGCAGCCGATGGCGTTGTCTCAGCGGCGGAAGGGACCGCCGCCCTGGCGGGGACGCTGGGGGCGCTCTTGTGCTTCGTTGACTCTCAGCGGACGGCCGGCCATCTGAAAGCCGTTCAAGGCCTGGATCGCGCCCTGCGCCTCGTTCTGAGGCATGTCGACGAATCCGAAGCCCCGCGGCTTGCCGGTTTCCCGGTCGTTGATGAGCTTGACCGATTCCACCTTGCCGTGACGCTCAAACAGAGTCCTGACGTCCTGCTCGGTGGCGGTGAAGGGCAGATTGCCCACATAGATCGTCGTCATCCGGAAGTCTCTCTTGGAAATGCGCACAGCGGCGAGCCGCACGAGTCGGTCGCATGTACCGCGTGATCAGTCAAACAGGTCAAGGCTTCAAGGCGCACGATCGGCAGTTTTCAGTCAATGCGCAGCGCTTGGGGCCTGACGGCCTGCACCTTCGTTCGTGCACGGATGAGACGTGCGGGGCGGGAGATGGCTTCACAGACTCGGACAAAGCGTACTCATCCAATAGCGGATACGAACGCAGCTTGATGCTACTCCCGGCATTTGCGGGAAGCAAACAGCCGTTGCCGAGGCCTTGCCAGGCCTGCGTGGCGAGTGTGGGGTGTACGCGACGGTGGCCTGAAATGTGCAGCGGGACACTGTTGCCGGCGTGGCTTTCAGTCGCCGCCGGGCTCGAGATAGGCGTAGCCGTCGAGCTCGCTCTCATAGAACCTCTTGAGCATCTGGCTTTCCGCGATGGTCATGCGCCCGTCGCGAATGGCGCGCTCGCAGTCGCGCGTCAGCGCCGGATAGAGCTCCGCCACGTCGTACTCCATGTACTCGAGCACTTTGTTGGCGGTGTCACCCTTGACGATCTCCTCGATCCACCAGCCGCCTTCATCGTGCAGCCGCACGTGCACGACATGCGTGTCGCCGAACAGGTTGTGCAGATCGCCGAGGGTCTCCTGGTAGGCCCCGACCAGGAACGCGGCCAGGTAGTACCTCTCGCTCCCCCTGAGCTCGTGCAGCTCCAGGGTGCGTTTCACCTCGCGCAGGGACACGAAGTGGTCGATCTTGCCGTCCGAGTCGCAGGTGATGTCCGCGAGCACGCCGGTGCGCGTCGGGCGCTCATCCAGGCGATGGATCGGCATGATCGGGAACAGCTGATCGATCGCCCAGCTGTCCGGCAGCGACTGGAACACGGAGAAGTTGCAGAAATAAGTGTCCGACAGGATCGCTTCCAGATCGCCGAGCTCCTCCGGCAGGCGCTCGAGCTTGCGACTGTAGTCGCGGACCCTGGCGCACGTCGCCCAGTACAGCCGCTCCGCCAGCCCGCGGAACTCGAGCGACAGCAGCCCCAGGTTGAACATCTGCAGGATCTGCTCCCGGGCCGTCAGCGCATCGTGATAGCACTCGACGAGGCGCCGCTCGCTGACCGACCGGTAGGCTTCGAACAGGTCCTGCACGGGTTGCGGCAACTCTTCGTTGCCGCTGTAGTCCTCCGCTTCGTGACCGGTGACACGGAACTTGTCGAGCGCCGAGGAGCCGAGCGCATCGAAGATGAGGACGCTGTGGTAGGCGGCGACGGCGCGACCGGACTCGCTCACTATCATGGGGTGCGGGATGTCGCGCGCGTTGCAGACACTCGCCACCCGGTAGACCACGTCGCTCGCGTACTCGTTGAGCGTGTAGTTCATCGAGGAGGAGAAATTCGTGCCGCTGCCGTCGTAATCGACGCCCAACCCGCCACCGACGTCGATGTACTGCAGGCCGGCGCCCATCAGCTTGAGCTCCGCGTACACGTGGGCGAGCTCGTTGATGGAGTCTTTCACGCGGCGGATGTCCTGGAGCTGGCTGCCCGGATGGCAGTGCACGAGCTGCAGGCAGTCGAGCATGTCCAGCGACTTCAGCGTGGTGAACAGCTCGAGGATCTCGGTGATGAACAGCCCGAACTTGGATTTCTCCCCGGCCGAGGCGCTCCAGCGCCCCGAGCCCTCGCTGAACAGCTTGACCCGCACGCCGATGCGCGGGCGCACCTGGTAGGCCTGCGCATGCTTGAGGATGAGCCCGAGCTCCTCGAAGTTCTCGACGACCGGGATGATCGTGCGGCCGAGCTTGGTTGCGAGCGTCACCGCTTCGATGTAGCTGTCGTCCTTGAAGCCGTTGCACACGATGAGCCGCTCGGGCGCGTTCTCCGTCATCGCCATCACGGCAAGCAGCTCCGGCTTGGAGCCCACCTCGAGCCCGAAGCCAAACTCCTTGCCGTAGCGGTAGACCTCCTCGACCACCAGGCGCTGCTGGTTCACCTTGATCGGAAATACCGCGGCGTAGCGGTTGCGGTAGTCGTTCTCCGTGATGGCCTGGGCGAACGCGGCATGCAGGTGCCGCAGGCGGTGCGCGAGGATGTCGGAGAAGCGCACGACGACTGGTGTCGTCAGATCGCGCGCCTTCAGGCCCTCCACGACCTCGTACAGATCAATGACGTTGCCGGTCTGCGTATCCGGGCGGACGACCACGTGGCCCGCATCGTTGATCGAGAAATAGCCCTTGCCCCACGCATTGACGTGGTAGAGATCGAGCGAGTCCTCGATCCGCCAGGGTTGAGCGGGGTTGTACTTGCGGTTGCCGTTGACGGCGCTCTTCGGATCTGCAGCCACGTGTTGCGTTTCGGACCCGGTCATGACGACCCACGAAACTGAGCTTTTACTCCCTTTGCGAGCCAAGGGCCGGTGATCTGACGCTCAATTCGCGCAGGCCGATGTCGTTGCACGCACGATATCAAAAATGTGTGTCAAGTGAGAGTCTCACTGTACGGGAGTTGCGCTGCGCGCGACGGGCCGCGCGGGATCGCGGATCCATTCGCTCCACGAGCCGGCGTACAGCCGCGCCCCGGAAAGGCCAGCGGTCTCCAGCGCGAGCAGGTTGTGGCACGCGGTCACTCCCGAGCCGCACATGGAAATCGCCCGTTCCGCCGGCACTCCGCGCAGGGTTGCTTGCCAGCGGCGACGCAACTCCTGCGCGGGCAGAAACTGGCCCTGCGCATCGAGATTGTGCGCGAGCGGGTGGTTGTGCGCGCCGGGGATGTGGCCGGCCACCGGGTCGATGGTTTCGTTCTGTCCCGCGAAGCGGTCGGCGGCGCGAGCGTCGACCAACAACATTGACCCGGCCGCGAGCTCGCCCCGCGCAAGTGCGCGCTCAAGCTCGGCCGTGGTGACCACCTGGTTGGCCGTCGGGCGACCCACGAAGTTGCGCGGCTGGCGCGCGGCAGGCCTGGTGTCGACAGGCAATCCCGCGCGCTGCCACGCCGCGAAACCACCATTCAGCACCGCCACCCGCGAGTGACCCATCCACCGGAGCAGCCACCACAAGCGCACTGCGTACGCCCCATTGCTCTGATCGTAGGCGACGACCTGTACCGGCGCGTCAATGCCCCAACGGCCGAATGTCTGGGCGAGCGCGGCTGTCTCGGGCAGCGGATGCCGGCCAGTCGATGCCGCAACTGGTCCCGACAGGTCCTTGTCGAGATGCGCGTACAGCGCATTCGGAACGTGCCCGGCCGCGTACGCGCTCGCGCCCCATTGCGGCTGCGCGAGCTCAAAGCGGCAATCGAGAATGGCCCAGCTCGGATCGGTCAGGCGTGTGGCCAGCTCCGGTGGCTCGATCAGCGTCGTGTGCATGGCAGTCTCTTGTCGATACAATCACTCGATATTTCTGACGTGGTTTTGTCGGTGGTTATGGCGATCGACATCTACTGGGCGAGCGGCAGTCCGTACGCATGGCGGGTGCTGCTGGCGCTCGAGTACAAGCATCTGCGCTACACGGGTCACCTGCTGCAATTCTCGAAGCAGGAGCACAAGTCGCCCCAGATGCTCGCACTCAATCCCCGGGGCAGAGTACCGGTCCTGAAGGACGGCGACTACGTCTGCTTCGAGTCACTGGCCGTCCTTTACTACCTGGACCTCAAGTATCCCGAGCCGCCGATCTTCGGGCGTACGCCCGAGGAAGCCGGCACCATCATGCGCGTCATCTGCGAGTACCAGGCGTACATCGAGCCGCATCTGATGAGCATCGTAGGCGGGGTCTTTCAGAAGAATGCGGACCTGCGCGGCGATGAGATCACGAAGGCCATGCACGCTGTGGCGAGTGAGGCGCGCACTATCGAGGCGCGTCTGTCCAAATCTGATTGGGTCGTAGGCGAGAGCTTCTCGGCGGTCGACATGGTCATCTTTCCGGGCATCCAGCTGCTGCGGCGCGCTCTCGAGCGGCCGGAGGCGCGCGAGCTGTCGTCTCGCTTCATGCCGGTCGAGGTCAACTACCCGGCGCTTGGCCGCTGGCTCGCGCGTGTGGAAGCACTGCCGGGCTACGAGCGCACGTATCCACCACACTGGCGCCGATAGCCTCACCGCCGTCGACCCTGAGCTGGCGGCTGCGGAATTCGATTGCTACGCTGCCGCAAGGCGCGAGGTCGAGCGGATACCAAGCGGGCAGACCAACGGGCCGCTTAAGAGTCACGCTGGAGCATCATGAGCAACCCCAAGGTTCACGTCGATTTCCCAGGGCGCATCCTCTTCATCGGCTTCGGCAGCATCGGCCAAGGCGTGCTGCCGCTCATCCTGCGGCACATCGGCATTGCACCGGAGCGCGTCACGATCGTGACGGCGGAGGACAAGGGGAACGAAGAGGCCGCGAAGTACGGCATCAAGTTCATCACCGAGCGGCTGACGCGCGAGAACTACCGCCGCGTGCTCAATCCGCTGCTCGGCCGCGGCGACTTCCTCGTGAACGTCTCGGTGGAAGTGTCGAGCATCGCGCTGATCAAGCTCTGCTGGGACAAAGGGGCGATGTATCTCGACACTTGCCTCGAGCCCTGGCCGGGCGGTTACACCGACCCGACGGTGCCCGCCAGCCGCCGTACCAACTACGCGCTGCGCGAGGAGGCGCTCGCTCTTCGGCCGGGCAACGCTCGCGCCCCGACCGCAGTGCTCACGCACGGCGCCAACCCCGGGTTGGTCTCTCATCTGGTGAAGCAAGCGCTGCTCAACATCGCTGCCGACACGCAAGTGGATGCCGGCAAGCCGAGCTCGCGCGCGGACTGGGGGGACCTGGCGCGCCGCCTCGGCGTCAAGGTGATCCACATCGCCGAGCACGACACGCAGGTCGCCAGCGTCCCCAAGAAGCTCGGTGAGTTCGTCAACACGTGGTCGATCGATGGGTTCGTCAGCGAGGGCTCACAGCCGAGCGAGATGGGTTGGGGCACGCACGAGAGAAACTTCCCGCGCGACGGCAAGCGCCACGACTTCGGCTGCATGGCCGCGATCTACCTGATGCAGCCGGGCGCGGCAACGCGCGTACGCACCTGGACCCCCCACGCCGGTTACTGTCATGGCTTCTGCATCACGCACGGCGAGTCGATTTCAATTGCGGACTACTACACGGTGCGCGACGGCGCGCAGGTGGTGTACCGACCGACGGTGCACTATGCGTACCACCCGTGCGATTCCGCCGTGATCTCCGTGCATGAGCTTGCCGGCCGCAACTACGTGCAGCAGCAGCGCCAACGCATTCTCATGGACGACATCACCGCAGGAATCGATGAGCTTGGGGTGCTGCTGGCCGGCCATAAGAGGAACGCCTACTGGTACGGCTCGCAGCTGTCGATCGAGGCAGCCCGCAAGCTCGTCCCCTACAACAACGCGACGAGCTTGCAGGTGGCCGCGGCGGTGCTGTCAGGGATCATCTGGGCGATGGAGAACCCCAACTGCGGGGTGGTCGAGCCGGACGAGATGGACTTCCGCCGCAACCTCGAGATCTGCATGCCGTATCTCGGGCCGGTCATCGGCCAGTACACCGACTGGACGCCGCTGCACGAGCGGGAGCGCCTGTTCCCCGAGGACATCGACAAGAGCGACCCGTGGCAGTTCAAGAATGTCAGAGTGATCTGGTGATTCAAGGCGGCGCCCGCTCGTAATCAATGGCGACGATCACGAAGGTGCGCAGGCCCCCCGGCAGCTCGACGGCGACCTCGTCGTCCAGCCCCTTGCGCAGCAGCGCCCGCCCGAGCGGCGAGTCCATGCTGATGTAGCCGGGGGCCATGTCGAATTCGTCGGGCCCAACGATGCGGTGGCAGGATTGCGCTCCGTCCTCGGACTCGAGTGATACCCACGCTCCGAAGAACACCCGCCTGGGATCGGTCGGCCGCTGATCGACGACGGTCATGCCGTCAAGCCGCTTACGCAGGAAACGTACGCGGCGGTCGATCTCCCTGAGGCGGCGCTTGCCGTAGGTGTATTCCGCGTTTTCAGACCGGTCGCCCTGCGCCGCGGCTTCCGAGACTGCCTGGGTGACCTGCGGGCGCTCCACGCGCCATAGGCGATCCAGCTCCTCGCGCAGGCGGCGCGCCCCCTCGGCGGTGATGTACTTGGAGCCCGGGGGCTGGGGCGGTCGAAATCGTGCCATATATGGGCTGAAAGCTGCCTACGGCGCTTTCAGCAGGCCAGCCTAGCGGCTCTTACGGCCCGCGGGCAAAAGACGTGACTTTTGCCCGCGCAAGGCACGCCGGCTTCGCCGCCCGCTGTCCGTGCAAAGCAGCTTTGGCCGGCCGACAGATTATGTTGCAACGTCTTTTACAAAAAACCGGATGTTCTGTGGAACATTTCACGGACGATCGCCGCGCACCGCTACTAACCTTACAACCGTGGCTACCAAGTATTACACCCACTTCGTCACCGCCAACGCCCCGAGCGCCCCGAGCTCCAACGAGTGGAGCGGAGTGGTTGAGCTGAGGCACCCGCTGCAGAACACCAGCGGGACCCGCGAGCTGCGCTCGCTGCTGGCCCAAAGTTTCGATCTGGACTCGGACGAGATCAAGATTCTCCACTGGGCCAGACTGCACTGATATCCCCTAGCGGACTTCCTTCCCTTCATCGAAAGTCCGCCTTCTGAACCCCAGGTCCTAAAAAGCCTGGGGTTTTTTTATGCGTGACTTTTGCTCGCGATAGCATGCCGGCTGGCAAGCGGGCTTTTTAATTGGCCGAAATGGGCTATGGCCATTTCGGCGAGCGCACCTAGAGCTGTTTCCGGCACGCGAGCAAAAGGCGTGACTTTTGCTCGCGATAGCATGCCGGTTGGCAAGCGGGCTTTTTTTTGGGGGCGAAATGGCCCTGCGGACATCTAAGCGAGCCGCTTGCGGGGCTGCTGGTTGTCTTATCCTGTGCTGCGGCCTTGAAGCGGCATTTGCACCGCCCATATAGCCGTCACCTCATGTCACCTCATGTACAGGAGAGCTCGATGCGTGCGTGGTCCCTGGCCTTCGTGGCCGTTGCGGTTGTGGGGCTTTCCGGTTGCGGCTACAACAGGTTGCAGCAGCAGGACGAGAACGTGAAAGCCGCTTGGTCCGAGGTCGTGAACCAGTATCAGCGCCGGGCCGATCTCATCCCCAACCTGGTCAACACCGTGAAGGGATACGCCGCCCAGGAGCAGCGGGTGCTGATTGGCGTGACCGAGGCGCGCGCCAGGGCGAGCTCGATCCAAGTCACGCCCGAGGTGCTGAACAATCCGGAGCAGTTCGCGAGGTTCCAGGCGGCCCAGGGCCAGCTTACCCAGGCCCTGAAGAGCCTGATGGTGGTCGCCGAGGCGTATCCGCAATTGAAGTCGGACGCCAACTTCCGGGATCTGCAGGCGCAGCTCGAGGGCACGGAGAACCGCATCACCGTCGCGCGCAACCGCTACATCGACGCCGTGCGCAGCTACAACACGACCGTGCGCTCGTTTCCGACGAACCTGACGGCAAAGATCTTCGATTTCCCGGTGAAGCCGAACTTCACCGTCGCCAACGAGCAGGCGATCGCGGCCGCGCCGGCGGTCGACTTCGGCAATACGCGCCCGGCGCTGCCACCGCAATCGGGCGCCTCCGCTCCGCCGCCCGCGCCGACCCAAGCTGCGCAGCCTGTCACAAAATGACTGCTCCATGGGTGCGTTAGCCGGCCGGAGTGTCGTCCGACCAGGGGCGCGGCTCGCGCTGCCGTGGCTACTGCTGGGCCTGTACACGGCTGCTCTCGCGCAATCCTTGCAGTCGATCCCTAAACTCGAGTCGCGTGTCACGGATCTCACCGGCACGCTTACGGCCGAGCAGCAGACGGCCCTCGAGCGGAAGCTGGCCGCCTTCGAGGCGCGCAAGGGCTCACAGCTGGCGCTCCTCATCGTGCCCACGACCCAGCCCGAGGAAATCGAGCAGTACTCCATCAGGGTGGTTGACCAGTGGAAACTCGGCCGTCAAAAGGTCGACGACGGCGCGCTGCTGATCATCGCCAAGAACGATCGCCGGCTGCGCATCGAAGTGGGCTACGGGCTGGAGGGAGCTCTCACCGATGCGACGTCGAACCGCATCATCTCCGAGACGATCACACCATTGCTGCGTACGGGCGACTTCTACAGTGGCATCAACGCGGGCTTCGATCAGATGATGCGCGTGATCGACGGCGAGCCGCTCCCCCCGCCCGATCATCGCTGGCCGGGGGGCCGATCCCCGGCCGGTGGTCATGGCCTGTTCCCCTCCTTGTTCATTGCCGTGGTGGTCGGATCCGTGGTGCTGCAGGCACTGCTCGGCCGCGCCCTGGGCTCCCTCGTCACGGGTGCGGGCGCCGGTCTGCTCGTATGGATCGCAGGCTATGCGATATTCCTGGCCCTGCTGGCGGGAGCAGGCGCTCTGCTGTTCTCGATGCTGTCCGGCCTGTCCGGAGGGCGCGGCTGGTCGAGCTATCCGCGCTCCGGCCGGGGCGGTGGCTTGGGAGGCTTCGGAGGAGGCGGCTTTGGCGGAGGTGGTTTCGGCGGTGGTGGGGGCTTCAGCGGCGGCGGCGGTGGATTCGGCGGCGGCGGCGCCTCCGGACGATGGTAGAGACTGGAGCCTGAGGGTACTGCCGCCTATGAAGCTCACGCGCCTGGTGCATCACCTGCTCGCTCTGCGTTGGAGCACGCGCCGTCATTTCACGCCGCGGGTTCGCGAAGCCATTGAAGCGGCGGTGCGCGAAGCCGAAGCGCGGCACGCCGGAGAGATCCGGTTCGTCGTGGAGACGGCTTTCGACCTTCCCGAGCTGTGGCAGGATCTGTCGCCCCGACAACGGGCCGTGCAGCTGTTCGGGCAACTGGGCGTATGGGACACGGCCCACAACAACGGCGTGCTCATCTACGTCCTGATGGCCGATCGCGTGGTGGAGATAGTGGCGGATCGCGGCATTGCCGAGCGCATCGCGCAATCGGAATGGGACGAGGTGTGTCGCCAGATGGAGCTGCACTATCGCGACGGCCGGTTCGGCGAAGGCTCCGTCGCCGGTATCCACCACGTGGGCCGGCTGCTGGCGCGGCATTTCCCGGCTGCCGCTGAGGGTAAGGACGAGCTTCCGAACCAGCCCGTCCTGCTGTAGCGGATCGCCGACAGTGAAGGGGGCCCTCCGAGATGTCATAATTCTTTCACCATGAAGATGCACCCGGTCGGGGCCGCCTTAGCGGCGCCAATCTGCCTGTTTGTCGCGGCCTGCTCGCTGCTGCACGAGGGGAAGCGTCCGCCGCCGCCCCCGCCGCAGCCGGCGGCGGCGCCCGCCGAAGCGGAGCCGACTGCGACCCAGCGATTCGAGCTCGCTCCGGGTCAGGATCTCGTCGGCGTGGTGCAGGTCGTCACGAGCACCAAGGAGGACACCCTTACCGACATCGCACGCCGCTTCAATGTTGGTTACGAGGAGATCGTCCGGGCCAACCCCAAGGTCGATCCCTGGTTGCCGGGTGCCGACCGTCCGATCATCGTCCCGTCGCAGTTCATCCTGCCGAATGCCCCGCGCCAGGGGGTCGTGATCAACATCGCCGCCATGCGGCTGTTCTATTTCCCGAAGCCCTTGCCCGGCGAGCCGCAGGTGGTGCTGACTCACCCCATCGGCATCGGCAAGGTCGGCTGGGCCACCCCGGAAGGGGTCACGAAGATCGTCCGGCGACAGCAAGACCCGACCTGGCGTGTGCCCGTCTCGGTACTCAAGGAGCATCGCGAGAACGGCGAGGAGCTCGAGCGGGTGATCGGTCCCGGGCCCGACAACCCGCTGGGGAAATACGCGTTCTACCTCGAGTGGCCCAGTTATCTGATTCACGGCACCAACAAGCCGGCCGGTGTCGGCCTGCGCTCGAGCCACGGGTGCATTCGTCTTTATCCCGAGGACATCGAGCAGCTGTATCGGATGGTGCCGCTCGGCACGCAGGTGCGCGTGGTCAACCAGCCATTCGTGTTCGGCTGGCATGACGGGAACCTCTACCTGCAGGCCCTCGACGTCCTCGAGGACGATCCGCGCGACTGGAAAAATGCGCAGCGCAAGCTGTTGACGAAGTCGCTGGCGGCCAGCCTGCAGAAGCAGCTGAAGTCGCACCACGCGCAGCTGGACTGGGATCTGGTCTCGAGCCTGGCGCATGCCCCGCGGGGCGTGCCGGTGCCGGTCTCGGTGGCCGATGCGAGCCTGGAGCAGACTCTGGCGGCCGCTCCCAGGGTCCAGAACCGAATCCCTGCAGGGTCCTCGTGGGACGGCAAGACGGACCTGCCGATGGACGAGGGTACCTTCCGGCAGATGCTGTCGGAGATCGAGCCCCCCGCGCCGGGCGCCCCGAGCCCGAGCACGCCTGCGGGTGGAACGACTCGGCCCTCGGGCAGCGCACCCAACACGCCACCGACCGGCGGTACGCCAACCCCCGCGCCCGACCCGCCTGGACCGGACACGACGTCCAGCACACCCCTGGTATCCAAGACAACCAGTTAGGCGCTAGCCTTATCCCGTCCCGCCCAGCCGAGGTGTCGGAAACGATGGCCCCGCTTTCGCAGTGGCTGCAGCTCATGCTCGCGGAGATCGCCCGCAAACGCGAGGATCTCGAGCGCGCCCGTGAAGAGGCGGCCCGACGGGAATCCGAAGCGCGGGCGAGCGCCCTCGCATCGCAACGCGAAGCGCGCGACGCGCGTGTCACGCCCGCGCGTGGAGATTCCGGCGACCCGCCGACGCCTGCTGTGCTAGAGTCGGACCGGACTTACGGGTAGGGGATCCCGAGAGGCTCTTTAGTGGCCGACAGGCGCGCGTCCGGCGTACAACTAGCAGAACAACCTCGCACCGCTCGCACGATCGACCGCGTCCCAACCGGGATCGCCGCCTTCGTGGGCCGGGCTCTCAAGGGTCCGGTGAATCGCCCGCTGTCAGTCACGAGCTTCGCAGAGTTCCAACACGTCTTTGGCGGCCTCTGGCAGCCATCCACGCTTTCCTACGCTGTCGAGCAGTTCTTCGAGAACGGCGGCCGCAAGGCGCTCATCGTGCGCGTCGTCAACGGCGCACGGCCGCCGACCATCGCGCTTGCGGCGGGCAGCGCCGCGCTGCGCCTGGCTGGGATCAACCCTGGCTCGCGCGAGTACCTGCGCGCATCGGTGGACTACGACGGCATCGTCGAAAGCGAGCACGACCGTTTCAACCTCGTCGTGCAACGCGTGCGCGTTGCAGGCACCGAGCTGATCGAGGATCAAGAGATCTTCCGCCGCGTCTCGGTGCTGCCGGACTCAGGCAGGTTCGTCAGCCACGCGCTGCTTGAATCCCGCCTGGTGCGCGTGGTGCCGCCCGTTCCAGCGCAGCGTCCGGATCGTTCTGGCGGTGGCCCGGGCGGCGCGGCCGTGGGGTACACGGTCTGCAACCCCGATGGCGACGATGGCGGGCCGCTCACCGACTACGATGTCATCGGCTCGGCAACCGAGGGCACCGGCCTGTTCGCGTTGCAGGGCGCGTCCGGGTTCAACATGTTGTGCATCCCGCCGCTCACGCGCGAGCGGGATGTCGGCATGAGCACATTACTCGTCGCCGCGAGATTCTGCCGCGATCGGCACGCGATGCTGATCGTCGATCCGCCCTCGTCCTGGACGTGCGCACGCGAGGCGCTCGATTACCTGCATACGTGGCCGTTCCGCAGCGACAGCGCGATGATGTATTTCCCGCGCGTGCAGGCCTTCGATCGGCTCAGAGGCCGCATGGAGACATTCGGCTCATGCGCCGCGGCCGCCGGCATGATTGCCCGGACCGATGCAGCCTGCCCCATGTGGCGTGCGGCGGGAGACGACGATCCGATCCTGCGGCCGGGCTTGCGGCCCGCGGTGGCGGTGTCGGACCCGGATCGGCTGCGCCTGGCGCACGCCGGTGTGAACACGCTTCTGGCGGTGCGCTCGAGCTTGCGCCCGGGTGTGAGCCCGCGCACGCTGGCCGCCGGAGGCTGCGGAGTTTCCGACTGGAAGTATCTGGACGCACGCCGGCTGGCGCTGTTCGTGGCCACCAGCATCGAGCGTGGCACGCGCTGGCTGCTGCTCGAGCATCACGGTCCCGAGACCTGGGAGCGCGCACGCAAGCTGGCGGAAGAGTTTCTCGAGGACCTCGCCGCGGAGGGGGCCTTTGCCGGCCGCGCTCCCGGGGACAGCCATTTCGTCATCTGCGACGAGCGCATCAATCAACCGCACACCATCGCATCGGGGCAGCTCAATCTGCTGTTCGGCTTCGCCACGAGCAAGCCCGGCGAGTTCGACACTTGGCTGGTGACTCACCAGCCCGGGGGAGACCGCGTGCGCCCGGTATCGGTGAACCGCGCGGCAACCTGCCAGCGCCGGGTGCAATGGGAGATCGAGACCTCGATCCTGCGGGCGCCTCTTCACTGATCGCTGTACTCGTCGCGAGTCACCGGCGTTCCGAATCCGCCGCCGCCGGGCGTGAGAATCGTGAGCTCGTCACCGCAAGTCACGTCGAAACGCGCCGTAGCGCCCAGCTCCTCCACGCTGCCCGACAGGCGGCGAATGTAAGCTCGTCCAACCGCGCCCGCTCGCCCCCCTGCGAGACCAAACGGCGCGACGCGGCGATGGTTGGCGAGCAGCGCGCCCGAGAATGGCGCGCGAAATTCCAGCCGCCGTAAGACGCCGTCGCCGCCGCGATGCCGGCCGGCTCCGCCGGACCCACGGCGTACCCCGAACTCGCGCAACAGCACCGGGAACTTTGCCTCGAGGATCTCCGGGTCCGTGAGTCGCGAGTTGGTCATGTGGGTCTGCACCGCGTCGCAGCCGTCGAACTCCGGGCCCGCTCCCGCGCCGCCCGCGATGGTCTCGTAGTACTGCAGGCGCTCATCGCCGAATGTCAGATTGTTCATCGTGCCTTGGGACGCTGCCAGCACTCCGAGCGCGCCATAGAGGGCATCCACGATGCATTGGGAGGTCTCCACGTTGCCTGCCGCGACGGCGGCCGGCGCAACGGGGTCGAGCAGCGAGCCGCGCGGGACCACGATGTCGAGCGGCTCGAGACAGCCTTCGTTGAGTGGAATGGGCCGGTCGATCAACGTGCGGAACACGTACAGCACGGCCGCGATGCACACGGCGCGCGGAGCGTTGAAGTTATTGACGTCCTGGGCCGAGGTACCCGTGAAATCGACCCGCGCCCGTCTCATCGCACGGTCGATGTCGACGCGCACGGCGATCACCTGGCCGTTATCCATCTCGTAGCGGAACTGCCCGGGCCGCAGGAGCTCGAGCGCGCTGCGCACGCAGGCGGCTGCGTTGTCCTGGACATGATGCATGTAGGCGCGCACGGTATCGAGGCCGTGCCGCCGCACGGCGCGCTCGATCTCGACAATGCCACGGGCGTTGGCGGCGAGCTGCGCGCGCAGATCCGCGATGTTCTGTTCGGGATTGCGCGCCGGGCAGGCCGCCCCCAGCAGCGCCGCGCGCAGCTCGCGCTCACGCAACTCGCCGGCCGCCACCAGAGGAAAGCACTC
>WNFO01010839.1_pt1 | contig 18825 bp, 14 predicted proteins | sample 5400251 | NCBI WGS metagenome assembly WNFO01 (sample SAMN13153354, study PRJNA577476) | soil metagenome | isolation source: 100 cm saprolite under Madrone tree | place: USA:California | collected 2016-06-14
TGACTGTGGCTTTGTGCTGCACCGTCAACCCCGGCGACGAGGTCATCTTGTTCGATCCGTATTTCGTGAGTTACCCTCATCTCATTAACTTAGCGGGCGGCAAGCCGGTTCTCATTGACACTTATCCCGACTTTCACATCGACTTAGACAAGGTACGTGTAGCCCTGACGCCTCGAACGAAAGTCATGATCGTGAACAGCCCGGGCAATCCAACCGGGGTGCTTTTAAGAAGAGAAGAGCTATGTGATTTAGCACTCCTTGCCAAAGAGCGCGGCATCCTGCTATTGAGTGACGAGATTTACAGCGCCTATTGTTATGACGGCGCCTTTTGCAGCCCCGCCGAGCTCAACGACGATGTGCTCGTCTTTGACGGCTTCAGCAAGGCGTACGGCATGACCGGCTGGCGGCTCGGCTACGCTCATGGACCCCGCGCAATCATCGAAGAAATGACCAAACTCCAGCAGTTTACCTTCGTCTGCGCTCCCAGCATGGTGCAGCACGCCGGCATCGCCGCCCTGGACTTCGACTATTCCCCTCACGTCGCCGACTATCATCGCAAGCGCGATCGGCTTTACGAGGCCCTCAAATCTCGTTACGAGCTGACCAAGCCGGGCGGGGCTTTCTACATGTTTCCCAAAGCCCCTTGGGGAACCGCCAGCGAGTTCGTTACCGAAGCGATCCGCAATAATCTGCTGATTATTCCCGGCAAAACCTTCAGTAATCGCGATACCCACTTCCGACTGAGCTTTTCCGTCGACGACGCTACGCTGGATCGGGGAATTGAGATTCTCGACCGGCTTAGCCGCCGATAAAAGTGTCCCAGAGTGCTGTCGCGGTTGGTTCCGGGCTAAACGATAGTCTTATCTTGGCTGCCCATTTTGCCCACCGGCGCTTGGAAACGGCAGGTTATTTGCTCAGTTTCAGAACCGAAGCGGATCTGCCCTGGGGTCAACGGCACAGTTCGCGCAAGATGGCGAAATCTCTTTCGTCTTTTTGTTACAAGTTGGTGACGTATAATTGGGTTGACTGGTTCTGAATCTCCGGCAAAATAGACTGTGACGAGTTTGCGGCCTCTTTCGAGGATATCCGGTGAATGAATCGAACCGTCGCCAGAGAGTATTGGAATCGGGCGACGGCTATTGTTCCCACCCATTTTTACTCCTATCCCATCGGCGGAACTGAGAAGGGGGTTTCCCATATCATGTCCGCGCGCGAGTCGAAAGGATCCAATTCCATGTTCAAGGCGATGCACAAAGGAATGCGGCGAATTTTGCTCCTGGTCGTAGTAGGGGTTCTGCCGTTCCCGCTGACCCCGTCCGCGGCTCGAGCAGCTGAGGAAAAGGCTTCGACCGGCAAGCCGCAGGCCCACGTGATGCTGGTCGGCATCAACGATTACGCGGATAAGCAAATCAAGCCGCGAAAGTTCGCCGAGGAGGATGCCAAGGCACTCTATGACCTGTTCACCGACAAGCGCTACCTGGGAGTCGAGGGAGACAATATTCGCCTGCTTCTGGGCAGCGCGGACGAGAAGCGTCACAGCCAGGCCGCCACGCGCGCCAATATTATCAAGTCGCTTCATGACACGGTCGCGGCCGCCAAGGACAAGGATTTGGTCCTTTTCGCCTTTTTCGGCGAGGGAGCGCCTTTGGGTGAACGAACTTGCTATTTTGCCACTGACTCAACTTTCAAAGACCGGCAAAAGAATGCCGTCGCGGCCGGCGACATTCAACAGGAATTGGACAAGCTCAAGAAGAACACCCACTTTTGCGCCTTCATCGACGTCAACTATCGTGGCTTTGATGTGGGCAAAGAGCAGGCGCCCGAGGCGAACACTAACGGATTCTTCAAGGAATTCTTCGGCAACGAGGATGAAGAAAAGCCCGTGCCCACCGGAAGAGTCGTTTTTTGGGCCACTATGGGGATGGGCCAAGCTCTCGACTTGGACAAGCATGGATCTTTTGCCCAAGTCATTCTCGACGGCCTTTCGGGCAAAGCGGACAAGGAAGGCTACGAGCCTGACGGCCTCGTCACCGTCGATGAGCTGGCGGAGTACGTGGACAAGGAATTGGGCGGATTGGTTCGCAAGCACGCCAAGACGCGAGAGGAAAGGCGACTTTATCCTTTTGTGATTGGAGGCCGTTCCAGTCATTTCGAGCTGACTCGCAACCCGGCCGTCACCGCCAAGGTTCAGGAACGCTTGGAGAAACTCGCCAAACTGTCCGAGGAAAACAAAATCTCCAAGGAACGTGCGGACGAGGGCCGAAAGCTGCTGGAGCGAATGCCCAAGCTTGAATCCCAACGCACGCTCCGCAAAAAATACCAACAGATGGCCGACGGCGGTTTGACCTCGGATGATTTCGAAAAAGCCCGCGCCGAGATCATGGACGGCACCAAGCTGAAGCGGTCGGTCGCGCTCGCCTTCGCCGCCAAGGTGATTCAGGCCACCGAGACGATTCGAGACAACTATGTCAAGGAAGAGAAGCAAGACGACCTCGTGGTTTGGGCCATCAAGGGCCTTTACCAACGGCTGGATGAAAAGATTCCCCAGGACATTCGCAAGCGCCTCGATAACGCCAAGGAGATGGGCGAAAAAGAGCTGACGGCTCTCTTGGCCGACGTCCGGGAACAATTGGGCAACCGCGAGGACCTGGCCAACCACAAGGACCTCGACATCGCCTTGCAGCGCATGCTCAGTCATCTGGATCCTTACACCACGTACATTGATCCCGAGACCAAGAAGCAATTTGAGCAAGAAATGCAGGGTAACTTTCCGGGCATCGGCGTGCAAATTCGTAAGGACACCGCGCGCGATATGTTGATGGTGGTCACGCCCATTCGCGGCAGTCCCGCTTATCGCGCTCGCCCCACGAACATGGAAGTGAGCGAGTCGGAAGTCGGCCTCAAGGCCGGCGACGTCATCACCAAGATCATTCGCGAAGTCGACAGCGAGGGTAATCCGTTGAAACAGCCCGAGGTGCTTTCCACCCAAGGCATGCCGCTTTCCGATGCCGTCAAGAAGATCAAAGGCCGGGCCGGCACCAAAGTGAAGCTGGAAATCGATCGCGAAGGTTATGATAAGCCGCTCGATTTCGAGATCACACGAAATCGCGTGGAGTTGGAGAGCGTGATCGGTATCAAGCGCAATGATGACGACACCTGGGGCTTTGCCCTCGATTCCCAGGAAGGGATTTACTACATCCGACTGACCAGTTTCGCCCAGAAGACGTTTAAGGAATTACAAAATGTGATGAAGGACCTGAGCAAGAAAGGCATCAAAGGATTGGTTCTGGACCTGCGTTTCAATCCGGGCGGATTACTGGGCAGCGCCGTCAACATTTCCGACATGTTCATCGACGACGGCTTGATCGTAACCGTCAAACCGCGAATTGGCCGCGAGGAGGCCTATCTTGCGCCTGTTGATGGGGACAGGCAGGCCCGACGCAGCCACACTTACATAAACTTCCCCATGGTATGCCTGGTCAATGGCGGCAGCGCCAGCGGCAGCGAGATCGTGGCCGCCTGCCTCCAAGATCACAAGCGAGCCTTAATCGTGGGCGAGCGCAGCTACGGCAAGGGCAGCGTCCAAAATGTCCAGCAATTCGAAGATGGTGATCTCAAGGTGACCATCGCTTCGTTTTGGCGGCCCAACGGAAAGAACCTGGCCCGGCTCACCCCCGCTGGAAAACCCGCCGGGGAGAATGAGGAATGGGGCGTGCATCCGGATAAGGGTTATCTCATCAAGCTTAGCGAAAAGGAGCGCGACGACTTGATGGATTACCAGCACAACCAGGAAGTGATTCCCAGACGCGATCACCCCGTTAAGGATAAAGACAAAGAGGATAAGGGAGAATTTCGAGACCGGCAAATGGAGAAAGGCGTGGATTACCTGCGCGGCCTGATCAAAACTGCCTCGCGCACCTCCGCCAAGAAGGCCGGATGACCCGTCTCAATCGTTTAACCGGGAGCCAACGGCGACCGCGCTTGCGACTGACTCCGTCGCCGTTGTCTCCGGGTTAAACGTAAACGACCTGGCATCAAATCCGAGCCTGGCCGGAAGCTCTGCCAAGTTTACCTAACCGACAAGAACGATTTGCAAAGCGCCAGACCCACGGTTTAGCAGCCGTGGGTCTCTTCGTTGATCATTCCTGGTTGGCTTCCTCAAGTTCGTGAGGCATGATAGTGGCGCGGGCGCTCCGCCCGCCTGGGAGTGGGACCGATTCATGTCCCCGGCCCTTCTCCCGAAACTGTCGCCAGGCCCGTTCGGGCCGCTCCGGACAAAGGAACCCATCTCATGATCCGCGCACGTTTTGTTTCAATGACGATTTCCGTCGGTCTGCTGTTCGTTTGTGGCTGCTGTTGCTTTTCGCTTCCCGAACGCCCGTGGTTTGGCCGGCACCGAGAGTGCTGCAGCAATGGAGAAATGATCGCCTCGGGAGGAAGTCCGGTGATTACAGAAGGTCCGATCTTAATGGATTCGGGACCGCCGACATATGCCGGTCCTTCCGGAACCATCTTGAACGCCCCGGCGCCGACGAATGCGCCGCAGCTCTCACCTCCGCCGCGACTGTATCCCCAGCAAGCTCAACCGACGCCCTATCAGCCCACCAATCGGCGCGGAACGTGATTCGCCTTTTCGCCCCGATTAATGCGCTGATCAAAAAGTGATGCGGTTCCAAACCCACGAGTCCCGACTCGTGGGTTGTTTTTTTTGTGTGGGAACCTTCACCTCCAGTCAATCCAGGTCTTTTACCGTTCGAATTCATAAAATCCTGAGCGAGAAGTTCTCACCCCAATTCCAGTCGTTGGAATTGCGATGGTTGGTTCGGGTAGCTTGTTCTATGGCTGACGCGACGTTGCAAAAAATGTTGGAGTTGCTCGGACCGGAGACGACGCCGGAAGTTCGGGGCGCCGCCGCGTTGGTATTGGGTGAAGTGAGCGTTCGCGACGGCCGGCTCGAACAGGCGCTGTGCCCGCTGCTTGACGATGAAGATGCAGGCGTTCGGCTTCGGGCCATGAAGTCGATCGGCAAACTGCGCATCGATAAGGCGCTGCCACGTTTGTTGGAGCGGGTCAGTGCCGGCGGCGAGGAAGCCGAAACGGCCGCTCATACCGCCGCCCAACTCGGGGCTCGCGGCATCCGGGCATTGCAAGAACTCATGCCGCAAACGGCGCCCGGTTTGCGACGGCGCATTGCCTCCGCTCTGGCGGACACCGATACGGTCGGCGCCGAGACCGCGGCCCTCGACGCGCTTCGGCCCGATCCCTCATTTCCAAAATCCCCAGTTTCAGCAAGCAGCATCGCAAGGCGCTAGTCGAGCGGGTTCTCGATCTTTTGGGAACACGCAAGCCGCATGCTTTGCCATCGGCTTCCGAGGCCGCGTTGGTCCGGCTGCTTTCGGGTCTCGAGGACCCGCGTGGAGAAGCCGCCTTCTGGGCCCGCATCGATGCTTCGCGGCCCGTCGAAATCCGCGCCAGCGCGCTGCAAGCGCTCGGCGTCTTGCCATATCCTTCGCAAAGAGAAAAGATCCAGCGGTTGCTCGACTGCGCGGCCGAGGCGGATTTTCGATTGGCCGCACCCGCCTTGATGATTCTCAAGAACATCCCTGTCGCGGACCGTACCCTGGGCGATTGGCTGCCGCTCCTGGAGGCGCCCAACCCGGCCACGCGCCGGTTCGCCATTGAAAAAATCGGCGATCGAGATAAAGCCAACGTGGCGGCGGCTCTCGTCCAGCAAATGGATCAGCCCGATCGTGGCTTGCGAGAACTGGCTATCTCCCACTTGGCCAAGTTGGAGCACGGCCGAGAAGCGCTGATCCGCGCCCTTCGCGAGGCGTCGAATCCGGACCAAGCCTGGGCGCTGGCTCGCGTCCAAGCGCCCTTCGTACGAGATTACTCGGCGGCTCAGATGACGGGACTCTTCCAGCAAGCGTGCAATTATTTGGGATCCGGGGATCGCCGGGCCGACGCCTTGCTCTTCCTCTTGCGGGAGGCCGACCACCGACGCTTGCGTGATCAACTCGAAGAGCGGGCTCTCGCTCATCGCAAGAAAAAGGACTATTCCAAAGCGCTGGATTATCTTCGGCTCCTGACTCGCGATCCGGCCTGCGGCGAGGCGATCCGATTTGAACAGGCCGCTTGCAGCCTTAAAGTTTCCCCTAAAGACTTAGCGTTGGACGCCCGTAACACCGACCCTTCTCTACATCAGTTCGCCGGGCTGCTCCATCGCCATGAGACCGAGCCTATCAAGCCGGTGAGTAAGGCCAAGTGGCTCGAAGCCGAGGACCTTTTTTTCTTGGGATTTCACTTCGTCGAAAAGACCGGCCCAGAGAAGGAGTTCGGCCAAGAGCTGTTGCGACTCCTCATCAAACATTGGCCGCGCTCCAAGCAAGCCAAAGACGCCAAAAGCAAACTCAAAAGCCAGGGCCTGGAGCAGAAGGCAAATAAGTAGGATAACATCCAATTGTCTCACGGCGGCGGCCGTAAACGAACTCGACCGGGTTCTAGGATCGCCAGCCTGCGCGGCAAATCGTTGAGTGTCTTGGTATCCATGAGCAAGCGATCAACGAGCTTTAGGATGATCGGGGCCGTGAAAGTGCTTGGTACATCCACTACCACGATCCCCGCGTATTGATCGGGGGGATAATTGCGAACATCGGCGAAGTCGAAGTCACGCGACAGGATTGCCAGTTGATTAGCTTGCGCATGCGCAGCGATGACTGAGTCCTGCGCGGCGTGTAAGCCAAGGTCACGCACGTCGGTCGCCTGATGGCCGCGTGAACAAATCAAAGCGCTAGTGCCACGTGGCATCGAAGCGTCGATCAAAAAGTGCACGAGACCTCATCCCACAGGCAATGGCCGGTGCTGCTCTTGATCAATCAATTGAGCAGCGAAAGCCAGAGCAGCACGAATGTCCTCGCCGGTCAACTCGTACTCGCGCTGGATTTCTTCGAACGTCATGCCGCCCGCTAGGCTGCCGACGACAATTGCCGCTGGCGTCCGCGTGCCGCGAATCACCGGTTTCCCGTGGCAAATATTCGGGTCGATGACGATGCGATCTTCCATAGAAACCTCCAACGCTATTCTACCGCTGCTCGACATTCTTTAACAACAAGTAGTAAGCAAATCATTTCTTAGTTGCGACCATTTTCTGGAACGCGTCACACAGGATCGGCGCCGTTTCCGGACCGACGCTGTTGATCTCGCCATATTGGGCCTTCGTCCGGCCGTAGCAGAAGGGTGGTTTCTCATCCCACTGACGTTTGGGAATGATGTAGCCGATCTCGTCGTTCGCCAAGCCGATCATCATACGGTAGGGTCCGGGGAGTTGTTGATAAATTGCCGGCTCCATGGGAGCATTCGGAAAATCAGCGCCGGGATCGGGTGGATCCTGCACTTTGTCCGAAACCAGCTCGGGATAGATCTCACCCGGAATGGCCGACACGCTCAGTTGGCCGAGCTGCAACCAAGCCAGTTCGGTCTGCAAACACAAGCGTTTCTTATATTCTTTCGGGTCGGCCGGCTCGGCTTTGGCGGGGTCGCCGTTCCAAAGGAACGCCTTTCGCTTAAGCACTCCCAATTGTCGCCCGAGCAAGTAGTATTTGTTGTCCATCGGCAGGAAAACTTTACGGCTATAAATCTCCAAGGGCGTTAATTGGATGGGTTGGGCGGTTGCCAATGCTCGGTCGGCGAGCTGCCCCACCAGTCGGCCATAACGCTCGGTTTTTTCAACAGTGCCGTCCGCCAGCTCCTTGCCCCGATCATCTTTGACTTCGACATGCAGCGAAGTCATCAAGCCTCCGACTGTCCCGGTCAAATAGACCACCGGACACTGATGCCGTTCGCGGAGATATTTTGCGGTCGCGCCGACAAAATCCGCGCTAATCTCGGTATTCTTGCTATCCAAAGTTTCCGGATGACAGTTCCACTGAACGACGATGCCGGCCGGCTTCTTTGTTTCGGCATCGCGAAAGAGCAGTGCCACCAGCTCATCGTGCTTGACGTACGGCTCTCGGCCATCGTGCAGCAATTCCGGCGCTTGCGCGGTGCCAAGAGAGACCTCCACTTTTGTCACGGCTTTGTCGGCCGCGCGGATCGCTTTGACAATTTGTTTCTCGATGTGCTGCACGTACTCTGGGTCCACGCCGCTCGTGAATGGATTCGGTCCCCACAAACCCAGCGTGTCAGGCCCTTCGTGATTGTGCGTGCTGCTCACCAAGACATAAGCGAAGTCCTTCAGTTCGTCACGGACGCGAAGGACATTGGCATAAAAGAAGCCGACCACATCGATGCTTACGATCGCGAGCTTCCGGTCATCGTGCCGTAACACGACGGCTCGAGCCATGAGTGGATCGTGAACCTTCGTGGCTTGACGATCCTGCCCAAAGCCGGCCATGAAGACGGGTTTCTTTCCCAGAGCCGGCGTGATGTCCGTCTCGGCGAAACCGGCGTGGAGCGCATTCGCCGGCGAATCCGCCGCTAAGAGCGCCTGAGGAAAAAAGCCTGCCGAGGTTAAGGAAAGAACGAGAAGGATTGGGCCTTTAGTCTTCATGCCTTTGCCTCGCACTCTTTCATATAGCGAATGCTCTCGCGGGCGATGGTTTCCGGATCGGGAGAATAATCGAAGACCTCGACACTGACCCAGCCGAGGTAATCCACGTCTTTCAGCGCTCGAAAAATGGGCACAAAATCGGTGTTGCCGAAACCCGGTCCGCGCTTGTTGGGATCATTGGCATGAAAATGATGCGTCCGCTTGGCGTGGCGGCGAATCAAATCCGGTGTCGGCGCTTCATCCGAGGCCATCGCCTTCACGTCGAGATGCAAGACAAAGCTCGGGTGAGACAAGCGATCGAGCAAGGCGACTCCTTCGGCGCAAGTCGTGATAAAGTCGGTGTCGGGCCGGGGGAGGGGTTCGAGGCAAAGCTTGATGCCGCAATCGGCGATGCCCGGCAGCGCTCGCCGAAAAGTATCGGCCGCAAAATCGGTGGCTTGAGCCTTGGTGACGCCCGCCGGAATGAGGCGCTGGGCCGGGGAACCAAACACTATCAATTCGCCGCCCAAATCGCGACAGCAGCGCGCTAACTCCACCAAATATGCCGCCGTGCGCCGCCGTACGGTTTCATCCGGCGAGGTCAACTGCATGCCCTCCGTCTTTGCCAAGAGCCAGTGCAGGCCAATAATTTGTAATCCGCATTCCTCTGCTTGTAAGCGAAGTTCCCGCCGGCGTTCGGCGGTGACATCTGTAATGCGAGCGGCCAAGGTAAAGGGAGCGACTTCCAATCCGCCGTAGCCCAACTCCGATACCAAGCGACACACGCGCCCGTGGTCCCATCCTTCGAACGTCTCGTTGCAAATGGCGTAGCGCATGTCAATCGAGTGTCACTTCTTGCCAATGGTTGGTGTCTTCGTTGATGGCGGACAATGTCAGTTTGACGGGGCCTTTTTTGTCCATTTTCTCGTAGAACTCGGCGGGCGTTCGAACTTCTTGACCGTCCACCTTGAGAATGACGGCGTCTTGGAGGCGGGCAGCCTCCGCCTGGCTACCTTTTTGGACTTCACGAACGAGAACGCCGCGGGCAATCTCGGGCGCAGGGACGCGCTGCACCGCCGTGCTGGTGTAATCCACTCGAACGCCCCGGGCAAACGGATGTTTCACGGATGCGATGAATTGCTCCGTGACGCTGGATTTGACCACGGTCACCGGGATGGTTTCCGTTTGCCCCAAGGCTCGCCGGACTTTGAGCTTGACCGTGGTTCCGGCGAGCGCGCGACCGATGGCAAAGCGCAGATCATCGTTTTGAAAGACCGGAAAGTCGTCCACCGCTAGAATGATGTCGCCGCGTTCCAGGCCGGCTCTCATGGCGGGGGAATTGGCGACCACGTCCCCAAAGTACACACCCGGTGGTCGGAAACGATTTTGTCGCTCGAAACCAGCGCGCTCAAACGTAATCCCCAAGAAACCATATTCGACTTCTTCTCCTTTTTCCAGGACGCCGATGATACGCAACATGGCGGCATCGAGTGGCACGACCAGCGCGCCTTCCGGATCGCCGGAGATGCCCGCCATCCCGGTAATCATGCCGACCATTTGACCTTCCAGGTTAAGGAGCGCGCCGCCGCTCGAGCCCATCGGCAACGACCGGTCAATCTGAATGAAAGTCCCCACTTGGTTAAAGGTCCACTTGTCTTGTTCCGTCGGCGTCGACTTTTGCGGGAGCTTCTGATGCAGATTGTTGACGATGCCCCAGGAGGCGCGTGGGCTGGCGTTTCGAAAACCAGGCGCGAACGGATTCGTCATCGTCAGAATCAATTGGCCCTTTCGCACCTGGCTACTCGTGGGCCGAAGAAAGGGAACAGGGAGGAGGCTCGAATCGACCAAACGCAGCATGGCCAAGTCGCTGCGGATGTCGCCCGCATGGATGTTGGCATAGCTGCCTTTGCCGCCGGGCAGTCGAACATAAATCTTGGCGGTGCCTTCAACGACATGAAAACTGGTCAAGATGAGTCCCCGTTCGGAAATGGCAACACCGGTACCGTAGGACTCGGGCACATTCTCCGGATCGCTCAAATCGAGCCGGCGGAGGATTGCTTCGAGCCGACCGGAGTCCTTGATCGTTTCCGAAAGCGTTTTTCTGGCTTGCAAGCGGTCGAAACCGCCGAGTTCTCCAGCCTGGTCCGCGGGCGGGGAGTCTTTCAATAGACGGCGATAATCTTCGCTGCGCGATACCAAAATCGAAGCAATCGCCGGCTCCGCCTTGCGGGCGGTTTCCTGCATCGCCTGGTCGATCAGCTGGACTTCACGAGACGAGGAGCTGTCTTGACCCAGCGCGGAGGTCGAAGACGGAGCGAGGACCAGAAGCAACAACAAGCGGCGCATACGAGGATAGTATATCAAGTGGTGAGTGGTGAGTGGTGAGTGGTGAGTGGTGAGTGGTGAGTGATGAGTGATGAGGGGTGAGTACAACAGTTAGTTTACGTTTCGCGCCCGTGGCATGTTGCGGTTCGCTGCATGCCGGGCGCGAAACGTAAACAATGTTTTTGTCATTCCGCCGCGGCAGGCTGTTTCCTCCCGGCCGGTTCCTTTCGCGCGGCCTCGGGTTTGCTTCCCGATTCCGAATTGTCCTCCACCTTGGGCGACGCGCCGAGCAGGCCGCGCTTCTCAAGCACCTTCCGCGTGATCTCCTCCACCAGAGCGGGATTCTCGCGCAGGTATTGTTTGGCGTTCTCCCGTCCCTGGCCCAACCTCATGTCGCCGTAGTTGATCCACGATCCGCTCTTATCGATCAACTTATCTTCAATAGCCAGGTCGATCAAATCGCCCTCGCGGCTGATGCCGCGATCGTGCATGAGATCGACTTCCGTGAATCGGAAAGGCGGCGCGACTTTGTTCTTGACGACCCGTACTTTGACGCGCGAGCCGACGGTTTCTTCGCCCTCTTTGATGCCCGTGACCTTGCGAATGTCTAGACGAACCGAGCTGTAGAATTTCAACGCCAGTCCGCCGGAAGTCGTCTCCGGGTTGCCGAACATGACGCCGATCTTTTGCCGCAGCTGGTTGATGAAGATCATGCAGGTTTTCGTGCGCGAGATGGTGGGATTGAGAATGCGGAGCGCCTGGCTCATGAGCCGGGCCTGCAACCCGATGTGCTGGTCGCCAATCTCGCCTTCCACTTCCGAACGAGGCACCAGCGCGGCCACCGAATCAATCACGATGATGTCCACGGCGTTGGACTTCACCAGCATCTCGGCAATCTTGAGAGCTTCTTCGCCGCTCGAAGGCTGGCTCACGAGGAGACCTTCCAAATCCACGCCGATGCGCTTCGCCCAACCGGGATCGAGGGCGTGCTCCGCGTCAATGAAGGCGGCCACGCCGCCTTGCCGCTGCGCGTTGGCCACGGCATGCAAAGCCACGGTGGTCTTCCCGCTCGATTCGGGTCCAAAAATCTCGATGATTCGGCCACGCGGCAGACCTCGCCCGCCGAGCGCGATGTCCAGGCTCAACGCGCCCGTCGAGATTCCCGGAATGTCCGTCAGGGAGCTTTCGCCCAGCTGCATGATCGCGCCCTTTCCGAATTGCTTCTCGATCTGAGCCAGGGCATTTTTCAATTCCCGTTCGTACGTTGGTTCGGCCATGGCGTCACCTCGCCCATTGGAACTGTGAAGAGTTGCAATCACGACATTTACTCCCTAGGTCTAGGAAGGAGATTAGGAAACGTCCAACGTTCCCCTCATTTATCCTTTCGAACGCTATACTGAACATATGTCAATATAACGTTGATCGGCCAAGAAACAAGACCAACTTGAAGAAAATGCCAAGAAGAATCCGGTCGGCAACTAGCCAAAACTTGACCGATGGACTATGATTTTAAGTGTCGTCTCCTGGCGACCGAAAAGGATGGTTACGCAAGAGGCACTGCAGAGTTTCCGCTCGTTCAATTCAAAAAAGAGCCGACTTGCGTCGGTAAATCGGCATGGGTGATAAAGTTAGGAAAGCTTCTCGCTCGACCAAAGAGGAGAATTTCAAGAACTTTCTTGCTATCAAGTTCCAGACCGATATACTCTAAACGTCTCAGGCAGTTCGCGCAGCTGTAACATATGTACTTTAGGTGAAAGAAAGGGTTACGATGACTAGCGTTGTGGCGGAATTGGATTTTATCGAAGAGCTTCGGCTGAGGCGGTGGGCCCGGGAAAATTACGTCCCCCAAGGCCAGCGCCAAACCACCTGGCACCCCGTTGTCCATCAGGAAATGGAGAAGAAAGACCACGAAGAAGATCACAAGCCCAGCGCTGTAACCGTATACGCCACCGCCACTCGGTAGCTGCAACCTCCGAGCGGAAAAACGGGTCGCCGGCGAATTTCGCCGGCGACCCGATTTTTTTTTGCTTAGGTCTTAGACCTTAGTCCTTAGCCCTTAGCCAATTCGCTTTATAATTCCCCCCCTACCGAATCAGAATCCGTGAGCCGACCAAGCACCAGGAAAGGAACTAGGCTCTAAGAACTAAGCACTAAGAACTAAGATCTAAGAACTAAGCACTCTTGAACTGGCCTTGACCCTCCGGCCTGGAAAAGCTATCGCCGCCCGTCTTGACGACGGTGGCCCGCAATGCCGAGAAGAAGGATAAGTCAGGAGGCCCAGCCATGCCAGGCAAGAATATCGCTCGATGGGTTTTGGCGCGCAGCATTGTTCTTGGTCGCGTTCAAAAGCATTGCAAATTGCAAAATGCAAATTTTAAATTTGCCATTTGCATTTTGCAATTTGCAATTCTCTCTTTTGGAATGACGGGCTGCTGTCGCTGGTGCGATCGGCACTGCGCACAGCCAGCGGCCACCTGCTGCGGGCCGGTTTACCAAGGCCAGCCGGCCGTCTATCAAGCCCAGCCCGCTTACGGCGCTCCGGGATGCTGTCCCGCCCCGACCGGTTATCCCGCGACTGCCCCTGGCTACCCCGCGCCCGTCGGCTATCAGCCCAGTTACTCGCAATGGCAACGACCGCGCACGAAGTAAGCGAACTCGTCTCGCCCTTGGTAACAGAGTTGCCGAAAATCGCGGGGACAGAGACAATGTCTTTGGATCAAGTCCAACAAGGGGAGACCCAGCCATGCCACGATGGACTTTTGAGCCGGGACACACGGCCGCGGAGTTTCAGGTCCGCCACATGATGGTCACCTGGGTGCGCGGGCATTTCAAGGATATCCACGGGTCGATGGAGTTCGATCCCACCCAACCCTCGCCGTTGGCCATCGAGGCCGCCATCGACGCCCAGAAGATTTGGAGCGGAGAGCCGCAGCGCGACAACCATTTACGCAGCCCTGATTTCCTGGACGCCGCCAAGCACCCGACCATCACTTTCAAGAGCACCGGCTGCCAATGCGCGAGTCCGACCGACTTCAAGGTGAGCGGCGTGTTGACGATTCGCGGCATCAGCCGGCCGGTCGATTTGGACATGCACTACGTCGGCCAATGGAAAACGCCGTATTGGACCGATGCCGGCGACGCCGGACCCATCACCCGCGTCGGCTTCGTCGCCAAGGCCCGCATCAATCGCCAGGATTTTCAAGTCAGTTGGAACAGCAAACTGGAAAACGGCGGCGCCGTCGTCGGCGACGACGTGGTCATCCGGATCGACGTCGAGGCGCTGCTGGAGACGGACATCAAACAGATCACGCGGAAATAGGAAGCCATCACCGCCGGCTCCGCTTTCAAACTCCGATTTTCCAAACTCCAAAGATTGGGTGACATGCTGGTGACCCTGCAGTGTGCCTCCAATTTTCAGAATCTCAAAGGTTGGGTGCCATGAGGGTGCCATGCTTTCGCGGCCCTAGCGTCCGTATCCATTCCGAAAGACCGTGATGGGGCCGCGAAAGCATGTAAGCAGACAGAGCCTCGATGAATAGCGGTCATCGAAAACGGTGCCGGTCCGTCGCGGTTTCGTGGATCATCCAACGGATTGGCCGTGGTCTAGTGCCCGGTTTTATGCGGGGGGAAAAGGACGTGGCCCTGGTCATGCATCCGTTGGGGGATTTATCGGCCTGGGTTAGCATGCTTTCGCGGCTCCCCCCAGATCCTGCTGCTATTCCGCAAATTCATCTTGTGGTATACTACCTTGAAAGAAGGCCGTAATCATGATTAAGAATGTTTACGTCCGGAACTACAAGAGTTTGGGGGAAGTCCAGACGGACCTCAACCCGGTAACTGTCTTGATTGGGCGTAGCGGCACTGGCAAAAGCAACTTTGTAGAATCGTTGCGGTTCCTTCGCGATTATCTCCTCCAACGAGGCGAAAACAGTGTCAGTCAAAGATATGGCGGTTGGCCTCAACTACTGTCTGCGACTGCCCCGAAACCTGTGTCACTTTACTTTACGGTCATCTTTGATGCTCCGGGTATCTCGGGGGACTTCCAGTTTGACTTGGGTTTTCAGCAGTATCCTCAAAATCCTGGAGTGGTTGGTCTCTTTGAGGAGAAACTCAGTCTCGGAACGAGAGTTTTTTTTCATCATGCTAGGCAAAAGTGGATTGTCCCTCCTCCATTAGCAAATGCGCCAGTTGCCGGGTCTACTGCCCCAGGGTCTTTGGTACTAGGGGCCCTGACAGGCATCCAAGAAGTCACGATGGCGTATTTGGTACTCACAAGAGGCATTGGATGCTATACGTTCCCCGATGACGTCCTTCTGCGCCAGGGCCAGGCAATGTCGGTGGCAGCACCACAGGCTGGCCAATACTCCTCGCCGCAACACAACGGGCTCTGGGATCATGGCGAAAACTTCATTCAAGCTTTTGGTGCGATTCAAGGAGATTTTCAGGCCTGGCAAAACTGGAAAGAAATACTCGCAGCCTTGAAGCGGCTCGACCCTTCAATCAGGGCTGTCGACCTTCAAATGCCGTCCAGTGACAGAATAACCGTCAGCCACGACGTGGGGGGCAAAGCTTTGATTCTTGATTTGACCCAAGAATCTGAAGGCATTCGTCGTTTCCTGGCTCATCTTATCGCTCTCTATCAGACTCCTGCCAAACAAACGCTTCTGTTTGAAGAGCCGGAGAAGGGAATTCATCCTGGCGCTCTCGCAGTGTTAGCAGATCAATTCAAAACGTGCCCTCAAGCAGGAAGAGGACAGGTCATACTTACAACCCATAGCCCAGAACTCTTGGATCATTTTGAACCGGAGACATTAAGGGTTGTCGATATCGAAAACTACCAAACTCGAATTGGCCCGGTTGAAAAAGAACAAGTAGAAGCGATCAGAGAGCAACTATTGCGGCCTGGAGAACTCCTCACTGTAGACACGGCACGGCTGGCGGCATCTGCCGCAGTGTAAAAGAAAATGGCTGCGAAGAGACTGGTGCTGTTCGTCGAGGGAGAAGGCGATCAGCAAGCACTGCCTATTCTCATCCGACATCTCTTGACAGATTATCAAGCCTGGAATTCCATTTTTCTCGATGCGCAGCCTTTCCGAGTTGATAACTTAGGCCACTTTTTGCGTAGAGACGGCAAAGAATGTATCCGTTTGTTTAAGGCAGCCGCAAGAACCAGAAAAAATCTGGGCGGCATTCTAGTTCTCCTAGATGGCGACCTTGACCGAATCAAATCCGAACCTTTCTGTGCGTGGAAAGCCGGCCGTTATATCTCCCAATTTGCTCGTCAGGCTGGTGCCGGCGACCTCTTTTCGGTCGCTAGCGTTTTGATGCTTCAAGAATACGAATCTTGGCTTATTGGAGGCATCGATTCTCTGCAAGGAAAGACATTGCCCGATGGCCGTTTGGGCGTCCGGCATTCCACGACAACGATACCTGCAAACCCAGAAGTTGCTCCTCGAAATGCCAAAGGATGGCTGGGTGTGAATATGGTTTCTGGCTACAAGGCCACAGTCGATCAGGCTCCGTTGACGAGTTTGCTAATCGAGGATCTGAACCCATTGCGAAAACGCGGACTACGGTCGTTCCGACGACTTGAGAATGCCCTGAAAAAGCTGGTTACTGCCTTCGAAAATGGAAAACATTTTGTTTCGCCCGAGCTTCCAAACAAGGGCATGCGATAGGGATTGAGCCTTGACCGATCAATAATTGTCGTACTCCAAAGCAACTGCTTTCCTCGTGGCCCGATAGGAGCGCAATTTATGCTACAGCGCCATTCACCAGCTGAAAAATACGAACCACTGGGCGCGTACCTCGCCAGCAAAAACAATCAACATGTCGTGAGATTGACATTTGAAGATTCGTCTTTGTCCAAGACACGCCACACGGCCGCGAACGGATTGCGGAAGCCAAAATCAATCCCACCGACCCGCTTGCCCGCCGGTGCTTCGAGGCCCTTCGCGACGCAACGGCGTATGATCGCGGCCGCTTACTTCGTGCGCGGCTCCTCTTGATCGCTTACTTCGTGCGCGGCTCTTTGGGCATAGGCCGGAATGAGCGTAAGCCTTGCTCGAAGAAGTCCGAATTGACGAAACGTGTATGAAATTTCTTCCAGTCGTCGGGAAAGCGGCGGTAAACCGGATCATCCTCAAGACGTCTGGGAGGATTGACATAAGTGGTCATGTCGTGGGCTGGCAGGGGTAAGACAGTTTTGGAAAATCGTGTGTTGAGATCACCATCCTTCGCCCAACCATCACAAACCCAGACGAAGTCACGTTGCCACCCCGTGGGCGGTCCGGACGGCGCACGGAAACGGAAGGCAATCTCATCCCCCGCGTTCATGATGACGTACCGATCATCCACGGCTGCGAGCAGCTCTCGGACGTCACCGTAGCGCGTATAGAACCCAATGAGATCCCTCCAGTATTGCCCGCGCCGTACCAGGCGGTCGTAATGAGGAATCTCGGGAGAGCTGCGATTGGCACTCGTCATCTCGACGATTCCATGGACGCGTAATTCAGCCGCATCAGGTAGCAGCTTTTGTTCCTGAGCCAGTCCGCTATCAAGCCCTCGGGCGTAGCCGAGCGCATCCCAATAGATTTCCATGTTGGTTCGCAGTCGAAAGCGGCGAGAAACCTGATTACTTTCGATGCCGTCCAGGCGGATAAGAATTGTTTTGTTCTTTCCGGCGGGAAAGCCGAGAGCCGGGCGGCCGACTTTCCAGCCGCCGTGGCCATCGGGCACTTCCAACTCCAATCCCCGCGGCCGATCGTGCCGACCCTGCTCAATGGCGAAGTTGACGGAGCTGTCAGTAGGGTGAACCCACCCGTTGGCCACAAGCCAAAGGGGACCGTCGGAGGGGGCGTCATCGCCTAAATCAACTTCTACCCAGTGGTCCTGAGTGATCCCTTGAAATTGGCCTCGACCGCAAGTGTCGAGATACACTCCGTCGATGGCGCGCACGACTTCGGTCACGTCTCGGCCGTTCTGATCCCAGGCATGCGCGACCGGCCGCGGCGGCTCGGTCACATAAACCTGTGGCTCGGTCGGCGTAAGAAAAAAACGCTCGTCGACATAAACTTCCGTCCCGGGCGGATGATCGACCACGATCAAGGCCATGTGGTCGTAATAGTGCGTCTCCCACAAATTCGCGGTCACGCGCAGATCATAGAAGCCGTCCTTGGGCGCCAGCTGGTCGCTCCGAATCTTGACCCAGTCCGTGGTTTGGAGAAAGCCGCCTTTATTCTGGGCGTTGATGTACATCCCCAAGGGCGTGCTCCACATGAAGTCGGTGACAAACTGCATGCGTTCGCCGTCGTAGGCGAAGAGGAAGGGGCACGATCCCTTGAGGCTCTGCTCGGCCTCGATGACTCGGTCTCCGGGCCTTTCAAAGACCGTCTGTGTGCCCACAATATTGAATTCAACTTGAGGAATGCCATTGGGCCAAAGAATCCGGACAGCGTCGGCGGTTGGTCGATTGCCGAGACCGAAATGAATGACCGGGCTGGCGATTGGCTGCTTTTGAACGTGGGTGCCGGTTCGCACCTCCACCTCGCCGCCGATACCAAACGAGTTGATTCGGTTGTCGCCATCCACTTTGGCCTGACGGTTAGCCAAAGGTCGAATCGCTTGCCAGTGATAGGCTTTTGATCCACGATTGACCAGTCGCACCGGCCGGCCGTCATCCGACATCGCGAGCAGGTCAAGTCGGCCTTGGTGATTGAGATCCACGGACGCGATCACGCCACCGGGAAGCGTCAAAGGAAGCGCTTGGAACTTTTTCACTTCCGCCACATCAACCCGCGACATAACCGAGGAATCTCGCTGACGCTTCGGGTTGATGTCATTGCTGCTTAACCAAACGTGCGTGGCTTTCGAATCGGAGACAATGAGGTCGAGGCCTCCGTTGTTGTCGAGGTCCGCGATTAGCAAGACCGCCGAGCCTGGCTCCGAGCCGGCGGGAAGGGCCGATCCTTGAA
>WNFO01001419.1_pt1 | contig 18816 bp, 28 predicted proteins | sample 5400251 | NCBI WGS metagenome assembly WNFO01 (sample SAMN13153354, study PRJNA577476) | soil metagenome | isolation source: 100 cm saprolite under Madrone tree | place: USA:California | collected 2016-06-14
GAGGGGCCGAACAGGATGCCGTCACGGTTGATGAGGAACACGCGGCCGTTCGCGGTGAGCGTGCCGAGAATCTCCGAGGGGCCAAGGCCGCCGGTCACGCGATTGAGCACCACCGACGAGCTGCCGGGCTGGTTGAAGCGCACGCTCTCTCTGGCGCCGATGTTGAACGTATTCCAGTTGATGATCGCGCTGCTGCTCGACTGATTGACGATGACCGCGGCGCCGCCCTGGCCCTGGATGGTCGCCGCGCCGCCGACCACGGTGCCGCCTTCGGGGCCGGCCGCAGCCGGCGCCGCGGCGAGCGCGATGAGCGCCGCGGTGGTGAGCAGAAAATTGCTGGAGCGTGGATGCACGGCAACGGTCCCCTACAGCCGGATGCTAGGATATCGCATCGGCGTGGATCAGTCATGAGGTAATCGAGAGAGGGCAAGCGCGTTAAAGCCCTGGCGCCAGGCCTCGGTGTGATTCTTATGCAACACTTGCCGCGATCTTAGTTGTTAGATGGACCTACTCCACGCAGAATGAATTGCTCTTTCTGAGCAACCTGTACGCTGTGAAGAGGAGGGCTGGGGCATGTCGTCCTATGCAAGTTACTGTCAGGATCAAGTTTGCGCCTGCGCGCAACGAGCAAGATTAGCGACTTCACCCGAGATAGTAGCCTACTGCCGAAGTTTGGAAGTTCGCTGGCTGAGGCTTGTAGCGCAGGCACAAGAAACGGGTGGCGCCCTAGGCCATGAGAGCGGTCAAGCGGCTATATTGTTTCCCGATAAAACCGCTACATACCCCGTGGAATACGGGGAACGCGCCGGAGAGTTGATCGCACGAGCCGTGCGCTCGTTGCGCCCGACTTTAAGGCAAAAGAGGCGAACGTTAGTGCGGCCTCAAGCCAAATAGCACGAGCAACTGTGGTGCTATTGCAACACTCTCAAGATTTTTGAATAGCGCCACATTGCGGAGCGGATTGCTTGGTCGCATCGCCAACGCAACGCAACGCATTACAACGAATCGGGGGGCTTTCCATGACCATCGGTAGCTTGACATCGGGTGAGCAAACAACGGCTATCAAAGCGGCCTTTGCCACCAATGATGTCCGCACTCTCGTTGCCAACCATCTTGGCGTTAACGTCGGTCGTGTTACGGATCAAGCGCACTTCACTGATGATCTGGGGGCCGACTGGCTCGACCGTCTGGAATTAATGATGGTGCTGGAAGATCAATTCCCCGGCCTGGAAGTCACAGATGATGATGTCGATCGAATAGAAGTTGTCGGTGATTTAGTCCGCTTCATCGAAACTATAGATAACGAGAAGCGACATCGAGGCGACGCTCCAGTGGTCCGCAAGTTGTTCGGGCCGGGTTTGGCTCGCGCCGTGAGGCCAACCAAGCAGCAAAAAGGCTGCGACGAAGGTGGCCTCTTTTTCTTGAGAGTTGCGGGCGATGCGATGCGTAATCTCATTGGTTGGTGCCGTGAAACCCGGCAGCCGATTGATCTTCAACTTTACGTTGACGACGCGACCTTGGCCCGCATTTGGTCCAATGCGGTGCGGTTTCAATGCCCGCACTGCGGAGTTAAACATGAGACGAAGGTGGAGCGGCTTGCCTCGAGGCCATTCTCGCTCGAACCTCATCAAGCGAAACGGAGGAATCCGAACGCCGCGATTGAAAGGAACAGTTGCGATGATGAGTGCTGGGTGTACGCTCCGCGAGCGCTCGCCAGCCAGCCTCGGTGATCCGCACTCGGATGACCTCGATTGAGCGGCTGCCGGCGTGCATGCGGTCGGCTTGGGTCGTTGCGAGCCCCGCGTCGATCAATTCGACCATGAGATCGATCGAGAACCCAGCTGGCCCAAGGGACCCTGCGCAAGCGCCATTAGGCCGGCAAATGACATCTCTTAATGATTGAGTTTGCGTTCGCTTGCGGGGCCGTCCGCGATGGCGCCGTCATCGGACGCATCTATAAGGCCAATGCGGCACTGGTCGGTCCGCCGTGGATGTGGACGCTGGCCTTCGGGATGCCGCCGGCAGACGAATTAAGGTTAGCGTTTAAGGCTGAGGGACGAAAGCAGTGGCGGCCGAGACATCTAATGACCGATAGATTGACTGGAGGATTGGGGCCGGGGAAACGGCGGTGACGCGCTCCCAGCTCCAAGCATGATTCGTGAGCGGCGTAACAAATGGCAACCTTCCTCGTCGTGTACGACCCGAGCAAAGCAAAAGAGCCTGCGACGACCGACGCGCTTCACCGATGGAGGGGCACGCGCATTTTACGGGGCGCGTGGGTAATCGAATTTGATGCCACCGCCGACCTCGCGCGCCGGACGCTCGTGGCCGTTGGCGGTCCCAAGATTTCGTGCGCGATTGTAGAGATCAAGCCGAACGGCGATCACGCCGAGGTTGGTGTCGACCCCGCCGGCCAGGACGCCCTCCAGAGCGTTGGCGGCCCCGCCGGCCAGGACGCACTCCAGCGCGTTGGCGTCCGATCGGCGAGGGGGTGATGTAACGCTCGAGCCTCATCAGCCGCAATTCGATTTTGCGAATGTAGTCGAACAAAAGCGCGTCGCTCGATGTGAACGCGGGCGTGGTTCGATTTTTTGCCCTGGCGCCCATCCGGCCGCCTCATACATTCTTCCGCACGACGCGCGCGACGGAGCAGCGCGAGCTGGCGATCGCATAGCACCGGAAGCACTCGCCGAGAATTCGGCCTGACGAGCTAAGGCTTGACATTCTCTGAACGAGCTAGGCCGAACGGCCTGCCAAGGATCATCCTTCAGAGGATCGGGCCGTACCTTTGAGCCGCCCCGCGTTCCCCGCTCGATCTTCCGCAGCAAGCGACCGAGCGGTAGGGGGCTAGGCCGCGTCGCGATTAGGCGCTGGCGAGCTCGCTGGCCGTGCTGCCGTGTCTCAGCTTGGCGACGCCTGATCGGTCCGGTTCCTGTCGGGCTCCTCGGCGCGGCGCACGCGCTGACTGCGGCGGCGCTCGCGCACCCGATCGACGAACCATCCGACCCCGAGCACGGTCAGCACGAACGCTGCGATCGCGCCGAAGCTGACGAGCAGGTAGGCGAAAATGATTAGATCGCCGGGGTCGATGCTCACGGCGCGTCCCCGCGCCGGAGCGGCTCGACCTTGCGGCGGATGAGAGCGCGCGCGGCAAGCACGCTGCTCTTGCTAGCGCTAGTTTGGCTCGGACGACCCGCCGCCAAACAATTTTGACAGGATGGTTCGGAGCCCAGGGAATTGCACAAGGACGAGCCGGCCTCGTTCTGCTGCGGTCACCTCAATCGTCTCTCGTCTACTGAAGAGCAATTCGGCCAGATGGCTGAGGAGCGCGGCGTGCGCGGCCAGTCGAGGCGAACAGGCCGAATTGAGCCTCGGCGCGCGGAACCTGCCGAACCATGCGTCTCTCGCACAGGGGCGACCGTGCGCGGAATATGCGAGCACAGCTGCGGGATCGAGCGGGCGGCGGTAGTGCCTGAGGCGGGCGCTCGCGCGCCGATACATGCTTTGCTGACAGCACGCCCGTCGGCGATGCGGCTAGTGTTTGCAAGTCATTGTCATAAGCGATCCAGTCCTTGACGCCGCTGGCGGGGCGGCCAATGGCTGCACGAGATCAAGCACGATGGCTTTCGGGTTATTGCCCGCAAGGGCGGGCCGCGGGTGCGGCTCTATAGCCGTCCAGCCAATGACCTCACCCATCGCTTTCCGCTGATCGTCGATGCGCTGGCCCGTTTACGATCGCGCTCGTGCATCATCGATGGCGAAGCTGTCGCTTGCGATGACAACGGCATCGCTTCCTTGGATCTCGTTCGTTATCACCGCGCTAATGACAGCATCTTCCTCTATGCCTTCGATCTGATCGAATTGAACGGCGACGATCTGCGGCATGATCCGCTTGAGGGCCGCAAGGCCACGCTGGAAATGATATTGGCCAAGGCATGGCCCGGCATCCGGTTCAACGAGTACATGGAGGGTAACGGGGGAGACCGTGTTTCGACGCGCGTGCAAGCTCGGCCTCGAAGGCATCGTCTCGAAGCGCAACGATTCTCGCTACCGTTCCGGCCGATCACCCGATTGGCTCTTTTCAGAACGTGCAATCGACCATTTTGTGATGCCCCAGGCGCGCCCATGTGTTTCCCCAACCGGAGCCCTCACTGACGGCCGTGATTACAATCAACGATGAGGGTTCCCGAGACCCCGCCCCACTCGGACTCGGGCGGGGTTCTCGTTTTCGATCGCCTTAGAAGGGCCGCACTACGCTGACAGGCTGTGTACGTTAATCCCCTAAACACTAAGCCCCGCACGTAGCGGGGCTTTTTCTGAGCCCAAAATCGGAACGGCCATGTGGGCCTCGCGCGTTGCTTCTTAGCTGCTCGCTATGCGGCGGGCGGCTGCGGTGACGGCTTCGGTGGCCTCGGGGGCGGCGGCTTTGGTGGCCTTGGTGGCAGCACGGGGCAACCCATTTCCAGTTATGGCCGCCCCGGCGGCGGCATGAGACCATCCTACACCGATAGGGCGCAATCCAGTATCGGATTAGCCGGGTGTCAGCGCGGCGAGTTGCACCGTGTCGTACTTGGCACGCAGCTTGGCGAGCGCGTCGGGGTCCGGCTTGCCACCTCTGGCGATTAGATCGCGCAGTTCGTCGAAGTATTTCTCGTGTCCGGGTGGGGCGGTAATCAGAAGCATGCGGCCTGGCGCTGTACCGGAATTGCCGAACGCGTGCGCCGCTCCCGGAGGGACGAACACGCAAGTTCCAGGCCCGCCGCGCACTGTCCGTTCGCCACAACGCAAATCGAGTTCGCCGTCGAGAACGTAGAAGATCTCCTCGATCTTGGTGTGGTAGTGCGCGCCAGTGTTGAAGCCGGGCGCAACTGTGAATTCAAACAGCGAGCACCGCTTGGAGTGTTCGGCCGTGACCAGGTAGTCAACCCGGGTCTGATGCAATGTGATCCCGTGGGCCTCACCGTGATGCAAGATAATTCCCTCGACGGACATCTGAGCCTCTTCGCGTCAATGCGCAACGATATGCGAACGTCCCGATAGCGACAACCCGGCTGCGCCGTGATCGCGCTCTCTCGCTCGCGATCATCCTTGCGAACGTCGAGCCCGTTGAGGTTGCTCTTGGGACCGCGCGTTCGGCCTCATTGCATTCGGCGGCGCCGCGGCCCATGATGCCGCAGCGCTCAAGGCAGCATCACGATATTAACGAGCGCACGTGAAAGAGCATTCTCCCTTTCCACCGGTTCCGATTTCACTGCGAGGCCCGAGTGTAGCCGCAGCTTGCTTGGTTGCTTCGAATTGCGACCCACTGCGCAAAGGGTGGAAGCCTATTCCGGCGTATATGGGGAAGGCTTCTCGTTACGGGGCGGGCCAAATTTTCTTGTGCTTGTGGTACACCGCGTAGTGCCCGCCAAGCTGGCGACCCGCAAATCTGACGGCTTCGTCCTTATTGGAAAACGCTCGCACCGGCTCGCTGCGCGCGCGCATGACCCGTCCTGCTCTCGTCAGTAAGTGCACCTTGAACGGCGCCGGGTCAGGTTCGGGATGCGTGGTTGATTGACCGTCGTTCATCTGCGGAAGCGGCTCACGGTAATGGGACATGCAGGCGCTGACACGCTGAACGTCTGGGACATACTGGTTGCAGAGCCGCATCGCGTCTGGTTCGCACGCCGCGCGTTGCTGCAGGGTCCACTGCTGCGCTCTTGCGGGCAAAGACGCGCATATGAGCGCGAGACCAAGAAGCGCAAGGGGGCGTGACTGGTCGCAGATTCAATGCGGCGCGAATTCCCACTCTGGTCCTCCGTTGGTGCGTTCTGCCCAGTATTACTTTCAATTCGACAGGTGTGACAATAGCAGCGGGACCCAGCAACGCATGAGTGGGCCGTTGGAATCGTGAGGCGCGATGCTTCACCCCGAGATCGCGTAACCCGATGCGCAGTGCATCTACGCGGGTCGCGAAAGCAGAGGCAGGGGCAAGGCCCAAAAATCCAATTCGTACTACCTTTGCCGCCTGCTGCGCCGCCAGCCGCCGCGCGGCCGAGAGGCTTGATAAACTCGCGCCGTCTTGACTGATCAAATTGCGTTCGCTCCCCGCCAGCCAGGGCCGGATTGTAGGATATCGAATTGGCGAGGATCAGTGAGGTAACGGATACAACCTGGCCGTTGCGCGGACGAATGAACTACTGCGATGCGATCCAGCAAACGAATGCGCTCACCTTGGACGCCTGCGGCAGCGATGGATGGCCATGTCAGGTCACCGTCCACAGCGGCCAGATCGAGCTTGACGAGGTCATGGTACGCACGCGCGTCAGCGATAGATTCTCATGTGGGCACAGCCGCTATAATCCCTGCTGGATCAAAGCGAGCAGCGAAGACGGACTAGGGCCATAAATCGGCTTTGCCGCGCGATGGAGCCGCAGTGCTTTGCGGTCCGACGCCGGCTCGTCAGGCAAACACGACCTTAATCCGCGAGTTGTTCACTCATGCCAGCCGCTATTCTAAAATGTATGCTTGTTCTGATGGCTTTCGCCGTCTTGGAGGAGACCGCGTTAGCCCGCAGCTACCTCAATTGCCTAACAAAGAAAGTAACCATAGTAGACGCGCCGAAAGGAGCTACTTGGTCGAGCAGCGAAGAGAATTTTGGTTTCTGGATTGATGAAGCGACAAAAATTGTCACGCTCGTGGACGGAAAGAAGCTTAATGTCCGCCGGTTTGATGACCGATGGATCAGCGCTGTAAGCGGCGATGTGTCCTACGAGCTGGATCGCCAAAGCGGCAATCTGACCTATGCAGGTTCAACGATGAAAGATGGCATTGCGACGACAATAATCGGGACAGGTCAATGCACATTCGCGACACTTCCCGCACGATAGGATGGCCCGTCGAGAGCCAGGCTGAGAAAAAGTTAGTGTCGGCAGGCAGGCGCGGTCGATCCGCTGTGGAGCTCACCGCGGCGCATGATCGCCGAGCGATGTCGGGGCGAATGGGCAGCAAGGCAGCGATCGTTGCGGTATTTTATTCCACAGTTTCTTCGTGGTGATCGCCATCACAGCACGAGCGCAGCGGCCGAGCTAGACTTGAATTACAATTACTGCTTGTCCCCAAAGGCGAGAGCCCTGAAGGCGGTAAAGAGAGGGAGGGAGAAAACTTCAGGGCCCCCAACTAGCCGCAACGGATTTCTCCCGACGTGCTCCCACGCCCCCCGTTGCGGCATTAAATCGTAGCCTAAGAACAGGCCGGTGACTATTGCCCAGTATCCTGTGGATAATTCTTATCCACCAATGTCTCTCGCCGGCAGCTATTCATAAGAGGCAGAACTACACGCTGCGGTTGTATCGACGCTGCTGCAGCTCGTCGCCGCCATATGCTGGGAGAGGAAATTATGGCCCGGACACACGACGCGGCCGATCGGACGCTGGGCAAAGATGTGCTCGGCGTCAAGAAGCGCACTTTTGTGATGGCCGTCACAGCGGAAGCGCAGCGGCGAAGCTACATTTCAACCCATCGCCTGAAGGCGGTAATCGAGAGAGAGAACTGAGATAGCGGGTTGAGGCAGGGGCCAGAAGAACCTCAACCGCGAGGGTCTACTTCGAGCCGCTGAGGCCGCCAGGTCCAGCGGCTCGGTTTTTGGCTCGCATTGGGGAGAGGAAATTATGGCACGTCTTGTTGTCGGAACTGTTCTTGCCGCCGCGCTGAGCGTGTCATTCGTCGCAATGTCTTGCAATGAAGCGACGGCTCAGGAGCGGGCAACCTGTTCGCAAGCACGGTCAAATTGCGGCACGCAGCGTGTCTGCCAAAGGCGGTACGAGACCTGCATGCAGACCGGTTGCTGGAATGTAGTGCTCGTCAAGCGATGCGGATACGAGCAGCGATAAAGGGCACGCATGCTTCGAGAGAAGCGGCGACCCGAAGATCGCCCGCTATCCGTCGCCCTCTTTGTCGCAAAGTGCGAGAGCCCCGCCCAGGCTGAAGGGCTGGGCGGGGCGACCCTAGAGGCATGTCGGGGGGTATGGGGTGCCACCAAGGGCTGTTTCAAACCTAAGCTCCTCGCTTTGATTCGGCAAAGCAAGAGGAAATCGACCCGAGACTCGGGAAAGCTCACGTTCGATGCCAGGGGCAGTCGCGGGGAGGATCTGCTGCTCTGGGGTTGCGACGGCAGCGTTCGGTAGTGTCCAGAATCTTTGCGGCATTACATCTGATTGTGTCTCACCACTGGACCAGCTAGTTGCACGTGGTGTTACCAAAGCGGTCGGTATAGCAAATCACGCTCCGCCTACCGATTGTGCCTGTGGTATTGCCGAAACGATCTGTGTAGATATTGACCCTATCTTTGCCGATGGTACCCGTCGTGTTGCCGTAGCCATCGCTCTGAGTGGTTATGCGGTTGTTGCCGATCATACCCGTCGTCCCACCGTAGCCGTCGCCGTACGTGCTTATTCTTTTGCTGCCGATCGAACCCGTCGTGTTGCCGTCCCGATCGCGGTAAATGTTTACGCTGTTACTGCCGATCGTACCGGTCGTGTAGCCAGATCGATCTGTGTGAAGACTACTATTTTGGGCGTATGAGGGCCGCGTTTCGGAAAAAATCAATATCGCGAGTACGATACTTATGAAAATGAAACGCGTGGACGCCAATCGGACATCCACGATCATTAGAAGCGCACACCCGCGCATACGCCCAACCATGATGAAGCTCGCCACTGCTAAGTTCAGACACAAGAGCCCTGAACCATAGCAGAAATTGCCGCCGTCGAAACGGGATACATGAGATACATGGACGAGGCCGCCCCGAAAACGAAGCGGGACGGAGGACATTTACCGACAGCGGCCGCGCATTTGAGTAAGGGTCGGGCCGCCGCGATGTCACGACGCTTCAGCAAATCCTTCCAAGCTTGATCAGGGTGCCGAAACTGCCCGGGATCCAGTGGCGGGAGCACTGGGGTCGGTTCGGGTGACCCGAGCGGGCAGCAAACTCTCTTCCTTCTTTTCAATCCATTCGAACCGAACAAGCCGGCTATCCAAGAGCTGGCCACTGGCCGAACGCAGATTGACCGTCGCGTCCATGACGCCAACGAAGTCCCCACGTGCGCCAACGAACGTCTTATCAAGATCGCGGGCCGACACCAGCCAGCCTGCTAGGCCTATCGGAGTGCCTAGCGACAGCTCGGTGCCCTCCGCAAGACCGGCCACTGTTATGGTTTCTTCGCCCGAAGCGTCTTTGAGCGAAATGCCAAGTGGAAGTGGTTCGTTTGCGAACCCCTTTTGACTTTCGATCATGAGGTGTGCCGGATGAGCCGACGTCCCCGCGCTAGACAAGCCCGCGCCCCTCGACAAGTCCTCCTGCCTCGACAAGCCCTCGTGCAACGGCGTCATCGCCCTAAGGATGTCGCTCACCTGCTTCCGTGCCACATCGGGAAATGCCGATAAAATAACGGCGATGACGGCGATGATCGCCAATAGGTTGAAGACAAATGACGATCCGCCGTTCCCTACAATAATAGCCCTCCGTTCTGCTTGGATCGGCGGCAGCGGGATGAGCTTCGGCTGAAGCAACGATCGGCGTCGCATGTGCTCAATGGCGACTTCACCTTCAACGGGGCCTGCCCGCGGAATTGGTGGGTCGATATTGAAACCTCCGACTCCGGGCGCCATACGAGGAGCGGCAACATCGGCGGTTTGAGGGGCCGCCGGAAGCGTAATCGGGGACAGCTCAGGAACTACACGTCGTCTGTCCTCGATGGCGACGTCATCTTTAACGAGACTGAGCCTCGGCGCTGGCGGGTCGATATTGAAACCTCCAATTCCGGGCGCCCTGGGGACGACATCGGCTATCCCGCGGCCCGTCGGAGGTGCAACTGGGGACGGTTCAGGAGCTCCAGACGATGCTTGAAGCGAATCTTCACGAAGCTTCGCCTGTCCATCGCAGACAGCCTCGGAACTAGTCGAAATGGGTTGAGCCATTTGGCCCGCTCCCCATAGACCGTCTGCGTCTGAACATCGCAGCGCTGCGCAGGCGTAAGCAGCTACCCGAGCGTTCCGGCAGAGCGATGTCCTTCTGCAGCCAGACGGCTCGGCGGCGTGGCAGAGCGATGTCCTTCTGCGGCCAGACCGCTCGGCGGCGTATTGGTTCGCCCCAAGCCGATATTCCTACTTCGCACCTGATCTGTATCAGCCAAAATTTCCTCAGATGACACGCGGCCTCTCAGGATCACCTTGATGGTCATCATGGCGATCTGTAAGTCCACCCACAACGACGCATTACGAACATACCACTCGTCCAATTTTTCCTTTTCATCCTTGGTTACGAGCTTGGCGCCATTCACTTGCGCCCACCCGCTGATACCCGGGCGGACCGAAAGCCTTATAGATGTGTTCGAGGGCTGATCCTCTGGGAGAAGCGGCCGCGGTCCGATCAAGGACATATCACCCAGCAGGACGTTTAACAGTTGGGGCAGTTCGTCGAGACGAGTTGCACGCAGAAACCCGCCAATTGCTGACGGTCGTCTGCCTTCCAGCGTGGGATTGCCCGCAGAGTCAAACGGCGCTCTTAAGGTTCGAAATTTGTAGATCAGGAAAGAGCGCCCTTTCCAACCCAGACGCTCCTGCCAGAACAGAATCGGCGAACCTACGTCCAGAAGAACGAACCCACCCGCAACCAATAGAATGGGAAAGAAAAGGACGAGCAATGTAAGCGAGCCAACAACATCGATCCAACGTTTTAGCCGAAAGAATGACGCCGGCGTGAAAGACGGCTGCATCGGTTGGGAGATGACTGCGACGTTAGTCAGCTTCTGCTCGGTTACGCCAATCATCCGAGGCAGGAAGGACAAGTCAACTTGGCGTTTTTTGCAGGCTCGCTTGATCTCTTGCAGGACTAAAGGGCTCAAGAAGTCTGCCTCGCCGGCGATCACAACGCGATCCGTACCGACCCCATGTATCGCAAACTCACTGATAATCGCGTCAAGGTCATGAGGCGCTCCCAGCACCTGCACTCCTAAAATCGCTCGACCGACCATCTTCGTGTCCTGATCCAGGATCGCGATGACGGGCTCATGCCCGGGCGTATAAGCCTTAAGCAATTGGATGAAAGACGAGGCGAAGCGATTTGCCCCGATTAAGATGATGCGCTCCCGGCGACAATGATAGTCCAGCGGGTGCGTGTCTTGGCTAAACACGACGCGCACAACCATCCTGGCTGCGATAAGCCCCGCTGCCAGCAGCAATCCATGCGTGAGCGGCATTGAACGTGGAATGCCATCGAGACGAGTGAGCGTGAACAGTGCGACGAAGGTCATAAGCTCGGTAAAAAGAGCCGCTTCGGCGATATCTAGCGCCTCGTGCACCGAAAAATTACGGGTCAAGCCATCCTGGAGCCGCAAGGTGACGAAAGCCAACAGCGCAAAACCCGAAGAAAACAGCCAATAATAAGCAAGCACGTTCCAGTCGCCGCGGAATACAATGTCGGCATCACGCAAATACAACGCCAGAACCGGAGAAACCACGGCCCAGAATAGGTCCCAAAGTGATAGATAGATCCGAGTACCACTACGCGAAGTTGGTGATGGGACGCGCATTCCGAACCCTACTCCTAGCTAAACGTACCGTAGATCACATTCACGAACCCAAGAGCCGGAAAGGAGGTCACAAGCTGACCCTTGAGCGACCGTCCTCCAGCACGGCACGCCGCACGGGTTTGATCGATAGACGAGCGAAAAACCTGCGTCGCTGCGTCCTGCTGCCACCGTATACGCCGGCGAGTTTGTCGTTGGTGTATTCAACAATTTTCGATCGGGCAAACGGAGGAAGCTGTGGCGACAACAATATGCGCTTGATGATCGCGGCCGAGAGGCCTGAGCCCTTATGGCTGGCTTTAAGGATGGTCCAGGTGGTGCTTCGAGCGAGCCCAAGCGCCTTTGATTGCTCGTCGAGCGTCAGGAATCCCGCCTCGACGAGAGCGCGCCCGAGTTCCCTGATCTTCGCGGCCTGCCGCAACTTCATCTCGGCAAGGGCTGGCGTGCCGTTCTGTTGAATTGCAAGGGCTGGCGTGCCGTTCTGTTGAATTGCAAGGGCTGGCGTGCCGTTCTGTTGAATTGAATGTCTGGCTTGTCTACTCGAGTCCGTCATTATCTGATCGGCCCGACAGATCATCACGCCACGTTCCCTGGGCTGTCGCCATGTCGATCGCGTCGGTCGGAGTACGCCCGGCGCAAAGATCTTGCGCGCGGGCAGCGCTCGCGACTGCGACGAAATCGTGGACCTCAGGGACAGTCAGCGTCTCGGCGACCCGTGTAGCCACATGGGTGCCACCGCTTTTGATTTATTTGCGTTTGCGCCCTTGGGGCGGGCAACAACAAGCGGCGGGCGGTGGCAACAAAAGTTGCACCGTGCAGACCTGTCCAGAACCCCTCTCCTGCTGCTCTGCGCAATGAGCGTTGCGCATTGAGCGTTCTACCGCAAAACATACGTGCAGCATTAACCATCAAGTTGTCAAGCCCCTTATTGGTGCAATGCGGGATATTAGAGTGCAGCGCGGCAAGGCCGTATCATACAACCTTGCAAGCCAGTCGATGCAGAGGGGAAGCTGCCAGAGATCCGCTACATCTGCGCGGAGCTAACACGTTCGGCTCGCGCGGCTTCAGGGTGAAAGGACCCTACCGGATCCCGCCACAGAATTTCGGGAGTTGGCCGCAATAGACACACCCGTTCAGACCAGCCGCGAGTGTTCTTCGTGATGCCTCTCACCGACCATAATCGGATCGGTGAAGAGCGCCAAGCTGAGGGTCGAAACGCATGCGCTCGCAGCCACCGGTGCCAATGTCGCAGCGGAGCAAAAGATCGTCGCATGAGTTAACGACACGACAACTTCGGTGAATCTGCCATGGATCATCGTTGCCAAGCGGCATGTCGACGACCGCGGTTGGTTGAGCGAAATCTTTCATAAGAAGCGGTGTCGCATAGCGCGTTGCCACTGTGGCAAGGCGATTGCTGCACCCATCTCGAGAAAAAATACCATGACGGGTATCGCGAGCAAGCGGCCGCGTGCGCACCTTAGCGGCCACCATCAAGGCGCGTTGGATTTGCGAGCAGGCTCACCAGCAGATGAAAGAAGAACTCGGTCTCGATCACTTCGAGGGACGATCCTGGCAAGGCCTTCACCGTCATGCGCTTATGACGATGATCGCTTACGCCTTAGCTTCAGCATCGCCGCCTCGCAGCAGCAAGGCGGGAAAAAAGAATCAACGGGCCACCGCCGCAGCCGACTTTGCCAGCCGTGCGCCACGCCATCCTCGAACTCATCGCTCAACTACCGCCGCAGCGATGCCCGCATTGCCGAAAATGGATTTGCAACGAGCCGCGGCGTGAGTAAATCTGCCAAAGTAGTGCTAGTTTCTATCAAACGCTCGCACGCCGGGCTAATTGGGTAGCGAAAGGGCAGCAGGCGACAAGTTAGGCGAATGTGACCCGCAAGCGTCGTCTCCTTTAGGAAGGAGGGAAGCGGCTAACTCAAGGAAGAGCAGAACCTCTGCCCTCGATGAGGTATTGATGAAGGGCTCTTTCGTCGAAAGCTCGGCAATGATTTGATCTATTAGTGCACGACAGTTTTCGAGCGCGGCCTCAGCCGCGATTTCCTTGCCCATGACTGTACCTCCTGGCCACCCATTTGAGGCGCCTGGGGATGCGATTAAAACGGTCCAGACGTACTAGAGGCCGCATCCATAAGTACTGAGACGAATGCCAGAGGTGAAGCCAAGCGGCCCAACTCGGGACGATATCGATCAGTTTCTCGGTCCGCGCGGCGAAAACGTTGAACTTGGCACGGCCGACAAGGCCAATGTTTTTGAAAAGGCCGCGGATCTGGTTCCCGAGATCACGCTTGATCTTGGTCAGCAACGCCTGGCTCGTGCGGGCGTTGTCGGCCGCATCGTTGCGTTCACTCTTATTGATCTGCATTTTGAGTACCGCTGGCGCGCGTCGATGGAGATCACCGGTAGGCCAAGTTGTTTGAGCTCGGTCCATCTGGACAAAATGGCCATCAAATGGCTATATTTAGAGCATGGGCACCCATAGTGTCGCTGACGCCAAAAACCGGCTACCGGAGCTGATCGACCGTGCCCTCAAGGGCGAGGGCGTGGTGATTACGCGCCACGGCAGGCCGGTGGTTGAATTGAAGCCTATTCCAGAGCCGGCACATCCCGTGTCGCCGGCTGATCTGGATTGGCTCGCGGCGCACCGGATCGGCAGGTTATCGGTAACGGACGATGCCGGACGACTTGTGAGTAAGATGAGGGACGAGGAGGAGCGGTGAGCGTCTATCTCGACGCGAGCGTTCTTGTCGCGCTGTTCACGAACGATCCCTACACCGTCCGAGCCGACACCTTCCTGCGCGCGAATGCGTTGGTACTGATCGTTAGCGATTTCGCAGCGGCCGAATTCGCTTCCGTCATCGTGCGCCATGTGCGAACCAGAGACATCACGCCGAACAATGCGCGCATCGCATTCTCGACATTCGATGCCTGGACGGGGCGGGCGACTCAACGCACGGAGATCAAGGCAGCGGACGTAGCCGCGGCTGAGGCATTCCTGCGGCGTCTCGATCTTACTCTGCGGACGCCCGATGCGGTCAATATCGCGATCGCCCAACGCATCGGGGCAACTCTCGTTACGTTCGATGACAAGATGATTGCGAGCGCCGGTGCCCTCGGAACTCCGGTGGCCGCAGCGTAAGTCAAGGAAACGGGCTCGCGAATCGCAGGATCACCTTGATGGTCATCAGGGTGATCTGCGTCTATCGATTCCAGATCGACAACGGTCCGCAGGAAATGCTCCACGTTGGTCGCCACACAACGGCGAAGGCACGCGCCGTTACACGCATCACTGCGTCGAATTTGGCTCCGCCGCGTCGGGAGCGTATCAAACTGGAACCGTTATGGGCTCAACCAAACGTGCGACGCGCGTTGGTCGCATGCGCCCACTGCGGGCGGATGAGAGCGATGTCCTTCTGCGGCCAGACGACTCAGCCCGTATTGGTTCGCTCCAAGCCGATATTCCTGCTTCGCACCTGCTCTGTGTCAGCCAAAATTTCCTCAGCTGACACGCGGCCTTTCAGGTCGCGCTGATCGTCACCGAGCACGGTTGGCTAGGCTACCACAGAAGTCCGTGACGATAAGTCAGATCGCCGTCTTGCGCGTCGGTGACGCCGATAGGAAATAATCGCCATATCCGAGAATGAACCCGATTACGAGCCCGCTTGCGAGAGCAATTGCGACGTCCGGCATCATATATCGTAACGCCCACCAAGCGTGGCGAACCCGCGAACCCGCATATGCCAATTCGGACTATCGACAGGGCCGCTGTAAGCAGCCGTTAACGCCGTAGGAACTGCCGCCGTAGAAATTCCAGTAGTAGGGAGCGTAGTAAGCCCAGTAGTTGTAGTAGTCCTCGGGGGCGTAGTAACTCCCGTAGTGGGGGTTGACGTAGGGATTTCCGAACGAGCGCTTCGCCGTCCTGAGATAGGAGCCGCCGTAGGGATAGCTGAGAAAGCGCTCTGGCACCGCCTTGTAGACGCCACGGACATACTGTTCTGCCGCCTCAGTCGGCACGGCCAGGATTGCTCCAGACACTGAAGTCAGCGTGAGAATGCCGAGCACGGCGTTGCGGATCTTGTACATAGCCTTCTCCGTTGGGTTCAGTCGGCCAATCGCGCTTCGCAAGCAAGGGACTATACCGGGTCTGCAGGAAATATTCGGAGTTTTGTCCAAGATATTCGGGTTGACCAGGCTGGCTAGCTGAGATTTTGTGATTTTGGTGGATGCTCGTCATTCGAGCTGAGAAGGAAGAAGAAAGAAAAACGTTCGGACTTGCTGACGCTTTGCTTTAGGTACCGCAATCGCGCGGGCCGAGCGTCCCCGGCCCCATATCCCCGGTGCTGGCCTGCCGGGTCTGATCTTGGCTGGTGGTGGCCTTCTCGGCTGGTGGCGACGGCGGCACAAAACCGGGCTGGGGTAGGATGGCAAATGCCAAAAGCATCGGCTGGGCGATTTACGCAGCCGGATTTGTGATTTGGCTTTTTGGCTACTTGAGCGCAGGCCACGCCTCAATATTTCATTGGGATGCGGTCACGCCGTGGTGGATTTCTGGTTTCGTTCCCAATCTCGAAGCAGAACTCGGATTTGTGCTCATGTTCGCGAGCATGATCCCGATTTATTGGCGCGCAGGACAGAAGCGACCGTAATGCGGGGTACATTGCAGGGGCGGCCTGATTGGCTCGCTTATTCACCTTCGCGGCCCTTCTAGTCTTCGGGGCCGTGACCCTCGCGTGGTGGGGGTTTTTGGCGTGGTTGATCTGGCATGTGATTTAGGGACAGTCGCGAGGGTGACAATGCGGCGGCCCTGGGTAGCAATGGCCAGCTTTGTTGTTGTGCTGTTAGTTCTGGCGCTTGGGCACCGTTGGTCGGTGACCGCTTCTTGGTTCACGAGCGATAAGACATGTGGTGAGCGACATGCAACGCCATGGTTTGTAGAACGCCTTGAGAGTCCCTCGATGCCGCCGCTCGTCACGCCCTCCTCGAAATCCTCGAAGAACGTTACGGCCGGCGATCAACCATCATCACCAGCCAAATCCCCCTCGACAAATGGCACGAGCTGATCGGCGATCCCACCTACGCCGACGCCATCCTCGATCGCATCGTCCACAACGCGCACCGGATCAACCTCACCGGCCACAGCCTGCGACGCTCGCGCTCCAACGAGCCATCCAAGGATTGACCGCCGCGCCACCGAATGCAAAAAATTATCCGCCAGCGAGGCACCGGACCCCGGGCGACATCATCTCGGAATGCCCTAGATTGCGGCCGCTTGCTCCGCGCGCGGTTATGGAAGCTTTATGAGGAGGGCCAATTTGGCCGCTTACGTCGGGGGCGGGGCGCTGTTGAATACATGAAGCACCTAGAGCACCCCGACGAGTAGTAGTGTGCCGTAGTGAGCCTCCGGCGCAATCCGCACACGTCGTTTGCGGCAGGGTGGTCGATGGAGGCATAGTAGGACTTCACGTCGGTGCTCAGCACGAAGCGGTACTATGATTCGCAATTTTATGCGGTGTGTGGCGACGGCGCTTTGCTGCCTTCCGGCGGTTTCGATTGCTGCAAGCGACGATCCCAAAGAGCTCGAGCGCGCACTCGCAAAGGTCCGAAGCGAGCCAATGATTTTTGTTGTTGCCACGGGTGAGCCAAACGCCTGCGGGCGAGGCTGCAGCGAGTGGATCGCGGGGCAGGGCCAATTTGATGAGGGTGCCGCCCAGCGGTTCCGCGAAACCTTGGGGGTCTTGACGAAGCGCGACCTGCCGATCTTCTTCAACTCGGATGGCGGCTTGCTGCGCGAAGCGGTGCAGATCGGATTGATACTACGTGAGAACCGGATGACTGCGGGCGTCGCTCGCACTGTTCCAGAGGGGTGCCATCTTGGCTTTCCACTCGATGATGCGTGCCGGCGCCTCATGCAGTCAAAGCGCGAGCACAAGGCAAGGCTGTACTTCGGCGGATCGCGCTGTGCATCGGCGTGCGTCTATGCAATCATTGGCGCCTCGACACGCCATGTGGACCCAGGCGCCACGCTTCGAATTCATTCCAGCGTAGGCCGCGAGATCGACAAGACCGAGAATTCTTTGCGGCGCTACGTCATGGGCTTGGGCGTCGACCCGGCCCTTGTTGACGCCGCCGCGAAGATTCCCTCTCGCACCTTCCGGGGGCTGAGTCGAGGCGAGATAGAACGGTTCGGTATCGAGACCCGTGGCGTCTACGAGACGCCATGGTTCGCCTACCATGGACCGGCAGGAGAATTTCTTTTGTTGAAATCCGTTACCTATCCGACTGGAGATACCGGCGACCAATATCGAACTAGAACCGTTGGACTCGCCTGTAGCCCCGTTCCCTCGAGCATACGGTTCATGTACCACCAGGAGCTCACTGCGAAGGAAAGTCGCACTCCGCCGATGATCCGAGCCAAGATAGGTGACAGCCTAATCGACCTCACTACTCTAAACCCACAAAAGGACTTGGTCGAGAAATCCTTCGATCTTGAGCCTCGGCAACTGCAGGGCGCGATTGAAACCGGAAGCTTCGAGATCACGGAAGTGTTCGATCAATCGATGATCAAAAAGCCATCACTTGTCGCGAGGTTCTCGACTTTGGGATTGTCGGCTAACATCGTTGCCCTGGAATCAAAATGCGCATTGAAGAGTAATAACCCAAGTCAGTGATTGAACTATTGATTGAGCGTTGTTAGCGAAGGAGACGCGCTGAAGGTAGCGGGCCTGAACGCTACCGACTGCACTCGCATCGCAGCATCACATCGCGATCGCTAGGCACGTCAGAAACCTCGCCACTTCAGGCGGTCTTTTGACCGTCTCCACCAGCCGAGAAGACCACCGCTCGCCAAGATCAGGCCACGAGGGAAGTTAGCCACTCACGGCTATAGAAGGTAGTGTCGCTTCATCGCGGCTTGACGATGCCGCAAGGAGACAGCCGCACGAACGGCATATCCGACCGCGAATCCAACAGCCAGCCCAATTGCGAAGACCACCGAGATTTCGGTCATACCTTAGCACCCCCAACAGCAAACTCTTAGGGTCCGTCGGTCAAACTCCGATTTGCCGTCGCTAAATGGCTGTTGCTCAAACAGTCCGCTGACGCCGTCGCCGTCTTGCAAGAGCCAACAGACCACCGCATGCCGCCAGCAAGCCCGGTAGACCGGCACCCACGATGGGGCCGGGGACCGCCCCCACCTGGGCGAATACTTCGATGCAGCCCAAACTCGTCCCGCAAC
>WNFO01001420.1_pt1 | contig 18814 bp, 15 predicted proteins | sample 5400251 | NCBI WGS metagenome assembly WNFO01 (sample SAMN13153354, study PRJNA577476) | soil metagenome | isolation source: 100 cm saprolite under Madrone tree | place: USA:California | collected 2016-06-14
CGATTTCGGCCGGCCGTTTGGTGAAGGCTGGAACACTTCTACCGGTTTTTCCTTTTATGCCACCGCCGGTCCCTGGTCGGGTTATTTTCGCGGCGAGGTGCAGACTGCTCCATCTGTTCCTGCATTGCCTCTTTCCGCGCGCCAGTTTATTGCCTTTGCAGATCAGTTGCCTGTTCCGCCTGCCACGGGCACATCGTCAATTCAGCAATTTCAAATGTTGGACGCTTATGTGGGGTTAACGTTAGCTAATTGGGAATTCAGTTTTGGACAGCAAAGCCTTAATTGGGGACCCGGGGACGCTGGGCAAGGTGGATCGCTGATGTATAGCGATAACGCTGCGCCCATCGACATGATCCGCGTGAATCGTGTGAGCCCGCTAACTATTCCCCTGGTTTCTCGGTTCTTGGGGCCAGTGCGCATGGAGGCTTTTTTCGGACAACTGGCCGGACAGCATTTTACCGCTGGTCCTAACTTCGCTACGTCGGGCAGTTTCGCTGTGGAATATCAGCCTCAACCATTCCTTCACGGGGAAAGATTAAGCTTCAAGCCCACCCGAAATTTCGAATTTGGATTTTCCGCTACGGGAATCCAGGGCGGCCCCGGCGTTCCACTGACGTTCGGAACGTTCGGGCACAGTTTGTTTTCAATCGGCAATGGATTGCCTGGGAGCCCGCAAGATCCCGGCGACCGGCGTTCCGGTATGGATTGGTCCTATCGTTTGCCGAAACTTCGCGACTGGGCGACATTTTATGGTGATGCTTTTGCCGAGGATCAGTTCAGCCCGATCGCTTACTGGGATCGCTCTGCCATTCGAGGAGGGCTGTATTTCTCGCATCTGCCAAAGCTTCAGAGACTCGATTTGCGCGTAGAAGGAGTGTACACAGACATCCCTGCCGGCGGCTTGTTAAGTCACGGATTTTTCTACTTTAACTTTCGCTTCAAAGAAGGCTACACAAACCAGGGACAATTGTTGGGAAGCTGGATCGGCCGCGAAGGGCAAGGAGCACAGGCTTGGACCAATTATTGGTTCAGCGCACGGAATCGCCTGCAAATCAATTTTCGCCATCAGAAGGTCAGTCAGCAATTTATTCCGGGAGGAGGCACTCTGACAGATGTCGGTGTGCAAGGCGACTATTGGCCCTCGCAGATTTTGGGTTTGACTACATGTGTTCAGTACGAACGATGGTTGTTCCCTATAATAAAGCCAGGACCGCAACGCGACGTTTCCGCTTCGATTGGCATTCAGATTCAGCCGCAAAAAATCTTTCGGCCATCGTTCCATCATGGTGCGTCGAGTACTGCAACTGAGGGAAATCAGAATTGAGCTCAACCGGAAGAGTGCCGGCGCCGGATATCGCCCCGGAAAGAAGTAAAGACGGAACGCCAGAGACCGCCCTATTCATGGAGGCTCGAGAGGAACCGCTCCGTTTACTGCCCTATCTCGAGCTTCTCTGGCGGAGCCGGAGAGTTTTGTGGCGGGCAGTGGCTTCTGCATTCCTGGCAAGTGCTCTGATTGCGGTACTGATCCACAATCGATATTATGCGTTAGCCCGTCTGATGCCGCCCGACACACAATCTACAGCCGGTTTGGGACTTTTGGCCGCGATGTCTGGCAAAGCGGGCATTGGCGCGTTCAGCGGCGGAATCGCGAGCGATTTGCTCGGAGTGAAAAGTTCGGGGGCCCTTTTCGTAGGCATTGTCGGCAGCCAAACCGTTCAAGATCGCGTTATCCGCGATTTTGATTTACAGCGGGTCTACGGAGATTCGAAGATTGAAGATGCGAGAAATGATCTTGCGCAACACACCGACGTTGCCGAAGACCGCAAAAGCGGAATTATCACCATCGGCGTAACCGACCGAGATCCCAAACGAGCTGCGGCGATCGCTCACGCGTATGTGGACGAACTCGACCGACTGGTGGCGCAGGTGAGCACATCGTCTGCACGCCGCGAACGGATTTTTCTAGAAGAACGCCTCAAGACGGTAAAGGCGGAGTTGGACTCCACGGCAAAGAATTTCAGTAATTTCGCGAGCAAAAATACCGCAATCGATATTCCAGCGCAGGGTAAAGCGATGGTGGAAGCGGCGGCCAATTTGCAAGGTCGGTTGATCGCCGCACAAGCTGAATTGAGCGGGCTGCAGCAGATCTACACTAACAACAACGTGCGCGTTCGTGCCGCAGAGGCTCGTGTAAATGAACTGCAGCAAAAATTGAACGAACTCGGGAGAGGCGATCCTGCAGATGGCTCAAAGGAAGAAAATGCACTCTATCCGTCCATCCGCAGGCTGCCGGTTCTTGGCGTGACCTACGCGGACTTGTTTCTGCAGACGAAAATTCAGGCGACCGTATTTGAGCTCCTGACGCAACAGTACGAAACAGCAAAAGTTCAGGAGGCAAAAGAGATTCCCAGCGTGAAAGTTCTGGACGCTCCAGTCGTACCGACGAAAAAGTCGTTTCCTCCTCGTGCGCTACTGACGATTCTCGGAACGCTGCTTGGTCTGGCTGTTGCAATGCTATGGGTCGTCGCAAAGACCAGCTGGGACGCTGTGGACGCCAGCCATCCGAGGAAAGTTTTTGCGACCGAAGTGCTCACGACGATGCGCACCAATTTGCCACGCTTGTCGCGGAACGGAACCGGCGCGGATTCGAATGGAAATTCCCGGTGGAGCTGGCGGAAGAAGTCCGTGAGCGAGCAGGAAGAGAATCCTGCGGACAAAGAAGATAGCGCGAAGTAGTCCAATCCGTCCGCAATGGATTGACAAGAATGGGTTTAGGTCACATGAGCCTATGTAAGTGACGGGGCGAAGCTGTGAGTGACGACGTTGCTGGATGAGAGAAAACAATGATTGGAGGAGAAATTCGAATGGCCACTGCGGCGGCACTCATCGCAACACATACTGGCAGCGAAAAGCCAGTATTTCCGGTGGTGGATTGTGCGCTGCGATGGTACGCGGCATACACCTGCGCAAATCGCGAGAAGCGGGTTTCAGAGCAGCTAAATGTGCGGAGAGTGGAGCACTTCTTGCCGCTGTACTCCAGTGTGCGGCGATGGAAGGATCGGAAGGTAAAACTGGATATGCCGCTGTTTCCGGGCTATGTCTTCGTGCGTATGGCTCTTCGAGACCGTTTGCTGGTGCTGCAGATACCAGGCGTGGCGCGTCTCGTTGGTTTTAATGGAACGCCGGCGGCACTGCCAGCGGACGAGCTTGAGGCGTTACGTGCGAGTCTCGTGCAAGGTGTTACGGTGCGACCCCATCCGTACTTAACGGTGGGACAACGGGTAAGCCTGCGGTCCGGCCCGCTGGCGGGGCTTAGGGGAATTTTGGTTCGACGGAAAAACGGAGCGAGGTTTGTGGTTTCCGTGGACTTGATCCAACGGTCGGTGTCGCTAGAAATAGATGAAGCAGATCTTTCAGCTGCGCGATGAAGGGTGTGTTAGGCAGGCTGTGGGGAACGGTTCGATCCAGCGGTTCCATCGGAGGAACGGTTCGTACCGCACGCGGGAGAGCTAAAACATTTCGGCAGTAATTTAAGGGCAGCAGACTCTGCGGTCGCAACATCAATAACACGCCGATAATTCGCAAGGAGAAAAGATGCGCGCATTGATTACCGGGATTACGGGCCAGGACGGTTCATATCTAGCAGAACTTCTATTGAGTAAGGGGTACGAGGTTTTTGGGATCGTCCGCAGGAGCAGTGTGAAGAAATTTGAGCGCATCGAAACAATCGTCGACCACGTCGAGTTGATGGAGGGCGACCTCACGGACCAATCGTCGCTGGATAGTGCGATTCATGCGGTGCAGCCCGATGAAGTGTACAACCTGGCCGCGCAAAGTTTTGTACCTGTGTCATGGAATCAACCTGTGTTGACCGGCGATGTGACCGGCCTCGGCGTGATTCGTATACTAGAGGCAATTCGCAGGCACCGTCCAACCGCAAAATTCCTGCAGGCCTCCAGCTCGGAGATGTTCGGGAAAGTTCGAGAGACGCCGCAAACGGAAAAGACGCCGTTCTATCCACGCAGCCCCTATGGGGCGGCGAAGGTGTTTGGGCACTACATCACTGTAAATTACCGCGAGAGCTATGGTCTTTTCGCGTGTTCAGCAATGGGTTTCAACCACGAATCGCCTCGACGGGGTCTGGAGTTTGTCACCCGCAAAGTGACGCATCAAGTGGCGAAAATTAAGTGCGGACTGGCCACGAAGCTGCTGATGGGAAACTTGGACTCGAAACGGGACTGGGGATTCGCGGGGGATTATGTGCGTGCAATGTGGATAATTCTCCAGCAGCCACAACCGGATGACTTCGTGCTGGCGACGGGTAAGACGCACAGTATCCGCGAGCTTCTTGAGGTCGCGTTTAGTGCCGTCGGCCTCGACTGGCGGAACTATGTTGAGATCGATCCCAAACTGATTCGCCCGGCGGAGGTAGATGTCCTCTGTGGAAACGCAACAAAGGCCCGAGAGAAGCTGGGATGGGAGCCAGAAGTTGCGTTCGAGGAACTGATTAGGATGATGGTGGAAGCGGATCTGGTTCAGGTACAGAAGCTACAAAATTGGGAACTGAATAGCTCAGCGGTTCGATAAACAGCTCTGTATTACCCGTACGCGATTGAATCCAAGTGCACCTCATCCAGAGATGTGGCGAGGAACCTCGCCGGACGAATTCAACAGTTCCCGGCCACCGCTAGCCGCAGTGATTGCACTTTACTCGCAGCCAACCAAGTACGACGAACTTATTGAATGATGAATATGGCAAAAACGGAACAGCAAATACAACCTGCGGGTTTGTTGCCGAGCTTCATTTACTCGGCACAAAGGTGGAAGCTGATTGCGTTTTTAGTGATCGCCAATTTGCTGAAATCGGGCATTTGGTTCATCCCCAACCTCCATGCATCGCAGATGGTTGCGCAAAATCCGTTCGTGAATCCGTTCTCCAACTGGCCGGAGGCCCATTACATCTATTGGTCTTGGTTTGCGCCATTTTTGGCGTGGTGCATAGGAGCCACGAAGGCCTGGTCGTTCCTGGTGCTTCACTTGGCTTTTTCTGTTGCGTTTACGGCGCTGTTCATTGCTCTAATTCTCGCGAGGTTTCCAGACAGGGAGGCGCGAACCGCACTCATTCTGTTCACGGTGCTACCGGTTTCGGCAACGCCCTATTTCTGGGTTTCTATGGATTCGGTGACATTATTTCTGATGGTATGTGCGTTGGCTGTTCGGAAACTTTGGCCATTGACATTCTTAATCGGTCTTGCTCTTGGAATGCAACACTTCGAACAGAGTTTTTGTGCCGCAATAGCTTTGATCATCGCACTGCTTCTAGGCAAGTACTGCAAATCAAACGTAGAATATTCGACGACATGGTCACTCGCTTTGATGGCAGGAATTGTATGCGGCAAAGTCTTGCTGACCGCTCTGTTTATACATTGGCATGTCGAAGTTAATTCTGGGCGATGGTACTGGCTCATGGAAAACCTCACGGAACTGGTGAATGACTTTTACTACCATTTTCAATATATTATCTATTCAGTATTCGGCGTTGGCTGGCTTTTTGTACTTAAGTCCGCAGAGCAAGGAAGGAAGTCCCTGCCGTTCTTTGTTGCAATTTTTGGCGTCCTGTTGCTGCTCCCTATCTCTGCGGATGAGACCCGCGTGACCGCAATTGTGAGTTTCCTTTTGGTTTCAGTATTCTGTCTGTTAAATAGCTCGTTCCTAGCCTCTTTGGATCAACGATTCAGCGCATGGATACTGCTAACTTGGTTGGTCGTGCCATACGCCTGGGTCTGGAAAGGTACCCCCAAGTGGTCAGTCCTGCCATATGACGTCGCGCTGCCGTTGCACAAGCTGTTCGGCTGGTTTTCAGTGTCTTCGAATCAAGCACTCTGGCCGTTTCAGTGACGCTGTTCGGCAAATGGGATGCCGAAGCGGATCTGGTTCAGGGTGCAAAAGCTGCAGAAATCAGGAACTGAATACCTTAGCGGTTAGACAAAGAGGTCTCTAAATGCCGGCATGTGCCGCGAATTCAAGTACACCTCCTCCAGACGCACGACGTAGTTCGACGGAAGTACCAAACGGGGATGTTGAAGTGCTTTACGCCTGTCCCCTATGCGAGGCCGACTCGCTCGGAGTTCTGGATTCCACAGCAAATCTCTGTGAATGCAAGCGATGCGGGTACGTCTTCGACAATCCCCGCCCTACGCTCGCCGCACTGATTGCCTTTTATTCGCAACCAACCAAGTACGACCAATGGTTGGCCGAGGAACCTGCTAGAGACGCGCTGTGGATGAGAAGGCTCAGACTTCTGCGACCCATCGTGAAACCAGGCTCGCTGCTCGACGTGGGAGCTGGAATTGGGCAATTTCTGGCAGTTGCTCGTCCTTATTTCAGCGAGGTTTGCGGCACGGAAGTCTCGGAAAGCGCTATCCATATCGCTCGGCAGAAATACAATCTGCAATTGTTGGCTGGGGAGATACAAAGTGTCGAATTGGGGAACAAGAAATTTGACAACATAACGATCTTTCACGTTCTGGAGCACGTGCCAAACCCCAAACAAGTCATTGAAAGGTGTGCTTCGCTTCTGATAGATGGCGGGACGCTAACAATAGCGGTTCCTAACGACCTGTACTCGTACCGGGGAAAACGTTTCCTACGAACCCTTGCAGCCCGGAGATTTGGCCGTTTCGCGCGAGTGGGTCTGCCCAAGATTGTTCTGGATGGCAGTTTGGCTGAGATACATTTGTCTCATTTCACTCCGCAGGTTCTGCGGCACCTATTGGAGCGATCAGGCCTTTCCGTGATTGCCTGTACTTTGGATCCATACTATGTTGCGGCTGGTTTCGCCGAGCGGCGGAGCACTGGCTTCTACCTTTGCTGCCGCATACTGAATCGCATATTCCGGATTAATGTATACGACACAATGCTGCTGATTGCCCGGAAAGTTTCTTCCCCCAAAAACGCAGACCAACGGAAGAATCCAGAACGCATCCTTGCAGGCGCTCGGGCGACGAAAACCGGTTAATTTTCAGATGAGTGCACTCTTACCTTCCGCAGTCCATTATGTACGGCTGGCCTTCGGCAAAGGCCCTGTGGGCGTTGCGCAGCAGCGATACGTACGAATTGTCCGCGGCATCTTTACCGGATTGGCGGGGAAAGGGGTGGCGTTTGTAGTCGGTTTTATCTCCGTTCCGCTTACGGTGAAGTACTTAGGGCCAGAAAGATATGGAGCTTGGGTAACGATTAGTGCCGCTATGGCGTGGATCGCGCTTGCCGACTTAGGTTTGAGCAGTAGCCTCACGAACGCAGTTTCCGAGGGCTACGCGAGAGGCCAGCGTGACCTAATGCAAAATTATGTTGCCGCTGCCTTTTGGTCATTGGTTGGCGTGGCAGCTGTATTAGGCCTGATATTTTTCTGCTTGTGGGGAAGCGTGCCGTGGGATCGAGTCTTCAACGTGCAAACGGCGCAGGCACGCGGGGAGGTCGGACCCGCGGTGGCGATTGCCTTCGCGATTTTCGTCCTGAATTTTCCGTTTTCGATCATTGCTAAAATCTATGGGGCTCACCAAGAGGTCGCTACTGCTAATGGATGGGCTGCCGCGGGTAATATTTTAGGACTCGTGGCGCTGGTTGCAGTGACGCAACTCAAAGGAGGCCTTACATCCCTAGTTATTGCCATGTCCGGTACCGTATTGCTGGTGAATGTGGTCAGCGCGGCCTGGGTATTCGGGTGGTCCAAGCCTTGGCTTCTCCCTCGGTTAGGCCGAGTGACTTGGCCAGCCATTCAAAGGCTGGGCACGCTGGGAGGAATGTTTTTTGTCATTCAGATAGCCGCACTTGTCCTGTTCCAGACCGACAATTTGATTATCGCTCACTATTTGGGCGCGGCGGCCGTGACTCCCTATAGTGTGACGTGGAGGCTGTTCACTTATACAACGCTGTTTCAAATCCTGGCGGGTCCCTCGTTTTGGCCAGCCTATGCCGAAGCTTTATCGCGAGGTGATCGACCCTGGGTTCGCCGCAGTTTTCGTCTCAATTTCAGAATAACTCTCGTCTCCACTGCGGCTCTGGCTCTGCCGCTCGCTCTGTTCGGCCGCTGGCTCATTGAGAAATGGGCCGGAAAGGTCGCGGTACCATCTCAATCTCTTCTGCTTTGGATGGGCATTTGGAGCGTGATCTACGCCGCGATGAGTGCTCAATCTTGCCTGTTGGCGAGCTCAGGTAGGCTCAAGGCACAGATGATCTATTCGATGTTGGCCGCAGTCGTCAACCTCCTGCTTTCGATTACTTTGGTGCAAAGAATAGGCCCGACAGGCGTGATTATGGGGACTGTGGGCGCATTTCTTATTTGTGTGGTTTTGCCGCAAACGCTGGAGGTTAAACGTATCCTTTACGGTAGTGACCCGGAATCTGGACCGAACGCGCTCGCATGTGAGGGTGGTGCCCATTCCCATAATTCTTCCGTTACTAACCGCTGATGACTAACTTGCTGCATTTGTTGAAGCGACAGATCGAAATTTCACTCTTCCGCTATAAGGGCCGGGTACCTTTTGCTCGAAGCTATCCCGCTTGCAGAGACTTTTACATCGAGCGTACCATCCACAATGAAGACCTCTTGAAGGTCTTTCGAGAAGGATTGCAACTCCCCAGCGAATTCGGAGTGGGGCTCGATGAGCGAGTGGTCGAGTATCCTTGGGTATTGTCGAAGCTTTCCCGCTATAACGCGAGATGCCAGTTCTTGGATGCAGGTTCTACGTTAAATCACCGGTTCATCATGCGGCATCCCCTCGTCGAGCGGCAAAAATGGACGATTTTGACGCTTGCGCCTGAGCGCGAATCTTTCTGCAATTTAGGCGTCTCATATGTTTACGACGATCTGCGCGCTATGCCTTTCAGAGATCAGTGCTTCGATACAGTGTTTTGCATATCCGTGATCGAGCACATTGGGATGGATAATACCCACTACACTCATGAGGATACTTACCGCCAGAACAGGCCCCAAGACTACATTCGGGCGGTAAACGAAATGAAACGCGTTCTCCGGCCTAATGGATGGCTGTTTCTTACAGTGCCTTTCGGTCGATACGAGAACCATGGTTGGCTGCAGCAGTTTGACTCTGCCATGCTTCTGAACCTTGTCTCTCAGTTTCAACCGAGGAAAGATGAAAGAACCTTTTTTCGATCCACACTCGACGGCTGGCAGATGTGCGCTGAAGACGACTGCAAATATCTGACTTACAAAGATTCTGTAGCCTCAAAATCACCACTTAATGGCAAACGGGGAGAAGTAGTGCCTCCAGTGTCAGCAACGGGACTTGCGTGTGTTGCTCTTCAGAAATGAAAGCCGCGTCGGTCGAGAATGAAGATTGCAATTGACACGCTGTTCTTAGGACAAAAGTTTCAGCATACCGGAACCGCCGTATATTTGAAAAACGTGCTGAATGAATGCCTGCGGATTTGTGAGACAAATCCGCAGGATATGGAATTCCACGGTTTCGCTAGCCCGAATGACGGTTGGAATCGCGGCGATCTTGCATCTCGGTTCTTGCAAGTGCATAAAGCAGCCATCTTGAGGAAGAGAAGCTTCTGGCTCCTGGGCGGCATGGCGTTACGCACAATGAGGGTCCATCCGGACCTTGTATTCTTGCCAACGGCACATCATTCCCTGCCAGGCCCCTGGGTTCCGGTTGTGACCACGATTCTCGACGCGATGCCCAAACGTCTGTCCCCAGATCTAATCGGCCGCGGCTTCCCTCCCCTACACGCGATGACATGGATCAACGCGCGGCTTGCGAGCAGGGTGATGACAATCTCATCGTGGTCGAAGCAGGACTTGATCGAGATTTACAACTTAAATCCGGAGAAAGTGGACGTGGTGCATTTGGGATTCGACAAAGGACTCTACAACGACATTCCTCCCGACGTTGAGGAGAGCGCCGCACTTCTCAGTCGTTTAAGAATCCGCCGTCCGTTTATCTTGCATCATGGAATGGTGCAACTGCGAAAAAATGTGCACCGTTTGATTCAGGCTTGGGATCGTATTCGGGAGCGGCACAAGGAGTTCGACGCGCAACTTGTTCTGGCTGGACCGACGGGTTTCGGGCACGAGGAGATTTTGAGAGCTCGAGAAGCATCGCCCAATCGCGACCAGATTATTTTGACAGGAGCACTATCTGACGGCGAATTGGCAATCGTCGTCAAGAATGCGTCGCTGTGCGTCATTCCTTCCTTGTACGAAGGCTTCTGCCTCCCCATGGTGGAATCCATGGCATGCGGGGTGCCCACTGTGGCCTCGAGCGGCTCCTGCATTCCGGAGATTTCCGGCGGAGTCTTAGAATACTTCGATCCTTTCTCCATTGAAGAAATGGGTGAAACCATTCGGCGCGCATTAGAGGATTCCGACCTGAGAGATCGTCTGAGACGCAAGGGCCTTATCCGTGCAGGCGACTTCAGTTGGGAACGCTGCGCGCTGGAAACGTTGCGTGTCTTCAGGGAAACGGTCGCCGAAAGTGGAAGAACACTCTCAGCCGCTTCTCTATGAGAATCGGCATCGATGCTCGATGTTTAAGAAAACCACGCACAGGAATTGGCAACTATATCCACGGCTTGGTGCGTCTTTTTCCGCAGGTCGGCCCTGAACACGACTACTTTTTTTATTCGAATCGAGAAATAGACCTGGCCGTTTCCGGCAAACGAGTGAATGAACAGATTGACCGCGCATTCGGCTGGTGCCCAGGTACTTTCTGGCTGCGCGAAAGGGTAGGGAGTCTGATAGATAGGGATCGACTGGATGTTTTTTGGGCGACGTACCCAATGCTGCCGGCACGTGTTCCTTCGGGAGTACTCAAGATCGTTACCGTGCATGACCTGGTTTGGTTGCGCTTTCCCGAGACGACAACTAACTATGCTCGGTGGGTCCAGAAAATCTGGACGCGCCAAGCAATCGAAAGCGCAGATCTAATCGCGACGAATTCACATTCGACCGCAGAGGATCTGGTTCGAGAGCTTGGCGCATCGGAGGCGAAGATTCAGTGCGTATATCCCGGAGTTTCGGACAGGTATAAGCGGCGGGATCCTCTGCATGCAGCCGAGTACATCTCAAAAAAATATGGCGTACCGCCGAACTACATGGCTGCGGTCGGCACCGTAGAGCCGAGGAAGAACCTGAAATTGCTCGTGGAAGTTGTCCGTGTCCTCAAGAGTAACGGACAGCTTAAATGTCCAGTTTTGATAGCGGGCGCCAGCGGCTGGAAGAGTTCACCCCTATTTAGGCAAATACAGGCTGCCGGGCTTACAGAAGATGAGATTCGCTTTCTAGGGTATGTGCCAGATGAGGATCTTCCATTTTTCTATTCTGGCGCAGAGGTATTTCTCTTTCCAACGTTGTATGAAGGATTTGGATTGCCTCCCGTAGAAGCCATGGCCTGTGGGACTCCGGTGATCGCCTCGAATGCCCGATGTATGCCCGAAGTACTCGGAGACGCGGCCATTTTGGAGCCGCCAGACAGCGCTCAGCGTTTTGCGGATGCAATCTTGAAGTTGCGGGCCAATCCAAATCTGCGTCGCGCAATGCAGGCCGCTGGGGTTCACAAGGCGGAAGACTATAGCTGTCAGGTGTCTGCCAAGCAGCTACTCAGCATAATTGATAAACAGTATCAACCGAGTGAGGGCGTTAGCGCCAGTTAAGGGGCGTAAGCTCTTCATAATGCATGTACAGTTTAACATCCTGGCGCGCGGCCGAGTATTTACTTCAACCGTTCAACCACTCGGTTTCCTTGCAAGCACGCTCCTGTTCCGTTCATTTCGATTTTAGCCGGAATCGGTCTTAGGATCGCGAAGAGAATCTTCACGAATGATCGAAAAGAACCAGCGTAGCGGGAATAATGGAAGGAGTTGGTCCGTGTCAGGCGACGCAAAGAACGGCCCGTCCGTGCTTCAAGGCAAGAACAGTTGGGAGGAGTTGGCCAAGCTTGATCCCTGTTGGGCAATTTTATCCGACCGCACCAAGCAGTTCGGACGGTGGGATTTAGATGAGTTTTTTCACATGGGCGATCAGGAAGTATCGAGATTAATCGAATCGGCAGAACGCATGGGATATTGGGGTCGCGATACGGTATTGGACTTCGGGTGCGGGATGGGAAGACTCACCCGGGCGCTGAGCAAGTATTTCAATAGATGCGTCGGCGTTGATATTTCTGAGGAAATGATACGGAAAGCGAGAGAATTGAACGGGGATATCGCGAATTGTCAGTTCAAGGTTAACGCGTCAGCAGAGTTGCAGCAGTTTGAGAATGACCAATTCGATCTGATTTATACAAATATCGTTCTTCAGCACATTCCAACGAAAGCCGCGATTCTATGCTACGTGGCAGAGCTAGTTCGCACACTCAAGCCCCAAGGCCTACTGGTGATGCAAATCCCGACCGCGATTCCGTTTCGCAGGCTAATTCAGCCCCGACGCAGACTGTACGTTTTTTTGAAGAGTCTTGGTTTTGCAGGAGCTTTCCTCTACAGACGATTAGGACTCCACCCAATGCAAATGAACTATGTACGTCAAGAAAAAGTGCTGTCATTCCTTAAAGAAATTGGAGCAACAATTGTGCAGGTCGAAGGCGATTGCATGGCAGGTTCCGGGATTGAGAGCCGAACTTATTATGTCACTAAGGATATGTAAGGAGCCGGCCAGAGTTTCGGCGTGCCCTTCTAACTGACTGAATCGTTATGGGTGATTGGGAAAGGGCCCGAGCATTGTGGGTCCGAACGAGAGGAACAATGTCACTCGGACTTGCGAGCTTGGCAATCGCCAGGTGGTCGAGCACTAGCACCTCTGACTATGAGTCTCTGGCTCCTTAAGCGGCGCGTTGGGAGGTGTCATTCGTAAGTTTCATCAGTTCAGGCAAGACACGACTGCCCACATCGATTCAACATCTTTCGGAGGCGTTTAACAATTGAAAATCCATAAAGGGATTCGCCGGATTGTGCCATCGGCCGCCCGCCTTACCTATAACCCTGTTTTTAAAGCCGTGGTTGATTCATTTGATGTGGTGCCTCGATATTTGTATCGTGAATTCTCAAACATTCCGCCAAACCACCTGAGAATTCGCGTCGGCGCTGCGCCTGGGCTTGCGAAAGGGATTCTGGCCAACCAGGCTTATTATTTGACTGTAGCGAGAGATTTTTGGATGCATGCGTTTCACGCGGAACTCTGTCGTTTGGATTCGACGATCGTGGATATCGGTTGTGGGTGCGGTCGGTATGCGCATCATCTTCGAGATTATAGATTCAAGTCAGAGAAATTCTCAGGAAAGTACATTGGAATTGACATTGATAGCGAGATGTTGAATTGGTGCCGCGGCCATTTCGATCCTGAGCGATTTCAGTTTTTCCAGTCAACCCATGCAAGTAAGGTGTACTTGAATTCGGAAAGCGGAGAGGACAGCTACGCTCTACCGATTGCGGATAGCGTTGCTGACCTGGTTTTTTCAACATCCGTGTTCACACATCTTCTAGAGGAACAGTTGATTGAGTATTGTCGTGAATCGCATCGGGTGCTCAAGCCCGGAGCGCACATGGCCATGTATTGTTTTTGTTTGGATTATCCTCCTCCAACATTTGGCGATCGGCATACGTTCAGTCACAAAATTGGCAACGCATCTGTGGAATCGATTGCATTTCCAGAAGCGGCAGTCGCCTATACCAAAGAGTTTCTCTTCAGCGTAGCTAGAGAAACAGGCTTTCAAAAAACAGAGATGTTAACCTGCCAAAATGATTTGCAACCGCTTTTGTTATGCCAGAAATGAAAGGGTTACATTGTCCGATATCACCCGCGCCACATCGGAAGTGAAGATCATATTGGCACGTTCAATGAATGGCCTCGAAGATCTAGCTGGGCGACACATCCAATGAGTTCCTTCGAGTTTAGCTTTGTTGTCCTCGCATCACTTGTAGTCGTCATTCTGGCGTACCTTGTGCTCAGCAAGCACGAGGGAAGTAGTATCAATATTTTAACGCCGTCTTTCGTGATGGCTATCCCCGCATTCTATCTGTTGCCGCTGGTGTATCTGAAACTTTTCGGAGCGGAAGGCAGCACTTATGCGCACTTCTATGTTTATTCGTCGCTGGCCGTAGAGCTTCTAACGTTTGTGTATGCTTATACGCGGACAGGCGACAAAGTGGTGCGAATGCCAGGCGCCTCTTCCTATTCCAATTTCGGCTTCGTTTCGCTGCTTTGCCTGAGTGTCGGTATTTTACTGTATGTCCCGGTGCTTATAGAATTTCATGAATTTATATTCGATCCCCGACAAATTTACACGCAAACGCGAACGGGTTTCGGAACCCAGGGGTTTGTGTCCAGCACACTCGCTTACGTTGCTGTGATTCTGATTTTGTTTTCAAAACGCTCAAAATTTGTCAAAGTTTTTACGGTTTTTCTAGCGACGGGACTTCTCTCCCTGCACGGGAGCAAAGGGCAAGTGTTGGCTGTGGGTTTGATCCTTTTGCTCTATTATGTGTATGTTTTGAAACGAAAAGTAACTTTGGCGCGATCGATGATTGTGTACGCATGCACGGGAATACTTGTTGTCTTGCTCTTCGTGGTCACAATGTCTCTTGGAGAGGATGCCGCGGATGCACTGGAGGCAATCAGCAGTTATTCCGACTACACGAGAAATGCGATCTTGGTCATAGATTCGCATTATCCGTTGCAGTATGGCCGCATAACAATCGAGTCGAATACGCTTGGCCTGGTTCCGCGGCAACTGATGCCGGGCAAACCAAAAAATTTCGGAACTTTCGCGCTGGCCGAGGAGTTCTATCCTGAATCGTTTGATCGGGACATGGGATCGCCCGCTTTTGGAATCGGGGCCCAGTACGCCGACTTTGGGTCTCTGGCAATCGTCTACCTAGCGCTTTGCGGGCTTTTTCGAGGATGGCTTGCGCGCGTTTTTGTGAATCGTCTGAAGGTTACTCATCATCCCTCCGACTTTTTCATGGTGGCATTTTTGGCCGACATAGGCCTTTTTCCTATCGGCACTGGGTGGCTCCTGCCGGAAGCACTTGCGGTGGCATTGTTTCTTAGGTTTGTTTCGAGAATAGGAGCCCCCACAGTATTCCGGGATACTCAGAGAAGCGCAGTTTCGTTACGGCCAATGATGTTGCCACGGGCGGATAGTTAGATGCAGAACGCAAGATGAACGAAATTCTATACGACGCGCGATGGATCGGGAAGCACGGAATAGGGCGGTTCGCCGATGAGTTGGGTAGATTGCTGCCGGAATTGCGAAACTTCCAGCGGAAACGGCGGCCGTGGCATCCGCTCGATCCCGCGCTTTTGGGAATCGAGCTTTGGCGGGAGAAGCCCAAACTTTTTTTCAGCCCTGGATATAACTCACCTGTGGGATGGCCCAAGCCATTTGTGTTTACGTTGCATGACTTGAATCATCTCCGTGTATCGGAAAACTCGAATGCGTTTAAGCGTGCTTACTATCGATATGTGATTCGGCCGGCCTGCCATCGCGCAGCTTTCGTTCTGACGGTTTCCGAATATTCAAAGAGAGAAATCATGGCCTGGGCAGGAGTGGACTTCGGGAAAATAATTAACGTCGGAAACGGTGTTGGAGAACCCTTTACGGTCAATGGAGCAAAATATGAGCCAGGGTACCCTTATCTTCTCTACGTAGGAAGTCACAAACCACACAAGAATCTGCCGCGATTGTTACAGGCCTATGCAATTTCGGGAATTTGCAAAGATATTCGGCTGGTGATGACCGGTATTCCATCGCGCGAACTAACGGCGAGCGTGGACGAGCTGAGCCTGAATGGAAACGTTCACTTTGTGGGAACGGCCAACAACGAAGACTTAGCTCGGTTGTATCGTGGTGCACTCGGGTTTGTTTTCCCGTCACTTTATGAGGGATTCGGTCTGCCTCCACTGGAGGCCATGGCGTGCGGTGTCTCCGTGCTCGCATCGAACGTGTGCTCGTTCCCAGAGGTCGTCGGAGACGCAGGAATCTTAGTCGATCCTCTGGACATAGAAGAGATCGCCTTTGGCATCAGAACTCTCGCGGAAAATACGAACATCCGCGAGAAACTGCGACAAAAGGGACTGCTCCGCGCTAAGGAGTTTTCCTGGAACGAAACGGCACGCAAGACGGGAGAGGTTCTACGAATTGCGCTCGCTATGAGTTAAGTTTTCGGACCGTGTAATTTGTTGACCGTTGGGAGCATGCTAAAAGAGCAAAATGGAAACATCGGTTGTGATTCCTACGAAGAATGGTGAAAGGTGGATCGGAGAGTGTTTAGAAGCCGTGCATTCGCAGGAAGGCGTGGGCCGGCTGGAAGTGGTGCTCGTAGACTCCGGGTCCACCGACGACACGCTGAAGATTTCGCGCGGGTATCCAGTACGGATTGTAGAGATTCCGGCGCAGGATTTTCATCACGCGCGAACCAGAAACTATGCGGCGACTCTGACCACAGGAAAATTCCTGGTGTTTTTATCGCAAGATGCGGTCCCGTCGAACAACAGCTGGCTCAAGGCTATGTTACAGAATTTTTCGGATGGCGCGGTTGGAGCTGTGTATGGTAGACAAGTTCCGAAGGCGGGATCGACGCAGGAAAGACACGACGCGCTCAACTCAATATATGGAACCGAGCGTTTGGTGAAAGACGCATCGACCAAGCAGGGTCTGGGATATCGGTATTACCACTTTTCGGACGCCAACGCGGCGATACGGAGAGAAGTATGGGAAGCGACGCGCTTTCCAGAAGAGTTGAAAGTTTTCGAGGATCTGGGAATTGCCAAACGAATTTTGGATGCGGGGTGGAACATTGTATACGAACCGGAAGCGAGCGTGGTGCACTCGCACAACCACACAACTGTGGAACTGTTCAAACGGTATTTCGACATTGGGTACACGTTTGAGCGCCTTGGAATATGGAATGAGCGCACGCAGAATTCGATGATGCAAGAACTCGGGAAGTTGGTGAGAAATAAGTTGCAAGTGAACGGAAGTAGAATTCGGAGTACTGTAGTAGGGGGAATCAAGACGGACCTAGCGAAATCGGCGGGTTTTTGGTTGGGAGTGCACGAAAGGTATCTGCCGGTCGCAGTGAAGCGACGTTTGAGCGCGCACCACGTTTTTTCGTGAGGCCGAATAACTTCCAGCCGCCCGCACCGCGCTGGATTGTGGATCAGGGCAAACGGACAATTCCAAAAAGACTAAGCCGGCGTTTTTGCGGGCAAAGTCTGACGATTGCGCGAAGCGCATGTCTGAGTGAACCGAGTTCACCAGCCAACATTCGAAATTCGAACTAGTTACTATCTGGACACGTCGTCTAACAGCTCCGAGGGCATGGTCAGAAAAATTGAGAGAGGCTGTCAGTCATGATCCTGCGACTTAAGTTGTACCGTTTGTCGTTGAAGGTTGCAACTTATCTGCTGCCAATTCTTGCGTTTTACTTGGGATGGTGCATCTGGAAGGTCTGTTGTGCGTTTCTGGGACGGCCGGTATTATTTTCGTTCCACGGGCACCTCAACCAGATGCTTTTCGGGACATTTGTCTGGGCGTTCGTGTCCGAGCATCACAGGGTGACGAGTTTTGACGAATTGTTTCGTGAGCGTACCGGAGCGCGCGCTGCGTGGTCGGCGTGCCTGGCGACTTCCTTCGTGCTTCTTGCTTTGCTTTACTTCAGTCGCAACGATGTCTATCCGCGGGGTCTGCTGGTCTGCGACGTGATCGTCTTGCTGACGCTCACTGTGATGTTGCACGCAATATTTCGCGCGATCTTTAGAAGCAGCGCGAGTATGGCCAAACCGACGCGGCTGCTGGTGGTAGGCGCCGATCAATTCGCGCGTGATGCTGCGCGAAGGCTACAGCGTCTGTCCTTTGCGCCGTGTCAGATCAGCGGATTCGTAAGACTTCCCGGTCAGCATGTTGCCGTGGAAGAGCAACGCGTCTACGAGCTCGAACAACTGATACTTTTGAAAGCGAATCATGGAATCGATGAAGCGGTGATCGCGTTGCGGCCGACGGAATTTTCGCAAATCCCACACATCATGAAAGCCTTGAGCCATCTGTGCCTGCCCGCACGAGCCCTTGTGGACCTGGGGGAAGGTATCACCATCCGGGAGAAGCTCTTTCAATTGGGCAATATTCAGATGCTGGACTTGAGTTCAGCACCAACTGAATCGCTAGACTACGCACTGCTCAAACGCGTCTTTGACGTCGGTTTTTCGCTCGTCGTGTTAATTCTGGCCGCTCCGCTATTTGGGCTGATCGCCCTGGTCATTCGGTTGACATCACGCGGGCCGATATTCTTCACACAGGAGCGTATCGGACTCAATGGCAAGCCATTTGAGATGTACAAATTTCGGTCGATGCGCGTTCTATCATCGCCGGAAAGCGACACGCAATGGACAACTGCGGAAGATGATCGCAAGACATCGTTTGGAACGCTGTTGCGGAAAACGAGTTTGGACGAATTGCCGCAGTTCATCAACGTGCTGAAGGGGGATATGAGTGTAGTGGGGCCGCGGCCGGAACGACCGCACTTCGTTCATAAATTTCTACAAGAAGTCAGCAGCTACAATCATCGACATTCGTTGAAGGTTGGCATCACCGGGTGGGCCCAAGTAAACGGCTGGCGAGGCGATACCTCAATTGAAAAGAGAGTTGAATTTGATTTGTACTATTTGCAAAATTGGACGTTTGCGTTCGACTTGCGGATCATCCTAATGACGATCTTCTTGGGGTTGATCAACAAGAACGCCTACTGATCTTCGTCTTGTTTGGCCTTAGCAAATCATTGGCGTTTGTTCCACCAA
>WNFO01008048.1_pt1 | contig 18806 bp, 14 predicted proteins | sample 5400251 | NCBI WGS metagenome assembly WNFO01 (sample SAMN13153354, study PRJNA577476) | soil metagenome | isolation source: 100 cm saprolite under Madrone tree | place: USA:California | collected 2016-06-14
CTGCAGATAACCTGGGATTTGGGACAGTTAAGTAGGAAGTCTGGAGAAGTGGTCCCGGAGGAGGGAGTCGAACCCACACAGAGCAAAGCTCCGGCAGATTTTGAGTCTGCTGCGTCTGCCAGTTCCGCCACTCCGGGCCTGCTAGAAAAGTATCACAGTCGCGAAAAACTTGGAAATAGGCTCGACACCTGAAACGCTCGCCGGTCTCACGAGTCCGACTAAAATCCTTGTTCCTCAAAAGCTGGAAGAAATCGTAAACTACGTTACGAAGTTGGGTCCGCGGATAACACCAGGGGTGATCAAAATGAACAATAAAAAGCGTCGGTCTCTTTTGGTCTGCTTTTATACATTGAGTTTTGTGACCGCTGTCGTCCTGCTCTTCTTGACCTGCGTGCCGGCCAGCCGGGCGCAATCAGAATCGATCAACGCGACCATTCGCGGCCGCATCAGCGACCCGAGCGACCAACCGGTAGCCGGCGCCAAAGCCACGGCGGTCAATAACGCAACGGGATACTCGCGCAGTGTCGATTCCGCTGAAGACGGCTACTATGTGATCGCCTACCTGCCGCTCGGGACATACACGGTGACCGTAACGAAGGAAGGCTTCGCCACACTCAAGTTCACTGAAATCGTCCTCCAAGCAGGCCAGGAGGCTGTTGTTGACAGTGCCCTCAAGTTGGGCACGATGAGCACGTCGATCGAGGTGAGCGGCGGAGCGCCGATCGTGGACCCGGCGCGGACCAATATCAGCCGCACAATCAGTGAACTGGAGGTACAAGACCTTCCGCTGACCTCGCGGAACCCTTACAACTGGATCATGTTCCAACCCGGCGTCAGTGGGCACCCCAACCCGGAGCTGGGCATTCCGCGCACGCTGAACACCAATGGCTTCGTGGATCGCATCAATTATCAGATGGATGGAATGGTGGACACGGAAGCCGATCGTTACGGCCTTCGCCTGTTCCCGATTTCGTCGGTTTACGTAAGCGAGATTCAGACGGTGAGCAACAGCTTCGCTCCGGAGTTTGGCGGCACCACGGGCAACATCTTTAACGTAATCACGGGGTCGGGCACCAACAATCTCCACGGGATGTTCCAATGGATCCGCGGACCAGTGGATACGACCGCAAGGCCAATTCTTCTCCCTGCCAGCCAGCCAAAACCCAACTTGCTGATGAACTCCTACGGCATGAATGCTGGAGGTCCTCTCAAGAAAGACAAACTTTTCATCTTCGGAGCATACGAGCACCTGTACCGCGCGCTTCCGGTTCCAATTACGGCAAATCAGGCCGCCCTCCAGGCCATTGGCATTCCGGCCTCGCAATTCGGCACGGCGCCCTCCGTTCAGCACGCGCAGTTCCTGGACGTCCGCGGCGATTGGAATATCAATGAAAAGAATCGTGTATTTGCGCGAGTCAACTACTTCCGGAACGAATATCCCTTTAATACGGCGGTGGGCGGGCTAAATCTGATTGCTGCGGAAGCTGATTTCAGGGATCGTGCGCATGTTGGAGGACTGCAGTGGGTCAGCACGATATCACCGCAAATGGTCAACGAGTTCCGTTTCTCTTACCCCTACCGGAATGAGAAGCACGTTCCAGGCTCGCTGACGGGGCCGGGTCCGGCGGTCACCATCTCAGGCGTCGCGAATTTTAACGGAAGCGTCTCTGTAGGCGACGTGCTTGCCGAGAAGATCCCCAGTTGGAACGACAACGTCACCTACATCCGCGGCCCTCACACCTTCAAGGCGGGTTTCGGCTACTCGCGCATCATCGACGTACAACAAGGCGACAGCTTTACCCAATATGTCTTTAAGACCATCCCTGATTACCAAGCCGCAGCGAGCGGTGCGAATCCTAAGTCCTATAACACGGTGAACGCCGTGATCGGCAATACGCGCGTAGGCTACATCTCCAATTTCTTCAATTTCTTCGCGCAGGATAGCTGGCAGGTTCGGCCATCGTTGCTAGTAACCTACGGCATTCGCTACGACCGTTTCCTATCTCCCGATCCGAACGCGGCCGCTCCCTTCCCCTTCTCGCGCGACTTTCACAATCCTGCCGGCGACGTGTCGCCGCGCCTGGGCTTGGCCTGGAGGCTTGGCAGCAAGACCGTCGTGCGCGCGTCGTGGGGGATGTTCTACGACGCCCCGCCAACCAATCTTTGGTTCAACGCTCTTTCGAACGACGGTTCCGGCCGCTCCTTCAACGCGTCGCTGTCTCCCGCATCGCCGGGAGCGCCTTCTTTCCCGCAGCCGTTGACGACGGCGACGGCCCCGGCAACTCCGTCGGTATTTACGGTCACGCCGAACTTCAAGAATGCCTACGCCATGACCACCACGATTCAGATTTCGCGCGAGCTCTCCAGGAACGATGCGGTGACGTTTGCCTTGGTGAACACGGGCGGACGGCAATTGCAGTGGCTGCATAACATCAATCTCACTAATCCGATTGCCACTCTTTCAGACGGGCGGCCCGTTTTCTCTTCGGCAATCAACGCGAGCACGCGCGCCAACCCGGCATTCAACAACGTAACTTTGCAGGATGTAGGCACGAGCTCGAGCTATAACGCGCTGGAGATTAATTACGAGCACCGCTTCTCGCACGGCTTGGTGGCGAGCGCGGCCTACATCTATTCGCATACCATCAGCGATGCTCCGGACGTCAACGGCTTCGAACAAAACCTGGTCTACGTTGAAGATCCGACGAATCGCCTCCGTGACCGCGGCAACAGCTACATCAATCGGCCGCAGTCCTTCACAGCCAGCACCGTGTGGTCGCCCCGTGCGAAGGTTGAGAACTCCATTGCGAATCGTTTGTTGAACGACAACGAGTTTGCGGTGCTGACGAACATCGCCTCGGGTGACCAGCAGAACGTCACTGCCAACGCCAACCTCAACGGGGACTCACTAGTCACCAGCATAACGCGGCCGCTCAATATCGGGCGGAACATCGTCCGTGGGCCGAAGATTGTTCAGTTCGACCTGCGCTACACCCGCACACTGTTCACGTTCAAGGAGCGTTTCCGGGCACAGTTCTTGACCGAAGCGACCAACATTTTCAATCATCCCAATATCACCTCTTTGAACGAGGTTGCAAGCGTCGACACCACAGGCTCGCCCACGACGAATCCGAATTATGGCGGGATGTTGCCTCTGTCTCAGCAGCCTTCTGCCTTTGGCAAGCCGACATCCACCGTTCTTCAAGGCCGCATTCTCGATTTTGGGTTGGGAGTGAGATGGTAGGGTCGCTCGATGTTTTCTCGGGCCGTTGCTAAACTGGTTCCTAGGTGAACCAAACTTAGGAGGCATTCAGGATGATTTTCCCCAGGCCCGGCGCTGCGCGCCTGGCGGCCGATAGCTCTGAGTTCTGTTCGGTGGAGGGGCGCGCGCGTTGAAGGAGCCCCCCCACCCCTCCGAATCATCGCCGCAATCCGCCGAACGCTTTCCCGCTCCCGTCTATTCTGAAACTGTTCTGGCAGTGAATTTCGAAGATGCCAAGAAGTATTTTCTGGACGCGCTGCTCGAAATCCACTCGGCTCATACCTTGATGCTCGCGCGCCAGAGCATCATCCCGACAGCGGATGCCCGCCTGTGCCTTGAAGCAATCGCCCGGCTCGATCGTCCTAAGATTCTGGCGGCGCGCTACGACGGCCGCTGCGAGGACCTATTTTTTCACGTGCAAGACCTGCTTGTGCAGGCCTGCGGCGAAGAGGTGGCGGGCAAGATCCACACGGCGCGCAGCCGCAACGACATTGACCTGACGATGTACCGCATGTGCCTGCGCCGGGAGATCTTAGAAATAGCAACAGAAACCGCGGACGCCCGCAGTGTGCTGCTCGATCTCGCCGCGGCACACGTGGGAACTGTCATGCCCGCCTACACGCACACGCAGCCGGCGCAGCCGACCACGCTAGCTCATTATTTGCTCGCCGCCATCGAATTCCTGGGTCGCGATATCCAGCGGCTGCGTGCCGCTTTTGCCACCATCAATCGGAACCCCCTCGGAGCCTGCGCCATTACGACCACTGGCTTTCCCATCGATCGCGATTACACGGCCCGTTTGCTGGGCTTTGAGGGGCTGCAGGTAAATTCCTACGGCGCGATCGCGGCCATCGACTATCTGTCAGAAGCTGCCTCGGCCGTTGCCGTGCTGGCCCTCAATTTGGGAAGACTGGTGCAGGACTTGCTCTTATGGTGCACGGAAGAGTTTGGTTTTCTGCGCTTGAGCGACGCATTCGTCCAGATCAGCAGCATCATGCCACAGAAACGCAATCCTGTCGCATTGGAGCACGTGCGCATCCTGGCGAGTAAGGCATTCAGCCACGCCCAGGCCGTGCTCACTTGCGCGCACAATACTCCCTTCGCGGACATCGTAGACAGTGAGGATGACCTGCAACCACTGGCGTTTTCCATGTGCGCCGATGCCGTGCGCGCGCTCCGCCTCTTCGCCGGCATTATCAGCCATGTCGAAGTGGATCGCCAGCGGATGCGCCTTCGGGCTTGCGGCAGTTTTCTCTGCGTCACGGAGTTGGCGGACACTCTCGTTCGTGAAGAAGGCATCAGCTTCCTCACAGCCCACGACTTGGTAGGCGCTGCTGTCCGCGCTGTTGGCCGCGAGTACTCTCCCGAAGGGCTGGTGGCAGCAATGAAGGGTCTCGCACCCGAAATGTTGGGGAGAGAACTCAGCAAGCCGCGCGAAATGTGGATGCGCGCGCTCGACCCAGACTATTTCATTAGCGTCCGAAAGGTTCCGGGCGGCCCGGCGCTCGAAGCCGTACAAGCCCAGCTCGCAACCGCCCGGAAAGAGCAAACAGAGGCACAGGAATGGTGCGCCGCCAAGCGAACCCTGCTCGAGCGTTATGCTCAACTCATTCGCGTCGACATTGAGGCACTCAACAGCGCCCCACGAGAAACTCGCCCGCCCGCCACTTGAGTTTTCCACAGCCCCACTGGACTCCTCCATTACAGAGGGATAGGCTGTCAGGTTCCGTTCGGTCGGGGCCGCGTCCCACCGCGGTGCCGGACGGTTTAAGAGGCATACATGGCTACCGCGTCCCCCATTCCCGGAAACCCCCCGGAGCATCGGGGTCTCACTCATTGGATGCAGCGGGTCCCGAAGGAACTGGACGCTCTTCAAACCGCGCCCGACAAAGACGCCGTGCACGATTTGCGTGTCGCCATCCGGCGCTGCCGCTCCGTCGCCGCGGTCATGAGAGAAGTCGACCCTGATCCTTCCTGGCACGAAATGCGGCGCTTGCCGAAGAAGCTTTTCCGGAAGCTCGGCGAGCTGCGCGATACACAAATCATGGACGAGTGGGTTGCCGAACGCGGCGCCGAAAACGACAAGCTCCGCGTCGCCCTTCACAATTTCTTCCAGGAACGGGAACCTAAGCTGCTGCAGGAAGCGCTGCGACTGGCCGGCAAGTTTGACGAGAAAACCTGGCAGCGGCTGGAGCGCAAGCTCCGCAAGCGCATCCGTCTGGTGCCTGCCGGCAGCCTCGCCGCGCAATGCCTGGCTGTCGAGCGGCTGAATGAAGCAAAGGAATTACACGCCAAGGCCCTGCGCGCCGACAAGCCGGCCGCCTGGCACGGGCTTCGCATTGGCCTGAAGAAATTCCGCTACACCGTGGAGAGTCTGCTGCCGCAGCAGTACGAGGCGTGGAGCGCGAATCTGAAGCAGCTCCAGGACATCCTGGGCGAGGTGCACGATCTCGACGTGCTGCGCGTGATTATCAAGCACAAGGCCACCGGCGAAGCCGCCGAGCTCCTGCCGGAGTGGGAACGCACCATCGAGCGCCAGCGTAGCGCGCGACTGCAGGAGTATCGCGAGCTGGCCATAGGAAAGGACTGCGTCTGGAACGAGTGGCAACAAGCCCTGCCGCATGGCAAGCGCCTCGAAACAGCCGCCATTGCCCGCCTCCGTGCCACAGCGCGTGCCGCGGATGCGCATCCTCTCCGCGCCGCGCACATTTCTCGCTTATCAGCGGCTCTGTTCGATGCGCTGGGTCGCGCGCATAGTGCCCCGGTCTTTGACGACGCAGATATGCGGCGTGTGTTGCGCGGAGCGGCGCGGCTCTGCGGCATCAGCCTGAAGGGCACGGGCAAGCCGCCCATAAAGGCGGCACGCCGCTTCTTGCTCGAGCGGCCTGCCCCTCCGTCCTGGACGCACAAAGAATGGGAACTTCTGGCCTGGACGGTTCGCTATCACCGCGGCGCCGAACCCAAAACGGCGAATCGCGGCTTCGCGGCTTTGCACGAGGACCAGCAGGCCAACGTCCGAGCGCTGGCTGGAATCGTCCGGCTGGCGCGTGGGCTGCGCAAGTGCGGAATCGAACGCTGCCATGGGTTCCGCGTCGAGAAAACCGCCGCTGCTGTGCTGCTGCATGTCCCTGGGCTTGTCGATTCCGCAGAGAACGCCGCGCGCCTGGCCGCCGCGAAACATCTTCTCGACACCTATCTCGCCAAGCCGCTGATCCTGAAGCCTGCCTCTCCGCCTCAAATCCTGGCGCTTCCTTCGCCCTCCGAAAGCCAACTCCCTTTCGCCGCCGCCTCCGACTGAGGCTTTGGTAGGATCAGCCGGTCACTTCTGCAAGCGCGCGGTTGCGTGTCTCCGGTGCCTCCTCTAAACTCACAGTTCGCTATTACGAAGGGGTTTGTTTGCGAACGATTTTGCGGATTCTGTTTTGGGTCTTTGGGATTGTTCTGATTCTCGGAGGCGCTTTCATTTGGTGGCTGGTGTACCAGCCGCTGCCGCAGTTGGATGGCAGCGCAGCGCTGCCGGGCCTGCAGAAAGAAGTCACCGTGGAGCGAGACCGCTGGGGCGTGCCGCACATTCGCGCCGATTCCGTCGAAGATTTGGCCGAGGCGCAAGGCTACGTCATGGCCCAGGACCGCCTCTGGCAGATGGATCTACTGCGGCGCGTCGCCCGCGGACAGCTTTCCGAGATCCTCGGCAAATCGACCCTCGCGATCGACAAAGATTTCCGCACCATGCAATTTGGCCGCGCCGCCGACCGTGAGGTCGGCCTGATGGACAAAGACTCGCGTGCTATCATGGAAGCCTACGCCCGCGGCGTGAACCGCTTCGTCGAACAGCATGCGAACCACTTGCCGCTCGAGTTTTCCCTCCTCAAATACAAACCTCAGCCCTGGCAAGTCGCCGACAGCCTCACCATCTCCGCCTACATGTACCGCACACTGACGAACACCTGGGAGCGCGAGTTGGACCGCGCCGCCGTGGAAGCGCGCGTGGGCCCCGAACGCGCCAAAGAGCTCTTCTCGCCCGACGCCGCCATGGACCATTTCGTAATCGGCGATCCCAACGTCCCGAATGACGGCTCGCAACGCACCCGCGTGCAGATCGATGAGGACGACGACGACGATGACCTGGAACCGGACGCGGTGCTCAAGGCGCGCGCTGCCGACGACGATCCCGCCGCTCGATTTCCCGACCTGACCTCGGCTCTGGCCGCAAATGTCCGCGATTCGTTGCTCGACATCCAACACGAAATTCGCCGCGGCCTGGGAAGCAACAACTGGGTGGTCAACGGCGCACACACCTCGACCGGAAAGCCTCTGCTCGCCAACGACACGCACCTGGATCTGTCGCTGCCGCCCATCTGGTACGAAGTCCACGTCACCGCCCCGGGCTGGAACGTAAAAGGCTTTACCTTGCCTGGCGCTCCGCTCGTGATCATCGGCCACAACGATCGCATCGCCTGGGGCTTCACCAACAACGGCGCCGACGTGCAGGACCTGTACATCGAGACGTTCAACCCCGCCGCCCCCGATGAATACCGCGTGCGCAATGGGTGGACAAAAGCGCAAGTCTACGACGAAACGATTCGCGTCAAGGGCGGCCCCGACGAACACTTGAAAGTGGTGGTGACCCGCCATGGTCCAGTCGTACGCCGACACGCAGACAAAGCCTACGCCCTGCGCTGGACGGCCACCGAGCCGGGCGGCCTCGCCAACACTTACAACTGGATGGGCAAAGCGCGCAATTGGGAGGAATTTCGCAATGTGATGAAGCGCGTCTGGGGGCCTGCGCAAAACGCGGTCTACGCCGATGTCGATGGGAACATCGGCTACGTGATGGCCGCGCGCGTCCCCATTCGCAAGAAAGGCCACGGAGAAGTTCCCGTCCCCGGCGACTCCGACGACTATGAATGGACCGGCTACCTTCCCTTCGATCAGCTCCCGCAAGCCTTCAATCCCGACAGCGGTTTGATCGTAACCGCGAACGCGCGCGTGGTCGGCCCCAGCTACAAACCATATCTGACCGATCGCTGGGAGGAGCCCTACCGCACCGCGCGCATCTACGATCTATTGCTAGACAAAGGCGGCCTGCGCCCAGAGGACATGCTCAAAGTCCAGACCGACACCTACAGCTATCCCCACGCTTTCTTGGCCGATCAACTTTCCGCCGCCGCGAAGACCGCCCCGCCAAAAGACGATCGCGCCAAAAAACTGATCGAAGGTCTCAAGGATTGGAACGGCATAGCCGACGCCGACTCCCCGGAAGTCTCATTCCTGGAGGAAACCCGCCTCGCCGCGATTGCCCTCCTTCTCGAACCGTATCTTGGCAAAGACACACGCCTGTATTCCTGGAGGAGCACCGCTTTCTTGCAGAAAATCCTAACGGAGCGCCCTGCCAAGTGGCTGCCAACCGGATACAAAACCTACGATGATTTCCTGACCGCCGCGGCCGACCGCGCCGTGGCCCGCCTGGCGGAGATCAGTAACAAATCTCGCATCGACGATTGGGCCTGGAAACAATTCGATGCACTCGATATAGTGCATCCCCTCGGCCGCACGGGTTTCCTGAAAACTTTCTTGAGCATCACGGACAAGCCGCAATCCGGCACCGACCAGGGCCGCCCAATCTACCAAGCCTTCAGCGACCTCGGCGAAGTAAGCTCGCGCAAGCATGTTCTGATCCTGAAGCCCGCACAGTGAATCCGATAACGTTGATATAAGATTGTTTGCGATCCAGAACGTGCCGTAGAATGCTGCTTGCTAACTGCAGCAAGAAAGTTTGTCCCGTGAACTCAACGCCTGCAAAAAAACCGGAGCCGCTGAAGAAGCCCGACTTCGAGAAGTCCCTAGCGCGCTTGGAAGAAGTGGTTCGCCGCCTCGAAAGCCCCCAGCTCGCGCTGGACGAAGCCATGAAACTATTCGAGGAAGGCGTAGCGCTGTCCCGCGAGTGCCAGAAGCAGCTCGAAGAGGCCGAAGGACGCGTCGAGATTCTGCTGAAGAAAGCCGACGGAAAACTCGCGGCCGAGCCCTTCGAGCCGGAAAAGGAGTCAGGAAAAGAGAACGAAGCTTGAGCCTCGCCCGACTCTCATGCCCCATCCCACTTCCGCCGCGATGAAGCTCCCCGCCTTCTTTGAAGAAGACCGCCTGGCCGTCGACGCCGCCCTCGAGCGTCTTCTCCCGCGCGAATCCGCGCGCCCAGCTTCCATCCATCAAGCCGTGCGCTACAGCGTTTTTGCCGGAGGCAAGCGCATCCGCCCGATTCTGTGCCTCGAGACGGCGCGAATCTTCGTGCCCGACGTTGCCGCCGCGCTGCATCCCGCTTGCGCCATCGAAATGATCCACACCTATTCCCTGATCCACGACGACCTGCCCGCTCTCGACAACGACGACCTCCGCCGCGGCAAACCGACTTGCCACAAAAAATTTGGCGAAGCCGTAGCCATCTTGGCCGGAGACGCGCTGCTGACTCTCGCGTTCGAAACCATCGGCGCAACACCCGTCGCGCCAGCCCAGTGCGTCGCCATGGTAAGAGAAGTCGCCAGCGCCGCGGGCACCGTCAACGGCATGGTCGGCGGCCAGGTCGCCGACTTGGAGGCCGAGGGCCGGCGCATCGAGGCGGAAATGCTCGAATACATACACCGCTCGAAGACCGCCGCGCTGATTCGCGCTTCTGTCACCGCCGGCGCGCTCTGCGCCGGCGCGGGCCCCGACGACGTCGCGCGCTTGCGCCGCTTCGGCGAAACTATCGGCTGGGCCTTTCAAGTCACCGACGACATTTTGGACGTGGAAGAATCTTCTGCCGCGCTGGGCAAGACTGCGGGAAAAGATATCGCCCAGCAAAAAGCCACCTATCCCGCGATTCACGGATTGCAGCGTTCCCACGAAATCGCGAATGATCTCGCCCGCAAGGCCATCGCGGAGCTTGCTCCCTACCGCGAAGGAGCAAGCCGCTTGCGCGAAATCGCCGAGTACCTGGTAATTCGCCGAACCTAAAATCATCCTTCACGTGCCATGACCTCGAAATCCACCCCAAAGCGGCTCGATGCGCTGATTGTCGAGCGCGGCCTGGCCAATTCCATCGCCAAAGCGCAGGCCATGATCCTCGCCGGCGAGATCTCGGTCGACGGCGCCCGTATCGACAAAGCCGGCGCTCTCTTTTCGCCGGAAGCGCGCATCGAGGTCAGCAGCCGCACCGGAAAATTCGTCAGCCGCGCCGGCCTTAAATTAGAAGGCGCGCTGGAAGACTTTGCCATCGATCCGAACGGCCGCGTTTGCGTGGACGTAGGAGCCTCCACCGGCGGATTCACCGATTGCCTGCTTCAGCGCGGCGCCACGCGCGTCTACGCTGTCGACGTCAATCTCGACCAATTGGCCTGGAAGTTGCGCAAAGATCCTCGCGTCCTTCGCGTCACCCGCAATGCCCGCGATTTACGCGCGGACGACATTCCAGAACCCGTCGACCTTCTCGCGTTCGACGTGTCGTTCATTTCCGTCAGCAAAGTGTTGCCTGCTACGCTGGCCGTCGCAAGAGCCGGCGCCGACCTCCTGATCCTGGTAAAGCCGCAATTCGAATTGCCGCGCGAAGATGTCGGCCCCGGCGGCATCGTCTCCAGCCCGGCACTGCATGACAAGGCCGTCGCCGCCGCCCGCGACGCTGCGTCACACCTCGGACTCGAAATCCTCGGCACTCGCCACAGCCGCCTGACCGGTGCTGAAGGCAATCAGGAGTATTTTCTGCACGCGCGAAAAAAGCGCCTGGAGTAGAATCCCAGAACGCATGCAGAAGCCCGCCATGTTCCACACCATCGGCATCATCTCCCGCCCGCGACGTTCCGATCTCGAAGGCGTCGTGCCGCCCTTGCTGCGCTGGCTCGAGGCCCGCGGGATTCGCGCCTTGTACGACACCGAGACCGCGGACGCCTTGCCCAATTTGCCCAAGGGACGCGATCGCCTCGAAGTCGCCGAAGAATCGCAACTCTTGCTGGTCCTCGGCGGCGATGGCACGCTGCTCGCCGCCGCTCGCGTTGCCGCGCCTCTCGGTATCCCCATTCTTCCCATCAACATGGGGAGTCTCGGTTTTCTCACCAGCTTCAAGCTGGAAGAAATGTATCCGGCCCTGGAAGACATCCTGAAGGGAAGATTCTCCTGCAGCGATCGTGTCATGCTGGATGTCGAGTTGCATCGCGACGCCGAAGTCATCGAGCGTCAAGCCGTGGTCAACGAAGCCGTGATTCACAAAGGCGCGCTGGCCCGCATGATCGACTTGCAACTGAGAATCGACGCCGATTTTGTTTGCCGCTACCGCGCCGATGGTTTGATCGTGGCCACCCCGACCGGCTCCACTGCCTATTCCCTTTCCGCTAACGGGCCCATCGTGCATCCCAGCGTGGAATCCTGGATCATCACTCCGATTTGCCCGCACACCTTGACCGATCGGCCCGTGGTTGTTCGCGATTCCTCATTGGTGGAAGTCCATTTGTCCGACGATACGCAGTCCGTCTATCTGACCCTGGACGGACAAACCGGAATCCCCATGCAAGCCGCCGACGTCGTGCGCATGCGAAGGTCCGCGCAACGTCTGAAGCTGATTCAACCCGCCCAGAAATCCTATTTCGAAATCCTGCGCAGCAAGCTGAAGTGGGGCGAAGCCTAGTCGGTCTTACCTAAAAGCTGCGGCCCTACACGTTCAGCATGATGCCAATTCATGCAGATTGTTCAGGTGACGTAAGGTTTTTGTCCAGGCTGGCATTCCCAAGGAGGAAGTTCCGACTACCATGACGGATCAATTTATGTACATCCGGATTTGCAGGATCTGCGTTGCTGGCATTTTTACATTGATTTCCTTACCGATTATCGGGTCAGTGCGGGCAGCTCAAGACCGGGCTGCGCAAGACAACGTAACGGTTACCGAGATTACGCCGCAGGTGCTGGTGTTTGCCACCACAGCAGGGAATGTAGTGGCCTCTGTGGGCACCGACGGAGCTTTGCTCGTCGGGACGCCGTCGGCGGACAGCACCGCCCGCATAACCACCATTATTGCGCAGCGGACTCGCTCCGGCATCCGGTACGTGGTGATTGCCCCGCGAGATACGGCGCATTCCGAAGGGGATGCGGGCTGGGGACGGCTTGGAGCATTCGTGGCCATGCACGAAAATGCGCTTCAACGCATCGGTGGCAACGTCATGGGACCGCCGCCACCGTTATCCGAGCACTTCGTTCAATTGGGCGTCGACAAGCCGCGAGTTGCGTTCTCCGAAGTCTTGGCATTCGATCTGAACGGCGAAGCCATCCACATTGTGCACCAAACACCGGGCTATAGTAATGCTGATGCCCTCACGCATTTTCATGCGGCGAATGTGCTCTATTTTGGCGAGGTATTTCCTGGCGACGGCTATCCCATGATTGACTTCGCCCAAGGCGGCAAGCTCGATGGCTTCCTGAAAACGCTCGGGGGATGGACGGACCCTAAGTTTCGCATCGTGCCCGCGCGAGGCGAAGTGACCAACGGCGCGAGTCTTAAAACCTTCTGCGACATGATCACGGCCGTTCGCGGCCGCGTGCAGCATATGATCGAAGCGCACCGCAGCGAAGCCGAAATTATAGCGGAGCATCCGACGGCGGAGTTCGATGACCGCTGGGGACACGGGCGCGTATCCCCGGATTCGTTCGTGCGCGCAGTGTACCGCACACTGACGGAGCGATAATCTCTAAGGCAACCCTGTCAGAGAACCTGCGTCCGCAGAAGGTCGCCCTGCACTTCGCGCCGCCGAATGACGCGGTAGCGATTCCCATGCACCAAAACCTCCGCCGGCCGGCATCGCGCATTGTAGTTTGACGCTTGCGACATTCCATACGCGCCAGTCGTCCAGATCGCCAGCACATCACCCGCTCTTACATTTCCCAAAGGCCAATCGTGCAGAAAACAGTCGCCCGTTTCACAAACCGGACCGACGATATCCGCGCGTTGTCGAGCAAAATAATTTTCACTCTCGCGCGTAACACGTGTAATAGGATGAATCGCGCCGTACAGCGCGGGCCGCAGCAAGTCATTCATCGCCGAATCCACCACCACGAACCTCTTGCCGCGATTCTCCTTCACATATAGAACCCGCGTCAGCAACACCCCCGCCGGCCCAATGATCGTCCGCCCGGGCTCCAGCAAAAGATGCAAGCGCAAGGGGCGAATCGCTTGCGCCACCATGCGCGCGTACTCTTTTCGCCCGGGAATTTTCTCGTTTGTGTATCGAACGCCCAGCCCGCCTCCGAAGTCGAGGTACTCCAGCGGAATTCCCGCGCGGCGCAGCTCGCTGACATAGCCCGCCAAACGTCGCAGCGCCCTCTGAAACGGGCCGAGCGCGACGATCTGCGAACCGATGTGCACGCTGATTCCCCGCCATTGCATATCTCGTGAACCGCGGTGTGCCAGGTACAGGCGTCGCGCCTGCTCCCAATCCAATCCAAACTTGTGCTCGTATCGGCCGGTCGAGATGTGCGGATGGCCGCCGGCTTGTACATCCGGATTCACGCGAATCGAAACCGCCGGCACCGCCGCGCCGCGCCTACGCTCCCGCGCGGCCTCTTCTGCCAACGTCGTAAGCTCCTCTTCCGACTCAATATTGAAAAGCAAGATACCGCGCGAGCCGCCGCGCCCAGTAGCACGATACCGCAGCGCCTCGCGCATTTCCTCGCGCGTCTTGCCCACGCCAGAAAACACGATGCGTTTGCCGGGCACGCCAATGCGTTGCAAATGCTGCAGCTCGCCGCCGGAAACAATATCGAAGCCGCTGCCCAAGCCCGCCAGGTACTTGAGTATCGCCAGGTTGCCGTTCGATTTCACCGCAAAGCAAAGCGTATGCGGCAAAGCGCCGAGCCCGGTCACCATTTCGTTGTAAGCGTCGCCAATCGCTGCCTGGCTGTAGACATACGTGGGCGTGCCCGCCTCTTCCGCTATGTCGCTCAGCGCAATACGCTCGCAACAAACCGATTCGCTTGCCGTGGAATTTCCGCCCGATTTTTTCCAGGAAAAGTGTGGCGTGAACGTTGCCGGATCGACGTACGAATGCTTCTCGCGCTGCTGCGACGGCCCGCCGCTCATCGCACCTTCAGCACAACCAAGGTGCGGTCATCCGCCAGCGGCGCGCTGTCCGCGAACAAGTCCACTTCGCGCAGCACAAGATCCGCGAGCTCGGTGGCCGTCACTTCGTGCTTGTCCTCGATCAGCTTGCGCAAACGATGCGTGCCAAAAAACTGTCCCTCGCTATTCGTCGTTTCCACGATTCCGTCCGAATGGAAAACCAGAATGTCGCCGGGCACCAGCGTCACGCCCCACTCGTCGTAGCTGACATCCTCGTATATGCCGAGCGGAAAACCCGTAAGCTCGATCTTTCCGCAGCGCCCATCCTTATAGAGCAGCGGCTGCGACTGCCCCGCGTTGGCCACACGCAGCTTGCTGCGCCCCTTTTGCCACGTCGCGAAGCACGCGGTCATGAATCGCCCTTCAATGCGCCGTTCCCCCACAAGCTGGTTCATTTGCCGCAGCATTTCCGCGGGTTGCAGCTTCTGCGGCGCAAGGCTGCGCATGATGCCGATGGAAACCGCCCCGTACAATGCCGCGGCCGTCCCTTTGCCGCTCACGTCGCCCAGCGCAATACCGAGCTGGTGCGGTCCATAACGCAAGAATTCGTACAAGTCGCCGCACACTTCGCGTGCGGAGAGATACCTCGCCGCCAGGTCCACCCCGAAATCCTCCGTTGGCACGGGACGCAGCAGCGCGCCTTGAATGCGCTTCGCCGCCTGCAGGTCGCGCTCCAGTCGAGCCTCATCGCGCGCTACCTGCTCGTACAGCCGCGCATTTTCCAGCGACACCGCAAGGTTCGCCGCCAGAATCGAAAGCGTCTGCACGTGATCCTCGGTGAAGTAATTTGGGTGCGGACTCTCCAGGTCCAGCACGCCGATTACTTTGCCTTTGTGCATCATGGGTATGGCTAGCTCGGAGCGCGTCTCCGGATTGACCATCACATAGCGCGGATCAACCGTCACATCCGGGACAATAACCGGCTCCTTGAGCGTAGCGGCCGCGCCGACGATGCCTTCGCTGGGCGCCGCGCGCAGCTTGCCCTGCACCTGCTGCCCGTGTTTCACGTCCACCCGATGGCGAAACACTTTCTGCTCTTCGTCGTACAGCATGATGCTCAAGATTTGATAATCGATCACGCGCTTGGTCTGCTCCGCGGCGCGGCGCAGCAGCTCTTCCACATCCAGGATCGATGCCGTTTCGCGGCTGACTTCGTTCAGCAATAGCAGCGTGTCCGCCTGCGCCTGCACTTTCTCAAACAATCGCGCGTTTTCCACCGCAATGGCCAGCCGGCTGGCCAGCAGCGTCAGGATCTTCTGCTGCTCGCGCGTGAAATAATCCGGATGCTTGCTTTGAATATCGAGCACGCCCACGCAGCGGTTGCGCAGCATCATCGGCACGGCCAGTTCCGAGCGGACACTTTCGATGGCGTTGATATAGCGCGGATCGGTGAGCGTATCGCCCACGCGCACGGAATGGCCCGTCGCCGCCGCGGTGCCCGTTATTCCCTGCCCCACTGGAATGCGCAGATTTTCCGCCAGCTCGCGCGGGTAGCCGATCGTAAAGCGCTGCTTCAGGTACGCGCCATCGCCATCGAGCAGGAACACGCCGAAAATTTCGTAATCGATGTGCCGCTTGATCAGCGCGGCGGTGCGCGCCAGCACTTCGTCGAGATCCAGCGAAGCGTTCACCTCTTCGCCGATCTCCGTAAGCGTGGCCAGCACCTCGGCGGAAACCTCGGGGTCCGGCGCTGCTGCCGGCGCCGCGGCCAGGCTTGTATGTTCGTCAGGGGGATTCATGCGGATGTAGATTATAGCAGGAGCGCGGCCCCGGCCGCCCGGACGCAACTCGTTATGATTTTTTAACTTTCGCGCCCAGCGTCAGCACGCCCACGTCGGCGAGATTCCGGTAGCGTTCCGCATAGTCCAGCCCGTAGCCCACCACAAATTCGTTGGGGATGGTGAAGCCGACATAGTCGGCGCGCACTTTGGCGATGCGCCGCTCCGGTTTATCCAGCAACACCGCCACGCGGATGCGTCTGGGCTTGCGCTGCTCGAACACGCGGAGCAAATATTGCAGCGTCATGCCTGTGTCGAGGATGTCTTCCACTATGATCACGGTTCTTCCCTCGATGCTGGAATCCAGATCGCGCGTAAGCTTTACTTCCCCCGATGTGTGTGTTCTGTTTCCATAGCTCGAGACCGCTATAAAATCGAGTGAGACGTCTCCGCTAATCTCTCTCGCTAGATCGGTAAGAAAAAATATGGACCCTTTGAGCACCGCGACGAGGTGAAGCGGTTCCGACGGAAAATCGCGCCGGATTTCCTGCGCCATTTCCGCGACGCGCCGCTGGATCCGATCGCACGGGATGAGCGTGCGAACGCTTTCCAGCGCTTGGCGTTTAGACTTGGGCCTGTAACGCGTCGATTTCGGCATGGCGTTTCGAATGACCCGGAACTCTAGCGCAGGGTCATGCCATTCGGCAAGGCAGACTGAGGTGCTCTTGCTTTCGAACGTTTTAGTAACGACCTACATCCCGCAGAAGCGGACAATCGCGGGCCTGAGTCTAATCCAAAGGGCCGCCCACGCTCATCACTCCAAACGGAGCAGGCTGGCTTTTCCCCGCCCCTTCGCCCCTGCGAAGTGGCCGGCGTGCCGAGAGAGGAATCTCTCTTCGCTCGTAGGAAAGTTTCTTTTCTTCCAGAGGTGCGCGCGATGAATCGAAAACGCCTGGTGGCCGCCGTCGTAATTGGTGCCGCATTCGCCGGCACTTTTTTGCTGCTCCGCGCCAACGCCGATGCCGCGGACGAGATCAAACGCCTGTCGGCCCTGATGGAGTGGAAGCCGGGAACGATTGTCGCCGACATCGGTGCGGGCGACGGCAGCTACGCCTTCGCCGCCGCACAATTAGTTGGCGGCTCGGGAAAAGTCTTCGCCACCGAGATTGACCAGGCAAAACTCGCCAGCCTGCGATCCGAGGCGACCAAGCGCCACCTCACCAATGTCATCATCCTCGAGAGCAAAGAAGCGGAAACAAATCTCCCCGTCGAATGCTGCGATGCGATTTTTTTGCGTCGCGTCTACCACCATTTGACGAAGCCCGCTGCATTCGATGCCGCACTGCTACGCTCTCTCAAGCCCGGCGGCCGCTTGGCCATCATCGACTTTCCGCCGCGCTCCGGCCTCGAGCCGGTCGAAGGAGTCCCCGCCAACCGCGGCGGCCATGGGATTCCCCAGAAAGTGGTCATTGATGAACTGACCTCCGCAGGACTGCAGTTGGTGAAAACCGTGAACGATTGGCCCGCCGATGACTACTGCGTGCTGTTCGTGAAAAAATGAAGGCCCACGCCGCGATGGCATCGCTCCGCTGCTTGTTTGCGGCCTAAGTGTGAGAATATGCTTCCGGTGTTTTGCAGAGAGGGAGGACAGCGATGAAAGGTACAGGATTCCTGGTCTTGGTGATTCTGATTGCAGTGGCCGCAGTGCAAGCGCAGGACACCGCGGCGCCGGTGGCCAATCCGGTGAGCGCAACGGTGAAATCGCAGTTGCCGCGCTTCAGCAAGAACATGGTGGCAGCAGCGGAGGCCATGCCGGCGGACAAATACGGATTCAAGCCGACTCCGGAGATGAACTCGTTCGGGCACCTGGTGATTCATATCGTGCAGGCCGCCCTGATCGCGCTGAGCGATGGCTGGAACGATCACTACGGCACCCAAGCAATTTATCTGCGGCTCAACGGCATTTTGCCGCCCACCGCGCAGCCCGCGCCGAAGTAACATTTATTTCTTCTCTGCGGCCTCTGTGCCCTCCTGCGTTAATTCGTTCTTGAGGACTACGTTTTGGAGGCGAGGCGCTGGCGCGCGTAATCGCACCATGGACTGCCGGGGTCGAGCTCGACATAAAGCTGCCAGTGCTGCCGCGCCTCTGCGCGCGCGGATAATTTTTCGCACACAAACGCGAGGTTGTAGTGCGCGTCCGCATACCTCGCGTCCAGCCGCACCGCGAGACGCAAATGCTGCCGCGCCTCCTCCAGCTCACCCATTTCATCCAGCACGCTGCCCAGATTAAACCGCGCGACGGCGTTGCCCTCTTCCAGCGCGACCGCGCGGCGGAAACAATCCGCGGCCTTCTCCAAATCGCCGCCATCGTAGGAAAGCATTCCCAGATTGATGAGCGCGTCCACATGCGCGGGATTCGCGGACAGCACGCGGCCATAAGCGTCGATGGCCTCCGCGCGGGAAGCCGGATCGGCCTCGTACTGCAGCGCCAGCGCGAACCAGTCTTCCGCGCTGCGCTCCGGCATGACGCGGACCTTGTCGCGCAGCTCCCGCGTATCGAAGTTGAGCACGAACTGGCCGGAGATAGGCTCCAGGCGCGCGCCGTCGTGTTCCACGATGACGTCGCGGCCGTTGGCCAGAATGCGCAGCTCGGTGAGCGGCGCTTGCACTTGCGACAGCTTTTCGTGCAGCGCCA
>WNFO01001423.1_pt1 | contig 18802 bp, 20 predicted proteins | sample 5400251 | NCBI WGS metagenome assembly WNFO01 (sample SAMN13153354, study PRJNA577476) | soil metagenome | isolation source: 100 cm saprolite under Madrone tree | place: USA:California | collected 2016-06-14
GGGTCGACGTCTCGCACCGGGGCGGGCTTGCCGGCTTTCTAAAATTCGCCGCCGACGGCGCGATCATCGTGCCGGATTATCGCGGCAATCGCTTTTTCAACACGCTGGGCAATCTCGCGATCAATCCCCGGGCGGGATTGCTGTTCATCAATTTCGCGCGAGGCGATCTGCTGCAACTGGCGGGCGAGACACGTATCGTTTGGGATGGGCCCGAGGTCGCGGCCGCGGCGGGTTCCGAGCGCATCTGGCGCCTCGCACCTTCCCATGGCCGCTGGCTGCGCGTAGCACTGCCTCTGCGATTCGCGCTGGGCTAGGCCGGGTTTCGCTTGAAGCGTGCCTCTACATCCTTGATGAGCCAGGACGCGGCGCGACCCGGCACATGTCCGCGCGGAAACATCAGATACAGCGGGATGGTGTATTCCGGCTCTTCCCAGCCCTCGGCGACAATACGTTTCAGCCGGCCCGTGGCCAGATCATCCTTGACCATATGCAGCGGCATGTTGCAGAAGCCGAGGCCGGCCTTGAGAAATCCGTAGCGCGTCGCAAGATCGGCGAAGCGCCAAACCCGCGGGCTCACCACGCCGCGCATGATGCCCGAGGTCAGTTGACTGCGGTCGGTGAGGACAAGCTGCACATGGCGCGCCAACTCGTGGCGCGGGATCGTGCCCTGCCAGGCCGCCAGGGGATGCTCGGCCGCGACCACGCTAGCCATCACGATCTCGGTCAATGGGCGGCGCTCGATCGGGCCGCCGGCGTCGACCTGAAAATCGGGGCCTATGCCCAGGCGGGCCGTACCGTCGCGCAGTCGCGCCTCCACGGCGCCCAGCGCATCGGTATGAACGGTCACGCCCAATAGCGGGAAGGCCGCCCGCAAGGCGAGCAGAGACTCGGTCAAGACCTCGACCGGGAACATGACGTCGACGGCAAGGCTAAGATCCGGCTCCACGTCCTCGGCAATGCTTTTTGCGCGTTCGCGTAATTCGTCGGCTCGCGACACCACCGCACGGGCATCCGTCAGCATAGTGCGCCCCGCATCGGTCAATTGTGGCTTGTGGCTCGCCCGGTCGAAGAGGAGAAACCCGAGGGAGGCTTCGAGCGAGGCCACGGCATGACTGATCGCGGACTGGGCGCGCCGCAGCTTTCGTGCAGCGGCCGAGAAACTGCCGCCGTCGGCAATGGCGATGAGGACACGCAGCTGGTCGAGGGTGACGGGTTCGAGCATACATCATCTATCCAGTAGATATATCTAATCGAAATTATATGCCTTCCTTAGATGGAGTATCACCCCAATCTTCCGCCCAAGACAACCCGCCAACCACTGGAGGTCCCGATGACCAAGCTTCTATTCGTGAACTCGAGTATCTTCGGCAAGCATTCCAAGTCCCGGACTATTGCCCAGGATTTCATCGAGATCTGGCGCCGGGATCACCCGGGCACCGTCGTCGTCGAGCGCGATGTCGGCAGCGATCCGCTGCCGCATATCACGGCCGAGAAAATGGGCGCCATCATGACGCCGGCCGACAAGCGCACGGCCCAGCAGGCCGCTGCCGTGAGCCACGCCGATGGGCTGATCGAGGAAGTGGAAGCCGCCGATGTCATCGTCCTGGCGGCCCCGATGTACAATTTCTCCATACCCTCGACCCTGAAGGCCTGGATCGACCACATCGCGCGGGCGGGTCGCACATTCGGCTACACGGAGAAGGGCCCCGTCGGTCTGCTGAAGGGCAAGAAGGTCTTCATCGTGACGGCGCGGGGCGGGGTCTACAGCGAGGGCCCAGCAAAGCCCCTCGACTTCCAGGAGCCATACTTGCGTGGCATGCTGGGATTCCTCGGCTTGAGCGACGTGACGTTCGTCCATGTCGAGGGCCTTGCCGTCAGTCCGGGTTCAGCCGCCGAGGGCCTCGCCAAGGCGCGCGAGAAGATTGCCAGCTTGCTTGGGCGCGCGGCAGCGGCCTGACAAGTTTTCTTCAACCCCGGCGCCCGAAAAACCGGCGCGCCGGGGTTGGCGCATTCCGACTTTCTGAACTCAGCTGGCCTGCCGAGAGACGACACTGCCCTGGCGCGCCAAGGCGATACCGATGAGAACCACGGTTCCGCCGACGGCCTGGAGTGGGCCGATCCGTTCCCCACCGCGCCCAAAATCAACACCCAAAGCCCATAGCGCGACGGGCTGGCGGCTGCCTATCCAGTGGACACATCTCATCCTCGGCCATTTTTCGATTCCAAATGGAATCGTCGGGGGGCCCGCCGGATTCGTTTTGGAATCGAAATCCAGCATTTTTCGCAACCTTCGAACCAAGAATTGGCTCCAATTGAGATGTGTCCACCCGATAGGGGCCGGGGTGGGCGATCGTGCCCTGCTTCTGCAGGAAATCTGCAGGGCAGCCAGGGCGTCATCGGAGCTTAAATTAAGTGTACCACAGGCCCCCCTAACCCGCGCACACGAAAGGGTACGGGGACAGCAAGAGACGCCATTATCTCTTCCCCGCCCCCGTTCTTCAATGGGGGCGGGCCGGGGCTATCCAGTGGACACATCTCATCCTCGGCCATTTTTCGATTCCAAATGGAATCGCGGGGGGGGGTCGGCCGGATTCGTTTTGGAATCGAAATCCACCATTTTTCGCAGCCTTCGAACCAAGAATTGGCTCCAATTGAGATGTGTCCACCCGATAGGGCGGCTGCGGGCGGGGTAACGATCGGAGTAGCGGGAGCGGCGGCGAGGGTCATGGCGGGCTTTTAGACCAGCTGAAAGCCCTTTGCGTAAGGATCGCGATCGTCGATGAAGATGGTGTTGTAGCCGGTGATACGAGCCCAGCCCTCGACGCTGGGGACGATCGCATCCTGGTTGCCCACCTTGGCAGCGCGCTCGACGCGGCCGTTGAACAGGCTGCCGATGATGCTCTCATGGATGAATTCGTCGCCGACCTTAAGCTTGCCCTTGGCGGCGAGTTGCGCCATCCGCGCCGAGGTGCCGGTGCCGCAAGGGCTGCGGTCGATGGCCTTCTCGCCATAGAAGACGGCATTGCGGGCATGGGCCTTCGGGTCCTTGGGTCTGCCCGTCCACAGGATGTGGCTGACTTCCTTGATGGTCGGATTCTCCGGATGCACGCAGGCGATTGCCTCATTCAGCAGCCGGCGCATGATGGGCGAGAGGCGCAGGATATCGCCGGAGGAAAAATCGCTCATGTCCCGATAGTTCTTCTGCGGCTCCAGGATGGCGTAGAAATTGCCGCCGTAGGCGATGTCGAAGGCAAGTTCACCGATGCCGGGGCAATCGATCTTCACGCCCTCGGCGTGAAGATAGCCGGGAACATTCGTCAGGCGCACGGAATCCACATGCTCGCCCTTGCGCTTATATGTCGCCTCGACGAGACCGGCGGGGGTGTCCAGGTGCAACTCGCCTTCCTTTCGCGGCGTCACCAGACCGCGCTCCACCACGACGGTCACCGTGCCGATGGTGCCATGGCCGCACATGGGGAGACACCCGCTGGTCTCAATGAAGACGATGCCGGTATCGCAATCCTCGCGCGTCGAAGGGTAGAGGACGGAACCCGACATCATGTCGTGGCCGCGCGGCTCGAACATCAAGCCGGTGCGGATCCAATCGTAATCGGCCATGAAACGCGCGCGCCGCTCGCTCGCCGTCTTGGCGGGCAGCGCCGGCGCGCCTCCGGCGACGACGCGCACGGGATTGCCGCAGGCATGGGCGTCGACGCAGAAGAAGGTGTAAGTGGCCATGGCCGTCTCCGAAAACCAGCCGCGGTTGTAGGCCAGCAATCCAAGCGGATCAATAGTGCCGGCTCATGGCGAATTGCTCTAGTGCCCGGCGATGGAAAACCAAGCGCTGCCGGCTTCCCTGCTCGGCCTCGGCGATCCACCGCCGGTCGAACTCTGCAACCCGCATGGTGGGACGGCGGCCCTGCTGCTTTGCGATCATGCCGCGGCGGCCATTCCGGCGGCGCTGGGCGATCTCGGCCTGGATGCGGGACAGCGTCGGCTGCATATCGCCTGGGATATCGGCGCCGCCGATGTTGCGCGGCGGCTGGCGACGAGGCTTGACGTGGCCGCCATCCTGTCAGGCTTTTCGCGCCTGGTAATCGACTGCAACCGCCAGCTCGACGATCCCACCTCCATTCCGCAAGAGTCCGACGGCATTGACGTGCCGGGCAATCGGGGTCTCACGCCCGCGACGTGCCGCCAGCGCGCGGATTCGTGCTTCTGGCCCTATCAGCGGGCCATCGAGGGCTGGATCCAAGGCCGGCGTGCGGGCGGCCATCTGCCCATCATCGTCTCGATGCATAGTTTTACGCCAGTGATGGATGGGTTCGAGCGGCCCTGGCATATCGGCATACTGGCCAATCGCGACCGGCGCGTCGCGCAGCCCCTGCTTGAGGCTCTCCGACAGGACGCCGCACTCTCGGTCGGCGACAATGAACCTTATGACGGCCGCCACGGACGCGGCTATGCCATGATGGTGCACGGGGAGGAAACCGGCCTGCCCTTCGCTCTCATCGAAATGCGACAGGACCTGATCGATACCCATCATGGCGCGCAGGCTTGGGCGGACAGGCTGGCGCCGATCCTGGGCGAGATATTCGCCAACCGCGATCTGCGAAAGGTGCGGCCATGAGTTCGCCGGACTTCACCATCGGCATCGAGGAAGAATACCTGCTGGTCGATCGCGCCACCCGCGATCTGGCCAGCGACCCGCCACCGGCGATGCTGAACGAATGCCAGGCGCTGCTGAAAGGGCAGGTGAGCCCGGAGTTCCTTCGGGCCCAGATCGAAGTCGGCACCACGGTCTGCGAAACCGTCGCCGAAGCCCGCGGCCAGCTCGCCCATCTCCGGCGCAGCGTGTCCGACGTTGCCGCGCGTCACGGCCTGGCGCCCATCGCAGCGGCCACCCATCCTTTCGCCGAATGGCATCGCCAGAAGACGACGGATCGCGAGCGCTACACCCTGCTGGCCCGCGACATCCAGGCGCCGGCGCGCCGTCTCGTCATCTGCGGCATGCATGTTCATGTTGGCCTGGCAGATCCCGAACTGCGCATCGACCTGATGGGCCAAATGACATATTTCCTGCCCCATCTGCTGGCGCTTAGCACCTCCTCGCCCTTCTGGGGCGGCGAGGACACGGGGTTGAAGTCCTATCGGATTGCAATCTTCGACGAGATGCCCCGCACCGGCCTGCCTGAACTGTTCGAAAGCTGGGCCGAGTTCGAGCGCCACCTCAAGGTGATGGTCAACGCCGGACTGATCGAAGACGGCTCCAAGCTGTGGTGGGACCTCCGACCCAGCGTGCGCTTTCCCACGCTGGAAATGCGCATACCCGATGTCTGCACGCGCCTCGACGACGCCGTTTCCATCGCCGCGCTCTACCGCTGTCTGTTGCGCATGCTGTGGCGGCTCAAGCGGGCCAATCAGCGCTGGCGGCGCTATGCCGCGCTGCTGGTCAAAGAAAACCGCTGGCGCGCCCAGCGTTATGGCTTCGACGAAGGGCTGGTGGATTTCGGCAAGGGGCGAATCGTGCCCTATGCCGAGCTGTTGGAAGAATTGCTCGAACTGGTGGCGGAGGACGCCGAGGTCTTCGGTTGCCAGCAGGAAATAGCCGGCGCCCGCGATATCCTGAGGCGCGGCACGAGCGCCCACCGGCAGCTGGCGGCCTATCGCTCCGCGCTCGCCCTTGGTGCAAGCACCGAGGAGGCCCTGCAGGTGGTGGTCGACATGCTTATTGAAGACACGGTCCTGGGCCTCTAGATATCACTCGGGATTGGCGCGATTCCGGCGCCCGTGCGACAGGAGAAGCGAGATGGATGAACGAACCCGTACCGAACTCGAGGCCGCTGCCTTCCGGCGGCTCGTGCAGCACTTGCGCGAGCGTACCGACGTGCAGAACGTCGACCTGATGAATCTGGCCGGCTTCTGCCGCAATTGCTTGTCCAAATGGTATAGGGCCGCTGCCGAGGAGCGCGGGTTGGCGCTCAGCGATCCCGCGGCACGCGAGGTAGTCTACGGGATGCCACACGAGGCCTGGAAGGCAAAGTATCAGAAGGGCGATGGCATCCCCGCTCTGCGGGAGCTAGCCGTCGGCAAACCGGGCGATCCGCATAAGCATTGAGGCACCGCCAGGAACTTTGAGCGATAGAAAAGGGGCGCCTCATGGGCGCCCCTTCGTCGTTCATGCCTCCGGTCAGCCAGGCCTTGCTTTAGTCGCCGCCCTCACCGCCACCGCCCTCACCGCCACCGCCCTCACCGCCGCCGCCGCCGTCGCCACCGCCGCTGGTCCCACCGTCGCCACCATCGCTGGCGCCATTGGTGCCACCGTCGCCGTCGGCACCATTGTCATGACCGACATCGTTGCCATCCGCATTGTCGACGCCATTATCGTCGCTGACATCGTTCCCATCCGGGTTGTTGACGCCATTATCGTCGCTGACATCGTTCCCATCCGAATTGTCGACGCCGTTGTCGTCGGCCGCGTCGTGAGTTGCCGGATCGTCGAGACCCGGAACATCACTGGCGGCGTAGGCCTGTTCGCGGACCACGCCGTTGGCCGTCAATGCCAGAGGTGCCAGAGTCATGGCCAGCGCCAGAAGCCCCGCCTTGCCCAGGAGCGCCGCCCGTCGGTCGCCCAGGTAGAGTGCTAACAATCTGTTATTCATCGTCTTTCTCCGGTGTTTGCGGTGAAGGCTGCGGGCTCCCCGTCTAGCGCCCATAACACGACAACGACCTCGGGCGCCGTTTATTCCCGCGCCGTGCTTCCAATCGCCCATCATCGCGCAGTGGCCTTGCCGCCCGGCCAGCGCGTCGATATGTTCCGCCGTCTCCGCGGCCGGAGTTTTTCGTGAGTCGCCGCCGGAGATTTCACAGCACGAATGGGGAGACCAGAGGCATGGCCGGCAAGGGCGGCGTTCAGGCGGAGCGCCTGAAGTCCTTCATCGAACGGATCGAGCGATTAGAGGAGGAGCGGGCCGCGACATCCGGCGATATCCGCGAGGTCTATGCCGAGGCGAAATCCGCCGGTTACGACACCAAGGTCATGCGCCAGATCGTGCGCTTGCGCAAAATGGACAGCGCCGACCGGCAGGAGCAGCAGGCCCTCCTCGACGTCTATATGCAGGCCGTCGGGCTCGGCTGAGTACTATTTGTCCCAGTGATGGCAGGCGACTTCGTGGCCTGGCTCGATCGTCAGCAGATCAGGCTGCAGGCCGGCGCAGATGTCGGTTGCCTTGGGGCAGCGCGTGCGGAAGGTGCAGCCGCTGGGCGGATTGAGCGGCGAGGGAAGGTCGCCCTTCAGAACAATGCGCTGCTTGCTCCGTTCGAGATCGGGATCGGGAATCGGCACCGCCGAGATCAGCGCCTGGGTATAGGGATGGCGCGGATTGCGATAGAGCTGGTCGCGGTCGGCGAGCTCAGCCACGCGTCCCAGATAGAGAACCATGATCCGATGGCTGATGTGGCGCACGACGCTGAGGTTGTGCGAGATGAAGATCATCGACATGCCGAATTCGCGCTGCAGATCCATCAGCAGATTGACGATCTGGGCCTGAATGGAGACGTCGAGAGCGGAGACCGGCTCGTCGCAGACGACAAGCTTCGGATTGTTGATCATGGCGCGGGCGATGCCGATGCGCTGGCATTGGCCGCCCGAAAACTCATGGGGATAGCGGTTTATCTGCTGCGGCAACAGCCCGACCTTGGCCATCATCGCCTGGACCTTCGCCTTGGCGGCGGCCGCGGAGAGATCGGGCTGGAAGGTGCGCAGGGGCTCGCCGATGATCTCGCCCACCGGCATGCGGGGGTCGAGGGCGGCGAGCGGATCCTGAAAGACGATCTGCATCTCGCGCCGGCGTGTGCGCATGGCTTCCTCGCCAAGGCCGGCGAGATTGTCGCCCAGCCAGACGACGCGGCCCTCGATGTTCGGCAGCAGGCGCAGCACGGCCCGGCCGAGCGTGGTCTTGCCGCAGCCCGATTCCCCGACGAGCCCAAGGGTCTCGCCCGGCCTGAGGTCGAAACTGACGCCGTCGACGGCCTTCAGCAGGCCTGTTTTGCGGCGCGACAGAAAGCCGCCGATGTGGAAATGGACCTTCAGGTCCTGGACCGAGAGCAGGGATGCGCCGCTCAAAGCTGGGCCAGATGGCATGCCTTCATCCTTCCGGGCGCGAATTGGGCAAGGGGCGGCCGCTCGGCCAGGCAGCGCTCCATCACATACTTGCAGCGATCGTTGAAGGCGCAGCCGGCCGGCAAGCGCTGGAGATTCGGCGGCTGGCCGGGGATGGTGGCAAGCCGCGTCGCTTCGGCCTCGTCCAACCGAGGCATCGAGGACAGCAGGCCTGCCGTATAGGGATGTTGTGGATTCCTGAAGATGTCGTGCACCGGGCCCGATTCGACGATGCGTCCGGCGTACATGACAAGGACCCGGTCGCAGAGGCCGGCGATGACGCCCAGGTCATGGGTGATGACGGCAAAGGCGGTCTTGCCGGCGCGCTTCAATTCGCCCAGCAATTCCAGTATCTGGGCCTGAACGGTGACGTCGAGGGCCGTGGTCGGCTCATCGGCGATCAGGAGCTCGGGCTGGCAAAGCAGCGCCATGGCGATCATCGCACGCTGGCGCATCCCGCCTGAGAATTCGAAGGGATAGAGGCCGATGCGCTGGTCGGCTTCGGGAATCTGCACGCTCTCCAGCATGTCGACGGCGACATTGCGCGCCTCGCGCTTCGACATCTTGCGGTGAGTAACGAGGACCTCGGTGAGTTGGCGCTCGATTGTGAGATAGGGATTGAGCGAGGTCATCGGGTCCTGGAAAATCATCGACATGCGCGCGCCGCGGATGCGATTCAACGCGCTCGGGCGCCGGCCCAGGACTTCCTCGCCCTGGAACTTGACGCTGCCCGTGGCCTTGCCGTTGGAGGCGAGCAGCCCCATCACCGACATGAATATCTGGCTCTTGCCCGAGCCGGATTCCCCGACGATCCCAAGCGTTTCGCCGGGCTCGACCGTGAAGGTGACATTGTTGACGGCTTCCACGGTACCGTCGGGCGTGGCGAAGCGGACCTCCAGATCGCGAACGTCGAGAACCGAGGTCAAGGCCTAGCGGTCCTTCGGATCGAGGGCGTCGCGCAGCCCATCGCCGATGAAATTGAAGCAGCCAAGCGTGATCGCCAGGATCGTTGCCGGGAAATAAAGCGCCCAGGGCGAGCTTTCCATGATCCGTGCCCCATCGCTGATCAGCACGCCCCAACTCGTCGCCGGCTCCTGCACGCCCAACCCCAGGAAACTGAGGAAGGATTCTGTCAGGATGACATTGGGCACGGTGAGCGTGATGTAGATGACCACCGGCCCCAGGCAATTGGGAATGATGTGGCGCCGGATGATGACGGCGGTCCGCACACCGCCGGCATGTGCCGCCTCGACGAATTCGCGGCGCTTCAGGCTCATGGTCTGGCCGCGCACGATACGCGCCATGTCGAGCCACGAGACCGCGCCGATGGCGACATAGATCAGGACGATGTTCCGCCCGAAGACCACGGTCAGCATGATGACGAAGAAGATGAAGGGAACGGAATAGAGAATGTCGACGATGCGCATCATCACGCCGTCGATGCGCCCCCCGATGAAACCCGCCGTGGCGCCCCAGGCGACGCCGATGATGAGGCTGACGAATGTGGCGACCAGGCCCACGGTGAGGGATATCCGTCCGCCGTACATCGTGCGCACGAACAGATCGCGGCCGTTGTCGTCGGTGCCGAAGTAGTGGCCGGAGGCGAAATCGGGTGGCGCACTGACCGAATCCCAGAAGACGTCGTCGAAGGCTATGGGACTGACCATCGGCGCGATGATGCAGGCGGCCGCGATGAAAACCAGGACGACGATGCTGACCACAGCGGCGCGGTTGCGCAACAGCCGGCGCCAGGCATCCACCCACAGGCTACGCCCCTTGACCTCTTCGGCCAGGGCTGCAACCGGGGGAAGGGTGATGTCTGCCATGATGAGCTCAGTCGTAGCGGACTTTGGGGTCGAGCAGCCCGTAAATCAGGTCGACCGCAAGATTGGCGAAGATGATGAGCACGCCATAGAAAATCGTGACGCCCATCACCAGCGTATAGTCGCGGTTGAGGGCGGCCTGGACGAAGTAGCGCCCGATTCCGGGAATGCTGAAAATCTGCTCGACCACGATCGAGCCGGTGATGGTGTTGATGACCGCCGGCCCCAGATATGAGATGACCGGCAGCATCGCCGCCTTGAGGGCATGGCGGGTAATCGCGATGCGCTCCGGCAATCCCTTGGCGCGGGCCGTGCGCAGATAGTTGGTCCGCAAGACCTCGATCATGCTGCCGCGGGTCAGGCGCGCGATGCAGCTGACCTGATAAAGCGACAGCGCCACCACCGGCAAGACGATATGGCCCAGATCGCCATTCTCCCAGCCGCCGACGGGAAGCCAGCTAAGCCACAGACCGAATACCAAGGTCAGAAGCGGCGCCAGAACGAAATTGGGCACCATGATGCCGGTCATTGCCACGCCCATCACGGCATAGTCGGTGCGAGTGTTTTGGCGCAAGGCGCCGATCGTGCCCACGGCAACGCCGATCACGAGGGCGAAAACAATCGCCAGGGCGCCCAGGCGCAGCGAGACCGGGAATCCGCCCCAGATCAACTCCGTGACCGTGAAGTCCTTGTATTGGAAGGAGGGGCCGAAATCGCCGCGCAGCAGATTGCCCAGATAGCGCAAGAACTGCATCGGCATGGGTTCGTCGAGATGATAGGCGTGCTTCAATGCCGCTTCGATTTCGGGCCGTACGACCCGTTCCTTGTCGAAGGGGCCACCCGGCGCCAACCGCATCATGAAGAACGACACGGTGGTGATCAGCAACAATGTCGGTACCGCTCCAAGCAGGCGCTTGATGGCAAACTGGTACACGCGCCTCAGCTCCCCCCGGCAGAAAAGGAATCGGCCGCCCATCCGATTTCCCGCATCATGCGGATCACGGACAGGCGGCCGATGTTCATAGCGTTAGTCTCTCGCGACCCTATTGGATCGAAAGGTAACGCTCGAGGTTGTAGCCGAGCAGATTGTCATGCCAGCCAGCCACTTTCTTGCTGATCATGTGCACGTTGACATAGTGGTAGATCGGGATCAGCGGCTGATCCTGCAGAAAGATGGATTCCGCCTTCTGGAAGTCCGCCATGCGGGCCTTCGGATCCGGCTCGGAGGCTGCCTTGTGCAACAGATCGTCGTAGTCCTTGTTGACATAGCCCATGAAGTTCGAATCGCCGGCGTCGGACAGGTACTGCTCCATGAAGTCGCTGGGATCGAGATAGTCGCCGATCCAGCCCGCGCGCGAGATCTGATAATCTTTCTTGCGGCGGGTATCGAGATAGACCTTCCATTCCTGGTTGGTCAGCTTGACTTGCACGCCCAGCGCCTTCCACATGCTGGCAATGGCGATGGCGATTTTCTTGTGGTTTTCACTGGTGTTGTAGAGGATTTCGATTTGCAGCGGCTTGCCGGGGCCGTAACCGGCGTCCTTGAGAATCTGTTTCGCCTTGGCGGTGCGCTGTTTCATCGTCATGGAAGCGAAGGCAAGCTTCTGCTGCTCGTACCCCGGAACGCCCGGCGGCATCCAGGAATAGGCCGGTATCTCGCCGCCCTGGGTGATCTTCTTGGTCAGCGTCTCGCGGTCGATGGCCATGGAAAGCGCGTCGCGCAGCTTGAGATTCGAACCCAACGGTTCCTTGGTCATGTTGATTGCGAAGAAGTAAGTGCCGAAATAAGCGGAGTCGCTGAACTCGTCCTTGTACTGCTTCTGCGCCTCGGCGATCTTCTCCGAGGGCACGGTATAGGTGACGTCGAGTTCACCCGCGCGGAAGCGCTTGTATTCTTCGCTGAGGTCCTCCGTCGGATACATGACGACCTTGTCGATCTTGACGTTCGCCGCATCATGGAAGTTCGGGTTCTTGACCAGTACGACACGCGACTGGGGCGTCCACTCGGCGAGCGTATAGGCGCCGCTGCTGACGTTGTTGCCCGGCCGTGTCCACTGATCGCCAAACTTGTCGATGGCAGCCTTGTTCACGATCTGCGAAGAGGTGTGGGCGAGAAGGCCGATGAGATAGGGCGTCGGGGCCTTCAGCGAGATCTTTACAGTATGCGGATCGACGGCAACCACGCCAAGCTTGGTCAGATCGGGTTCCTTGCCGCCGCTGATCTCATCGGCGTTGACGATCGGCGAATAGATATAGGCGTATTCGGCGGCGATTTTCGGGTCGACGATGCGGCGCAGCGAATAGACGACGTCGTCGGCCGTGATCGGATCGCCATTGGACCACTTGGCATCTTCGCGCAGATGGAAGGTATAGACCTTGCCATCGTCGCTGACGTCCCAGCTCTTGGCGACGCCGCCCGTCGGGTTGCCATGGTCGTCGAGAGTCGCCAGACCTTCGTACAGGTCATAGGAGATGTTTGCTTCCGGCACGCCAGTCAATTTCTGCGGGTCGAGCGTCTCGGGCTCGGCGCCGTTGCCGCGGTTCAGCACCGTCTCGGCCTGGACCGCAGTGCTGGCGAGAAGCACCGTCGATACGAGAAGCGAGGCGAATTTGAGCCCCGCAAATCTGAACGTCATGATCTGTCTCCCTGATGTTCTTTTGCCCCTCGTTGGCCGCGAGCCTGCGCTTCTCGGCGCCGCCTCGCTTCTTTCGTCGAGGCCACTGGGCGCGAATAGTGGTAGATAAATTCAATGGGTTCAATGGCTATATCAGCCCGCAGGGGGCCAGTATCGCGCGGCTGGCAGGATCACCCGCGCTTAGCTCAGATTATTGCGACGATCGCGGCAGCGGCGCATCGACGTTTCCCGGATCTGGCGGTAAACGATTTGGCAATGACCCTGGTCGTGCCGCGGCGCGGCAATGCGATCGGCGCTTCGCTTCGGGGCCATCGGCCGATCTACCCGGCAAGTGTTGTCAAATTGTTCTATATGGCCGCGGCGCAAGCCTGGCTTGAGACAGGCAGGCTGAAGTCCAGCGCGGAACTGCGCGGGGCCATGGCGGCGATGATCGGGCAATCGAGCAACGATGCGACGAATCATATCGTCGATCTGCTGACCGGAACGACCGGCGGTCCGGAATTACCCCAAGCCGCGCTCGATGCCTGGCTGGCGCGGCGGCGGTCGATCAATCGCTATTTCGCAAGCTGGGGTTATCCGGCGTTCACCGGCATCAATCTGACCCAGAAGACGTGGAGCGAGGCGCCCTACGGTCGCGAGCGCCAGTCGCGCCTTGCCGCGCCCAACAACCGAAACATGCTGTCGACCGATGCGGTGGCGCGTCTGCTGCTGGCGATCGAACGCGGGGAGGCGGTGAACAAGCGCCGCTCGGCCGCCATGATGAAACTGCTGGCGCGCCCCATCCCGGCCAAGTCCGATCCGCAAGCACCCTTCGATCAGGTCTTCGGTTTTCTGGGCGAGGGATTGCCGCGGGGATCGCGGCTTTGGTCGAAGGCCGGTTGGACGAGCCAGGTCAAGCACGATGCGGCCATCGTCGGGTTGCCCAATGCACGCAAGTTCATCTTGACCGTCTTCACCAGCGGCGAGGCGCAGGCCCGCAGTACGCGCATTCTGCCCTTCATCGCCCGGCGCGTGGCGGCGGCACTCTCCGATTGATCTTTCGCCCGGCGGGGGGTTCTGCCTCGTGGTCGGCGCCTTAAATTCGCTCAGCAGTTCCGCCTAACGCTTCATCGCCTTGTCGAGATGGGCCTGCTTGACGTGGCCGTAGCCACGGATCTGCTCCGGGATCGAGGCCGATGCCACGGCCAGGCGATACCTGTCGTGGCTGAGGCCGGCGGCGAGCACCATAGGGCCGTAGGGTGGGCCAAGCAGACCGGGGCATCGCACAACAGCGGCATCAGGGGGCCGATCGTGGTCGTGCTCAGAGCGAGAGCGGTCAGAATGGGCGCATCAACAACATTGGCCAAAGACAGCACGGTAGAAGCCCCAACCGCTATAACTGCCGTGAGAACACAGCCAAGCAGCGTTGCGCAGTGGGCGCCCCCGCAGCACGGCAGGGTCCATCTCGAACCCGCCATCAGGAAAAGCATCCCCAGGCCGAAGTCGGCCAGGAAGTTCAGCGTCACCCCCGGATGAACCAACCCCAGAACCTGTGGCCCGATGAGGGCGCCGATGCCAAGCTTCAGCACCACGCCCGGCAGCGGCAGACGCGGCAACAGCGCGGTGATTCCCGCTGCAACTGCCATTGCGATAGCGACGGCAATCAGATTGGTGATGCCGGCTTGCTCCAAGCGCATTCTTTCTCGAGGCGGCAGATCCCACTGGATCCAGCGGCGGGGCCGGACCCAGCAGGACAGGCTAATGGCTTGTCATCGTCGCCTGCTCTTTCAACGTTCCAGCTGCGCCTCAATGATGCCGGTACGCACGGCAGCCTTCAGTCCCGCATGGTCACGCTCAGCCTGGTCGGCATAGGCCAGCGCGAATTTTCCCATCGCCTCGTCGAAATCGTCCCGCTTGCCGAGATAGCCGGTGATGGCCCAGGGATCGCCCGCTTTGGCGTGCGCGCGCGCCAATACCCAGCCGCAGGCCTTGGCGTAGATCGACAGCATCTCGGCGTCATAGGTCTCAACCAAGGGGCTCAGCTTCACGTCGCGCAGCTGGCGCACGTAGAAGTGCCGGCCCTTCGGCCCGGTAATCCAGCCAAGGAACATGTCCGAAGCCGGCTGCATCAGCCGCTGACCCATCACCACCCGCTGCCCGTGGTGGGGGTAGGCGCTTTTCCCGGCGTAGGCTTCCAACACCGATGCGTTAGCCTCCTTGAGCTGCAGGAAGAACGGTCGATCCGCGATGGACATCATCAAAGCCACCATGCAGAGCGTCCCGACGCTGCCGATGCCAACCACCTTCACCGCCGCATCCACCATCCGGTAGCGATCGAGCAGAATGCGCCGATCCTCGGCCAGGGTTTCCCGATACTTCGCCAGCGCATCCCTCAGCATGTCCATATAGCCGGAGGCACGCGATCGCTCCTCGTGAAAGATGGTCGGTGGGCTGTCATGGATTCGGGGCTGTTGGCCGGCCACCTCGACCAGCTTCGGGAACACCAGTTCGGAACTGCTGCGCGACGTTGCCTTGGCGATCCGTTTGCTCAATATCGCCTTGCGGTGGCGCGGCAGCATTGCCAGGAAGTCGCGGTCATCGAGCCGGGCATACCAGATGTCCAGCACGTCCATGTCTGCAAAGTTACGCATCTGGCGGCGATAGCTGCGCGCGCAGGCAACCGCTGCATCGCGCCCGTTCTTATCGGAAAGTCTGTTGGAACGTGCTGCGAGCACGAAGGAGGCGACGAGCCGTTTGACATCCCATTCCCAGGGCGCGGGCAGCGTTTCATCGAGGTCGTTGATGTCGAAGATGTATCGGCGTTCCGGCGTAGCAAAGCCGCCAAAATTCATCAAATGGCAGTCGCCGCACGCCTGGACCTGGATGCCGGTTGCCGGCGTATGGGCGAGATCGGCGGCCATGACAGCCGCGGACCCGCGGTAGAAGGTGAATGGCGATTGCAGCATGCGCCCGTAGCGCAGTGGCACCAGCTCCGGCTGCCTGGTCGCATCCGCAGCGTGAAGGATGGCGATCGGATCCGCTCGACCCTTATGGGCCCGCCAGGTGGCATGCGCATCGCGTGGCACGGCGTCACGCAGCGTCTTGCCGTCGGCCCTTCGGTCCGCGGTCATCATCGGCGATGGGTGGGCCTTCCGCCTAGCGGTAATCTTGAGCGATGGAGATCCTTTTGTTCGTGCTGCCATTTTGACTCTCCGAGAATTTCGAGAGGCGCGCCGTTCAGAATTGGAACGTGTAGTTCATCCCGGGAGATCAGGGCGTGGATGCCGTAGAATCGCCTGGCTGCGCGGCATGGCTCTCACGTTCCGCATGAAGTCGATATGCGACTTAGCATTTATAAATATTGCTGACCTAGGTCACTATCTGCTGAGCGTAACCTGTAAACAGTCAACTACACACCTTGGAATTTGTATTAAAGCAAGCGGGCGGCCGCTTCGCCTGCCACCCGCCCTATCGAGAGTTCGACTATTGTCCTTCGTGGGCCTTGATCGCTTCCTCAATCGCCCTCTTCACAGCGTCCAGGTTGAAGGTCGCGGGCGCCTGCATCGGCGGATAGTCGATCGCCGTTTCCGCCAACTTCGCTACCTGCTGCTGTACCACGACGAAGCGCCAGAACTCGCGAGCCATGAAGTCGTTCAGGTAGCCGCCGCCCATGTCATTCAAGGACTCGCCCCGGATCGAAGACGTGCGCTCGAATGGATCCTGCCGGATGTTGGTGATGGTGGGCATATCCGTCGTCACCTTCTCGCCCGGCCAGCCAAAGGGCTGCTGATAGAACTGGAACTTGAAGTCGTCGATCCGGAGGGCGCCCAGATGTGGCCCACCGAAATAGAAGAGCTCATGGCGCGCCGAGGGCCCCTTGCCCAGCAGCAGACCCATCTGGTTATAGCCATCTAGGTGATTCTTGTAAGTCTGGTCGCCCAATTTCACGCCTTTCAGAAGCTGATCGGTGATGTCGGGGTTTCCCGCAGCGGCGGTGAGCGTGGGCAGCCAGTCGAGACCGGAGAAGATGCCGTTCTCCACCGAACCCGGTTTGACCTTGCCCGGCCAGCGGATGATCGCCGGTACCCGGAAGCCGCCTTCGTAGACGGTGCCTTTGGTAGCCCTGAACGGCGTCATGCCGCATTGTCGGTGGTGAAGATGACGATGGTGTTGTCGGCCTCGCCGATGTCCTGCAGATGCTTGAGCAATTCGCCGACGCTGTCGTCCATCTGTGCCATGCCGGCTTCTTCCAGGCCGTAATTGCTCGTGGCGTTCATCATCGCCTGGTACCTGGGCGGGATGTAGGTGAAGACGTGCATGCGCGTCGTGTTGTGCCAGACAAAGAACGGCTTGCCGTCCTGCTTGGCTTTGTCCATGAAACGCTCGCTGGCCTGGACCAGCACGTCGTCGAAGGTCTCCATGTCGTACTTGGCCTTTTGGCCTTCCTGCCAGTTCTGGCGTCCGGCCATGTTCGGGAACGGCGCCAGCGGGCCCTCATCGACGATCTTCTGCTTGCCGACCTTGCCCCAGCGCGGCATCACGGTGGGGTCGTCCGCGTCCGTTGCCCAGGAATGAACGAGGTTGCGCGGCCCGTACTTGTCGATCCAGTCCTGCGGGTAGTCGAACCAGTAAGGGTCCGACATCGCATCCAGGTGGTATAAGTAACCGAAGAATTCGTCGAAGCCGTGCACCGTCGGCAGGAACTTGTTCAGGTCACCCAGGTGGTTCTTGCCAAACTGCCCGGTTTCATAGCCGAGCGACTTGAGTACGGTGGCCAGCGTTACCGCCTGATCGGGTATCCCGACGTTTGCGCCGGCCTGGCCAACCGTCGTCAGACCGGTGCGGATCGGGAGTTCGCCAGTGATGAAGTTGGCGCGGCCGGCTGTGCAGCTCGCCTCGGCGTAATAGTCGGTGAACATCATCCCTTGCGAGGCGAGGCTGTCGAGGTTTGGGGTCTTGCCCGACATGATGCCGCGGCTGTAGGCACCGACATTGAACCAGCCGACATCGTCGCCCATGATGACCAGGATATTCGGCTTCTTCTCCTGAGCTACAGACGGGGTTACGAACCAGGGAAGTGCGGTCACCAGCAAGACGGCTGCTAGCCCGTCCATAGCTCGGTTGACTAGGTTGCTAAGTGTCATTGCAGATTTCCTTCCAGGATCGAGTGGTCATAGGACAAACCGTTACACTTTTCACATACCAGTGAGCTGATCACGCTTCAGCGCTGGATGGGACAAGCTCGAGAGTTCCCTGGTAGCGCCGCCATCTCACGTCTGCCCGTTCTAATCACCCTGCGCGGTCACGTTCCCTGCCACCTTCCTCGCCCCCCAAGGCGTCACTGCCCCAGCTAGCGGCAGGCAGAGTCCATTGCTGCCCAATCGGGCCAGCTGCCCGCGCATCCCCAACTATGGCGCGGCCTTCAAACTGACGCTGGCGATCGCGGCGGCGAGATTGATCCCTTGGATGCCTTCTACACTCAGCGGCTGCAGCGCGATCGAGTCCTTGTAGCCGCCGAAGAGCGCATCGGCCCCAACGCCGAGGCCGGCCGCGACGGTGGCGTTGACGCCGCCATAGTCGCCGGCAAGCGCGCCAGTGCCCACGTCATTGGTGGGCGCTACGACGCTCCAAACAATCACGCCCTTCTTCTGATACCCGATGTCGATGCCGTATTGCTTGATCTCGCCCGTATAGTTGTCAACCCGATGGGTGCCGCTTGCCTCATAGGTGCAGGTGAGATCTCGGGTCGATCCGAAGATGAAGCTTACGCTGCCGGCGACATCGCATCGCAAGAAGCCTGCCGTCACGCCCTTTTGTTGGGCGTCGGCATGTGTGGCGAACGGAATGACAGCCGCAGCGGACAGCAAAGCAGCAGCGACCAGTCTCTTGATCAAATGAATCATTGTGGGATCCCTCTGGTTAAGATGCGTCCGTTGTCTTAGTTTGCCGCCACGCGCGGCCCGAATTCTTCTTCCCTGCAACTGCATTGGCGACCTACTCACCCGAGGATCGACGCGGAGTTGATCAGGGAGAATACCGCGGCACCTTAGGTGGCGCTCGCCGCCGCCCGCTATGCAAATACCGCAACATGGCGAGAGCGGGACCGGCCGACACGATGGCGTACGGTGTCGGAGGGGCTTTCGCCGAAGAGTGAACGATAGTTGACCGCAAAGCGGCCTAGCTCGGAAAACCCATGGCGCTGT
>WNFO01001425.1_pt1 | contig 18798 bp, 17 predicted proteins | sample 5400251 | NCBI WGS metagenome assembly WNFO01 (sample SAMN13153354, study PRJNA577476) | soil metagenome | isolation source: 100 cm saprolite under Madrone tree | place: USA:California | collected 2016-06-14
CGCCGGCTGTTCTTCGGCGCGCCGCTTCCCCCGCTCGATCCCGCCTTCAGCTTTCGGTAGCCCGGCGGTCGGCTGGGCACCGGCCTGGGCCAGATTACTGGCGCCAGGCCGATCCCGTCAGCTCAGGATGCGCTTGCGAAAGAGGATCTCCCGGACCCCTGACTTCAAGAGGACCGTCTCGCAGATCTCGAGGCCGGCGAACATGATGTTGATGTCGCGGTTCTGCAGGACCCATCGCCGGGTACACGCCGAAGGGTAGAAGCGGTAGCGAAGGTGCATCTCGTCCTCGATGAGGTACTTGGTGTAGCGCGGATCGTCCGACGCGCGGGCCCCGAAGAACCCGAGGAAGACACCGCCCGGCCTCATGATTCGCATCAGCTCCGAGGCCAGCGCCGTCGCGGCCATCGGAGGGAGGTAGTCGAAGATGTCCCAGCCCAGCACGGCGTCGATGCTCGAGTTGGCCACCGAGAACCGCCCTCCCAGGAACTCCGGGAGCTGGTCGAGCTTGTCGTGCTGGACGTGCCGATCGATGTCGGCGTAGAGGTCCTCGACGTGAATCTTGCAGCCGACCCGCTCGCCCAGGAACGTGATGTTGGAGCCGATCACGGGCCCGAGGTCGACCATTTCGGGGGCCGGCCGCGCGAAGAGCAGGGAGAGGAATCGCGCGAGGGTCTTGCTCGCGTACAGGGTCTCGGCGGACACAGCAGTGACCGTACGCGTCTCGACGGCAACACGTGAAGGCTCGTCGTCGGATCGAGGAATCTGCCGGCTCAAACGGGAGACGAGACCCGAGAGCCCGCCGGTCTTCTGATCAATATTCAAGGCCGGCTCAGACGCGGATGAATTCGCCGTTCACAGGAGAGGGCTCCGGCTTCTGCGTCTCCGGCTTCGGCGTCTTCTCGGGTTTGGTGAAGGTTCCGACGGCCTTCTCCGGGTGATCCTTCTTCTGCATGTCGATGCTGCCTTTGAAGTGCGAGCCATCGGCGATCGCGACTCTCGGCGCCACGATATCGCCTTCGACCGACCCCGTCTCCTTGATGTCGACCTTCTCGGTCGCGTTCAGGTTGCCCGTCACCTGACCGAGGACGACGATCGCCTTGGCGCTGACCTGAGCCTTGATCTTGCCGTTCGAGCCCACCGTCAGCACGTGGTCGCGCAGCTCGATCTTGCCGTCGACGCGCCCTTCGATCGTGAGGTCCTCGCTGCCGCTCAGCTCGCCGTTGATGACGATGCTCTTCCCAATGCTCGCCAGTTCCTCGTGCATAGGTCCTGTCTCCTTCTCCTTCTGTTTCTGTTCGACTGCAACAGTCGACGTCGATGAGTGGGACGGTGTCTGCGCCGAATAGGACGGAGTCTGCACCGAATAGGACGGTGCCTGTGCCGGGCTAGCCGGGACGCTCGTCGGCTTTGGCGGCTCCTCACGCTGCTTCCACATCTCTCTTACCTCCGTGTGCGCCCGGACTCGATTGACCGAGGAAACTCACAAGCTGCCGGGACAGTCTGCAATGAGGGGCCGAGTATAACGCTGCTTGCGGCGAATCAAGAACGTTTCCCCGGGATTTTTTTCGTTCCAGGCGATCTTCCGCGCGACCCGTGACCCCTGCATGTCGGGGCAGCGACCTACTTTTAGGGCGGCCGCGACACACTCCCTTGGGGTCACGACCCTCGAAAGTGGTCGCGACGCTCAGCTGTGGCTTCCGCAAATTGTCGGAGTCCAAGCAGCGTTGCGTGGAATCGCGCACGCAGAACCTGTGTGTCCGGGGCGCGCAAAGGGTCTTGATGAGCCTGAAGCTAGCGGAATTGTGTTATTTCTTCGACACCGGCGCCTTTTGGGAAGGAAGGAGGACGGGCGCTTGGGAAGCTTTCTCACGGACGAGAATTTCCGCGACTGGTTCTTCTCGAACCCCGAACTGGCCCAGCTGGGAGGCGGGGTTCACTCTTTCAGCGATCGAGCTCGAGGCGCTCTCGACCCTCCCTCGGTTGGCTGTTGCCAACTCTGACCAGGGCATCGGTCAGCGCGATCAGCAGGTGCCGGGGAGCGTCGCGGTGGATATAGGCGTCAGTTCCTCCGAGATCACTCAATGTCTGCTGGACCCTGTACGGGCGCGCTTCCAGGAGGAACCACTGATGAGCGGGGCGCCAGCGGGAGATAGCAACGGCGAGGCCCACTTCGGTCGATTCCGTTAGCCTGTCGCTCTCCTTCGACCATTCGCTGCCTTTCGCGTCCGGCCGGCGCTCTTCGCGGCCACGTCTTGAAGCAAACGGAGAGCTCGATTCACCGAGCTGCTGTCCGGAAACGCACGGGCAACATCAGGCTCCAGAAGCACCAAGTTGGTTCCAGCCACAGCCCGCTGGTAGTACTTGCCCCGAACGCCGCCTTTCAGACGCGCGAGATCGTATTCAGACCGGAGCTCGTCACGGCGTCGCTTCATCGATTCCCTCCTCATACTGTTCTTGCTCGCGGTGGGTTGCCCGCCGCGCGGTTATGATTCGGAGGCGGTCCTCCCGCTCAGTGTGCGCCACGAATAGCACCCGCTGCCGTGCCGATCGGCCAATCGTGATTGCCCGCTCCTCATCATCGGAGTGATCGGGATCCGAAAAGGTCAGCGCCGCCGGGTCAAGGAACACGGAGGCGGCCTCCTCGAAGGAGACGCCGTGCTTCTCGACGTTCGCCGCAGCCTTGGCCGAATCCCACTCGTACGTCACGCCGGCAGACTAGCATCGCGCCCATCATGGCTCGTCCGTCCAGTTTTTGTGACACCTCAGCGGAGTTGGACACCGGGGCAAACCCACGCAAGGTTCGGAGCGTCGCGCAGCGCGCCGCGAGAGTCAGCGCTCGGGCCAGCGTGGCCCGGTCAGCTCGATGCGCCAGCGTGGGCCCTTCAGGAACAACGGTCCCTCGAGCTTCACGAATCCGTGCCCGGGCCCGGTCGTGATCCAGTAGCGTATGTCGGGCGGGTCCTTGCCCATGATCGTCGCCATGACGCCGGTGAGACCGCGCAGCTCCATCTTCACGAGGTAGCGCGTGGCCGTGTCCGCGACGTCGCCCACGAGGAACTAGTCTTCGCCCTCCGCGCGCAGGTCGGTGTCGAGACGGTACGGCTTGGGCGTGAACACGAGCATGCGGCCCGTGGCGGCGGCGCCGGGCGTCAGGTTCTTCAGAATGTTGATGGTCATCCCGTTGTGCAGGTCTTCCGACATGTCGACCTTGCCCTCGTCGGTCTTGTCGTCGACCTTGGCCTGGTACCGGCCGGTGTCGCGATCAAAGATTACCTCGGTCGACTCGGGGAAGGCCGGACCGCGCTCGACGTGGTGATAGCTCATCAGCCGGAACACCTTCTGCTGCGTGAACGTCACCGTCTCGTCCCAGAGAGAGCCGTCCTTGAAGCGGAACACGAGGCGGCTCTGCATTCGCTGCCCCTTGACGGGCGCCTGCACGAGCTCGCCATAAGCCAGGACGTCGTCGTTCGCCCCGCGCAGCAAGAGGAAGCCGTGCATGATGGTCTCGGCGTAGCGGACGGCAAAGGGCTCGGCCGACGCGGACGCGCTCGTCAGCGCGATTGCGAAGAGGACACCGAGCGCCCAGCCGCACACGCGACGCGATTTAGCGCTGGATTCTTTCACGCCGAGTCCTTCAGCCCTCGCTCCCACCTGCTCCGGGCAGTATGTCATGCCCGCGCAGCGGTACGTTGCCGTCGCCGTGGTGCGGTGCCCGCGAGCCTAGGAGTGTTCAGAACTGCGCAGCGAGGAATTTTCGCGCGACGTGCCGGAGGGATGCAGCTCAACGAGCGTAGCACCGGGCTTCGAGGCGAGGCAAGCCTAGCTCATGCGGTTCTTCGTCAACCCACCACTCATGGCGCTCTCCGGCGGCTTCACGCCGATCGAGGCCATGCCGAAGTGGATCCAGCCGTTCACCTATCTTGAACCTGATGGTGCGGGGCTCGGGGGTGGACGTGGTGTTCGTGCAGCTCTTCGCGCTCGGTGTGATCGCTTCGGTGCTGGTTGGATTTAGCGCGTGGAAGTTCGGGGGGCAGATGAGCTAGAGACGGCGTGGTCGGTGGCGAGCGCTGCGGGTGGGCGGCGCGTCAGGGCGTGCGTCCTACTTGGGAAGTCAGGCAACGTTCTGCATCTTGTTGGCGAAGTCTCGCCCCGATGTCGGGGGCGGCAATGGCCTGCCCTCCCGGCGGTACAGCTCGATGGCGTCTTCGACGATTTGACACAACTCGTCGAAGACAACTTTCTCGTCGTCACCGTGACAGCCTCCATAGATCAGGCCGGGAGAACTGCCGACATAGCAGCGATCCTCGTCGGACCACTCGACGATCTTTACGTATCGCGCACTGTCTTTCATCTTTTCGACTCCTCGATTGCCAGCTGAACCGCCCGCACCTGGTACTGCTTCGCATCATCACCCAACGCTCCCGATATTGTGACCGGCCTGGAGACCTTCGGGTGAACGAAATTTCGATGGCTACCTTTGCCACTCCGATCGACAAATCCGGCAGCTTGAAGTTCCGCGATCAATTCTCGGATTTTTGGCGGCACGCCCAGGCATCACTCGATCGGCGAGCAGAACTCTACGCCGTCGGCTTCCTCTCGGTCAACGTCCAGATCTAGATACACCGGCGAAGACGCGAATCTCGTCGGCGTGGTAGGGTCGTTCCGCCCCGGGGTGGCGCGATCCGGCCCGGAAGACAATCGCGAGCGTATGCAGGAGGAGACCAAGATATGGCCTTGCACCGCCGCAACGTCATCAAGCTGGGAGCTGCGCTCGTCGCCGCGCTCTCCCTGGCGCTGTCAGCCTCGCTACTCCCGGCCCAGTCCGGGAAGGTCGAGGTGCACTGGCTCGGTCAGGCGACGTTCAAGATCACCACGCCGGGCGGCAAGGTGATCGTGACGGATCCCTTCCTAACCGGGAATCCCAAGACACCCGCCGAGTACAAAGACCTCGCCAAGCTCGGCAAGGTCGATCTGGTCCTGGTCACCCACGGCCACGGCGACCACGTCGGGACGGTCGGCCGGACCGACGGCTCGTGCGACGCCGTCGACATCGCCAAGCGCACCGGCGCCAAGGTGTACGGGCCGGCCGGGCTCATCCAGAGCATGATCGACCTCGGCTGGGTCACGGCCGAGCAGGCCGTGCGCTTCGGCAAGGGCGGCAAGGTGCAGCCGCTCGGACCGCAGATCACGATCACGCAGGTGCGCGCGGAGCACTCGTCCGAGCTGACCGTGATGGATCCGGCGACGAAGAAGTCGACGACGCACCCGGGCGGTGAGCCGGCCGGCTTCATCATCCAGCTGGAGAACGGGTTCAAGATCTACCACATGGGCGACACGGGGATCTTCGGCGACATGAAGCTGATCGCCGACTACTACAAGCCCGATCTCATCCTGATGCCGATCGGCGGCCACTTCGTGATGGACCCGCAGGACGCGGCCTACGCCACGAAGGAATGGCTCAAGCCGAAGTTCGTCATCCCGATGCACTACGGAACGACTCCGGTGCTCAAGGGCACGCCGCAGGAATACATGGCGGCGCTCGGGCAGACGACGACGAAGGTGTTCCCGATCAATCCGGGGGATCGGCTGGAGTTCTAGGGCTAGTCGTTCTCCAGCTCTATGGCTTCACGGGGACAGAAACTTCGACGGGTCCGTCGCCCGTAGTCACGCGGACGCGAAGATCGACCGGAGTCGAGCGGCTGGTCGGCACCGTTCCACGGTAGGTTCCCGGCTCGGAGAGAGCGCCCATCGCAACGTTCTCTACGGTGCTGTCTGCCATGCGCGCGAGGAGCACGACGTTGGCGCCCACCATGGGCTGGCCCGCAGGGTCCAGGAGGCGCATGGCGTAAGAATCGCCCCATCCCCGTGATACCGGCTCGCCTACTAGTTCGGCGCGGGGCGAGGCCCCGACCTGCTTAGACGTGGCTTTCGACGTCGTCCCCTTGGACGGCGGCACGCCGGCGACCCGGTTGGATCGTGGCGGAGCACTCGGACCCGGTCGTGCCGTGGCGCCGAGTCCGGGTCGGGCGTCGCGCGCGCCCTTGCCGGTTCGGGCTTGCGGCGGGGCACCGGTTTGATTGGCTGGAGCGCTACCGCCGCGAGTCGAGGTGCTGGTCTGTTTGGGCGTGATGCTGGGCTCCTGGGACGTGGTGCCGGTCACCTCGGAAGGACTGTTCGTCTCGGGCGGTCTGGGAGTTAGCCTGTCGGCATCACGCGGGGACACCGGGCTCGTGCTCGCTGTTCCGCCGGCCGAGGGTGACTCGCTATCCGGGCGGGCCGGCGGGGGAGTCTCGGCGACCACGGGCGGCCGCTCTGGTCCGCCCCGGAGCGGATCCGTCAAAAGCCGACTCAAGCGACTCTGCCCGCTGAACTGTCCCGCTAGTAACAGCACGAGCGCGATCAGCGTCACGCCGATCAATACCCCGAAGAGCTTCGGGATGAGCGTGCGTGGCCGCGGGCGGTGGGAACTGCGGATGCTCTCGAACTCCTCGTCCTCGTCATCCACAGGGGAAGAGCGCTCGATCGGCGGCAGTTCGAGACGAAACAGAGAGGGCCGAGGGCGCCAGGTCCTGTCCTCTGTCGGGTCGACGGACGCCGGGACGATGGCATATCCATTGGCCTCGAGCGCGAGGGCGACCTGACGTTGGCGGCGTCGGTCTTCTGTCAGATCGGCTTCCCCGGAAGACCCACCGTGACGCCGGTCGATGATGATCTCGAGAAGGTCCTCGGGACCAAGCAACGCCTGGAGAGCCAGGATGAAGTGCCCGCTCCGGAGCGGCTCGCGGGAGATGATGCACAGGCGAGCAGGCTGAACTGCCATCAGGTTTTCCGCATCACTAGGATTGTAAGCCCGACGCAAAACCCCTCGCCATGGGCTATTCGCGAAACGAGCCACGCAGTGTGGCATTATCAAGACCTCGCAACTGAGAGACGGAATCCCCAGACGATGATCGTCGGTCTCCTCCTGCTGCTCTCCTTGCCCGCCGTCGCACTCGCGGACGAGACCGTGGCGCCGAAGACCGTGCTGGTGCTCTTCGAGGAAACCCGGGGGCTGGCCGCGGTGGCCGAGACGGACGACGCGATCCGCTCGACGCTCCAGGCGGGCTCCACCTTGCCGATCCGGCTCTACACGGAATACCTCGGCCTGTCGTGGTTCCCGGAGGAGGCACGCGAGCTCGCGCTTCGCGACCTTCTTCAGAAGACCTATGTGGCCAGACGACCGGATGTCGTCATCGTCTGGGGCACCGGCGGCCTCCGCTTCGTGCTCAAGCATCGTGCGGCGATGTTCGAGGGGGTGCCGATCGTCTTCTGCGCGGTCGATCCGGCCCTGCTGCCCCAGCTCGACGCGGGCTCGGCCGTCACGGGTGTCTCCCGGCGCATCGACTGGACGTCGTCGCTCGACCTGATCCGGCGCTTGCACCCCGAGACCCGCGAGGTCGCCATCGTGACAGGCAGCGGCGCCCTCGATGTCAGGTGGGAGGCCGAGGCGCGTCGGGCCCTCGCCGGCTACCCGGGCGGGGCGACGGTGACGTATCTGGCCCGCCAGTCGATGCCCCAGCTCCTGAAGGCCGTCGAATCCCTGTCAGCCGGAACGGTCGTCCTGTATGGCGCCGTCCTGCGGGACGGCGCTGGCCGACCGTATCTGCCGCACGAGGCGCTCGTGCTGATGTCGAACGTCTCCAGCGTACCGATCTACGCGGTGACGCCGAGCATGCTCGGTCGCGGCGCCGTCGGCGGCCGCTTCCTCGATTTTGCCTCGCAGGGCGTCACGGCGGCGCGGCTGGCGCTCCGGATCATCGGCGGTGAGCGGCTCGGGCCCACCGACATCGTGGAGGCGGACAATCCGTACCTGTTCGACTGGCGTCAGCTGCGTCGGTGGGGCATCGACGAGAGCCGGCTGCCCGCCGGCAGCGTCGTCCGGTTCCGCGAAGCGTCGGTCTGGGATCTCTACAAGAGCCACATCATCGCGGCGGTGGTGGTGATCGTGACGCAGAGTGGGCTCATCGCCATGCTGCTGGTGCAGCGGGCGCGGGGCCGGCGCGCGGAGGATCAGGCTCGCGTGCGCCGCGAGGAGCTCGCCCACGCGCAGCGCGTCGCGACCATTGGCGAGCTCTCGGCGTCGCTCGCCCACGAGATCACCCAGCCGCTGACCGCGATCGCTGCGAACGCGCAAGCGGCGCGCCGCATGCTGGCCACGTCGGCCGACGGGGACGAGCTGAACGAGGCGCTCGTCGACATCGCGGGAGACGCCGAACGGGCCGGGTCGATCGTGCGGCGGGTACGCGCCATGGTCCGCAAGCAGCCGGGCGAGCGCCAGCCCGTCGACATCAATGCGACGGTCACCGGGGTGGCGACGATCTTGCGCCGAGACATCGCGCAGGCCGACATCTTGTTGCAGCTCCGCCTGACCGAGGACCTGCCTCGGGTGCTCGGGGATGCTGTCCAGCTCCAGCAGGTCGTGCTCAACCTGCTCGTCAACGCGTGCCAGGCCATGGCCGACCTCGCGGACGGACCCCGTGTCCTGCGCATCGAGACGGCGGAGCCGAAGCCTGGGAGTATCGAGATCAGCGTTGCCGATACCGGCGCCGGCGTGGCCGGGCCGGAGCTCGAGCGCATGTTCCAGCCCTTCGTCTCGAGCAAGGCCGAGGGGCTCGGCATGGGGTTGCCCATCAACCGTTCCATCGTCGAAGCGCACGGGGGGCACATTGTGGCGACGCGAAACCGCGAGCGCGGTTTGACCTTGCGCGTCACGCTCCCGACGGCGAGGAACGGGCGCGTCAGCCCAGGCGGGCCTTCGAGCCTGGCTCGACCCGAGGAGGTCGGGCGCCAGAGCAGCAGCGTGCCAGCAGCTGACGACGCGTGATGACCTTCTTCGCGCTCGGTGTGATCGCTTCGGTGCTGGTTGGAACTAGCGCGTGGAAGTTCCGGGGGCAGATGAGCTAGTCTTTCTCCCGCTTGGTGCTTGGCGGTTCACCTGGTCTTGGCTGTCGGCGGGAGATTGCACATGGATCTGGGACTGGCCGGGAAGGTCGCGATCGTCACGGGCGGGAGCAAGGGCATCGGCAGGGCGATCGCCCAGGAGCTGGCGGGCGAAGGCGTCGACGTGGCGATCTGCGCGCGGGATCGTCGCGTGCTCGAGGAGGCGGCGAAGACCCTGGCGGCGACCACGCGGCGCCGCATCGTGCCGATCGTCTGCGACACGACCAGCACGAAGTCGGTTCAGGATCTGGTCGAGGCTACCGTGGCCCAGCTCGGGCGGGTCGACATTCTCGTGAACAATGCGTCGACGCCGGGTGGCGTGGTGACGGGCCCGCTGGCGTCGGCCGATGACGAGCTTCTACTCGAGGATATCAATACCAAGGTGGTGGGGTATATGCGGTGTGCGAAGGCGGCGGCGCCGCACATGCAGCGGAGTGGGTGGGGGAGGATCATCAACATCGGTGGGTTGTCTGGGCGGCGGGCGGGGAATATCAGCGGGCTACGCAATGCGGCCATCGTGCATTTGACCAAGACGCTGGCAGATCAGCTTGGGGCACAGGGGATTACCGTGAACCTGGTGCATCCGGGGGCTACGCGGACTGAGCGGACTGATGCGGAAACTGAGCGGCGGGCGAGTTCGAATGCGATCCAGCGGATCGTGGATGCGAAGGAGATTGCTCAGGTCGTTACGTTTCTGGCGTCGACGAAGGCGGCGAACATTACTGGGGTGGCCATCGACGCTAGTGGGGGGTCTATTCCGGTGATGTTTCAGTAGGGCTCAGAGGGGCCGAGAGCCCGCCGCGCGCGACACGTCTAGCGGAAACCAAGTTCCTGTTCCAAAGTGTGGACGGCCGACATTGCTTGTCGTAGCTGTTCGAGTTTCTCGACCTCAAGGATTCGGAGCTCACTGGCAATCTCGTGAAACGTGCCAGTTAGAAGCTCTCTTGCCCTTCGGGCATTAGTCGCATCGGTCACGAGGCAGATTCGACTATTCCAGATATCGAACGCATGTTTTAGCTTCCCGATCGCATGGTAGATATCGCCGCCAACTTGAACCTCGAATGCGTACGTCGGTACTGATTTCTCGACGCGCTTCCACACGACATCGATTCGTTCGCCGTCGATGCGGTACTCTTCTTGACACACGAAGCGCCGCATCCGTCCGACGTCGAGAAGCAAGTCCTTCATCTCATCGTGTCGAGATTTGGGACGCTCAGCGGCAATGGAGACGCCGGAGGTTACGGGCCCCCAAGCGCCCAAGATCCTAGCCATGAGCTTGCTGGCGGCATCGACTGGGATCCGACCGATAGATTGAACAACAACTCTTAGGTCTCTTGCGAGGACGCGGTCGGAGGTCCAGCGTTCCGGTTCCAAGGCTCGGGTAACTTCGAACTCAAATCGGTGCGGATAGATCACTTTGCCACTTGCGATCTCATCCGGCCAGAGTGGCTTATCTCCCTTGAACTTGGTGGCAACGCGGCCATAGCCGATGACACCTCCTACTGGAGCAGCAACATAGAAGAAAAGGGAATCACCAACACCGAGCCGCTTCCAGGTCGCTTCGAAATGCGGCCTCAGACCCCAGACCTTTCGCTCGATGCCGATAAATCGGACCCGGTTTCCTTGGACATCTCACCGGCTAATGGTGGGATGAGGGGCAACCAAGGAGGTTGTATCCAGAAGCGGTGATGCAAGCGACGAGCGGGCGCCGCGTATCGGCTTGTGCGTCATTGCCTCACTGTGGTTATCTAATTTAGTCGATGATCTCAGGCCGTGTCCGCGGCAGCGGCTGGCGTCTACAACTCGCGCCGTTGACGCCGAGCCGCCGAAACCCTAGCCTGCCTCTGTCCGACGGACAGCAATCGATTTCCTGGAGGGACGTGGATAGTTGCCTGGACCGCTGGCGTTCGAGTGGAACCCACGCAAGGCGGCGCTCAATCTCGCTAAGCACAAGGTCTCGTTCGAGGAGGCGGTCACGGCATTCGGCGATCCGCTTGGCCAGATCATCGACGATCCCCGCCATTCGGCAGACGAAGAGCGCTTCGTGCTGCTCGGGCGATCCGACCGCCGCCGGCTCCTCGTGGTAATGTTCACCGAGCACGGAGAGGCAATCCGGCTGATCAGCGCCCGGAGAGCGACGCCGCGCGAGCGGAGAAGGCATGAAGAGGGTGAAAGCTAACAAGGTCGCAAGACGTCGGAGCGGCGGCGACGAAATCCTCCCTGAGTACGACTTTAGCCGGGCTCGGCCGAACAAGTACGCCGCACGTTACGCCAAGGGCAGCATCGTCGTGACCCTCGATCCTGACGTCGCTGCCGTGTTTCCCGGGGCTCGAGAGGCGAATGACGCCCTCCGGGCTCTCGCGGGGGTGATCCGACGCCACCGTGTCCGGCGATCATCCCGGCGGAGCGCGTAACAAGCTGCCACGCTCCGCAGTAGACGGCCGCAGCTCCTCGCGGACGACGGCGCCCACCCCACGCTCGTGCGCGGGATTGGGTCCCCCACGTCGCTTGTCGATGTCGAACTGCGCGCAACAGGCGGCCTGCTGGCCCACGACGACGGCACGAGGTCGCGCGCGGCGCCCCAGCGCGGTCGGCTGGGCGTCGCCGGCGCCTGGGCTCGCTGGCTCGTGATCGTCGGCATGCTCGCGGGGTGCCGAGGAGCAGCGGCGCTATCGGGCGGCGGTCGCGTGGCGCGTGGGCGAGAGGGTCACCCTAACCCCCTTGCCACGACGCGTTTGCGTGTCCTACCCTCACAGGGAAGAGAGGTCCCCATGCTGGATCACGTCCACCTCGAGGGGCGGCGGCCGCGGTGACGGAGGTCTCCGGCCGGCTCCGCGTATTTGCCTACCTCAACACCGACAAGGTCTCGCTGTACCGCGCCGTGATGCGCGTCTTCGTCGACGCCAAGGGCCGCTTCACGCTCCACCTGCGACCGCACGAAGTAGCCGCCGCGCTTGTTTCTGTGGAGCTGGCCCCGCTCGCTATTGCCGATGTCGAGTCCGCGCTCGCGTCGCTTCGCGACTGGGGCAACCTCGAGGCGCATCCCGATACGGCCGACGTGGCGACGGTCGAGGAGTTCTACCGGCCACGGTACCTTTTTCAGCTCACTCCGGAAGGTGAGGCCGCCGAGCGAGCCCTAGCGACGTACGAGGAGGCGCTCGCGCAGCGAGGCGAGCTGCAGAGCGCCGCGCTCAGCGACATCCGCAGCTTGCTCGGGGAGCTGGCGGCGCTTGCCGAAACGCCCGAGCCCGACGACGCCAAGGTGCACCGGACGCTCAGGGCCCTGCGTGAGCGGTTCGACGAGTTGACCTCGCGGGCGCAGGCGTTCATGAGGAGCCTGCAGCGCACGATCGACCTCCAGGGGATCGACGTGCCGAGGTTTCTCGCCTACAAAGAGACGCTCGTCGGCTACCTCGAGCGTTTCATCGGGGAGCTGGTGGTCGCCACCGCCGACATCGGCGCGGTCGTCCGGCAGGTCGAGGAGCGAGGTATCGAAAATCTCCTCCGGATGGCGGCTGGGCGCGATCTAGCGGACGCGCTGGACGCGACGCCCGCGGACCACGCCACCGCGTACACGAGCTGGCAGGCGCGATGGGCCGGCCTTCGCTCCTGGTTCATCGGACGGTCCGATGCCCCGCCGCAGGCGGAGGTGCTCCGCGCCCGGGCGCGCGCGTCGATCCCGGCGCTGCTTGTCGCGGTTGCCAGCATCCACGACCGGCGAATCACCCGCAGCGACCGCAGTACAGACCTGCGAACGCTGGCGCGCTGGTTCGCCGAAGTCGACAGCGACGCGTCGGCTCATCGCCTCTGGCGGGCCGCCTTCGCGCTGGCGCCGGCGCGGCACCTGGTGGTCGACGCGAGCACACTAGAGCAGCGGGAGGCACGGCCGGTGCCGGCGCACACGAGTTGGCTGGAGGCGCCGCCGCTGCGCATTTCGCCGCGCCTCCGCGCCTCGGGGCGGTATGTCCGCCGGGGACGACCGAACGACGTGATCGACCGGTCCCGCGAGAAGGGGCTGCTGGCTGAGGCCGCCGCAGCGGAGGCGGTGCAAATCATCGCCGCGCGCCGACGGCTGGCGACCGGCGCCCGCGCGCGGCTGTCCGATGTCGGCGCTCTCGACCCCGCCGAGTTCGCGCTGTTTCTCGATCTCCTGGGTGATGCCTTGTCTCTCAAGGTTGGCACCGACGAAACGGTGGAGATGGTTTCGAGCGACGGGACGCTGCACGTCAAGCTGGAGCCGACTCGGGACGGCCGCACGGCGGCGATCACTGCGCCCATGGGGAGGTTCTCCGGTCCCGACCACTACCTTACGATTGGTGATCTCGTCCGCCCGGCCGCCGAGCGTGACGCCGAATCCGTGCCGGCGCGTTGATCGAGCCTGGCTCGCGACTCGAGCAAGCCATTGCCGTCGAGCGGCGGCAGGCGCTGGGCGCGCTGCTCCAGCATCCGCTCATGAGCGCCGGCGGCGCGCTGTCGGTCGAGTTCGGATTGGTGCGACGGCACGCGGGCTGGCTGCGGGAGTGGCTCGCGCGACACCCCGGCTGGAGCCTGCAGATCGACAGCGAGACGGCGCGCTTGCGCAAGACGCCGGCCCAACTCGACGACGCCACGCGCCCGGCCTGTGAGCCGGCGAGCGAGCTGCCGTTTTCGCGCCGACGCTACGTGCTGCTCTGCCTCGCCCTAGCCGCGCTGGAGCGGGCGGACCGGCAGACGACGCTCGGCCGGCTGGCGGAAGCTATCGTGGGCTTCGCGGCCGCCGACCCGATGTTCGTCACGGCCGGGATGACGTTCACGTTGCTCGGGCAGGACCAGCGGCGGGACCTCGTCCACGTAATCCGCTTCCTCCTCGGGCTTCGTGTGCTCGTTCGCGTGCACGGCGACGAGCAGCAGTACCTGGTCTCACGCGGCGACGTGCTCTACAACGTCAACCGGCCGGCGCTGGCGGCCATGCTCAACGTCAAGCGTGGCCCGTCGACGATCGAGGAGACCGCGCTCGACCGGCGCCTCGCGGCGCTCGTGGACGAGCCGATCCCCGACACCGACGAGAGCCGGAACCGCCGCCTCCGGTCTCAGCTCACGCGCAAGCTCCTGGACGATCCGATCGTTTATTACGACGAACTGACGGAGGGCGAGCGGACCTACCTCAGCAGTCAGCGTGCCTTCGTCCTTGCCCAGATCGAGGAGGCGACCGGGTTGATCCCCGAGGTGCGGAGCGAGGGGATCGCCATGGTGGACGAGACAGGCGACCTCACGGACCTGGGCCTGCCCGAGGAGGGAACCGAGGGGCACCTCACACTCCTCCTCGCGGAGCACCTGGCCGAGTGCGCTCGGCGCGGCGGCCCCGTTGCCGTCGGCCACGCCGCGCTGCGCCGCCACGTCGCCGACCTGGTGGCACAGCATCGCACCCACTGGCGCAAGGACGTGGCGGAGCCCGGGGCCGAGCTGGCCCTGACCGAGCGGACGGTCACCCGACTCGAGGCGCTCCGGCTGGCGAGGCGTACGGAGGATGGCGTGGTTCCGCTGCCAGCGCTCGGCCGCTACGCGCTCGGTCCCGCCGCCGACGACGAGGCCCGAGATGAAGTGCTCGCCGGTGATCTATGGGAGCAGCACGAATGACGAGCCCTCCCGAGTCGGGCAACGGTCTATCGGCCCCGCAACTGCCCGTGGCCCACTCCGGACGGTGGCAACCCATCCGGGGCGGGCTGCTCAACATCTACCGGTACGACTACGAGGAATTCCGCTACGAGCAGGGGCGCATGCTGCTGCGCGGAGACAACGGCACAGGCAAGTCGCGCGTGCTGGCCCTGCAGCTCCCGTTCCTCCTCGACGGCGAGACCTCGCCCCACCGCCTCGAGCCCGATCGCGACCCGGCGAAGCGGATCGAATGGAACCTCCTGCTCGGAAAGCATCAGGACCGCCTGGGCTACACGTGGCTGGAGTTTGGCCGTCGCGACGACGAGGGTGCGCGGCACTATCTCACGCTGGGCGCCGGTCTGCGGGCCGTCGAAGGCCGCGGGCTCGTGGGCCGGTGGTTCTTCGTCACTAGCCAGCGAGTCGGCGAGACGCTTTGGCTCCAGAGCGTGGCCGGCCCTGCGCTGACGCGAGAGCGCCTGGCCGAGGCTATCGGCGATCGCGGCGAAGTCTTCACCACCGCTGCGTCCTACCGGCGCGCCGTTGACCAGGCGCTGTTCAAGCTGGGTGAGCACCGATACGGCGCCCTCGTCGATCTTCTCATCCAGTTGCGCCAGCCGCAGCTCTCGCGCCTGCTCGACGAGCGTCGGCTGTCGGCCGCGCTCGGTGAGGCGTTGCCCCCGGTCGCACCCGCCGTGGTCGCCGACGTCGCCGAGTCCTTCCGGAGCCTGGAGGCCGATCGAGCCACCCTTGAGGCGTTTCAGGCTGCCAGCCGGGCTGTCGAGCAGTTCCTCGAAGGCTATCGGCGGTACACGCGGGTGGCGGCCCGGCGTCGGTCGGACGCCGTCCGCAGCGCGCATGCGGCCTACGAGACGACGATGCGCCGGCTCCGTGCGGCGGAGGCTGAGCGCGCGGCAGCGGCGCTGGCGCTGACGGCCATCGCCGCCAGGGTCGAGACTCTCACGCTCGATGAACGGGGGGCGGCCACCACCGTCGAGACGCTGCTCGCCAGCCCACAGATGCGGGACGCCGAAGCTCTGGACCGCGCCCGGCGGGATGCAGCCGAGCGCGTGAGGGACGCGACAAACGCCGAGGCGGCGCTGGCGCGGGCGCGCGAAAGCCTATCCCGGCTCGAACGCGGGCGGGACGAAGCAGAGGCGGCTGCGGCCGCCTCCCGGGCTGAGCTGACGGCGGTGGCGACAGAGGCCGAAGAGCGAGCTGCCGGCGCCGGCCTCGGGGCCGGCCACCGCGGCACCGCTGGCCCGCTCGGCCTCCCCGACGGTATGCCGGATCAGGCGCTCGTCGATGGCGCACGGCGGCGTCTCGAGCAGTCCGTGGCGGAGCGATTGCGGGCCGTGGAGCACGTACAGCGGCTCGTCACGGCAGCGGACACGGCGACGACGGATCTGTCGATCGCGAAGGGGTCCTACACTGATCTCACGGCTCAGCTCGACGAGGCCATCGGCGCCGAGCGGGAGGCGCACGAGACCCTGGACGGCCGGCAGCAGGAACTGGCTCGCGGCTATCGAGCGTGGTTCGATTCACTTACCGAGCTTGCGGCCGAGGATTCTGACAGCGTCGCTGATGCGCTGGTCGAGTGGTACCGAATGGCAAGCGGTCCCAGCCCGATCTCGATGGCGGTGCGCGAAGCGCTGGATGCCGCCGCGACGCACCTGACGCGGTTGCGGGTCGAGATCGAGCAGCGCCGCGCCGGGACGACCGAGAATCTGGACCGACTGCGCGCCGAACAGGCGCGGCTCACCGACGGCCAGCATCTCCCGCCGCCACCACCCCACACTCGCGACGAATCCGTGCGCGCCGGACGCGCCGGCGCGCCGCTCTGGTTGCTATGCGACTTCCGGCCGGCGGCCGACGATACGGCGCGCGCCCGGTTGGAGGCCGCGCTGGAGGCATCGGGCCTCCTCGACGCCTGGGTCACTCCTGACGGCGCCCTGCTGCCGCCGGGCGACCACGACACCGTCGTCGTCTCCGGGCGGAGCCCCGAGCCCGAAGCCGGGGCCCACCTCGGCACATGGCTCGTCCCGGCGATCGACCGCGACGACCCGCGGACGGCCGAGATGAGCGATGCCGTGGTTGCCGCGGTGCTGCGGCACGTCGGCGCCCGTGCCGGCGCCGGTCATGTCTGGGTCGACATCGACGGCAGGTGGCAGATCGGGCCGCTGCACGGGGCCTGGGGCAAGCCTGCGGCCGCGCACATCGGGCAGAGCGCGCGCGAGGGCGCCCGCCGCCGGCGTCTGGGCGAGCTGGAGGCGGAGATAGCCGGCGCGGACGAGGAGCTGGCCCGGATCGACTCGGCCGCCGAGACCGTGACTCGTCGCGCTGAAGTGGCGCGACGAGAGGTGGAGGCGGCGCCCGCGGACGAGCCGGTCCGGGCGGCCCTCGCGGAAACGGTGACTGCCGCACGAGCCGTGGCCGCCTTGCGCGGGAGGGTGATCGAGGCCGAAACCCGCGTCGTGGAGCGACGGCGCGCGCTCGATTCGGCCGTCAAGGCGCGGGACGAGGCCGCGGCTGATCTGGGGATCGCCGCGTGGGTCGCTGATCTGCGTGGGCTGGAGAGGGCGATCGGCGAATACCGCCAGACGCTCGCGGGGCTGTGGCCGACAATCCGGGGTCACGGCGTGGCGTGCGTTCAGGCGGCTCGGACAGCGCAGGACGTCGCGGAAGCGGCAACGACCGAAGCCCGACACGCGACACTGCTGCTCGACGCCAGGAAGAGGGCGTACGCGGCGGCGGCGGAGCGGGACACGCTGGAGCGGTCGGTCGGCGCCGCTGCCGAGGAGATCCTTCGACGACTGGCCGGCGCCCGGGCGGCGCACGCCGAGGTCCAGCGCGGGCTGGACGAGGCGAAGCAGCATCGCGAGGACACCCGGATCCGGGAGGCGGTCGCGCAGGTGCAGGTCGACGCGGAACATCGGACACTCGATGAGGACGCCGGACGCAGGGACGCAGCCATCGCCGCACTGAGGGCGCTCGCCGCCTCGAAGCTCCTGGACATCGCCCACAGCGGGGTCGAAGCGGATGACTCGGCCGGATGGTCTGTCACCCGCGCGGTGGAGGTCGCCCGCAGCGTCGACGCCGCGCTCGCCGACGTCGACGGAGACGACGGGGCATGGCAGCGGGTCCAGAAGGACGCCCATGCCAACGTCCAGCGACTGACCGAGACACTGCTTCCGTACGGGTACCAGCCCGCCATGACCGTCGAGGACGGGCTCTTCGTCGTGACCGTGCCGTTCCGCGGGCGGGAGTGCACGATGAACGAGCTGCGCGATGCGCTCCGCGAAGAGGTGACGACGCGTCAGCTGCTCCTCGATGCGCGCGAGCGGGAGATCCTCGAGAATCACCTCATCGGGGAGGTCGCCGCGCACCTGCACGATCGGCTCCGCGCCGCCGAGGCGCTCGTTCGCGAGATGAACGAGGAGCTGCGCACCCGACGCACGAGCACAGGCATGACGCTCCGGTTCGTCTGGGAACCGCTGGACGACGGGCCGCCGGGCCTGCTCGAGGCCCGGACGCGCCTCCTGCGCACGGGGGCGACGTGGTCGCCCGCCGAGCGGCAAGCGCTCGGCGCCTTCCTGCAGGAACGGGTCCGTGCGGTGAGGACCGCGAACGATACGGGAACCTGGCAGGAGCACATGGCCATCGCGTTCGACTACCGAGCGTGGCACCAGTTCTGCGTAGAGCGCCAGCAAGACGGCGTGTGGCGGCCTCTGACCCGCCGAACGCACGGCACCGGCTCCGGCGGCGAGAAGGCCATCGCGCTCACCATCCCGCAGTTCGCCGCCGCAGCCGCGCACTACCGGACCGCCGATCGACTGGCCCCGCGTCTCATCCTTCTCGACGAGGCGTTTGTCGGTATTGACAAATCGATGCGTGCGCAGTGCATGGGGCTGCTCCGCGCCTTCGATCTGGACTTCGTGATGACCAGCGAGCAGGAGTGGGGATGCTACGCGACGCTGCCCGGCGTCGCGATCTACCAGCTGTCCACGCGCCCGGGAATCGACGCCGTCGGAATCACCCGGTGGATCTGGAACGGCCGCGAGCGCGCTCTCGATGCATCCACCGTCCCCGGCGCCCGAGCGCCCGGCCCTGCGGGCGGCGACGGCGACGGGCTCGCCTCGTGATCAGCGACGGCGGCCGCCTGCGGCAGGTCCTGGGAACCTCGGAGCT
>WNFO01001426.1_pt1 | contig 18797 bp, 18 predicted proteins | sample 5400251 | NCBI WGS metagenome assembly WNFO01 (sample SAMN13153354, study PRJNA577476) | soil metagenome | isolation source: 100 cm saprolite under Madrone tree | place: USA:California | collected 2016-06-14
TCCGTGTAATCCGTGGTTGACTCATTTCATGGCAGTTTGACCGGCTTGCGCAGGGTGAGCTGAAGCTCATATGGGAACGCCCAGTCCGTCTCGTTCGGCACCGAGTTGGATTTGATCACGCGTTCCGGAGTTTTTGGATCGAGGACGAAGAACGGCGACTTTGCCAGATTGCGAAGGTAATCGACCACGATTTCCTGCTGTTTCGGATTATAGAGATAAAGGCCGCGAACCATGATGCCGTCGATCACCCTGCCTGCGGCAGTTCCGGGTTTCGCTGGCGAACCCACAGCTGTCGGCGACGGAGTCGACCCTATTTCTCCGGCGCGCTTTTCAGGTGCCCCAAGCAATTTTCCGCCGGAAATTGCGGCAAGCTCAGTGATCCAGATGTCTGATTCAGGGAGGCGCGCGTTTAAATCTTCGAGAATTTGCGGCCAGAAATTGCGATCGTTCACTGCTGTAATGAGCGGAGTGGCGACATTATCCAGCGCGGTGATTTGTTTTTTGATTTTATCCAGCTGTGCCTCCGCCATGTGCATGGTGGCGTTCTTCTCTCCCATCAGCTGTGTTGTTTGCTGCGCGACGTGGGCCGCCCGTGTGTAGTAAGCCGACCAGCCCAGCAGGGCCAATAGCATGCAAGCTGCCGCAGCAATAAAGAATGGCTGCCGCTTTTCCAGATCTTGTCTGCGAACGACGCTTGCCGGAAGCAAATTTAACTGCATCGGACAGACGGTCCCAGTACGCAGCGCCAGGCCGACAAGTTCGCCCAGCAAATACGCGGAGCGCGCCGCCTCTCGCGCCGCTTCCGAGACGCTCACGTTTTGGAGCGGATTAAAAAACTCGACCGGCAACTGAAATTTCTCGTGAAAAAATTCGCGCATGTTCGGCATTCCTGCGCCTCCGCCACAAAGAAAGATGCGCTCTGGGCTATTTCCCTGCTGTTGCGCGCGGTAGTGGGTAATCGAACGCATCAACTCCGCGTGCAACCGCGTCATGGTGTTTCGCACGATTTTCGAGACGCGTCCCACATCGGCGTCCGCAGGTTCGGGAGCGCCTGCCAAAGCCACACAACCGTCCCGGTTCTTTCGAGCTTCCGCTGCACCGAACGACTCGTTAAATTCTTTGGCAACTGCGGCTGTGATCGAACTGCTGCCGATGGGAAGACTACGCGAGAAAATTCGTCCGGGCTCGATAAAGAGAATGTTGGTCGTGCGCGCGCCAATATCCAGCAGCAGCGAGCAGCCCTTCAGATCTGTGTAGTTGTAACAAAACGCGTTGTACAGACCCATGGATGCCATATCGATGATCCTGGTCCGCAGCCCGATTTCTTCGACTGCATTGTTGATTTCCTCGAGCAAATCCCGTTTGATCGCGACAATCACCACCTGAAGTTGTTCGCCCATGCCGCCTCCCACGAGCTGGTAATCCCACACCACCTGATCGATTGGGAATGGAACGTTTTGTTGCGCTTCGAATGAGACAATCTTGTCGATCTTCTCCGCTTCGAGCGCAGGCAGCTTGACAAAGCGTGCAAAAACCGACTGTGCGGGTACGGCGTAGTTCACCGGCGCAGGATTAATGTGCATTTCGTGCATGATTTCGCGTAGCGCGACAGCCGTCTCGTGTAGCGCAGTATGGGCGTCATGACGCTCACCTGTTGCAGGATCAAGCGGCGTTTCGCGAAAACGATAATTCACCAACACCAGCCGGTCATTGAGCAGGCGAAATTCCGCCAGACCGATGGTTTGGGAACCTATGTTGACAGTGATGAGGCGCGCCGGTGCTGGCATTGGCTAAAGCTCTAAATCGCAATTCACAAATCGCGAATCAAGAACAAACACGCAGGCCGTGCTGCCTCTTCCGCTAAATTTCAATACACAAATCTCAAACACGCAAAACCACACGAATCGCCTCGTGATCGATAATCGATTTGCGCGAGGGTGATATGGCCCTACGCCCTCGATTTGGGCAAGCTCCATCAAATGATGCGATAATCCTTTAGTTCCTCGAAGAAAGTCGCGACCGCTGTCTTGATTACTACCACCGTGGGAATAGCAAATAACATTCCCCACAAACCCATGATGAGAGAGCCGCTGATGATCGCGATAACGACCACCAGTGGATGAACGTTCACTGCGCTGCCGAGGACAAAAGGCTGAAACACAACATCGTCCAGCACGTGCGTGATTACGACCAGAATCACCACATACAGCGCCAGATCATTCGGATTCAGACCGGGAATCAACGGTCTTATGTTTTCCGCGACTAACGCATAACCAAGACCGATTACGAGAGCGATAGCCGTGCCAACAAACGGAATCGCGTTCAGAAGTCCGGAAACCACACCAATGGCCACGGCCATCCCAGCGGGGATCCCAAGCAGGATCAGTCCCAATGCAAGAGTTACGCCCACCAGAAAACACTCAATTAACGTACCACGGAGATACTTGCCGATTGCATCATCGAGTTCATCGACAACTGTCAGAGACAACTCAAAGTAGCGGTTGGGCACAAGGCCAATGAAAAAGCGGCGAATTTGACCGTTATCGAAACCGAGAAAGATAAAAATTAATGGAGCCAGCATCCATGCGGACAACTTGTTCTCGAAGCTCGTTCCCTCCGTAGCAGCCCCAGGCTCAGCCGGAACGGGTGCAACCGTTCTCGTGGGCTCGGCCCCACCGGTGGATGCCTTTTCGAGTATCACATACTTTCTCATCCGTTGGTTCGCGCGAAAATAATCAACGAATTTACTCTGAATCGGAGGTTTTCCGTTGTGTCCCGCGGCATATTTCAGGAATAGATCACGTTCCTCCGGATTGAGTTCGAGCGACTGATTGAATTTATCCATCAGCGGGCCAAGCTCTTTTTCGATTAACGGCGCCACAGCGTTTGATTTTTCCTCCGCTGGCTTCGCCACCAGTTGCCGGTATTTTTCATTCAGTTTGTATTTCAGCCGCACTTTGAATTCGAGCTTCTGCTCTTCGTCAGGAATGTGTTTGCGAAGGGTATTGAATGCGAAAAACAAGACCAGACCGATAGCTGCGAAGGAACACAACACTTGAATCTGGTGAGGTAACCATCGGACCCTGAAACGCTCTTTCACCGGGCGGAACACAAACGCCAACAGCGCGCCAACTATGATCGGTAGAATCAGAATGCTTAACTTCCAGATCAAAAATCCTCCCACAATCAAGACCAGCGCCGCAAATGTGAGATAGAAAACCTTGCGCCGAGCTTTGCGCTCTTGCTCTATTTCTTCGAACTCCTGACCGTTGCTCATCCTGATCCGACATCGTCGGTCGGCGTTTTCATCTGCACCAATTCATTGGTCAAACGAAGCCGATCGGCGATCATTCCCGCAAGGGAGCGATAAATTCTGCACGCAGTCTTCGCGTCCCGATGAACCAACCCGCGAAGGTCGTTCCGATAAAGCGCCAGCGTCCGAGTCCGTTCCAAGGCCCTCGCCGTGGCAGAGCGCGGCGTATCATCGAGCAAAGCCATCTCACCGAAAAAAGCGCCTTTTTCTAAAACGGCCAGACGCGTGGTACTCGTCTCCCGAAAAATTTCTACTGCGACTTTGCCATCCAGAATCAAGAAAAGAGCTGCTCCTGGTTGTCCGTCCTCAAAAATTGATTCGTTGGCATCATATTTTCGCTCAAACATGATATCAGAGACACTCTTGAGCTGCCGATTCGAGAGTCGGTCAAAAAACGGCACAGTCTTCAGGAATTGAATGCGATCCAGGTCAGGGCTTGAACGTTTCCAACGTCCCAGCGTTTCCCACAACAATTTATCCGCGGCGAGATTTCGAACCGACATTGATTTCAATCCGTTGAAGCGACTTCGGTCAGCGGGTCATCAGGAACCTCCTGTCCCAATTACCAGCGATAGTAGGAAGAATGAATCGGCGATTTCAATCGAAAAGACGCATTTGTTCTTTAGTGGAGCGGCGACGTGATGTATTGAGCGATGATCATGCAGCGCGGCAATGATCCAACTTTTCCACTCACGAATTATGCAAGACAGTATGACTCCTGGAAAGGACGTGCAAAACCAAAGCGATAAGACACTGCCGCACTTCAAATGCGGCGGTACTTATCTTGGGACGAATGAGTGGAAGCGCGCTGCGTGTCCATTCCAGTCCTCAAACGCCGCGCCGGCGGTGATCTGGAAATGATCGTTGCCCACCGCGCCCATGATATAGCTCTCCATCATGTCGCCACTGCCTTTGCCGCTCCAGTGGCCGTACATGAATCCTATTTCCCCGCCGTAATAAAATCGATCCGGCGGCGACGTCATCAATTCAGGCGAATCTTTTGGGTCAGTCCCGAGATTCCCTGGTCGCGAGTTGGGTGCAGTGGTTCCTCGGTTCATTGACACGGGCCCGAAAGCGTTGAGGGGCGGTAAATACCCGCTCGAAAACAGGTCGAGCGCAATCATGCCGGTGGACGCCAGCGCATTCTCGCTCGCCAGCCTGCCACCGTCCGACCACGTGAGCACTCGCCCCTTACGAAACAAAAGGGAATTATCGTTAGCGCTGAAAATCGTCGGCTGATAAAGGCTCAGCTCGGAACCCGGATGCGACCGATTGGCAGGCAATTGTTGATGTGTACCCGTTCGAGCTTTTGCTGTTGCTGACCGATTCGCTTGCTGCGCCGTGACCGGAAAGCAAACAACGATAAACCCAACGGCGACGGCAAGCGCACGCCTAATCATGCTACAATTCATAACCAAATCCTCGCAAACGCCAGTAAAATTTTTTCGGGAGCGCATGGTTAATTTCAGGGATTTAACATTCAATGTTTCAAAGAGTCTCTAAAATACTCAATCGTCTTTTTGATTCCCTCTTCGAATCCGACGCGCGGCTCCCAACTGAGCACTTCTTTTGCGCGGGAGATATCCGGCTGACGGACCTTCGGGTCATCGACCGGCAATGGTTTGTATTCGATTGTCGATTTTGTTCCGGTGAGCCGAATAATTTCCTCGGCGAACTGCTTGATCGTCATCTCTCGCGGATTACCGAGGTTGACCGGCTCGTGAAAACTGCTCATGGCCAGTTTGAAAATCCCATCAATCAAATCTGACACGTAACAGAATGAGCGTGTCTGCGAGCCGTCGCCAAAGACCGTGAGTGGCTCGCCACTCAGGGCCTGCCCGATAAATGCCGGCACCACGCGGCCGTCGCGCAACCGCATTCGGGGACCATATGTGTTGAAGATGCGGACAATTTTTGTGTCGAGCCTGTGATAACGGTGATACGCCATCGTGATCGCCTCGGCGAATCGCTTAGCTTCATCGTACACACCGCGCGGCCCGATCGGGTTTACGTTACCCCAGTAATCTTCTTTTTGTGGGTGCTCCAGTGGATCTCCGTACACCTCCGATGTCGAGGCGAGAATGAAAGAGGCTTCTTTGTCCTTGGCCAGCCCAAGTGTATTATGCGTGCCGAGTGCGCCCACCTTGAGCGTGGGAATTGGAAGCTCCAGATAATCAATCGGGCTGGCCGGTGACGCGAAATGAAAAACGTAATCGAGTTTTTCTTCCGGCAAAAAAATGAAATTAGAAACGTTGTGTTTGATGAATCGGAAATTCTCTTCCCCGGCCAGATGTCCAATGTTCCCGCTGTTACCGGTGATTAGATTATCGATCGCAATGACGCGATGGCCTTCCGCCAGAAGCCGATCCACCAAATGCGAGCCGAGAAAACCCGCACCGCCGGTAACAACGGAAACGGGCTGGGAATTTTTGGCCATTGAGGAGTTGTTCTAATCGCTGCTGCGCAGGTTTACCAGCAGGAAGTCAGACGAATGGCGAATCGAGCTATGGCTGTAGTGTCCGCTGTCCTCAGCGGATACTGCGTGTCCGGCACGTTGCGCTAAGGACAGCGCAGGCTACAGCATTCGTACTTCGTCATCAATTTCGTCATTCGACATTGGCCATTCGTCATTTACTTACTGCCATGCGCATTCTCTCCGGCATTCAACCCAGCGGCGCTCTGCACATCGGCAATTATTTTGGGATGATGCGGCCTGCGGTCGCGCTGCAAGCCGAGGGCGAAGCGCTTTATTTCGTCGCCGATTACCATGCGCTCACGAGTTTGCGCGACCCGGAAACGTTGCGCGCAAACAGCCGTCGCGTCGCACTCGATTTTCTGGCGTGCGGACTCGATCCGGAGCGCGCGACGCTCTTTCGGCATTCGGATGTGCCGCAGGTGACGGAACTCGCCTGGATTTTATCAACACTAGCGCCGATGGGATTGCTTGAGCGGGCGACCTCGTACAAGGACAAACTCGCCCGCGGTATGAGCGCGAACGTTGGACTGTTCAGCTACCCCATCCTGATGGCCGCGGACATTTTGATTTACGACAGCGATGTCGTGCCAGTCGGCAAGGACCAGAAACAGCACATCGAAATAACGCGCGATCTGGCAGTGAAAATGAACGAAACCTACGGGCAGATTTTCAAGCTGCCCGAGCCGCGTATTCAGCCCGAAACCGAAACCGTGCCCGGCATCGATGGCCAGAAAATGAGCAAGAGCTACGGCAACAACATCGACATCTTCGGGGACGAGAAGGAAATGCGGAAACGCGTTATGAGCATTGTCACCGATTCCACGCCAGTGGACGCGCCAAAGGACCCGGCGAGTTCCACAATTTTCAAACTCTACTCGCTGGTCGCGTCCAAGAACGAAATTGCTGAGATGCGCGAAAGATTTCTAAAAGGTGGAACGGGCTACGGCGATTTTAAGAAACAGCTCTTTGAAAAACTCTGGGAATATTTCGCGCCGATGCGCCAACGCCGCGAAGAAATCCTGGCCGACAGATCGTACATCGCAGCGGTCCTTGCGCGCGGCGCAAAACGCGCGAATGAGATTGCGGACCGAGTAATGGAACGTGTTCGGAAAGCCATTGGCCTCCGTTAGCAGGCAGACTCGGACAGTCACTCGTTTGGTTTAAATGCGACTCTGGTCAAGTTGGATCTGCCGTAAATAGAGAAACAACGGAAGACCAAGCGAAACGCCGACCAGTAAAGTGGCTATCACGGGCAGCCACAGGGTTCGCATCCCCTGGCGTTGGCCCTCGTCCAGGATAAAAACAATCAGGACGATTGCAGAAACGATGACATCCATGGCGAAGAATGCGCTGATCTGGTTGGCGAACATGTCATGAATGAAGAGCGGGATGTTCATCGCGTGGTGCTCCATGATCCACGGCAGGAATTGCGAGTAAGGCAGGAGCAACCCGACCAGAGCGAAAGCGAGATAAAGATGCCGCAGTTTCATGGCAGAGCTTCTTCCAAGAAATCGGAGCGCCGGTCTAGCTTATTTTTGGTTCGCTAGAGTGTTTTCAGGAATTCGACCAGGTCGCGGCGGAAACTTGTCTCAGCGGAATTGTAGCCTTCACGAGTGAGACGAATTTTGCCGCCTCGATCGAAAACTACGATCGCCGGAACTCCACTTAAGCCCAAAGTGTCGTGTGCTTTTCCTCCCACATCGAAGGCAAGTGGCATTGTGATGCGTCGCCTTTCCACGAACGAGCGAAAGCGCTCGGGGGTGTCACGTCCGCGATCGCTCGCGACGAGAACAAATTCGATATCGTGATTCGAACTCAAGTCTGTGCGCGCTGCCGCAAGTTCCGGCAGCTCCGCGACACAAGGCGCACACGTGGTCGAAAAGAAATCGATGACCAGAATCCTGCCGCGCTGCGGCGTGATCGGGACGGATCCATCGCTGACCGGTTGCAGCGTGAAGGCCGGCGCGAACGCGTCTTTCGCCTTGTTGAACGAGCGCGCCAACTGCTTTGGGGCAAACCATCCGCAATACCCAGCCGAACCGATCAAGAGAATTGCGATCAACGCGATCGCGACGGCGGTTTGTTTTCGAAACGCCCTCACAAAAACTAAACCGGCTGCGCCTGCGACGAACCAAAGAACGACTCCGGGCCATAACGCCGGAATGTTCGCGAGGACTTCGTAGCTGAATATTGCGACCAGCGGAGCAATCAAAAGCATGCCAGCGAACCAATCCTCCTTTTTCCAGCCAAGCCACGCCGCTCCGCAGAAGAGCAGAATTAAGCCGTTCGCATGGATCAGACGAAGGTCATTTGAGAATTTGAGCGCGATTGCGAAGACGATGAGAAGCGTAAGAATTCCGAGGCCCAGCGCAACGAGACGCAGTTTCCAAAGCGAGCGAAGCTCTTGGTTCATCTGTTTCCGATTGGATGCGTCTCGGGCAGGTCTGGATTCAGAAAAACTTCGATTCATGCGGCGATCGGAAGTTGGCGCTATGATCGAAGTAATGGCGACCTTGCTTGTTCACATCGTTCCGCATGCGAAGGACGATGTCGTCATCGGCGAACACGGCGGCGCGATTAAGATCAAGCTGCGTGCGCCCGCTCGGGAAGGAAAAGCGAATGCAGCGCTGATGCGCTTTCTCGCCGAGCAATTGCAAGTGCCCCGGCAAGCCATCGTGCTGGAACGCGGTCGGACATCGCGCAACAAATTGATTCGCATCGATGGTCTGAGTGACGAGGATGTACGCTGTCGTTTGCTTAGTGCAGTCTGAGGAGAAGTCGACAGACTATTCAGTGATCGCGTCCCGCCGCTCGAAGCATCTCAACGGCCACGGGTTTGGCGTGTAGGTTTGGTTTGCTCCGCGGGCTTTGATTGAGTGTTCGCTGCGCTGTCGCGGTAAAACAGCACCCCATGGTTGCGCAGGTTGCTGATGAGTGCGTGCAGGTCACTCGCCAGTTGTTGATCATTCAGCAGCGTTGCGACCAGACCCTTCCCCTGCATGGCGCTGCGCAAGACCTTGCGCGTGTCGGCGATGGCGCTCTGCAAGCCATCCGCGGCTTGTTTTGCGGATACCATAGTCGAGTCCGCATGCTCGATCACGCCGTCCAGTTTCTTAGAAGATTCTGCCAGGGCACTGGTAGCCTGATTCAAATGTTGCAAGCTCGCCTTTAAATTTTCCAGGTTCTGCGCTGAAAGCGTTTCCTCATTCAGCTTTTTCACTGTCGTGCGCGCATCGCTTACGAGCTCGCTGCCCTGCCGTGTGAGATCATCGAAACCACTCTCGCGCGTGCCATCAATAAACGCGTCCTTCGGAATGTATCCGCTTGGCGTCCCGGTCGGCGGCGTCACGGCAACAAAGCGGTCGCCAAGCAAACCGGAACTGCCGACTGTGAATTTGCTGCCGACAGGAATCTTCACGTAATCGAAGATTCGCAATGGCACGTACACGCCCGGTCCGTCTCGGACCAGACGCGGGCCACCTGCGACGCGACCGATCTTGGCGCCGGCGAGCAAAACATCCGAGTTTGTAAGCAGCCCGCTCGCGTCCGCGAAACGAATGGTGAGCTGGTAATAGGCTTTAACGCCCTCTCCAAGACGGCCGAACTTCACTAGCAACCCGGCCAAGGCCGCGCATCCAATAAAGACAAAGATGCCGACCTTGAATTCCAAACCTCTTTCGTGGCGATTCATTGACCGTAATTGTCCATTGCCGGGCTGGATTCGCAAGGTATGGGCGATTTATCTGGTCCCCTCGAGGGGAGCCAGGTCAATCGCGCCAGGTTTCAGAGCGACCGAGGAGGAAATCTTGAATAAGCGGATCGCTTGATTGCTGAAGCTCACCTGGAGTGCCGTGAAAATAAACGCTGCCCTGATGCAAATACGCGACCCGGTCGGCGACATCGAAGGCGCTCTTCATGTCATGAGTAACAACAACGCTGGTAATTCCGAATCGCTGCTGAAGACAACGAATCAGTTTGTTGATGCTGTCGGCGACAACAGGATCAAGGCCCGCGGTCGGCTCATCGTACAGCACGCACGAAGGGCGACGAATGATGGCGCGTGCGAGGCCAACCCGCTTTTTCATCCCGCCGCTCAGGCTCTCAGGCATTTTGTTTTCCTGTCCCTCCATTTCAGTGACCTCAAGCATTTCGGCGACTTTGGATTGCAACACTTTTGGATCGCGTTCGCCTGTTTCCCGCAACGGAAAGAGGATGTTTTCTTCCACCGTCATCGAATCAAAAAGCGCGGCGCCTTGGAACAGAATCCCCACCTTTTCGCGTATGGCTCCCAGTTGCCGCTCGTTCAAGCCGATAATGTTCTCGCCCTGGATCCAGATTTCGCCGGAGTCCGGCTCCATCAAGCCAATAATATTCTTTAGCAAAACGCTTTTCCCGCCTCCACTACGACCTATAAGGACGAGAGTTTCACCGGTGCGAACCTCAAGATCGACGCCTCGCAAAATTTCCTGGCCGTCGATTTGCTTTTTCAACGAGCACACCCTGATCATTGGCGACCCGTTGCCCGCAGTTACCCCAGGTTCAGTTGTCACACTTGCAAGAGGTGGCGCTTCAATCATTGCGAGGCCAACTCTCAACTCTCAACCCGCGACACTCAACTGTTAACATCACTGATGGCCGGCCGGGAAAATGATGTTCATTCCCATCGTAAGGAAGAAATTAACAATCAAAACCGCCAGCGAAGCGTTCACGACTGCTTCAGTAGTTGCGCGGCCGACGCCCACCGCGCCTTCGCGTGCCGTGAGACCTTTTTGGCAACTGATAAACACAATTAACAGCGCGAAGACGAACGCCTTGGTCAAAGCCATGATGATGTCCTTGCGCCGTGTCCAACGGACCATGTTTTCGACGTAGTAAGGGCCATTGACGTCGAGCAAATAAACCGCAACAAAATATCCAGCCAGGATTCCGAACGCGATGCATTCGGCAACAAGCAACGGCATCGAGATCATCATGGCCAGTGTTCGCGGCACTACCAAATAATCGATCGGATAAACTGCCAGCGCGCGAAGCGCATCGATTTGCTCGGTCACCTTCATTGTGCCGATCTCAGCCGACATCGCTGCCCCGACGCGTCCGGCAACCATTAGCGCCGTCAACACCGGCGCCAGCTCCCGGCACAGCGATACCGAAACCACCGCGCCAACAGCCGAGCCCATTCCCAGTTTGTTGAATTGAAAAAATGCCTGAGCCGAAAAAACCGCGCCGGTAAAACCTCCCGTGATAATCACGAGTACCTGGGACAGCAGACCGATCTCGACGACCTGGTTGAGAAATAATTTCCACCGCAGCTTGTGCGTAAAGATGGAACGGAAAGTCTCGCCCGCGAGCAGGACAAGCTCGCCCAGATATTGGCAAAACGACAGCAGCGGCGCGCCCAGAGCGTTGAAGAATCGAACCATGATCAAGAAAGTGATTAGTGACTAGATGGCATTGTCATGTTGAGCGGAGCGAAACATCTCTGTTTATTTGTGTCGTGGGTCCGTGCAAACATTTAAATCCGAGATTCTTCGCTTGGCTCAGAATGACAATATGATGAGAATGGTGGCTCCCACGCGACAGAGCTTACAATTGCGCCACGCGGAAAGCTGGATAAAAGATTGCCGATCCACCGAATGAAACGTGCTGTTCACTGTCTGTTTGCAGCGAATCTTCTCGTTGGCACGGTGTTCTTCGGCGGTTGCGAAACCGTGCCGCAAGGAATTCAGCAGGCAAGAATCGAAATGGTACAACACATCGCGGCAGAGCCGGCTGGAGATTATTTCATTGGGCGGCGTTACTTCAAACCCGATTACAAATTCTGGGGTTACGTCCGGCGACCGGGTCAGCCGTGGAGCACAGCGGAGCTGGTGATGTTGAATGAAAAACAGAAACTTGCTCCAGATCGTGAACGCCTCGATTTCGGGAGCGACAACAATTACGAATACAAGCTCTACGGTTCCTTCAGCGGCGACAAGGTATACGAGCCTGCCAGCAACGGAATTTATCCAGAATTTGTTTTGAAGGGCTACGAATTAATTTCCACCAACCCGCCGCCAATTTTCAAAAGCCAGTTCCGAGGAAACGCCAGTCCTACGGATTTGCGTTACGTGGTAGAAAAACCGGAATGAAATCTTCGCGTCTGTCATTCCGAGCGGAGTCGAGGAATCTCTGGCTGTTGTTTACTGCGCGTTACTTAGGGATTTAGAGATGTCTCGACTTTGCTCGACATGACAAAAGAACGGAACGCTCCGGACAACAAGGATCCTCTTGTCGAGGAATTCCTGCGTTATCTGGCGGACGAACGAAACGCCTCGCCGCGCACGCTCAAGGCATATCGCGAGGCGCTGACCGGTTTCCGCGCGGAGAAGAAAACATCGTGGAAAAAATGCACACCAGACGATTTTCGCGACTATCTCTTTGCGCTTATGAAGCGGGAGCAAGCGCGGTCGTACGTGCGCCTGCAATTCTCAGCGTTGCGCACGTTTTATCAGTTTCTCACCGCTCGAAAACGGCTGGCACGGAATCCGGTCCGCGAAGTGCAGTTGCCGAAAATTGAAAAAAAGCTGCCGCTGGTTCTCACGCGCTCTCAGATCGAGGAACTGATCGCAGCGCCGCTCAAGGTTGACAAAAACCGCGCGGCGCCAGGTTGGATGCCACTGCGCGACGTCGCCATCATGGAATTGTTTTACAGCAGCGGTTTGCGATTGAGCGAACTGGCAGCGCTCGATGTGGCCGATCTCGATCCATACACAGAATCAGCGCGCGTATTCGGCAAAGGCCGCAAAGAACGGGTCTGCCCGGTGGGCTTGCCTGCGCTGGAAGCGATCCAGCGTTATCGCGTCGCAGCCAGCGTGCACACAGATCCCCTCTTCATAAATAAGGCGCGAAAGCGAATGTCGGTGCGCTCGATCTGGCTGGTTTTAAAGCGTTATGTGCGCCACACATCCATTCCGATTTCGATCAGTCCGCACAAGTTGCGGCATAGTTTCGCAACGCACATGCTCGACCGCGGCGCCGATCTGCGCAGCGTCCAAGCGTTGCTCGGGCACGCCAGCCTTTCCACGACGCAAATCTACACGCACGTCACAGTCGAACGTCTAAAGAAAGCCTACGCGGAGGCCCATCCGCGGGCGTGATTTTATAACGCACCTCAGCTCGCTGACGCAGGAGCGCTGCTCTGGGGTTGCGATTCGGGAACCCGGAATGACAGCTTCCCATCGACGGCCGCAACCTCGACTTTGTCGCCGGCCTTGACGTTGCCGCGAAGCAACTCTTCCGCGAGCGGATCTTCGAGAAAACGTTCCACCGCACGGCGCATTGGCCGTGCTCCGTACTGCGGATCGTATCCTTTTTCGATCAGGAATTCCTTCGCGCTTTGCTGCAACTCGATATGGACGTCCTTGGCTTTGATGCGGGCGAGCACTTTGTTGGCTTCCAGATCGACAATGCGCAGTAAATCCGCTTTGGCGAGCGAATGAAACACGATGATCTCATCCAATCGATTGAGGAACTCGGGCTTAAACACGCGCTTGGTTTCATCGAGGATTTTGTCACGCATCGAATCGTAATCGTGTCCTTCGACCGGCGCGCCGAAGCCCATCACGGTTTGCTTTTTCAACAACTCGGCTCCGACGTTTGAGGTCATGATGATAATGGTGTTGCGGAAATCGATCTTACGTCCTAACGAATCGGTAATCTTCCCGTCTTCCAAGATCTGCAAAAGCAGATGCATCACGTCGGGATGCGCTTTTTCGATCTCGTCAAAAAGCACAACCGAGTACGGCCGGCGCCGAACCGCCTCGGAAAGTTGGCCACCCTCCTCGTATCCGACGTAGCCCGGCGGCGAGCCGATCAACCGCGACGCGGTGAATTTTTCCATGTACTCCGACATGTCGATCTGGATCAATGCGTCGCCGTCACCGAACATGAATTCCGCCAGAGTGCGCGCCAGAAAGGTTTTGCCGACTCCGGTCGGGCCGAGAAAGACAAATGAACCGATCGGCCGCCGGGGGTCCTTCAAATCCGCGCGCGACCGGCGCAACGCCTTGCTGATGGCGGTAACTGCTTCGTCCTGGCCGATGACGCGCTGCTTCATGTCGGCTTCCATCATCAGGAGCTTTTGCGTTTCCTCCTGCTCCATCCGCTGGAGGGGAACGCCGGTGACTTTCGAGATGATGTGCATCATGTCGTCCGCTGTCACGACGACTTCTTTTTCTTCGCGTTCCTCGCGCCATTTATTGAGAATGGCATCGAGTTTTTCTTTCGTGTGCTTTTCCTTGTCGCGAAGAGCCGCGGCTTTTTCAAAATCCTGCGCCTTGATTGCGCCTTCCTTTTCCAAACGAATTTCTTCTATTTCTTTCTCGATGTCCTTCACATCGGGCGGCCGCGTCATGGCGTTGATGCGGGCGCGGGCGCCGGCTTCATCCATGACATCGATCGCCTTATCGGGAAGAAACCGTCCGGTGATGTAACGATCGGAAAATCTGACAGCCGTCTCCAGCGCTTCGTCGGTGAGTTTTGCTTTGTGGTGCGCCTCGTACTTCGGACGCAGTCCTTTCAAGATTTGAATGGCTTCATCAACGGTTGGCGCATCGACCTTTATCGTCTGGAAGCGACGTTCCAATGCTGCGTCCTTCTCGATATATTTGCGATATTCGTTCATCGTCGTCGCGCCGACACATTGCAATTCGCCACGACTCAGCGCCGGCTTGATAATGTTCGAAGCGTCCATCGCGCCTTCGGCCGAGCCTGCCCCCACGATGGTGTGCAGCTCGTCGATGAAAAGAATCACGGTCTTTGAACGGCGAATTTCGTCCATCACCGCTTTGATGCGCTCTTCGAACTGACCTCTGTATTTTGTCCCGGCCACCATCAACGCCAGATCGAGCGTGATCACTCGCCGCTCATGCAACAATTCAGGCACGTTGCCGTTTGCAATCTCCTGCGCCAGTCCTTCTGCGATGGCAGTTTTGCCTACGCCTGCTTCGCCGATCAGTACTGGATTGTTCTTTGTCCTCCGGCAAAGCACTTGAATTACCCGCTCGATTTCATTGCGCCGTCCAATGACCGGATCGAGTTCGCCCTTGCGCGCCAACTCAGTCAGGTCACGGCCAAATGCGCGAAGTGCCGGTGTTTTGATGTCTTTTTTCGCTCCCGATGCTTCGGGACCTTCCTGCTCCGATTCAGACGGCGTGAAGTTTGGATCAAGCTCTTTAAGAATTTCGTTGCGCGTGCGTTCGATATCGAGTTCGAGACTCTTGAGCACTCTGGCAGCAACCCCCTCGCCTTCGCGCAGAAGTCCAAGCAAAATGTGTTCCGTGCCGACATAAGAATGATTCAGCGCCTTCGCTTCCTTGCCCGCCAGCGCCAATACTTTTTTGACCCGCGGCGTGTAGGGAACGTTGCCGACAATCTTGGTCTCCGGCCCAGAGCCAACCTGTTTTTCCACTTCCATGCGAACGGTCTCAAGATCGAGGCCCATCTTCTGCAAAACGTTCACCGCCACGCCCTGCCCAAGCTTGATAAGGCCCAGGAGCAGATGCTCGGTGCCAACGTAATTGTGGTTAAACCGGTCGGCTTCCTTGCGAGCAAGCGCCAAAACCTGTTGAGCCCTGGGTGTGAAGTTATTCATTGTTCGATGGCTTGGTCGTCGAGCCATTGCCCGACTCTGCCGCCATCTTACTAATATCAGGTTTGGGAAAGAGTTTCAAACGCTCGCGGATGATCTGAGCGCGCAAGTGATCGCGTTCCTCCGCGTTTAGTTTTTGTTGCGAGCTCTTTTGCAAATGCGCCGGCTGCGTGTCGATGAACAATTCATCAATCTGCAGGCGTTGGTCTTCTGGGAATGCGCCGAGGTCCGTGCCAAGCTTGATAATAGAGAGCAGGTTGAGCGCTTCCTTCGACGGCATCGCGTGCGCGTATGTCAAAACTCCATAGGCGCGACCGATCTGGTCGCACAGCGTGTTTGACTTTTTCTGGAGCAAAATTTGACGCGCGTCATGTTCCTTTTCGATGATGGTTTCAATTACTTTGCTCAGACGACTGATGATCTCGTCTTCCTTTTCCCCAAGGGTGGTTTGATTTGAAATCTGAAAAAGATTGCCCATGGCTTCGGTGCCTTCGCCATAAAGCCCACGCACGGCCAGACCGATTTTGCTAACGGCTTGAACCACCTGATTGATCAGTTCGCTCAGGACAAGCCCTGGCAGGTGAAGCATTGCCGAGGCGCGCATGCCGGTGCCGACGTTCGTAGGACAGGCGGTCAGATATCCCAGCCGCGGATCGAAAGCGAAGTCCAGTTTGCTTTCGAGTGCGCTGTCAATCTTGTCGATCAGCTTGAAGGCCTGTTTGAGCTGGAGCCCGGACCGAATCGATTGCATCCGCAGATGATCTTCTTCGTTGATCATGATGCTGACCGTTTGTCGCCGATTCACCACCACGGCGCTGCCGCCGCCCTTGGCGGCATGCTCGCGACTGATCAGATGACGTTCCACCAGAACCTGTCTGTCCAACGCCGAAAGATCCTGCAAGCTTTCGGAGAATGATTCCTGCATTTCTGGAAGCGCTTCCACGTGTGCCCTGATCAATTCGAGGATCGAAGTGCGCTCCGCTTTCTTTGCCCAGCCAGGAAAAGGGCGGTAGCGCAGATTGCGCGCGAGACGCACCCGGCTGCTGATTACAATTTCGTGATGCGGCCCTTCACCGCGCAGCCATTCTCCCGCAGTAGCGAGCATGTTTGAAAATTTCATGGCGAATTGGAGAGTTCGCTTTCGAGCTGTTTAATCTGATCGCGCAACGAGGCGGCCGTCTCATAGTTCTCGTCGGCCACGGCTTTTTGTAAATTTTCTGCCAGTGTACGCATCCGGTGATTGAGCGCGACGGCGCGTTGCGCGCGTTCCGGCAATTTGCCAACGTGCTCGGTCCCTTTGTGCATTGCTTTCAAGAGCGATGTCAGACCCTCTCCAAATGTGACGTAGCATTCGCTGCATCCCAGGCGACCAGTCTTTTTGAAATCGGCCTGGCCGAAACCGCACACCGGGCACGTTTGCGTGGGCGCTCCCTTTTCGATTTCCTCTGCCGCTCCGATGCCAAGCAGCAGATCGGCGAGAGCGAAGCTCGTGGGATCCTGCACACCTTTTTCTTTCGAGCAAGCTTCGCACAAATTCACCTTGTGCATCTTGCCCTCCAGAATCTGTGTCAGGAAGACCGTCGCATCATTGCATTTGCAAACGTCGCACAACATCTCTCTTAATTAGACCTTGATAGTTTGGAAACATTCAACCCGAATATTCCCGCGACATCTCTGCGCCAGAAGCGGCTTTGCTCAACGCTATCCGTAAATCGGTGTGCCCGTGTCGCGTGTCATTTCCCGGAAGCGCGCCATGATGCGCGTCGTAATCGGTCCGGGTTTTCCGTTGCCGATCATGCGCCCATCGGCCTTGACCACAGGAATAATCTCCGCAGCCGTTCCTGTGAGGAAACATTCGTCGGCAGCATAAATATCGTGGCGCGTAATGTCTGCCTTTAGCGTTTTGAAACCGAGTTCCTCGGCGATCTCAAACGCCACCGAACGCGTAATGCCTCGAAGCGCGCCAGCAGTAACTGGCGGCGTAACAATTTGACCGCGCTTGATGACGAAAACGTTGTCCGCAGTGCATTCGGCAACATTGCCCTGGTCGTTCAACATGAGCGCTTCGTCGGCGTCAGCCAGATTGGCCTCCAGCCGGGCCATCACATTGTTCAAATAATTCAGCGACTTGACGGCCGGATTGAGCGCGCCGGGATTGCACCGGCGCGTTGCGCACGTCACGATCGTCAATCCCTTTCGATAAAGATTCTCATGATAAAGCGTAATCGCTGCCACGATAATAATTACGCTCGGCCATTTACATTGTGTCGGATTTAAACCCAGATTGCCGATCCCGCGGGTTAGCAGCAGCCTGACGTAACCGTCCCGCATGTTGTTCTTCCGGATCGTCTCAAGGAGTGCTTCGGTCATGGCCTGCTTTGTCATTGGAACGTCCAGGCAGATCGAGCGAGCTGAATCCCATAAACGATCGAGATGTTCTCCAAGCCGGAAAACACGCCCATTGTAAAAACGAATCCCCTCGAAGACTCCGTCGCCGTACAGGAGACCGTGGTCGAAGACAGAGATTTTAGCGTCCGCCTCGGAGTAAAATTTTCCGTCAATGTAAATTTTCGCGTCCTTGATTCCGACTGCGGTAGGCCGTGGGCGACCTTCAATCGCCGGTTCAACTACTGCATCCGGAGTAGGCTCATGAATTTTGGGCTCGTCTAACACCGCTGCATCAGTGGTTTTCATAATCGCAAAAAAATGTTCGACGTTTACTGGCGTAATTCAAGCAGCAAATGGAACGAGTTGAAATGGTGCTGTCATGTTGAGCGAAGTCGAAACATCTCTGTCTGTTTCCGCTGGTGGGTCGATCCTGATTTGATCCGAGATTCTTCTCCCGCGTCTGCGGGATCAGAATGACGTTTTGCGTTACTGCAATACTCCATCCTTGATGTGCAACTGGCGGTCGCCGCGCGCTGCGAGACGAGTGTCATGTGTCACCACAAGGAGCGTCTTGTTCCTATCGCGTGCCAGATTCAAGAGAAGATCCATAATCGCGTCGCCTGTTTTCGAATCGAGATTTCCAGTTGGTTCGTCGGCAAAAACGATATCGGGATCGTTCGTCAGCGCTCGCGCAATGGCGACGCGCTGCTGTTCCCCGCCGGAAAGTTCCGCCGGCAGATGATTCATGCGATCAGCAAGACCGACGGCGATGAGGCTCTCTCCGGCTTCGGTCTTTGTTGCGCGGCGGCCAATCATTCCCGGCAACAGAACGTTTTCTAATGCGGTAAGTTCGGGTAACAGAAAATAACCCTGGAAAACAAAACCCATTCTTTTATTCCGCAAACGCGCCTCGGCGGATGAGCCGCCACAATACAATTGCCGGCCTTCGAATTCGACGGTTCCCGACTCAGGACGCTCCAGGCCGGCCAACG
>WNFO01004864.1_pt1 | contig 18797 bp, 16 predicted proteins | sample 5400251 | NCBI WGS metagenome assembly WNFO01 (sample SAMN13153354, study PRJNA577476) | soil metagenome | isolation source: 100 cm saprolite under Madrone tree | place: USA:California | collected 2016-06-14
CACAATCGGCGCATGATGTACAACCGCGCGTCCGCCGATCCGCAAGGTAAGCCCTGGTCCGAGCGAAAGAAATATATCTGGTGGGACGGAGAGCACGAGAAATGGACCGGACTTGACGATCCTGATTTCGATCCGGAAAAGGCGCCCGATTACCAGCCAAAAAAGAATGCCACTGGCATGGACGCGCTCGCGGGCGATTGCCCTTTCATCATGAAACCCGACGGCAAGGGCTGGCTTTATGCTCCTGCTGGAACAGTCGATGGGCCATTGCCGGCGCATTACGAACCAATCGAATCGCCGATTCCCAATCTGTTGTACGAACAGCGAGAGAATCCGGTCGCCACGCATCGCGAGCATTCGCTGAATCCGATAGCCGCGCCGATGGATCCAAACTATCCCATCGTCGCGACGACACATCGGCTCACCGAGCATTATCTGAGCGGGCCAATGAGCCGCTTCAACAGTTGGCTTAATGAACTGCAACCCGAGATGTTTGTCGAGATTAGTCCGGCGTTGGCGGAAGAATACGGAATCAAGCATGGCGGCTGGATGGTCGTGGAAACGCCGCGCGCCGCGATTGAGACTCGGGCGATGGTGACGAATCGGATTAAGGAGCTAACCGTCAACGGGCGCTTGCTTCATCAGATCGGAATTCCATTTCATTGGGGCTATGCGGGTGAAACTGTGGGAGGAATCGCGAATGATCTGGCGTCTATAGTGCTCGAGCCCAACGTTAGCATTCATGAGGCGAAGGCTTTCGCTTGCCGCGTGCGCGCGGGACGGCTCGACGGAGGCCGCGCGGATCAGCCCTTGGTATCGCCTGCGCCTTGGCCCACTCGTGAGCGAGCGCCGGAAACGCCGGGATCTAATCAGCCCGAAGGACAATTCGGTAATGGCTGAGTTTACAGTCCAACCAGTCCAACCTTTAGGTTGCTGCTTGGCGAACCTACACAAGCTAAAGCTTGAACTCTGAACATTCGAAATCACGGTTCAGAGTTCAACCTTCAGGTTGCTGTCCACGCGGGCCACAAACTGAAGCGTGAGTCTCTAAACTGATAAACAACAGCCAAGAAATCTATGCTTGAAAATCTCGCGAGAGTTTGGGAGCGGCCTGAGCCTCCGCAGCAGCAGGAGGAGATGGGCTTCTTTACTGATACGACGCTGTGCATCGGCTGCAAAGCGTGCGAGGTAGCGTGCAAGCAATGGAACCAACTTCCGGCGGACGGCTTTCATTGGACCGGCAACAGCTATGACAACACGACTATGCTTTCGGACACGACGTGGCGCCACGTCGCTTTCGTCGAGCAGCTCGGTCATGAAGTGAAACGGGATCGCTGGCTGATGATGAGCGATGTGTGCAAGCATTGCGTGCAGGCGCCGTGTCAGGAAGCGTGTCCGACCGGATCGATCATCTACAACGAATTCGGAAATGTTTACGTGCAGCAGGACATTTGCAACGGGTGTGGTTACTGCGTGGCGGCGTGTCCGTTTGGAGTGCTTGATCGAAACGAGGCGGACGGCTGCGCACATAAGTGCACGCTCTGTTATGACCGACAGAAGGATGGCCTCAAACCAGCCTGCGCGAAAGCGTGTCCAACGGAATCGATTAAGTTCGGCCCAATCACGAAACTGCATCAGATAGCGCGCGAGCGTGTGGAACAACTTCATGAGCGGGGCGAGAAGAGCGCGTATCTCTACGGCGCCGACGCGGCGGGCGAATACAGCGCGTTGAATTCGTTCTTTCTGCTGTTGGACGAGCCGTCGGTTTACAATCTTCCCGAAGCCCCGCGCCGGCCCGCCGCGCATATGAAGACGAACTATCTCGTAAGTTTCGCAACGGCGATTGGCCTTGCGGTTGCTTCGGCGCTATTTTTTGCGCGTCGCGAATAATTGTCCGATCAGGAACATTCCGCCGTCTTCGGCGCAAAGCGCGAAGAAGGATTTTATTTCGAAGCCGCAGAGCGGCGAAATGTTTATAGATCACAACGTTCGAAAAGGTCCCGGCTCCGGAGGAGCGCAATATTTTCTTTTTGATCGATTAGAACATTGCGCTCCTCCGCAGCTTAAGAAACTTTAACAGACCTGTCATTCCATAAACATTGTGTCCCTCCGGGACGAAGAGCGAAATCATAGGCCCTCGGACTCTTGGATCAACTCAAGCGACCAAACTGAAGACTAGCGGATGTTGAAGAGTTGAAATGACGACCAAAGCGAATGAGAAAGGCACCGCCGAATGGCTGCCCGATTGCACTCCCAGCTCGGACATCGTCAAGAGGGCCACAGCGAACCCTGCGACGCGTGCACGGGCAGATAAGCGAGAAGATTACTACGGCGTGCCGCTGCTCAAGCGGCCAAAGTGGCGCTGGGAAATTGCTCTCTATTTTTTCTTTGAAGGCATCTCCGCAGGATCGTTTCTTCTTGGTGCGCTCGCGGATCTATCGGGAAATAAGCGCTTACGCGAGTTGGCGTGCACGGCCTACGACGTATCTATCTTGACACTGCTTCCGTGTCCGCCATTGCTAATCGCCGATCTCGGCCGGCCGGAGCGGTTTCATCACATGCTACGCGTCTTCAAACCAATGTCGCCGATGAACCTCGGCGCGTGGACGCTTACAGGATTCAGCGCTCCCGTGACTGCGATTACCGCGCTTCGACTAATTAGTGACGGTTCATCAAGCGATCAAAACAAGCTGGTGCTGCGCAGCAGATTAGGTGCGGTTGGTCTTCCGTTCGCTCTAACAATGATTAGTTACCCCGGCGTATTACTTTCCACAACCAGCACTCCGGTTTGGTCTCGCAGCAGATTTCTCGGCGCGCTGTTCGCTTGCAGCTCGATCGGCAATGGCGCTGCGGCGACTTCGTTTGCGCTGTCGTGGCAGGAGGGCAATCACAACGTCGTGCTGGAACGCCTTGCCAAAATCGAAAGCACGGCGCGCATCTGCGAGGGGGCGGCACTCGTCACTTATCTTGCCACCTCAAAGGATGCCGCGAGGCCGCTGACGAAGGGCCGTCATTCTCTGCTTTTTTGGTTGGGGGCGGTCGGTTGCGGATTACTCTTGCCGGTGATCTGGTCCGATAATCGTAAGCAAGACAAGGATCAGCTGCGAAGTCGCGGAAAAAGCATGGTGAGGTCAGTATTATCTCTCGCGGGAGGTCTGGCTCTTAAGTGGGCCATCACGCATGCGGGCAGACAATCCGCGGATGATGTACAGGCAACGCGCAATGCTACTCGGCCAAATAAGGGTGCGTCGGGCTGGGATCCAGCATAGCAGTGATAGCAGGCTGCTGAAAGACTGATTGTGGCCACAGCAGAGACACAGAGCAGAATCAAAACAGGGACAGGTCGAGTTCATTGGCATTTCTGATCAATTTTGACTGATTTCTTCTCGGTGACTCGGTGACTCTGTGGCCGATTTTTCTTTTTTCAGCAACCGGCGCAGTAAAGTCCTCGGTTTTTCTTCGTCATCGCGACGCGCCCCGATTTGACTGCCCGCGATAGTGCAAGATCAAAAGTTACGCCTTCTGCGCTTGAGTTGCTTCCTTCTGAGTCCACGGTTGCAGCCGACTTTTGCGCTCTCACTAGATTCTCCTTGAGAAGGAAGGGCAAGACTGGTGCCGTAACGAACAGAAATCTCGCGTTAATCCCTGGGCTTGGAAGTGGGTGATGATTAGGAAATGAAATCTTCATCGCGAGAAGGCGGCGGTTTGATTTCAGCCCGCGGCGCAATAGCGTGAATGACATTTCATGCGGCCGCCCTTGAACCCATATAACGACCAGTGCCAATTTTCGTCGCCGCCAGTTTGAGAATCTCCGCCAGCAACTCTGGCCCAAGCTGCCGAGCGCGTCCCGGATCGCCGGCAATTAATTCGGCGAGTCGATCGATGGTTGCAGGATTATGAGCTACCATTTGGGGCACCAGGGCGCCAATCTCATCTGGTGTGATGCCTCGATGAAAACCGGCAGGCGGCGGCCCGGGCGAGTCCAGCACCTTTGCGAATGCCCGATCCCGATCGACCTCCGAATACGACTCGGCCAGGCGTTCAGCGATCATTCCTATCTGTTGATGCGATCTGTGGCGTAAGACTTCGGCGATCGAATTGTGCAGCAGTGCATGCGGGGCAAAATGAACGAATTTGGGGTAATCGATTCCCGCATTCGTCAACTGCTGGTCCTGGGTGTAGAACTGAAGCAGCTTGCGCAACTCGACATCGCGATCCACCGGTGGCCCTGATGCTGTCGAGGCCCACTTTTCGAGCGCTGGTCGAGAATGAACTTCGACGCCGGTCAAGCGCGTGTCGATTGGCATACGTCCGATCAGATCGGCTCTCGAATCAAGCCTCGTGTACGGGCCTTTGCGGATGCCTGTGGCTTCCTCATCGTGCCTCAAGCTGGGAAAGTCGCGAGTGTTTGGATCGCCGAATGCTTCGTCGCCACGTCGCAGTCGTCTGGCTATTTCAGTCGCATCCTCATATGTGGATTCATCGCCCAATGCCCGCGCGGTCCGGCCCTCTCGGCCGGCGTCTTCATCGATTATCGAGGCCGGCCAGTTTGGCCTCAGGCGTTCGTCACTCTTTGATAGTTTGTCCGCCATCTTTTCTCCTCAAGGAATCATGAAACAGGTGTCGATCTTGATCTTTTGATCCCCAATGCTTTTCAGTAACAACGACGATTTTGCAGCACCGTGCGTTCCTCACGTCTGGATCGGACATTTGAATCGTTAAGTTGAGGGAAAATGAATCGTTAAGTTGAGGGAAAAGCTGGCATCCCGATTGCGGCTCATTCAGAACAGTTGACGAACATAGTCCGCAAGCAAGACGCCATGGCCCGACTTATGTAGCGTAGGCATACGGCAAAGATGCATTACGCGACATTCGCAAGCCAACTTGAGCTTGCCTATCTTGCCAATAAGGAAGGAGAACGCGACATGAAATGTAAGGAAATCATGACTAAAGATCCCGTGTGCTGTCTACCTGATGATGAAGTTCAGAAAGCTGCCAAATTGATGAAGGACGAAGATGTTGGCGTCATTCCGATCATCGAGGACGAAGACACCAAGAGTCTGCTCGGCATCGTCACCGATCGCGATTTGGCACTGAGAGTCGTGGCCGAAGGTCGCGATGTTGGCAGTACCAGAATAAAGGATGTGATGACCACCGGCGCCGTCTCGTGCCGGCCGGATGACGACTTGCAGAAAGCGCTCGATGCAATGGAAGAGAACCAGGTGCGGCGGATTCCGGTAGTAGATAAAAACCAGAAGATCGTCGGCATCATCGCGCAAGCTGACGTAGCCACGCGACTCTCTGAGCCGCAGAAGACTGCCGCAGTCGTGGAAGAGATCTCGAAATCTCAGGCCGCGGGCAAGTAGTGACCCCGAATCTAGCCGATCGATTTGGAGTGCGCCGGCAAAACGAAGCGGCGACAGCGCTTTGGATGTGGTCTATCTAAGGCCGGATTGAATGAAGCTCGCAGCCGCCGGCACAAATCCAGTCCGCGAAGCGGACCCTATGAGAATAGCCCAGCAATTCATTGCTGGGATGCGGGGATGATTAATGACAACCGCAGTCCGCGAAGCGGACGACTGAAATGATGGGCTCATCCTACACTTTGCAATTCTCAGCCGTCCGTTTCACGGACCGGATTCGGAAACAACCGGCCGTCCCAGCGATAAATCGCTGGGCTTTTTTCGATAGTCCGCTTCGCGGACTGGTTGTGCTTGAATGTTGCCATGGACGTTCATGAATAATCTGTCTAAGGCCAAAACTCTTACATCCGAGCGCCGCCGAGCTTCGCTCCATCGGCGCACTGAGGTGAGGTAACTATGAATAAGAAAACCAAGCAAGGCGCTGTCAAATCTTTCATTAGTGAGTTTGTAAGAAAAAAGACCAAAGCAGAGCAGCGACGGAGCGAGCCCCCTCTCAAGCTCTTCATCGTCGAGCTGATGATTTTCGGCAGCCTGGTCGTGGGCTACTTCTTTCTCGTCCTAATCTTTCTTGCGAACTGGTTAAAAACACTCTTCGATGAGAGTAAACCTCTCTACGCGCTTGTGGCGCTGGCCTTAATTGTCACTCAGGGCGTGGTTCTGGAAGTGATCTCAGCCGTTGTGTTGAAGCTAGTCGAATCAAAGCTCGAGTAAAGGTGGCGAATGGATTTTCTAATCTCAGGCCAGCACGTCAATCCGATTTACTTGATGTTCTTGGGATTCGTGGTCGGAGTCTTCGGCGGCTTCTTCGGTGTGGGCGGCAGCTTTCTGGCCGGCCCCGGTTTGTTTGCCGCGGGCGTCCCGATGAATTTCGTGGTAGGCACGGACCTCGCGCACATCGTGGGCAAGTCGATCGTCGCGACCCGAAAGCATTTCATTCGCGGCAACGTGGATATGAAGCTGGGCCTCATCATGGCTACCGGGACGATTGCCGGCACTGAAGTGGGAGCCCAGGCCATCGAGTATCTCAAAAAGCTTGGACAGGTAAATAAGATCGTCGGCATTTTCTTCATCGGGGTCCTATTGTCGATTTCTGCCTTCATGGCTTGGGAGAGTTGGCTCACGCTGAAGATGAAAAGAAAGGGCGCTAAGCTTCGAAAAAGAAAAGCCGACCAATCAGCGATCAGTAATTTCTCCGCCAGAATTCAGCGCCTAAATCTGCCGCCGATGATCAAACTTTCGGCGTCAGGTATCAAACAGATATCGCTTTGGGTCGTCATCGCAGTGGCCTTCGTCGGCGGAGTCTTCGCGGGCTTTCTTGGCGGCGGCGCCGGCTACATACGCATGCCGTCGCTGGTTTACATCCTCGGCGTGCCAACGCATGTGGCCGTGGGAACAGATTTGTTCGAAATCATAATCTCAGCCAGCTATGGAACGCTGACGCACGCTATCAAAGGAAATGTCGACATCCTGATCGCGTTGGTGATGCACACCGGCGCGGCTGTCGGAGCGCAAATTGGAGTAACGTTGACACAGTATTTTGGCGGCCCACGGATCAGAATGGCTTTCGTGCCGCTACCACTGATCGGCGCGGCCTTGATTGTTTATGGGTTGATGACCGGAACTCAACTGAAATGAATTAGCGCCTTTTCGACTCGGTGTCCTCCGTGTCTCCGTGGTGAAATTCCTTCAGCAAAACTCACCACGAAGACACGGAGAACCCGGAGACAGGACTTGCTCAAGAATTGAAAGCCCTGAGCACTAGCAGATTCGAACATGAAAATACTTATTTGCACGGATGGATCGGATCAGGCTGAGAATGCGATTCGCTTTGGCGGCTTGATCGCTTCAGCCTCCGAAGCGGAAACAACGCTGCTCGGTATTACCGAAGACGAGGGAGACAAGGACGAGATCTTCGATTCGCTGAAGCGCGGACAGCAACAACTACTGAAAGATCTGAAAGTGAAGGCCGAGGCGACCAGCAAAGTCGGCGAGCCCATCAAGGAAATCGTCAAACGCACCGAGGACGATGAATACGATCTGGTAGTAATCGGCGCGACGCGTAAAGGCGCACGGGGGCCCTTCCTGATGTCGGCAAAGGCCTACAAGATCGTCAAAGAAGTTGAGCCGCCGGTGCTGGTGGTCTTGGGCAAGCGCAAAGATCTCAAGCGGATTCTGGTTTGCAGCGGCGATCAAAAGCGCTTCGACAAGGCCGTGGACTTTACCGCCAGGATTGCAAAGGCCGCCACTGCCAGCGTCACTCTCTTCCATGTATTGATCGAGCCGCCTCTGCTCTACGCCGATCTCATTCGCATGGAAGAAGACGTCGATCTATTGCTCGAGTCAAATTCCACTCTGGCCAAGAAGCTCAAGGACGAGAAAAAACTTCTGGACAAAATGGAGGTAGATAATCAGATTCGACTGAGTCACGGACACATCACCAACAAAATTATCAAAGAGGTTCGCGGAGAAGATTACGATTTGGTAGTTGCCGGCTCGTCCCGTCATTCCGGCAAGCTGCGAAGTTACTTCATCGGAAACATCACCCGCCAAATCCTAAATCGCGCCGATCGTCCCGTGTTGGTCGTGCGCACGGATGAAGGACTCGAGATAGGACGCCGGCTGAAACACGTCGTCTCAAAAATTACCGACGCGTTCGCAAGGAGCGAGAAGGATTCTGACAAGAAATGATTCTTACGGAAACGCAAACTCGGCTGGTCGCAAAGCCCAGTGTTTAATCTCCTCGATGGGGTTTCTTTTTCGGCTTGCCGATCCATATGACCGCGTTTCGCGGTATTATGGAGCGGTTTTGATCGATACTTAAGATGTTGGGCCCGTAATGTCTTTGGCAATGGAAAATCCACTCTCGAAACTTGCGCTTGACTACTGGTATAAGGTTCTCATGGTTGTCTGCGTACCGGTCTTTTTGCTGTCTGCTATGGGAATGCTGAAAGAATTTCCCGTAGCGCCTACTTCGGCAATTTCCGCTGGCGGCTTCTTCATCGGGCTCGGGGAATGGATCAATCACCCAGTGCAGACAGCCATAATAGGAGCCGGCGTTATCAGTGGTCATCCTCGGAAGAACAATGTCATCGGCGTCTTGTTTCTTCTCTTGGGCATTGGCCTCATTGGCTTCGGTGTGTATAGGATTGTTCGGTGAATCAACAAATGTTCAGAACAACAACTTTCCAGCCAGTCGGAAGCGCAGATTATCTCCATGCCGGGCCCAACAATTCGTTTGAGCGCGGGATAGCGAAGGCGCGCAACGCGGCATAATATTCCTAAACCAAGGCGAAATGGCTTCTCAGCTCGCTGATTGGTTTGATCGAGTTCTGCATCCTAAAACAAAGCCTTATGAGGCTTGGAAAAAGGTGCAGTAGTATCCTCCTACACCAAGCGCAGTTCTTTAGAGCCATCTAACAAGTTGTTGCGCCGCCGCATCACTTCCGGTTATTTCAAACTAATGAGCGACGGTTCTTTTTCGATGCGCCTTTCTTTTTCCACGCTCACCCTCAATCGCACTTCGCTTGATTGCCTCATTGATTAGTTGGAGCGGCTCATCTTGCGGCTTTAGTTCTCCTGTCAGCGATAGAAGATACAGTTTCTGTGCAGCCTTGTGCGCATCAGTGTAAAGATAGGTCGATTCAATTCCAACCGAAAGTGCTCTGCTCGCTTGCGCTACTCCATCTGGCCCAGTCTCAATGGCCTTCTTAATCGTGAATAACAACCGCGCGAGACATTCGACGGCGGCTGAATCCTGACATAAGGCAGGCTCAAGAATGGCAGTCCAATCCTCATGGTCTACAACCAAGTCATGCTTTCTAACGATGGCGCTCGTCGTTGCTTTCAAAAGACGCCTGCCTAGGTTTAATCGAAAAGGGTCGGTATGGCAGCTTAGGTATATTACCAACCTTAGTAAGTTTTATCAACATGGCGAATTTAAAATAAGGCGATAAATCGAGCTTGTAACACGCTTGTAGCCAATATTGCTCTTACCAGACTTAGTAAGCCATCTAAAATCAATGTGATAGCGGTGCTATAGTCACACGTCTATGGCCCTGAAACTACAAATTCAAGAGATAGCCAGAAAGCTAGGCGTAGAGAACGCATCTCAACTGGCGAAGCTGACGGGTCTAGGGCTGACTTCTTGTTACCAGCTATGGGAAGGAACGGCTCAAATGGTCTCGCTGGAAACATTGAATACCCTGTGCAATAAATTGAAAGTTCATCCGGCGCTGTTGTTTGAGTATAAGCCTGATCCAGAGGAGGGAATCGGGCGTTCGGTGAAAGGTAGAAGCAGGCGAGGGAAGTCATAACGCAGAGGTGTTAGAAGAACATCTTAGTTGCGGCCACAATCGCGTTGAACTGAGACTTGAGATTGAATCGTCATCGTCATGTTCCTCCTGAGCCTTGTTACTTAAGCTTAGAGGCTCGACCTAACATTCAACATACTTGTCTCAATCGTTAGGTGCAGAGGCATAGGTGCACCATCTAGCTGGAGGCTGAATATGCCGGATGAGAAGGATTTGCTTTTAGCGTTGTTCCAGCACAATTCTGAACAAGCTCGTCACCATCAGATTCAGAGGGCAACCACAACAAATTTAATCATTGTGATTTCTAGCGGAATTATTGGCTTAATTGCTTTGGATCATCAACTCAATCATGCTGACTTTTACCCCGCTCTATTATTAGTCGTGCTAGGAGTCTTTGGCGCTTTATGGAGTGCCAAACACCACGAGAGATTCGCTTATTATACAGAACGAGCCCGTGGGTATAGGGATGAGTTAGACTCATTGCTTCCTGGCGCGAAGCTCAAAACCATCAAAGAAGCTGCGGATGAAGAAACAAAGAAGAAGCACAAATTTCTCCACAAGATCCAACTATGGCACCTTTGGGTGTTTTTGCATATCGTTATCGCTGTCATCGGCGGTTGGATTGCTAGCAGAACTAGATAAGCGGCTGCTGGCGATCCGCCCTCGCTTGGATTTGACTCAGCCGGAGTTAATCCAGCGGCTGAAAGCGAAGGGTGAGCGACTTCATCCAGCCAGCATTTCGCTGTATGAGCAAGGGAAGCGCGAACCGCCGCTCAAAGTCTTGCTTAGATACGCCAGACTCGCAGGCGTCACGATGGATGTTTTGGTTGACGACAAGGTGGACTCGCCAAGATGAGGGAAGGAATCAACTTGGAGACTTGAGATTGAACTGAGACTTGAGCTTGAATCATCATCGCCATGTTCCTCCTGAGCCATGTCGCTCATCTCAGAGGCTCCACCTGACATTCAAGATACTCGTCTTGATCGTTGGGTCGCCCCATACCTTAGTGAAAACGCGGCTTGCGTCTTTGCACATATCTTTGTGGTTAAATATATTGATAGAAGGGGGGAGTGACTTTTAAGATTCTTAAGCTAACTGTGGAGCGCTTGCCACCGAGATTGGGAATTCTTTTGAACCACAGTAGCAAGGAGGGTTGAAATGCGTAAGATGCGTTGCTCGCTGCTCGCTGTTATCGGCTTGCTGCTTATTGGCGCAAGCGTCCATGGTCAAGACAATACTTTATACGTCGATAAGAAGGCCAAAATCCCTGTCAAGCAAATAGCGCTTCTCTATGTTCATTATCCTTATCCTGACGAGTTGAACATTGACAGGGAGGCGCTCCCTAACCTCGATAGGCAAGTACGTAAGAGTCTACAAGGGCGGCTTCAGGCACTTGGCTATGAAGTCTCTGACTGGACCGAAGGGAACTGGTATATTTCCAGGGGTAGCTATGACTGGTTCGGAAATTCAATGCCGCTGGCGCCCCTTGCGATAGAAGCCCTTGGCGATCTCAGAAACGGTGGGAACGAAGAATGGCTTAAGATTAAGAAGACGGAGATTGCCCCTACAACGGCGTTGCTTTCGTTTGGGGTATATAGACGGGATGTAATGACAGGTAGTGGTTTTTTACGGCCGGACATCTCGTACTATAACCTTTACCTTACTACCGCCGGACAACTCAACATTTTCTCTGAAGGCAAGAAGCCACGCACAATTTGGGAAAATACAGAAACATGGCAGTGGAGTTGGAGCGGCAAAGCTGCGGAACTGCGAGGTGTCGATGCCATAGCAGCCAAAGAAGTGATACTAAAGCTCCTATCTGGAGCAGACCCAAAAACTGATATGCTGCGCAAGCTTCCACCAGTGATCAATAAGTACAAATCCTTGCCTTGAACTCCGATTATTGCCCGGCAGCGCCAAGGTCAAGGCTCTTCCTAACGTACCTGTCACCGTGTACGAAGCTACAGCTCGAGACCCGTTGCCGGTTGGCACTGCGACGACAGATGCCGAAGGCAGGTTCGAGCTATCACGCGATTTAAGCGTATACGTTCTTTTCGACCCTCACCCAGCTAAAGGAGTCTGTCGGGAAATCCCTTAGGGATGCAATGTTTATAGAAAAGCTCGAATCGATTGATCTCGGAGAGCCCATTTATGAGCGAACGATAGTCGGTTGCGCTCCTAAAGGAGCACCTACATCTCAATTGTGCCCAACCTTCTATAGACATTTCACCGCTACGCGGTTTTTCCGACAGACTCCTAAAGCAAGGCGTGAATGAAAGCTACCCACAGACTCTTGACGTGCTGAGAGTGATTTTGTCCTCTTGATGTGCTATATAACCTGTCATATACTCTGCAAACGATTTCTCAAGTTATATTATTTATCGCGCAATCTATAAAGTAGCTGCTCACTGATCCGCAGCTCGATCCAGGGACAACCGCAGAAATTGCAGCCGGAGGTATTTGGTTCAGAACCCCGGTTGCGTGTGTTTCCAAAAATAAGGAGGACAACATGAAAAGGATTGTTATTGGTTTCGTGTCTCTTGCGTTGATTACTATCCCGGCCTACCTGACAGTGACGAGCCAACCTGCTCAAACCAGATGCAGCCTGACCGAGGCCAACGCGCCGAGCGTTCGTGGCCTTCGATTAGGCATGACTGCTGAACAGGTAATCGCGTTATTCCCGGGTAGCGCTAAGAACAAGGAGATGAAGGCTGCTCTTGATAAAGCGAAATCGACTACCGGTAGTGAGACTGTCTATCTATCATTCGACCCGTCCACGAGCGCCAATAAAGAGAAGTTCGCTGAGGTTGGCTCAATCTCAGTGGGTTTCTACAAGGCTCGAGTCAAGGGGTTAGAGGTCGAGTATCTTGGGGCCACCTGGACAACTGTCGATGAGTGGGTGGGAAAGCTATCGGAGGCATTCAAGCTTCCCGGTGTGGAAGCGTGGGTGGCAGGACCAAGCGAGAACCCCAACAAGGTGCTGAAGTGCAATGGGATCGAGATTGAAGCGGCGATTCAGGGTGGGGGCGCATCGATCAGAATATGGGATACGGAATATTCCAAGGGCCAGAGTACAAATGCCGGAGAAGAGAGAAAGCGGCGTGAGTTCAAGCCCTGAGTAACAGTAGTGAGATGGCAAAGATGCCGTGTGAGCGGCAAACCCCTGCAGGTCATTGTCGCGCGTTGACGCGCACCGATGAGTGACCTGAGCGCTGTCAGCCTTTTTTGCCGCCGCGTTTCTTTGTCCCCTTTGGAGACGACCAAACATTCTGTTCGCGTTGACGGAGACGCTGAAGGTGCTGACTCCACGCCGCCGTGCGCGCTTGAATATAGTCAGCGATTTCGTTGCTGGACGACAAATTCGGCAGCGCGTGGTGATCGTAACTTCCTCTGTCATTGCGCAAAGGTAACAGCGAGACCTTCTCGGCGTGAATCTTTTCGATAAGCGGGGGCTTATGGCTAGCAGGGAGATTTGCAAGCGCTTGCGGGTATTCGCTACTCCGACTCGGCTTTCAGATACCACGGGGTATTAATCACCACGGTGCGCTCATCGCCTTGCAGGTACAACAGAGCTTTCAATCCGGCGCCGCGTTGGTTATGAAGCAGAGATTCGTACCAGTGTGGCTCGACTAACTCAGGAATGACTACCGCGATCAGCCGTTCGCCGTTCTCTTCTTTCACCTTGTTGACGAAATCAAGAATCGGATCGTAGATCTGCCGATAAGGCGACTTGATTATCTCAAGTCGCGGCTGACAGGATTTCGCCTCACGTGCAGGCTTCACAACCTTCTCGTCCCAGACTTCGCGCAGACGATCATGTCTCTCTTGCCCGGTGCTGACGTGCACTGCGGTGACTTCATCCGATAGCAGCAGAGCGAAACGCAGAGCCCGTTCGGAAACTCTGTTCCATCCGTTGATTGGAATGATCACTATCGGAGGTTTCAGCTCTCTCGCCTTTAGTTCGACAGGTCGCTCAATCTCTTGAGCGATCCATCGATAATGATGGCGGATTCGCTGAAACAAAATCATCAATCCGGGAACGATGATGATAGTAATCCAGGCGCCCTCGATGAATTTGGCGACGATGATGATTACCAGCGCGATTCCAGTGGCTACCGCGCCAACTCCATTTATCACCAGTGACGTGCGCGCGCCGCGGCCACGTTTCTTGCGCCAATGGAAAACCATCCCGGCCTGTGAAAACGTGAACGCGCTGAACGCCCCAACTGCAAACAAGGGAATCAGTTTTTCAGTAATGCCGTCAAAGGCAATCAGAATCGCGGCAGACAAGACGGCTAAGGCGCTGATGCCGATCGAGAAGACCAGTCGTCTTCCGCGTTCCGCAAAGGCGTGCGGGAGAAAACTGTCCTCTGCGAGTTGTCGGCAGACACGCGGGAAGCCTGCGAAGCTGGTGTTAGCTGAGAAAGTCAAAATGAACAGGATGCTGGCAATGGCGACATAGTAAAAGAAGCCGCGTCCAGCAACCGCCGCTACCAGTTGCGACAGAATGGTTTGATAGCCTGGCCGTCGCTGGTCCATTGCGCCAATTTGATAAGCTCGACTGAGATAAGCTACGCCCATCAGCAGCAGCGCCAGGATCACCACGATGACGGTCAGTGTCCGATGGGCGTTTTCGATCTTCGGTTTCCGAAATAGTGGCACGCCATTGCTAACTGCTTCGACACCGGTCATCGCCGTGCAGCCATTGGCAAAGGTGCGCAGCAGTATCCAAGTGCTTATCGCTTGCGTCGCCGCGGGAAGCGCCGCCGGTGGTACGACGGGCTGAGGCTGGCCGCCGCTTAACCAGACACGCCCGAAGCCAATGATCACGGTAGCTCCCAGGCATACGACGAACGCAAACGTCGGCAGGCCAAACGCTAATCCCGATTCGCGTACGCCGCGCAGATTGATGATCGTCAGTATTACTAAAACCAGCAGGCACAGCGTCAGCGTGAATCGGTGCAGCACCGGTATCGCCGATACGACCGCCGCGATTCCTGCCGAAATCCCGACGGCAACATTCAAAGTGTAATCGAGCAGTAAGGCCGCCGCGGCCAGCAATCCCGCATTCGTGCTGAGATTTTCCTTGGCCACAACATAAGCGCCACCGCCGTTTGGATAGGCCGCGATCGTCTGGCGATAAGAGACATAAAGCATTGCCAACAAGACCAGGATGGTGATCGTGATGATTGGGAGATAATGCAACCCGGCCGCTCCGGCTGCCGCCAGGATCGTTAGTGCCGCCTCCGGCCCGTATGCAGTGGAAGAAAGTGCGTCGAGACCCAGCACCGGGACACCTGTTATCACACCGAGTTCTTGCTTCGCGGCTTCCGACGACTTCAGTGGCGGTCCCAGTATTTTGTCGAGTAACCACATGAGCAATCACAATAGCAGAAGCTTCAGCCGCAGGGGCATCGAAACGCAGAGGATAGGCCAGGAAGAATAGAATACGCCCAATTCATCTTATTCATCCCATCCGTCTGTTCTTCGCGCCCATGGTGGAAGCGAGATTGTTGGGATCAATTGCGTTATGGCACGACCATCGTCACTGAACAGAACACATTTCCAAGCGAGATTTTCGCCGCTCGCCGAGCCATCGGGCAAGCGGAAAAAGAAATCCAACAAGCAGCCGATCTTCGTCATTCAAGTAAATGATGTGCGTCGGCTTGAGGCGATGCTGGAAGGTGAAGAATCGCGTGACTGTTTCAGGGGGCGTACCTAGCGGGATGAGATGTTCGCGTCTATCGACCAGTCGCCGGCGCCGACGATCAGCAGGTTTCTCACGACAATAATAGTCCGAATTTTCCCAACTCAACCAGCTTTTCCTCCAAGTCTGTGGCGAGTCCTTTAAGCATCGCTTCTCTCTCAGTGTCTGGAATTTTGGCATTCGAGTCGATCACGCGCCTGAGTTCCTGAACCAGAGCGCTTCGATCCCGCGTACCGTCCAGCAATAAAAGCAGTTGCCGCGCAATCTCGTCGTCCAGTCGCAGGCTCTCGTGACGGAGTGTGGCGACCACATTGCCTTGCTTTATCTGAAGTCGGGCGATGGGACTCGCAATTGGAAAAGCGCCAGGCTCGACGGTGTAAGCCGGCTCGTGCAGATGTAGCTCAATTACGCCAACCTCATAAGTTGTGAGCGTCACATCCGCAAGCGTCGTGGAATCCTCGGCGTTTGTCGTTGCCTCACTCGCCCCTGCCAACCGGCGAGCTTGCGTGACTAACTCTTGAAACCTGATTGCCCGTGGATAAATCCGGCCCAGATGGAGGAAGGCTGCTTTGGTTAATGGCAGATTGGTGGTAGCCGCAGCGCCATTCTTTGCGCGAAACTTTTCTACTGATTCCGATTTGATGTCCGGAGCAGAAGAATCTGGTTGGATCCGAGACTTGATCAATAAGCCGCGGAGTCTGTCGGGATTGATTCGGCGTGACACCTCAGTTTCGCAATGACAAAGCAGGGTCTGCCGGAAGCTTCTGCCTTTCAAGAAATCCAGATATTGCTCTCTGCAAGAGTATCCTCTTCGCCAATCTGGTCGAGTTGCCGCGCAGCCTCCACGGTAAAGCTGCTGTCGGCTGACCGCTCGAAGTAGTCTGCCTCTGACAAGAACTGCAGACCATGTTTATGCGCCTGCTTTGCAAACTCATGGAAGTATAAGGGCACATTTACATCCGCCAACTCATCGTGATAAATCGACCCTTCGTCTCTCTTCATCAATCTGTTGTTCATCTCAGTGAGAAAATTCGCGTAGGAGTTTGTCTGCACCTGCGCCTCGGCGATCCATTTGATCACAGCGCGGCTCTGGCCGACCTTTTCGGCAGCCTGGTGCTTGTCCTTTGAATGAAAGCGCATAATGTCGCGTGCTATTTCACGGAGGCGACACCCGGGATAAGCGTTATAGGAAATGTAAGCCACACCCTGAGCTGCCAGGTGCGCGCGGCAAATCGCCAGGATGCGATCCCGGACAACTTCCGGCACCCACGAAAACAATCCATGCGCGATGATGTAATCAAATTGTCCCAGCTCGCTGGGAAAAGCCATGACATCAAGCTGCTGCAGCGAGATATTTTTCAATCCCAGCGCCGCAATCAAATCCCTTCCCTGCGCGATGGCGCTTCCCGCAAGATCAACGCCGACAAAGCTACTCTCGGACAGATCGAAGGCCATGGGAATAAGGTTTCCACCCGCGCCACATCCCATTTCAAGGACGCGACACGCTTCAACGGGCGCCGGATTCATCCCGAGCAGAGTCGCTATCGTCGCCAGTCGATCCGGATGCGTCTGCGGATAGACGTAGGACGGATAATCGACTTCATCGTAGGCAGTACGATTGATCACAGTCATATTCAAAGGTATGACGTGATTATTAATCGCGAGTCCGTTGGAATTCAAACTGACTCAATTAGTAACGATCAAAAAGTTAGAAATGAAACGTGAGACTGTCCGTCCGTTAGAAGACTCCAAAGATAGCGAGACAAACCTTTGCGATTCGCGTATATTTGGCGCACCCTGGTCGGCTTGAGAGGTATCTCGGTATGAGGCTCCCCGTTCCTCTGACAATCATTTCAGTGCTTTCACTTTGCTGTGGATTGTTGTGCCAACGCGCCAACGCACAAACCGAACCGGCAAAGAAGACTCCCGACGCAACCGTTTCCGGCAAAGTAACTATTAAAGGGAAGCCGATGTCTGGGGTGGTAGTCGGTCTGCGTTTAAGTGAGCCGAGCCAATTTGATTCCCCTTTCAAGGCTACCAGCGATCAGGACGGCAAATATCGGATTACTAACGTGCCCAGTGGAAGGTATCAAGTTGCGGCGGTCGCTCCTGCCTTTGTGATTTCGGATGTGAACAAATCATGGGGGCAGAGTTTGGTTATCGGTGAAGGCGACAACGTCGAAGGGATCGATTTCGATCTGGTAAAGGGAGGAGTAATTACTGGAGAGGTCGTGGATGCCGATGGTCATCCCATTGTTGAAGAAAGCATCAATCTCTTGTCAGCCGATTCTCCGCGAAGTGGTGCTTCATATCATCTTGCGAGCACCGACGACCGAGGGGTTTACCGGATCTTCGGAATACGATCCGGACGTTACAAGGTCTCCGTCGGCGAGGAGAGCAACGGGATCTATTCTCGCGGTGGGAGGGGGCGTCGTTCTCTTCCGATAACGTTCCACCCCGATACGGCCGATCCTGCGAAAGCTGCGGTGATTGAGGTAGGGGAAGGCACGGAGGTGACAAAGATCGATATCACTCTCGGCCACTCACCTGAAGGCTTCGCTGTGAGCGGAAGAGTAGTGGATGGAGAGACTAGCAAAGCGGTGTCGGATGTTCCGATCAGTCTGACCAAGATCACGATAATTGACGCGAACGGCACGAGCGGATATGGCGGAGGCACCGACGTCCGTTCAAACGTGGACGGCGCGTTCCGGTTAGAAAAACTGCCGGCTGGTAAGTATTCAATTTCAATCCAGCCGCCGCCGGAGTCGGATTTAAGAGCCGAGCCTGTCGCCTTTGATGTTATAGATCAAGAGGTAACGGGACTGCTGATCAAAACTGCTACCGGAGCCAGCCTGTCGGGAATCGTAGCGCTTGAAGGAACGCGTGACCGCAATACCCTGGGGGCGCCGGCGCCGGCCTGGCTCTCAGTGCATTTACGCAACGACGGCCTCGGCTTCACCTCAAGTCAATCGGTCCAGATTAAACCAGACGGCAGCTTTCGAATCGGAGGGTTATTAGCCGGGAACGTTAGCTTTTCAGTTGGATCATGGGGGCCAACAGGTAATGCCAAAGCGATTACGATCTCACGCGTCGAGCGGGATGGAGTGGTTCAGCCTAATGGCATCCAAGTCCAGAGCGGCGAACACATCTCTGGAATACGAATCGTTGCCGCCTACAGCAGCGGAAGTATTCGCGGCGTCGTGAAGGTGGAAAATGGCGCTTTGCCGCCAAGTGGACATTTGGTCATAAGTCTCTCTAAAGTGGGAGATTCTAATGAGACCATGGGTGGCGGAACGGCCGTCGATGCGCGCGGCCACTTCTTGATCGAGGGATTGGCTGCCGGCACTTACGAAATG
>WNFO01001428.1_pt1 | contig 18789 bp, 17 predicted proteins | sample 5400251 | NCBI WGS metagenome assembly WNFO01 (sample SAMN13153354, study PRJNA577476) | soil metagenome | isolation source: 100 cm saprolite under Madrone tree | place: USA:California | collected 2016-06-14
CGACGCGATGAAGGCGAAGAAGCTGAAAGAAGCGCTGCAGCAGATGTCCGAGGAGGGCGTGGTCCAGGTGTTTCGGCCGCGCGATGGCGCGCCGGCGCTGGTCGGCGTGGTCGGCCCGCTGCAGCTCGACGTGCTGAAGGCAAGGCTCGACGCCGAATATTCACTGCCGGTCGAATTCGAAGTCTCGGAGTTTCAGCTGGCGCGCTGGATTTCCGCCGACGACCGCAGGAAACTCGAGGCCTTCATCGCCGCCAATAGCTCCGGCGTCGCCGACGACGTCGATGGCGATCCGGTGTTTTTGGCCAAGAACGAATTTTATCTCGGCTACGTCAGCGAACGCGCCGAAGGCATCACCTTTGCCAGCATCAAGGATGTGAAGAAGAAGGCGTGAGGCGGGGGGTGCTACGGTAGCGCCGATCTTCCAGTTCGTCATGGCCGGGCTTGAGCCGGCCATCCATCATCTTAAGAAAGATTCTTTCGAAGAAGATGGATCACCGGGTCAGGCCCGGTGATGACGCCGAATGCGTGGAGGACGACCCACCATGCGTGCGGCGGATACCCGCATGCGGGCGCTCTATTCGAAAAAGCCGTTGAACCTTCCCCGACATTGCGAAAGTATCCAGTGGATGCTTTCATAATCTGGGAAACCCGCCATGACAAACCTCGCAACCTATTCCCGCTCCGGCTCCGTCGGCACCATCGTGATGGACGACGGCAAGGCCAATGTGATGTCGCTGGGCATGCTGAATGCGCTGCACGCGGCGTTCGACCAGGCCGAACGGGACAAGACGGTTGTGATCCTCAAAGCCCGCGGCAAGCATTTTTCGGGCGGCTTTGATCTCAACGTCTTCACCCATGGCAACGCCGAGGATCAGTATTTGATGGTGAAGGCCGGCGCCGAACTGGCGCTGCGCATCCTGTCGTTTCCGACGCCGGTGGTCGCGGCCTGCCACGGCAATGCCTTCCCGATGGGGGCCTTCCTGATCATGTCCTGTGATCACCGGATCGCCGCCGAGGGCAATTACCGGATCGGCATGAACGAGGTCGCGATCGGGCTCACGGTGCCGCGTTTCGCCATCGAGATCGCGCGGCAGCGGCTCACTCCGGCCTATTTCAGCCGGGTGGTGATAACAGCGGAAATGTTTGCACCCCTGGAAGCGGTCACCGCCGGCTTCTTCGATCGCGTCGTCTCCGCAAGCGAGCTGGAACACGCCGCCGAGGAGGCAGCCCGGGCACTGAGCACCCTCAACATGGCCGCCCACGCCGCCACCAAGATGCGGGCGCGGGGCGCCGTCATCAAAATGATCCGCAACATGATCGACGAGGATATCACCCCGCAATATGGCGAAGACCGCGTCGCCAGCCGGGCGTCGGCTTGAGAGAAAAGCCGCGGCGTGTCCCGGCGGTGGCGTTCCGGCCCATGGTTTTGTATGAAATGGCTTTGTATGAAGGCGCATGACAGCAAAACCGCGCCGCGCCACCTATCGCCACGGCAATCTCAAAGCCGCAGCTCTCAAGGCCGCCTTTGGTCTGGTGGCGAAGGCCGGTCATGAGTCCCTGAGCCTGCGCGAGGTCGCCGACGCCGTCGGCGTCGCGCACCGTTCGCTCTACAACCATTTCGCAGACCGCGAGGCGCTGTTGGACGCGCTCGCCACCGAGGCCTACACACGGCTCGCCGCCGTGCTGGTGAAGGCGCAGACGCCGCAGGATTACACCGCGAAATATGTCCGTTTCGCGCTCGCCAACCGCGCGATCTATGCGCTGATGAGCAGCCGGCCGCATGCCACCATGAAACATAATCCGCCGCTGCAGAGCGCGGTCCACAAGGTGATTACCGAGGCGATGCGGATCTTCTGCCGGGATATCGCGACGCCGGCGGAGCGGCGGCGCGCGGTGATGAAAATCTACATCACGCTCTATGGCGGCATTTCACTTTACGCCGCGGGTGTGCTCGACCAGCCCAGCGAGAAGGCGCTGATCGCGGAACTTTCGGCCATGAACGCGGGGATGTGAACGCCGCCAGTCTTGATACCGGCCGCCGCGCACATCATCTTGACCGGCACGTCATTTGATTGTGTGCGTTCAAGGCTCGATTCATGCTCCGGCGAATGGTCTTCTGTCTCATCGTCGCCCTTGCCGGGATGACTTTTGTTGGAACGGCAGACGCCCGGCCGCGGCATCAAATCAATCCCACGCCGTTTTCGCATGCGCCCTGCAGCGTACTGGATGGGCAGCCCTGCACGCCGTCGTTCTGCAGCGTGTTCAATCACGGGCCGTGCATTCCCGAGATCGACTATCCCTATGGCGAAAACCTGCAGCTGACCATCGAAAGCGTGCCGTCGCATGACGACGCCGCGAAATACCAAAAACCCGACCACGATCTCGACACCATCGGCGACCTCTTTGCGGCGCTGCGGTCCTGCTGGTCGCCGCCGCCGGCCGATTCCGCGCGCGAGGGCATGCAGATGTCGGTGCGCTTCAGTTTTAAGCGAACCGGCGAGATCATCGCGGTGCCGCGCCTGACTTTTGCCACCGCGGGCGTCTCCGCCGATACCCGCGCCACCTATCTCAAGGCGATCAACGCCTCGCTCGACGCTTGCGAGCCGCTGAAATTCACCAGCGGGCTCGGCGGTGCATTGGCAGGGCGGCCGATCGCGATCCGCTACGTCGATAATCGCGCGTTGGGCCAATCCGGCCGTTCGAATAATTAAAGCGTTAGCCCGCGGCCTCAAATGTTCCGCACCTCGATAGTATTCGTCATTGCCGGGCTTGACCCGGCAATCCATCCTTCCTCGAATAGGCTATTGGAAGAAATTGTCCGCCAGCGCGGACGATGGATACGCGGGTCAAGCCCGCGTATGACGGCTGAATGTGCCGAACCACCAAGGTTTAGCGGCTTGCGCACATTTTCGCGCATTGCGGCCCACGCCCCGAAAGTGATACGCGAGGCTAGCCAAACGCCAACCCCGCTATGGAGAGCATGATGGGACTGCTGATGATCTTCGGCCTCGTGCTGTTCCTCGGCATCCATACCCTCACCACGCAGCGGACGTTGCGCGCGCGCGTGATCGCTGTGACGGGCGAGGGCGGTTACAAGATCGGCTACGCGCTGGTCTCGCTGCTGGGCCTGGTGCTGATCGTCCGGGGGTTTGCCGATTATCGCGCGGCGGGTATGTGGGAGCTCTGGTCTCCGCCGAAGGCGCTGAAACACCTCGCCGAGGCGCTGATGCTGCCGGCGGTCATCCTGGTGGTGGCAGCCTATATCCGCGGCCGGATCTATACCGCGGTCAAGCATCCGATGCTGTCGGGCGTAAAACTGTGGGCGGCGGCGCATCTGCTGGCCAATGGTGATCTCGGCGGCATCATCCTGTTCGGCTCGTTCCTGGGTTGGGCGGTGTTCGACCGGATCTCCCTGAAGTACCGCGCCGACGCCGGCGCGCCGCCGATCCCGGTCGGCGGCGTTGGCAATGACCTGATCGCCGTGGCAGTCGGGCTCGTCGCCTATCTGGCGCTCGGCTTTGCATTTCATCCCGTCGTGATTGGCGTTCCCGTGTTCGGAGTCTAAAATGTCAGTCCAATCGACTATCAAACGCAAGACCGCGCCGGATATTCGCGCCCGCAAGAACGGCGAGCCGATCGTGATGCTGACGTCGTATCACGCCCATACCGCCGCACTGGTCGACCGCTATTGCGATGTCATCCTGGTCGGCGATTCCCTCGGCAATGTGATGCATGGTTTCGAGACCACGGTGCCGGTAACGCTCGAGATGATGATCCTGCAGGGCCGCGCGGTGATGCGCGGCTCGCAACATGCGCTGGTCGTGGTGGACATGCCCTTTGGCTCCTATGAGGCTTCAAAAGAGCAGGCGTTTCATTCCGCTGCAAAAATCCTGAAAGAGACTCATTGCGGCGCCGTAAAACTGGAAGGCGGCGAGCGGATGGCGGAGACCATCGCGTTTCTGTCCGAGCGCGGCGTTCCCGTGATGGGCCATATCGGGCTGACGCCGCAGTCGATCAACACCATCGGCTCGTTTCGCGCCCAGGGCCGCGAGCAGGGCAGCTGGGAGCCGATCGAGAACGATGCGCGGGCGATTTCGCAAGCCGGTGCGTTCTCCGTGGTGATCGAGGCGGTCGCCGAACCACTGGCGCGCAAGATCACGGAGACCATCGCCATTCCCACCATCGGCATCGGCGCCAGTGCGGCCTGCGACGGCCAGGTGTTGGTGCTGGAGGACATGCTGGGTCTGTCGGCGCGGACGCCGAAATTCGTCCGCCGCTATGGCAATCTCGGTCCGATGATCGAGGCTGCGATCGAGGGCTATGCCACGGATGTGCGTTCCCGCGCATTCCCGGGTCCGGAACATGTTTATGGCATGAAGCCGAAATAACTAGAACATGATCCGGAAAGGCATGCCCTCGGGCTTGACCCGAGGGTGGAAACCGGTTTTCCCTCGCGACAAACGCGGAACGCGTTTGCGCGGAGATCATGCTCAAACAAAAAAATAACGCTAGGGTCTGAGTCAACCCCGTTGAATAAGACCCTAGAGACGAGGCGTTGCGATGGACTGGTCGCGCTGCTCCTATCCCGCCATGCAGCTTGAGGCGCGCTTCGGCGATCGCGTGGTGCCGGCATTCTGCGAGCGGCCCAAAAGCATCTGGGCGATGGTCGCGGATGCCGCCGCCAGGAATCCGGACGGCGAGGCGCTGGTCTGTGGCGACAGGCGGATGACGTGGCGTGAGGTCGTGCTGGCGTCCGCAGGCGTGGCGGCGGGATTGCGGAAGATGGGCCTGCAACGCGGCGACCGCGTTGCGCTGCTGCTCGGCAACCGCATCGAATTCGTGCTGGCGATGTTGGGCGCCGCGCATCTCGGCATCGTGACGGTGCTGCTCGGCACCCGGCAGCAGAAGCCTGAGATTGCCTATGTGCTGACCGACTGCGGCGCGAAACTCCTGATCCACGAGGCCAAGCTGGCCGATCGTCTGCCCGACGCGCGCGATGTTCCGGACCTGATGCATCGGATCGCCGTCGATGACGATGAGCGCGTGTCGCAATTTTCTGTGGTGGCCGATCACGCGCCGCTGCCGGAGCCTGCGGAGGTCAGCGAACAAGACACCGCCATGATCCTCTATACATCAGGCACCACCGGCCGGCCCAAGGGGGCAATGCTCGCGCATTGCAACGTGGTCCATTCGGCGATGATTTTCGCGTCCTGTCTGCGGCTCACGGCGGCGGATCGCTCGATCGCGGCCGTGCCGCTCGCCCATGTCACCGGCGTGGTCGCCAACATCATGACCATGGTCCGTTGCGCCGGCGCGTTGATCATCATGGCCGAGTTCAAGGCGGCGGAATATCTGAAGGTCGCCGCGCGCGAGCGCGTCACCTACACGGTCATGGTGCCGGCGATGTACAATCTCTGCCTCTTGCAGCCGGATTTCGACAGCTATGATCTGTCGAACTGGCGCATCGGCGGCTTCGGCGGCGCCCCGATGCCAGTCGCCACCATCGAGAAGCTGAACGCAGAGATCCCGGGTCTGCAACTGATGAACTGCTACGGCTCGACCGAAACCACGTCGCCTTCGACCATCATGCCGGGCGAATTGACCGCCAGTCATATCGACAGCGTCGGGCTGCCGTGCCCGGGCGCGCATATCATGGTGATGGATGCGCAGGGCCGTGAGCTGCCGCGCGGCGAGATCGGCGAAATCTGGATTCACTCTGGCTCGGTCGTCAAGGGCTACTGGAACAATCCGGCGGCGACGGCCGAGAATTTTACCGGCGGCTTCTGGCATTCCGGCGACCTCGGTTCGATCGACGCAAAGAATTTCGTGCGGGTGTTCGATCGGCAGAAAGACATGATCAATCGCGGCGGGCTGAAGATCTATTCCGCCGAGGTCGAATCCGTGCTCGCGGGCCATCCCGATGTCGTCGAGAGCGCCATCATCGCCAAGCCCTGTCCGGTGCTGGGCGAGCGTGTCCACGCCGTGATCGTGACCCGGCACGGCGACGTCGAGGCTGAGGCCCTGCGCGCCTGGTGCGCCGAGCGGCTTTCGGACTACAAGGTGCCGGAGACGATGGCGCTGACCGCGGAGCCGCTGCCGCGCAATGCCAACGGCAAGGTGATGAAGAAGCAGTTGCGCGAGGCGTGGGCCGCGGCGCAATCGTGAGCTTGCCGGCGTCGGGGGCAAAGGGGCAGGAATAGGCAATTTCTATGCCTAGCGTTCCAACGAGTCGTCCCTGCGAACGCGGGGACCCATCACCCCTGGCCTCAAAAGTGAAAAACGCCTCCACTCCATTCTCGAAACGAGAGTCCGCGCCGTATGGGTCCCTGCGTTCGCAGGGACGACTCGTTGGGAGCTTGTGCGAAGCCGCTCTCGCGCGATGCCGATGCTGGCTAGAGTTTCGGCGCGGTGCCCTGCGGCGTCGGATTGCGCTCGTTCTTTTCAGCCATCAGCGCGTCGCCGTCGATCGCGGCCGCGCTGACGATGCGTTTGGCATCCAACAGCGTGAATTGCGCATTGCCGACCCGGTCGGGTGCGACGCCCAGCGCGAGCTGCACGCTCAGCGCGCCGTCGCAATTGGCGCCTTTGGCATCGTCCAGCATGGCGTTCAGGGATTTTTCTTTTGCTTGCGCGCGTTTCACGACGGCGACGCAACTGCCCTGGCCGTTGGCGCCGTTGAGCTTGATCGCAGCCCTCGGATCGAGCGGCCGGTCGATGGCCTCGAGTGCGGTCGTTTCCTTGTAGGTGGTGCCCACGGATACAATCTTGCCCGCGCGATAGATGTAATAGAGGTGCTGATCTCCGACGATGGTGGGCGCGCCGTATTTATCCATGACCTCCTTGATCATCTCGGTCTTGGACGGCTGCTGGTCCGGCGCAAACGTCAGTGTTCGGGCAATGAAGTAAGCGTGGTTGGCGCTCGCGGGCGACGAGAAGCAGCTCGAAAGCACTTCGCCGTTCTGTTTCGGGCTGGATGGAAAGCTGAACGTCAGCGCCGCGATATAGCTGATGGCTGTGCCGCCAAATTTCTGCTGCTGGATGTCGGTCCTGGTATCGGTGCGCCCCTTGAAAACCGATTCGAAGATCGTCCGCGCGGAGTCGGCGGTGGCGTCGGTGGAGATCCCCAGGATATCCGGGCGCAGTTTTGCCGCGAAGGCGGACTCGGGCGGTTTCGGCTTGATGTCGTAGGCCAGGGACGGTGCGGGAAGGCCTGCCGGACTCATGGCAAGGATTGCAATTAATGCGCGGCGAAACATGAAACACCTGCAAACCAAAACAAAAAAGCAAAGCAAAGCGAAAAGATTACGCCAATTTTTGAACCGCGATGTCAACATGGGCGTTTCGGCTTTGCAGCCGGCGGCGTTATGATGTATCGCCGCCGCAACAGCACGATCTGGACCCGGTCGAATCGGCCTGCCGCGGCCGGCTTCGTTTCGGGGCAGACACGCGCTATAGTCAGGCAGTGGCCGGTGCGGCGAGTGACCGCAGGGTGCCGTTGCTGTTAAGCATGCCCCGGTAACGCTTTGATCCGGCTGGCTTTGCCTTGCCGCCGCCATATCGTTAGGGTAACGCCGCCGCACGCGGAATGATGTATATGGTATCACCGGGAATGGCTGCGGCTCATCGGGGGTGGGATAGCTTTAAGTGTCTGAATTATTTGATGAAGTCGACGAAGATGTCCGTCGCGATCAGCTCAAGAAGCTGTGGGACCAGTATTCGATCTATATCGTCGCCGGCGCGCTGTTGATCATCGCCGCGGTGGGCGGCTGGCGTGGCTATGAGTATCTGGAGGCGAAAAAGGCGGCCGAGGCCGGTGCTGCCTTCGACAGGGCGTCGGAACTCTCCGAGCAGAACAAGCATGCCGAGGCCGAAGCGGCCTTTACCGACCTCGCCGCGAAGGCGTCATCGGGATATCGCACGCTGGCGCGGCTGCGCGCCGCCGCGGAAGTCGCCAACCGTGATCCACAGGCGGCGGTGAAGCTGTACGACGAAATGTCGAACGATCGCAGCATCGGTGCGCCGGAGCAGGACCTCGCCAAGATCCGCGCCGCCCAGTTGCTGCTGGAAACGTCTGGTTATCCCAACATGCTGTCGCGCCTCGAGCCTGCGACGGCGCCGGCAGCGACCTTTCGCCATACCGCGCGCGAATTGCTCGCGCTGTCGGCCTGGCGCGCCAACGACACGGCGGCAGCGCGGCAGTGGCTGGATCTGATTGCCAATGACAGCGAGACGCCGCCAAGCCTGCGCTCGCGCGCCGAAGCGCTGCAGGCGTTGCTTCCGCCGGTCGCGAAAAGCTGACGGCCGAGAAAATTGAGTGAGAAATCGACCATGCGCCGCTCGCAACGTCTGATCGCCTCCGCTGTCGTCATCGCGCTGTCGGGCGTCCTGGCCGGCTGCTCGAGCGGCTTTGGCAACTGGGATCCGACTGATTTGCTCGATTTCCTCGACACCAAGAAGAAGCTGCCGGGCGAGCGCAAGCCGGTTTTCCCCGATGGCGTGCCGGGCCTCGAGCAGGGTGTGCCGAAGGAATTGTACAAGGGCTCGGCGCAGCAGCAGCTGGACCAGCAGAACGCCCAGGCCGCGGCCGCCGCAGCCGCGCCGGCTCCAGAGGAGCCGAAATCGAAGAGCGCTGCCAAATCCGCACGCAAGGGCAAGCAGCCGGCCGCCGCCAGTGCGGCGGCCGCGCCGGACCCGACTGCCGCCGGGCCGGATCCCGATGTGGCGCCCGCGGAAGACGGCAGCACCGCCGCTGCGCCGCCGGCTCCCAAGCCCAAGAAAATCGTTCGGCGGCGCACCACCGCGCCGCCGCCGGATTCGGCGCAGCCCGCGCAACCGCCGCAGCAGTCCGCCTTCCCGGCACCGATGCCGAGCGGTACTTTCACGCGCTGATCCAAAGCGTTTTCGAGCGAAGCGGGTACCGGTTCGCGCGAAGCAGACGCGTCGAAATAACATTAGAGCCTCTGTTCCGGTCTCTCGCGTCAGAGCTGAACCGAGGCTCTTGGCTTTTCATCTCATTGACATGCGCTTCATAAAGAGCGCTGGGATCGCTTATGTCCTTCACGATTGCCATTATCGGCCGGCCCAATGTCGGAAAATCCACGCTGTTCAACCGGTTGGTTGGACAGAAGCTGGCGCTGGTCGATGACGAACCCGGCGTCACCCGCGACCGCCGCGAAGGCGAGGGGCGTCTCGGCGATCTCGAATTCACCATCATCGACACCGCGGGCCTCGACGAGGGCGCCAAGGGCTCGCTGACCGCGCGGATGCAGGAACAGACCGAGGCGGCGATCGGGCTTGCCGACGCGCTGATGTTCGTGGTCGACGCGCGCGCGGGCCTCACGCCGAACGATCGCGCCTTTGCCGATTTCGCGCGCCGTGCCAACAAGCCGGTGGTGCTGGTCGCCAACAAGAGCGAGGGCAAGCAGGGCGACGCCGGCGCCATGGAAGCCTACGAGCTGGGTCTTGGCGAACCGATCCAGATTTCAGCCGAACATGGCGAGGGCCTCAGCGACCTCTACGACGCGCTGCGCGCGCTGATGCCGGAGCCCGTCGAAGAACCCGAAGCGTTCGACGACGACGACGTCATCGCTTCCGATGAGGATATCGCGAAGCGGCCGATCCGGGTGGCCATCGTCGGCCGCCCCAACGCCGGCAAGTCCACGCTGATCAATCATCTGCTCGGCGAGGAGCGGCTTCTGACCAGCGCCGAGGCTGGCACCACCCGCGATTCGATTTCCGTCGAGCTCAACTGGCAGGGCCGGGATTTTCGCGTGTTCGACACCGCGGGGCTGCGGCGGCGCTCGCGGATCGAGGAGAAGCTGGAAAAGCTCTCGGTGGCGGACGCGCTGCGCGCGGTGCGTTTTGCCGAAGTCGTGGTGCTGATGATGGACGCGCAGAACAAGTTCGAGGAACAGGACCTGCGCATCGCCGACCTGATCGAGCGCGAGGGCCGGGCGCTGGTGATCGCCGTCAACAAGTGGGATTTGATGGGACGGCAGTCGAGCCTGATCGCAGGCTTGCGCACCGACGCCGATCACCTGCTGCCGCAGGTGAAGGGAATGCCGATCGTCGCGGTGTCCGGTTTGATGGGTGAGGGCATCGACCGGCTGATGAGCGCGATCGAACAGGCCTACGCGGTGTGGAACCGGCGGGTGCCGACGGCTTCGCTTAATCGCTGGTTCGAGCAGGCCGTCGACAACAACCCGCCGCCGGCGGTGTCGGGCCGGCGGCTGAAGCTGAATTACATCACCCAGGCCAAGGCGCGGCCGCCGAGTTTCATCCTGTTCTGTTCGCGCGCGGACGCCGTGCCGCAATCCTACCTGCGCTATCTCGTCAACTCCTTGCGTGAGTTTTTCGAACTTCCGGGCACGCCGGTGCGGATCAGCCTGCGCGAGAAGGCCAATCCGTTCGCCCACAAGCGCAAGCGGCCATCGTGAACAATCCGTAGACGGTCTCCCCACTACTGATTTGGCGTTTGGCGGCGGCGCCATCGTTGATCGCCGGTATCGCTTTCCTCAGCCGAGGCCTGGTAAGGCCGCGATGTCGCCTGGCGCAAATCCGCTGTCGCGTACGTCCAAGCAGGACGCCAATGCTGCGTGTAGAATCCCGCTGGAAGCTTCCGCGCTGGATGGCTTGTTGGCGAACGCCGGCGTCGGGCAGGTCTGAGGCCCTTCGTGCCGCGCTTGCCGAACCGGCGCCCTACGTTTGACGTATCAAGCCAGCAGCCAAGGCAATTCAGTTGAAGACAATTCGGTTGAAGGCAATTGGGTTGAAGGCAATTGGGTTACGGTTGTGTCGACGGTCACCTGTGCGGGGTGTCCGTTTTCGGGGAGGACCATGGATCAGGCAGAGCACCTTTCTGAACTCATCGGCGAGATCTACGATGCCGCGCTGGATCCGGCGCTTTGGTGTGACGTTGTCGGCAAGGCCGGGCGGTTCGTCGGCGGTTCGGCGGCGGCAATCTATTCCAAGAGCCCGACCGCCCTGACCGGCAATCTCTATTATGAGTCCGGCACTGACCCGCATTATGGCGAACTCTATTTCAACAAATATATCAAATTCGATCCTTCCGTGACCAGCCATTACTTCGCGGATGTCGAGCAACCGATCGCAACGGCGGATTACATGCCTTACCAGGAGTTCCTGGAAACGCGGTTTTACAAGGAGTGGGTGCGACCGCAAGGCTGGGTGGACAGCTTGAACGCGGTGCTCGATAAATCAGTGACCAGCGCGGCGCTGTTTGTGGTGTTTCGCCACCAACGCGACGGTGTTGTCGACGATGAAGCGCGGCGGCGCATGCGCCTCATCGTTCCGCACATTCGCCGGGCGGTGCTGATCGGCAGACTTATCGATCTCAGGGCTACGGATGCCGCGAACCTCGCTGACACCCTCGATGGCCTCAGCGCGGCGATGTGCGCTGTCGATGCGCTTGGACGCATCGTCCACGCCAATGCCGCCTGTCACATCCTTCTCGACGCCCGCGATTTCCTGTCGGTGATCGGGGGGCGGCTCGTCGCAAGCGATGCCGAGATTGATCGGACCTTGCGGGAGCTGTTTGCAGCGGCCGGCAGCGGCGATGCGGCGGTCGGAACCCAGGGTATTGCCTTGCCGCTGAGGGCAAAGGACGGCTCGCATTATGCCGCGCATGTGCTGCCGCTGACATCTGGCGCCCGCCGCCTGGCCGGGATGGCGCGCTCCGCGACCGCGGCCTTGTTCATCTGCAAGGTCGCAGCGGAAATCCGATCTCCTCGGGAAGTCATCGCCCGCGCCTACCATCTGACCCCGGGCGAGCTGCGCGTGCTGCTCGCCATCGTCGATGTCGGCGGGGTTCCCGAAAGCGCGGCGGCCCTCGGCGTTGCCGAAAGCACGGTCAAGACGCACCTCGGAAATTTGTTTGTGAAAACCGGCGCCCGTCGCCAGGCCGATCTTGTGAAAATCGTCGCGGGATTTGCCAGTCCGTTGATCGCTAACTGATGTCATCGATAGACCCGGCCGCCGACCACTGGCCAAGAGTCGTTTCGATTCAGGGCGCGGTCGCCTCGGTCCAGCCTCCGCGTCGTCGCTGCGCCTGGATCGAACCTCAATTTCGATCCGGTGTGAGCGAGGCAGGTTCACGGACATCATGCCTCAATCCGACCTTCGTTGCCTCGTCAATTGCTTGCGTGAGTTGGCGGGCACACGGCGCGGACCGCGTTGCGCGAGAAGGCCAATCCGTTCGACGACAAACGCAAGCGGCGATCATGAGCGGGAGTTCTGTGTGCTTGCGGTCACGGAATCCGGGGCTCGCGGCTTGCCAATACACCGGGGGTTCAAGGTAACTCGGCGGCAACCATATCGACGATCGACGTTACAAGTGTCCGTCATCGGGGATGGCCATGGATCAGGCAGAGCAGCTTTCTTCACTCATCGGCGAAATCTACGATGCCGCGCTGGGTCCGTCGCTGTGGAGCGACATTGTCGGCAAGGCCGGGCGTTTCGTCGGCGGCTCGGCGGCATCAATCTATTCCAAGAGCCCCACCGCCATGACCGTCACAGTCCATTATCAATCCGGCATTGACCCGTATTATCTGCAAATCTATCTCGACAAATATGTGAAACTCGACCCTACCATGATCGCCCACTACTTCGCTGATATCGAGCAACCGATCGCCACGGCGGATATCATACCTCACCATGAGCTCATGGAGACGCGGTTTTACAAGGAATGGGTCCAACCGCAAGGCATAGCGGGTAATCTATCGGCGGTGCTCGACAAATCGGCGACCAGCGTGGCTCTGTTTGCGGTGTTTCGCTACGGACAGGAGGGCGTTGTCGACGATGAAATGCGCCAGCGCATGAGCCTCATTGTTCCGCACATTCGCCGGGCGGTGCTGATCGGCGGACTTATCGATCTCAGGTCCGCGGATGCTGCCAACCTCGCCGACACCCTCGATGGTCTGAGCGCGGCGATGTGCGCTGTCGATGCGGACGGACGCATTGTCCACGCCAATGCCGCCTGCCGCCTCCTTCTCGACGCCGGCGATTTCCTGTCCACGGCGGGGGGACGGATCGTCGCAAGCGATGCGAAGATCGATCAGGCTTTTCGTGAGCTGTTTGCTGCGGCCGGCCGCGGCGACGCGGCCATCGGAACCCGGGGCATTGCCTTGCCGCTGAAGGGACGGGGCGGCTCGCATTATGTCGCGCATGTGCTGCCGCTGACATCGGGCGCCCGCCGCTTTGCCGGGATCGCTTACTCCGCAACCGCGGCCTTGTTCATTTGCAAGACGGCAACGGAAACGCGGTCTCCTCCGGAAATCATCGCCCGCGCCTACCATCTGACCGCGACCGAGTTGCGCGTGCTGCTCGCCATCGTCGACGTCGGCGGGGTTCCCGAAAGCGCGGTGGCCCTCGGCATTGCCGAAAGTACGGTCAAGACGCACCTCGGCAATTTGTTCGTGAAAACCGGCGCCCGTCGCCAGGCCGATCTTGTCAAGATCGTTGCGGGATTTGCCAGCCCGCTGGTCGGCTGACGGATTTCATCGACAGGCCCCGCCGGCGGCCTTCTGGCGAGGCGTCATTTCGATGCGAGCGACGCAGGTTCGCGGACCCCGTGCCTCAATCCGACCTTCGTTGTCTCGTCAACTGCTTGCGTGAGTTGCCGGGCACACGGTGCGGATCGCGTTGCGCGAGAAGTAACCCACAAACATAGGCGGCCATCGTGAGCGGGAGTTCTGTGCTCGCGGTCACGGAATCCGGGCTCGCGGCTTGCCAATATACCAAAGCGTTTTCAAGCGAAGTGGGACCGGTCGCGTCAAGAAAACGCGTCAAGTAGGGAATCCAGCGCTCCGTTTCGATTTCTATCGAAACGGAAAAGGCTCGAGGGGTTCAAGTAATTCGGCGGCAACCATGTCGACGATCGACCTTCAAGTGCCCGTCTTCGGGGATGACCATGGATCAGGCAGAGCAGCTTTCGTCACTCATCGGTGAGATCTACGATGCCGCGCTGGATCCCTCGCTGTGGAGCGGCGTGCTCGGCAAGGCCGGCCGTTTCGTCGGCGGCCCGGTGGCGGCAATCTTTGCCAAGAGCCCAACCGCCTTGACCGGCACTGTCTATTATCATTCCGGCGACAGGGACCCGTCATACCGACAGCTCTATTTCGACAAATATATAAAATTCGACCCCACCACGACCGCCCAATACTTCTCTGATGTCGGGCAACCGATGGCCGTTGCGGATATCATGCCTTACCAGGAGTTCCTGGAAACGCGGTTTTACAAGGAGTGGTGCCACCCACAAGGCATGGTGGACGCCGTGACGGCGGTGCTCGATAAATCGGTGACCAGCGCGGCATTGTTCGCGGTGTTTCGCTACCAAAGCGAGGGTGTTGTCGACGATGAAACGCGCCGGCGCATGCGCCTCGTCGTTCCGCACATTCGCCGGGCGGTGCTGATCGGCAGACTCATCGATCTGAGGGCCGCGGATGCCGCGAGCCTCGCCGACACCCTCGATGGTCTCAGCGCGGCGATGTGCGCTGTCGATGCGGATGGACGCATCGTCCACGCCAATGCCGCCTGCCACGTGCTTCTCGACGCCGGCGAGTTCGTTTCCGTGGTCAGGGGAAGGATCGTCGCGAGCGATACCAAGATTGATCAGACCTTGCGGGAGTTGTTTGCAGCCGCCGGCAGCGGCGACGCCGCAATCGGAACTCGGGGTATTGCCTTGCCGCTGATGGTGCGGGACGGCTCGCGCTATGTCGCGCATGTCCTCCCGCTGACATCCGGCGCCCGCCGCCTTACCGGTATCGCTTACTCTGCGACCGCGGCCCTGTTCATTAGCAAGGTCACAACGGAAGCCCCCTCTGCGCCGGAAGCCATCGCCCGCGCCTACCATCTGACCCCGACCGAGTTGCGCGTGCTGCTCGCCATCGTCGGGGTCGGCGGGGTCCCCGAAAGCGCGGTGGCCCTCGGCATTGCCGAAAGCACGGTCAAGACGCACCTCGGCAGGCTGTTTGTGAAGACCGGCGCCCGTCGCCAGGCTGACCTTGTGAAAATCGTCGCGGGATTTTCCAGTCCGCTGATCGGCTAGCTCAAATCGTCCCCGTCATCCCTGCAAGGCGTGTGGCTAATCCGCATCATCCGGCTGAGCCGTCAGCGGCGAAGTCCAATCCGATGTCATTTCAGATGTCGTTTCTGATGCCATTTCTGATGTCGTGGGCCTGACGTCGCGAACTACCGCGACGTTCATGCGCGCCGCGAGGATGGACACTTAAGTCATTGTATTGGAAGCCGGAAAGTGGCTTCAGGTCACCTCAGCCGTCAGGCTGAAACTGTAATTCAACTTATTTTGATCGCTGCGCTGCAGCGAAAAACCGGTCTCCACCGATCGGGGGAAGCGGCGAATTTTACCGCGATCTACCAATTCGGCATCGGCCTGCGGCATTACGGCATGTTGGCCGATATTGCTGACTGGCGCTGACGGGAAATGAGCCACGTGACCGATCCAGAGTGCTCGACGACAGTTCGATTCTCGACGGCCGATCTTCCGGAAAACTTGCGGGTCGCCACCTGGCGCGAGCATTACAGCCACACCGTGCTCCGGGCTGACATCGATCCCGGTGACGACGCCTCGTTCGACGCAACGGTGGTTTCACGTACCCTGCCGGGACTGCAACTGGTGTCGGGCCGGTTTACCGCCGCCCGAATCGTGCGAACACGCGAGATGATCGCAGACGGCAACGACGATCTTTCGCTGCTGGTGAATCAGACGGGTAGTGTCATCGTCGCTGCGCGCGGCCGTGAAGTCACGCTCCACGAGAATGACGCGGTGATGATCAGCAGCAGCGAGGCCGTCGTGTTCGACCGCCGTTCCTTCGGCGAATCTATCGCCATTCGAATTCCATACTCGATATTGTCGTCGGCGGTCGTTGATGTCGATGACGCAATCATGCGTCACATCTGCCGGGAAACGCCCGCGCTCAGACTGCTGACCAGCTACTCGAACACCTTGCTGGGTGATGATCACGAGATGGGGTCGCCGGTGCTTCGACATCAGGTTGCGACCCACATGCACGATCTGACGGTGCTCGCGCTCGGAGCTACCCGCGAAGCCGCAGACATTGCAGGAAATCGGGGGATGGGGGCGGCGCGATTGAAAGCGGCAAAGACGTATATTGCCGAGAACCTCCAGCATCGGGATATTTCGATCGGCACCGTCGCCGCGCATCTCGGCATGACGCCGCGCCATCTGCAGAGACTGTTCGAGAACGATGGCACCACGTTTTCTGCCTTCTTGCTCGGGCGGCGCCTCGCCCGCGCCTACCGCATGCTCTGCGAGCCCCGGTCCGGGGAAAAGCAGGTCAGCGCGGTCGCCTACGACGTTGGCTTTGGCGATCTTTCCTATTTCAACCGCAGCTTTCGACGGCTCTACGGCGCCACACCCATGGATGTCAGAGCAGGCGTTTTGAAATAGCACCTGGCCGTCACCGGATGGCGTCCGGCGCGGCTGCCCTGCATTGCTACTGCACTGGTGCATGGATTAGTCTGCGCCCGCTATCCAGCCCATCCGCCGATCAACACAAGCGCAAATCATGACTGACGAACCGCCCGTGACTGTCATAGCGGCGTCCCTGACTGGCGCGCCCCGCCGCGGCGCGGTGGCCTTTATCTTCGTCACCATCCTGTTGGACATGTTCGCGCTCGGCCTGATCCTGCCGATCCTGCCCAAGCTGGTGGAAAGTTTTGTCGACAACGACACCGCCAATGCGGCGCGAATCTTCGGCCTGTTCGGCACCGCCTGGGCGGTGATGCAATTTCTGTTCTCGCCGATACTCGGCGGCCTGTCGGACCGGTTCGGCCGCCGCCCCGTGGTGCTGCTGTCGAATTTCGGGCTCGCGCTCGATTACGTGCTGATGGCGCTGGCGCCGTCGCTGACCTGGCTTTTCGTCGGCAGGGTGATCTCGGGGATCACCTCGGCGAGCGTCTCGACGGCGTTCGCTTACATCGCGGATCTGACGCCCCCCGACCAGCGCGCGGCGGTGTTCGGCAAGATCGGCGTGGCGTTCGGCGCCGGTTTCATTCTTGGACCGGCGGTCGGCGGGCTGCTCGGCGGCATGGATCCTCGGTTGCCGTTCTGGGTCGCGGCCGGCTTGAGCTTTGCCAACACGCTTTACGGCCTGCTGATCCTGCCGGAGTCGTTGCCGCCGGATCGCCGTTCGCCGTTCCACTGGAGAAGCGCGAATCCGCTGGGTGCGCTGCATCTGTTGCGCTCCGACCGGGTGCTCACCGGGTTGTCGGTGGCGAATTTTTTGGCCCAACTGGCGCATGTGGTTCTGCCCTCGACCTTCGTGCTCTATGCGACCTATCGATATGGCTGGGATACGACCACGGTCGGTCTGACGCTGGCCATTGTCGGCATCTGCTCGATGGCCGTGCAGGGGGCTGCGATCGGGCCGATCGTCAAGCGTTTCGGCGAGCGCCGGGCGCTGCTATTGGGCCTTGGCTGTGGCGCCCTGGGCTTTCTAATGTACGGCGCGGCGCCGACCGGTCTGTTGTTCTGGCTCGGCATTCCCGTGATGGCATTGTGGGGCGTGGCGGGGGCTGCGTTGCAGGCGCTGACGACGCAGCGGGTCGCGCCGGACCAGCAGGGCCAATTGCAGGGCGCCACATCAAGCGTGCAGAGCTTGTCCCAGCTGGTCGGACCGTTTCTGTTCACCCTGACATTCGCCTATTTCATCGGTGCCCAGGCGCCGCTGAAATTGCCGGGCGCGCCGTTCCTGCTGGCGTCGGCGCTATTGCTGCTGGCGCTGGTGATCGCGGCGCGCACGCTGGCCGTCGCGCCTGCGGGGCGTGCTCCCTAAGCGGCGGCCTCGCAGAGAAAATTTACCGCGGTGCGAACTTGTAGCGGAAGGTGCAGCTCGGCGCGCCCCGCATGATTGTCTGCGCGCGTTCGAGGCTGACTTCGCCTTCGCCGACCGACACGATGTCGAAATCCGCCTCGCAAATCAGCAGCGCACCGAGCTCGGGCTCGCCCAGTGCGCGGAAGAACTCGGCGAAGCGGCAGCGCGTCACGTCGATGTCCAGCGCCTCTTTGTCATGGCGCAGAATGCTGGCCTCGACCTCCTTGCCCGAGACCTCGCCAAAGACGCGCTGGATGGTCGTCCATTTGCGCCGCGGGCTGCCCTCGATGCCGTCGCCAATGGCGGCGAACAACTGCTTGGACCAGTCGCGCAAGGCCTGCTTCACGAGGGCATCGGCCCTGTCCTTGCCGAGTTCGGCGCGCAACGCACGAAGCACCGGCACCAGGACCTGGGCCTGCATGCGCATCTTGTCCAGGAGGGATACCTCGGGATCCACGAGATAGTCGTCGATGACGCTGCTCATTCTGTCCTCACAAACCAACGTCGGAAGTCTGGCGGCTCTATTATAGCACAAGCGACCGCGCTGAAACACGGCGACGCGGTGCCGGCGATGGAGACGCGCGGCAGGTTCGACGCGGCGACTCTGTCGGCGCGGCAGCCAATCGGGCTTAATTCTAATTGATCGGCTGGAATCCGCTTGCCTTCAAGACGGCGGCAGCGGAGGGAGATGATATAAAGCTAATGAGTGCCTTGGCAGCGTCTGGCGCTTTACTAGTCGTGACGATTCCAGCTGCCATCAAAGTGGTATTCTGAATCTCGCTAGGGAGCGGACCAGCAAGATCGACGCCGGGCGAGATCACAATCTCGGTTATCTGGCCGATTTGCATTTCAATTTCGCCCTTCGCAACCCCCAGGAAGACGTTCTCGGGAACATCGCCCTCTGACCTGTCAAGAT
>WNFO01002707.1_pt1 | contig 18788 bp, 17 predicted proteins | sample 5400251 | NCBI WGS metagenome assembly WNFO01 (sample SAMN13153354, study PRJNA577476) | soil metagenome | isolation source: 100 cm saprolite under Madrone tree | place: USA:California | collected 2016-06-14
ATCGTCCCGCGCTCCGGCTTCAGCCCATGGACTCCATCACGAGCCTTTACTACTTCCGCTTCATGGCGCTCGACCAGCCCGGTGTACTTTCGCAAATATCCGGGATCCTCGGCCGGCATCGCATCAGCATCGCTCAGATGATTCAACGCGGCCGCAAAAAGGGCGGTTCCGTGCCGCTGGTCATCATGACCCACACGGCTCTCGAGCGGGACATTCAGAAAGCGCTCATCGAAATCAAAAGCCTGGAATCGGTCACCGAAGAACCCGTGCTCATTCGCATGGAGGGCGAAGAACCTTAGATGCGCGTGTTCTTCGTGCTCGCGGTTGCCGGTGCGATTCTCCTTTACGGTTCCGGCCTCTGGGCCCCTTACCACCTCGATGACGCGAGCGTCCTGGACAGTGCGAAAACACTCAGCTGGTCGCCCACTCGTTTTCTGGGTTTCGCGACGTTCTGGCTCAATGCCCAGGTCAACCAGGTCTTTGGTCCGATCTTTCCGTGGCGTGAGCCTTTCTATTTCCGGCTGGGCAACGTGTTGATTCACGTCATCGCTGCCACGGCACTGTTCTGGCTCGCGCTGGAGTTGACCGGGCGCCGTGTGGTCGCGGCGATTGCCGCAACATTATTTCTTGTCCATCCGATTCAGACTCAGGCGGTAACTTACATCACGCAGCGATTCGAGTCGCAGGCCGCCATGTTCATGATTCTTTCGGCTGCAGCTTACGTCCGGTTCCGGAGGACAGGCGGACGCCTATGGTTTTTCGCAATGCTGATCCTGGGAGCCGCGGGCGGTCTGACAAAGCAAACGGCCTTTGTGTTGCCGGTATGGATTGTGTTCATCGAGATCGTCTTCTTCGCCGGTGGCGCCGAGTTACGAAAACGCCTGCTCTACATTTCGGCGGTCGGGCTGGTGTTGCTGTTTCCTGTTTGGGAGAGCCTGCCGAATGCCTTCGAGGGTCCAACGCTGAAATGGATTGCACTGGATCAATACTGGGTTTCGCAAGGCCCGGTTCTGACCAGGTATTTCCAGCTCTCCGCGTGGCCTGAGCACCAATTCTTGTTTTACGGCTTCGAGCCGGTGCGTTTCTTTTCGTGGGCAGTCGCTGCTGAATGGGCGCTGGTGCTGATGGTATTGGCCGCCGGTTTGTATTGTCTGAGACGGTGGCCGCTCGTTGGTTTTGGCATTGTTTCATTCTTCATTCTCCTGCTGCCGGTCATAATCCTGCCCTTGCCGGATGTGATCAACGAACACCGGCTCTACCCGGCGTTCGCAGGGATTGCTCTCGCCGTTGCGGGCGTCTACCAGGCCATCAATCGCCGATCCGTTCTGGTGATCGTCGGCGCGATCGTAATCGCATTGAGTATCAAAACCGTTATGCGGAACGCGGAGTGGAACGACCAGTTCGCATTTCTGGAGGCGAATCGCGCCGCATTTCCTCACGATCCTGGAATCCTGAGCCGGCTTGCCTCTTATTACTTCCTGAGCGGGTATGTGAACAAATCTCTGGAGCTGAACCTGGAAGCGCGGCGGTACGAAGACCGGTACAACGCCTATTACCGGCAGTTGGGTCATTTGCTGACGTCGGTCAATCTGGCGGCGATTTATCAGGCCAAGGGAAACCTCAAGCTGGCGAAAACGGAGGCGTTGCGTGCGGTCGCTGCAAATCCCGCCGAGCCTATGGCCTGGCAATCTCTGGGTAATATCCAATTTCAGCTCGGAGACTATGAAGGGGCGCAGCGAAGCTTCGGGCATCTGGTGGTCCTTCAACCGAATAGCGAATCGCTCCGGTCTTTTCAAGTTGCGGCGACGCGGTTGGGGAACACTTCGCTGACGGCTGCAATCGGAAGACTGCTGGACGTCGAAGAACAACGAGAGCATGCCGAAGAAAAGCCTCCCTTTACAATCCCCACTAGATACAGAACCTACATAATTTTTTCCCTGACTCTGGCCGCCCTCCTCGGCGTTGCCTCGGGTCTATGGACTCTCTGGACCGCTTGCCGAACCCTGCTCCGGCAGACGGCCGCCAACTCGTAGCCAATCATCGAAGTTCGTGGCAAAAGCTAACCTGGAGCGACGAATTTTGTAGATTCGCGCCGGGTTGCCGAAGCGTTCTGTTCGATTATTCAACAACTTGTGATTTGGCTGTGTCCGTGCAAGAGACGGCATGCAAGAGCGAAGTCATAAATTAGGGGCGGTCTATGAGCTGTTTGAAACCCGTCAGCGAGTGGTTTAAAGACGCAAAAGGCGTCGCTACATCTCTGATTGAAGCGACCGCAACCGTGGCCGTCGGCGCAGTGCTGGCGGGTGTCGCAATAGGTGGCGCGATTGACGCAATCAACGATTCCAAAATCCAGGCCGCAATCGGGGACGTTGGTTCGATTGGGCAGGGCGTAATCACGTTCTACAAGGACAACGCGTTCTTTCCCCTCTTCAAAGACGGGAGCAAAACCGGGTCGAGCGACGCATTTTTCGACGATCTGGTTTCCGAGAACGGCACTTATCCCGCGGACAGGAGCGTCTCTGTCGCAGGCACCCCTCAATGGAACGTGCCCGGGGCTTCAGCGGCGTGGGATGTCTCTGGGTTTTTCGGCCACCGACCGGATTACGTTCGTCATGACACGATCGAAGGCCAGTTGATCAAGAATCAGCTCGGGGGCGTTACTTCGATTGTGAAGTATCCTCTGCGTGGTTCTTATACGGGTGACCCGCAACGAGGCTGGGCGGGACCCTACATTACGTCGTTACCGAAGACCGATCCCTGGGGCAACAAATATCTGATCAACGTTCGTGAACTGCATGCGGGACACCTGCTGGACCCGGCTTTCAGCACGATTCATGCTCCGACGATGGGCCTCAGCGGGACGACTGGCACAGTTTCCGGTCCCGGCAACTTGCCCAAGGTTGCGGTCATCGTTCTTTCAGCCGGGCCCAATCGGACAATTGAAACCGATGCCGAACAACAGTTTGACAGGTTCGTCGCCTCAGGCGATGACATCGTATTCAGGATCAAGTAAGTTACCCTTCAACCCCCTCCAGAAGCCCGGGCGCTCGCGCCCGGGCGTTTTCTTTTTCGGTAATGCTCCAGCCTGCGGATGCCGATATAGAGGTCAGGCTTAAAAAAGAGTTTTACGCCCCCGCGTACAAGTGGAGGAAGTCCGGACATGATGTACTGGCTTCCTCCGATTTCTACTTTGTTGATCCGCTCCACCAAGTATCTGGACTCTCCGGATCCTATTCCCAATATTTCAATAACTTAGTTTTGGATCGTTCGATGCATCAGTCAGGCATCACGGGATTAAGAAGAGTTTGACCGCCCCTTGGCTCAAAAGGAGGAAGCCCGGCATGGAGCCCGCTTCCTCCGTTCTCTTGGCTGGTGTTGTTTGCGTTTATTTGATTCGAAGCACGATGTCATCGCCGGCGACGACCAGCGAGCCGCCCTGGGGTTGGTTGAAGACGGTTTCAAGAGTCTGATTTGGTCCTGCCGATATGATGTACGCCGCGGAAGTACTGCCGGGCTGGAGATGTTTCGATGTGAGATAGTACTTCGTTCCCCACGGATCGGCGCCCAATTCCAGGTAGGCGCCTTTCCAGTGGTTCTTTCCTGTGGTGGCTAGTCCCATGCTGTTCTGATTCAGGGCTGCCTCCAGCGATCCGGATGAAGACGCCGTAAAGCCGGCGAAGCCGGCGCCCGCGATTGCCTCGTTGCCTGGCGTGCTCTTGAGGTCATCTACCGGGCCGTTAAGGCTCGTAAATGCTCCGATATAAATCGGCCAGACCCTCGTATCGGTATTGAACTGAATGGTCGCGGCCGCAATATGGTTCAGGTCGCTGCTGGCGGCGTTCAGCCGCGCTCGTTCCACGTAGCTGGTGATAATAGGAGTTAAAATAGCTGCCAGAATTGCAATAACTGCAAGCACCACCACCATTTCAATCATTGTAAAGCCGCGAAAAAACTTCCTGTTGTTCATAGCTCTTTGTCCCTTCCCTTTGCGGTGCCTATGGCATGCGAAGAGCCAATTCTCGGGCTTATAAATCATTGAATCCAAATAAGCGATACACACCAGGTCTACCAAAATCGTAGCTCGGCGCCATCGACGACAGACGAAATTTGTTGAAAGGCTTTTTGAAGTTCGCTACTTGATCACCGAGACGATGTCATCACGGTTCACTGCGGTCAGGAGATATTGTTGCCCCAGGGATCGCTGTCGACTTTCCGGATTAGAATTCGGGATTATTTGATGACCGAGACAACATCATCGCCACCGGCAACGAGCGGCACGCCAGTGTTCTGGGCCAGGGTTGTATCGATCGTGTTATTCGGGCCGGCCGAGATGATGAAAGCATGGGAGGTGTTGCTTGGCGCCAGATTCACGGCGGTTAAGAGGTACTTGTAACCCCAGGGATCGCTGTCGACAGAGCCGAGATATGGACCTCTGAAGGCGGCTTTCGGAAACGGTGCGTTTCCGGCGGGGCCGCTATAGTTGTTGTTCAGGTACGCGTCCAGGGTCGTGGTCGCAAGCGCGGCAGGCAGACCAAAGCCGCCTCCGTTGAGGGGCGTGGTGCCATTGCTGGTTCCAAAGATCACCTGGATGCCGGTGCCGACGGTGTTCGGATAGTTGCTGGCTCCATCGTAGATGGGATACCGGCCCGTGTCCCGCTGATACAGTTTCACGGCATCCGCAATCGTTCTGACGTCAGCCTGGGCCCTGGTCACGCGAGCCTGATCTATGTAATTTGTAACGAGCGGCGTCAGAATGGCCGCGAGTATCGCAATGATCGCCAATACAACCGCTAGTTCTATTAGCGTAAAACCTTTATCCTTCGTCATATCTCCTCCATGAAGGTCCCTTATTGAATTCTAAAAACGATGTCATCGCCCCCGGCAACAAAAGAGTCGGCAAATTGATCGAATCGGGTTTCAAGCTGCCGATTCGGTCCGGCCGAAATTGCAAATACGGCTGGCCGTTGTCCTGCGCCAGGCGTCAGCGCGCTTGCGGCCATTTTCAGGCCCTTTGCCGTAAGTAACTGTACATTAATGAAATATTTGTTATCCCAGGGATCGGAACTGGGGATGCGCGTTAAATAGGGACCATTCCATCCTTTGAACCGCGAGAATGAGATCTGGCCCATTCTGGGGTAGGGATGGCCGGAATTCGATGGGCGGTTGTTAACCAGTTGATTTTCCAGCCGTTCGTGCGTTGCGGCGTCCCCTGGCCAATGCAACGAATCCACGACGCCTGGATTACTGCCAGCCGTTTCCAACACTAAAAAGATTTGATCATCCGGCCCGCGAGCGTCTCCCGCCTTGAAAGCAGGCGCAAAACCGGTGTCGTGCATGAAACTGTGGATCGAGATGGCGATCATTTGAACGTCACCATTCGCACGCGACAATTTCGCGTTTTCGATCTGGTCCATAGCTGACACCAATGCCATACCTGCTATAACGGCAACAATGGCGATCATGATTACGGCTTCAAGTAACGACGTGGCAATGCCGCGATCATCCCGGAGTGCCGATGCCGTCTTCATTCGCCGCCCCCAAAAGGGTTTTCAGCAATTCTCAGCCCAATGCAAAATAGATCAAAAAAAAGAACTTAGCGCCGCAGAGCAAGTCTGCTTCTACGAGCATCGTAGGTGCAAGTTGCGGATTCTACGAGTTTGGTTGACTGGGCGAAGGGAACGAAATTACTGCAGTTCTTCTTCGATATCAGCATCTTCCAGCCCTTCCGGGGCTGTTGCGCCGCCAACGTCGATCTGGTGTTTCTTGATCTTGTACCAGAGGACGCGCTCGGTGACTCCGAGCAGCCTGGCTGCCTTGCGCTGGACGCCGTCGGCGCGCTCCAACGCATCCACGATCAACTGGCGCTCAACGTTCCGGATGGTGGCGGCAAGATCCGTTTCCAGAGGCGGCAGGGTCACTTGAGATTTGTCCGATACCTGTTTGGTGACATGACTCGGGAGAAACTTCGAGGTGAGAATGTCACCGTCCGTAATCAGGACCGACCGTTCGATCGTATTCTTCAATTCACGCACATTGCCCGGCCACTCGTATTTCATCAGATAGTTCATTGCTTCTGAGGAGATCGAAGGTATGGACCGTTCGAATCGCGCATTCGCCTCTTTGAGGAAATGTTCGGCAAGGGTCGGAACATCCTCGACCCGCTGCCGAAGTGCCGGCATGTGGATGGAAAAGAGATTCAGGCGGTGGAACAAGTCCTCGCGGAACAGGCCTTTCTTGACGGCGTCCGTGAGGTCGCGGTTTGTTGCCGCGATCACGCGCACATCGATTTTGATCGGCTTGATTCCACCCAGGCGCTCGAACTCCATCTCCTGCAGGATGCGCAGAATCTTGGCCTGCGCGCCCGGATTCATGTCGCCAATTTCGTCGAGGAAGATTGTGCCCTGGTCGGCCAGTTCGAATTTACCCAGTTTGCGCTCGACCGCCCCCGTGAATGCGCCCTTTTCGAAGCCGAAGAGCTCGCTTTCCAAGAGCCCTTCGGGAATACCGGCGCAATTCAGCTTGACCATCGGTTTGCCGGAGCGGGAGCTGTTCTGATGAATGGCTCGAGCGACCAGTTCCTTTCCTGTTCCGGTTTCGCCCCAGATGAGAACAGTAGCCGTCGTTCCCGCGACGCGGCTGACCAGGCGAAGGACCTCCTGGATTGCGCCACTTCTTCCGATAATGCTCTCAACTCGAAAGGCCTGGCTGACCTGCTCTTTGAGCGTCTCGAGCTCGACCTCCAGACGCCGGCGTTCGAGCGATCGCTTTACGATGACTTCCATTTCCTCCATCTTGAACGGCTTCACGAAATAGTCGTAGGCGCCGCGTCCAATGGCCTCCATGATCATGTCCTTTGAACCCAGGGCCGTTGTCATGATGATGATCACGGACGGATCGATATCCTTGAACTTCGGCAGAGCGTCGATTCCGTTCAAGCCCGGCATTTGAATGTCGAGGAGAATCAAATCGTAGGGATGTTGGCGCAGCTTCTTCAGGCCCGATTCCGCGTCGGGCGCCTCTTCCACCGAATAACCGCGTTTTGTCAGAGCCTCGCGAAGGATGAAACGGGATGTTTCTTCGTCATCAACGATCAGAATCGATGGCTTCATCGCACGATGCTTTCAGCGGGGATGGGGGAAGTTGAAGCCGATTTTCCCGGCAGCAGCACGCGGAACAACGTTCCGCTTGCGGGATCGCTTTCGACCTGAACGGCGCCGCCGTGGGCCTCGATGATCTGTTTGGAAATCGCCAACCCGAGTCCCGTTCCTCTCTTCTTTGTTGTAAAGAACGGGGTGAACAGTTTTTCCTTCGTTTCCGGCGGGATATAAGAACCCTCGTTGTGGAACTCGATCATGAGCGTTTCCTGCTCGGTATCCGAATGGCCGAGCGTGACCGCCTTGATCCGAATGTTCAACGCCGCCGCCCTTGGGGCGGCTTCACAGGCATTCCGCAGAATATTGATGAACGATTCGACCAGCTTCTGCCGATCCGCCCTGATCGCCGGGTGCGTTTGGGAGTAGTCTTCAACCAGGTTCAGCTCTTTCTCTCGCGCCATCTCGCGGACATACACGATCGATTCGCGTACGAGGTCGGCCGCATCGTGCGTAGCGGACAAGTCCACTTTCACGGATGCCAGTGAAAGGATATCCTCGACCATGAGGTTCAACCGGTCGATGGATTCAACAATCGTGGCGACATACTTTTGTTGCGGAGCGTCTTTAGGTAAATCCTCTTTGATGAGCTCGGCCAATCCGCGGATATATCCGAGCGGCGTTTTGACTTCATGTGCCATTCCCGCGATCGTGCTCCCGATCGAAGCGAGCACATCCATTCGCCTCAGTTGATCCCGCAGCCGGCTGAGTTCTTCGATGTCCTGAAAGAGCATGACCACGCCGAGCGATTCTCTTTTCCTTCCAGTCGCGGGTGAAAGTGTTGCCCGAACGTATACATTGCGTCCGGATGGCGTGCAGACGAGGATGTCCCGAGTGCGGAGCGTTCTATGCCGCAAGACGTCATCGATCAGCTCATGAATTTCGAAGTTCCGATTCGAATTAGGAAAAAGGCTCTGGTAATGGCTTCCCATGTACGCGTGGCGCTCGATACCGAGAAGGCGTTCCACCGGCGCGTTCAAGAAAGCGATTTTGCCACCGGCATTCAAGCTGACGATGCCTTCGCTCATCTGAAGGAAAAGATCGGCGGTCGTGAGATAGCCTTTCATCGGCACGAACGTCTGGTTGTACAACCTGGATAGCCGATCGATTTCATCACCCTTGCCTCCGTCGTCATCGTTATCTTCCGGGCCGGGCTTCTCCGCAAGATCCTCCATCTCCTTGATGATGCGCTCCACCGGGCGCAGGATATGAAGGGAAATCAGCACGGCCAGCGTGGTTGCCACGAAGGTAATCGCAAGAACAGCAACCCTCAGATTCAGAATCACAGACCGCAACTCTATCGGGCGATCAACGCGCGTCAGGTTGTAGTCCAGCATACCGAGGGGAAACAGTCCGGCGGCCAGTGTGAAACAGATCACGACGAGGGGAAGGCCGATCCGAAGACGAAACCGGTACTTTTGTCCAGACTTCATACGAAACTGGGATCGAGCAACTGTAGCGGCGCTCTAGGAGCGCCGGTCTTTCTGGAATCAACGAAATACCGGCGGTCATAGACCGCCGCTACAGGTCGGATTGCCTCCTTGAAACATTTTTCCGCAGCCTGCTAACTCAAGCGAGTGAATAGAATGCTCGCTACCGCCCCCGCGCTCAGCCACGGCCCCAATGCCTGAGGCCGGCCGTGAACTCCGGCGACCGCCAGGACGATACCGCCCACAATCCCCAATATTCCCGTGAAGACCAATGCGACAACGATGCTCTGTGGGCCGATGAAACTTCCGATCATTGCGGCGTACTTCCAGTCGCCGCCTCCAATTTCTTTCTTCCGCAAAGCCTCGACAATCGTGGCCGCCATCAGGACTCCCCCGCCAACCAGAAAGCCCGTCACGGACCTGCCAACTCCAAGCGGAAGTACAAATGAACCGAGGATCAGTCCTGTAATCATTCCCGGAATCGTAACGATATGCGGAATGGTGTGCTTTCGGATGTCGAATACCGTCACACCGATCAGGACCAATACCAGCGTTCCGTAGACCAACAACAACAGTCCAGGTGTTTTGAACTTCCATGACAACGCAGCAACCGCCGCTGCCGAACCAATCGTGGTCAGAGCCGCTTCAATCGGGCTGCTGACCTGCGTAGCCCGGCCGACGAGCCACGACACGAACCAGCCCGCGGCAGCGCCGGCGGCAGCACTCATTATGAGAACCGCAATGTTCAAAAAGAATCCTCACTTTTTCGAGAGTTCCTCGATCTTCTTCTCGACATCACGCGAAATCTCCGGATAAGAGCCGGAGCCAAGACTCAAAAACCTCTTGAAGTGCTCGACCGCTTTGCCGAACTCCCCCTGCTCCTCGTAAATCATTGCGAGGTTGTAGTGCGTTTGCGGACTGGACTGATTGAGCTGCAGCGCCCGCAGATAAAGAGTTTTAGCCTGACCGATGTTGCCGGATTTTCTCGCCAGTATTGCCAGATTGGTCATGGCTTCGGAGTTTTTCGGATTGAGTTCCAGCGCTCGGTTGAACTCGCGGCCCGCTTCGGAGTCCTGTCCAGCTCCCATCAGGGCAGTACCGAGGTTGTTGTGCGCCTTGTCGTAGCTCGGATTGATATAAGTGGCCTGGCGGAACGCCTTGATGGCTTCGACGTAGTTCTGGGCGTTCTGGTGCATGATTCCCATGTTGTTGTACACGGAAGCATTCAGGGGATCCTTGTCGAGGACCTTGTTGTACTGCTCGAACGCTTTCAGGTAGTCGCCGCTTCTTTGATAAAAGAGTCCAAGCTCAAATGGATCGCGCGAAGCGGGTGTGATCTCTGCCGCCGGCTGTGGTGGCGGTGCAGGCGTTGCCGGTGCTGCCGGAGTTGCCGGGGCGGGTTGTGTCCTGGCGACCTCATCCTCCGCCGGCCGTGGCGGCGCCGGGGTATTGCGGACAGCGGGGGCCGGTGAGGGCGGCTGCAAAGGCACTTGCAGGGCAGGCCGGGATACTCGGCGCGGTGCGGATCGCGGAGGAGGTGCTGTTTGCGAGTGCGGAGCCGTCTCCGCCGGCGTCTCCACGTGGACTTCAACTTGTGGAGTTGAGGGTGCCGGGGGCTGCTGCGCTTCGGCAGGTGCTTCCGGCGGCGGGGGAGTGACCACTGGATTCGGCTGCGCAACCGGAGCCTGGACAGCAATAGTGGCACGGGGTTTTTTCAGCCGGTTGGCCCAGAAAGTCACCCCATAACCAATGATGAGTGTCAGCGCGAGCGCGGGCAAAAGATAAACCAGCGCGATGCGTCTCAGCTTCTGCGCGCGCGTCGGACGGCCGAATCGAAAACTCGCCAGAGCGTAGGGAGTAGGCGTTGCGGCCTTGCGCCCGGTCATATCCTTAGCCTTTTTCAGTGCCTGCAGAATCAAGCTCATTTGCTTTTTGCGCTCCATGCCCGGGGCCACAATCGTCCGAAGGATGATTTCGGCTTCAGTTGAAGGTGATCGACCACATCAAGAATGACGCGGCGGTCCAGCCTGCTTGTGCCCAGTTCCATACCTCTCATCAGCGCCCGGTCAGCGATCAAATTGATCCATCGCGGTATGCCTTCCTCCGAGTATCCGTAAATCGCTTTGACAGCATCCGGCGTGAATACGACTCCAGACTGGCCGCCGCCCGCGATTGCAAGACGGTGACGAATATATTGCTCGACTTCATTGCGGGAGAAAGGCGACAGCTCGCACTTGATGGAAATGCGCTGGTAAAGCTGGCGGAGTTCCGGTTTCGACAGCACATCCATCAACTCGAGCTGTCCGACAAGCACAATCTGCAGCAATTTCGCGTTATGCGTCTCGAGGTTCGAGAGAATTCGTATCTGTTCAAGAGTGGCCAGTGGCAGGTTCTGCGCCTCATCGATCAGGAGAACCGCGCGGCCGTCACTTCCCAATACCGAGAGCAGGTATTCATTCAGAGCATTGATAAGCTCCTGCTTGTTGGCACCGGCATTCGAAACTGTGGGCCGGGTAACGCCGAAGTCCGCCAGGATCGCTTTCAGGAGATCCACTTCGGTGAGGAAAGGGTTCAGGAGCAGCGCCGGATGGACATTCTTCTCGATGGTGTCGAGCACAGCGCGGCATAGCGTGGTTTTACCCGTTCCAATCTCGCCATAGACCACCATGAAACCTTCACGCCGGTGAATGGCGTACCGCAGCAGCTCGAAAGCCCGGTGATGAGAGTCGCTCCTGTAGAAGTATTTCGGATCCGGAGTGAGGCTGAACGGCGGCTCGATCAGGTTGTAGTATTGTTCGTACAATTACTTCTTCTCCTGTCTCAACCTATCCTGATCTTCCAGTCGGCCTTTCGTATAATCCACAGAAGACCGAATGTCCAGAATGCGCGGCGTGAGCAGGATGACCAGGTCCGTCTTTCGATTCTCTTTCTGAGTTCGTCTGAACAGATTTCCGAACACAGGAACATCACCAAGGAACGGCACTTTGTTGATCGTTACCAGGGTGCGATCGGAAATCAGGCCTCCGATAAAGACGGTTTCTCCTTGTCTCAGGCGCACGACGGTGTCGGTCTCTCGAACGTCGACGATCGGTACTGTTGTTCCCTGAGGTGAGGTTGCCTGGCCGGTTCTTTCGGTGACCGTCGGATGAATGTTCATCATGATGATGCCGTCATCACTGATCTGCGGCGTAACGTCAAGAAGGACTCCCTCGTTGATCGTGGACGGAACAGTTGCCGTCTGGATAATGGTTCCCGTTCGTGGATCCACCTGCACTGTGGTGGTGAAAAAAACATCCTGTGTGCCGACCCGGATGATTGCGGGTTGATTGTTCAACGTAGAGACCGTCGGGCTCGAAAGCACATCCACTTTTCCCTGATTGGCCAAAGCCGTCAACGTTGCAGTGAAATCTCCAACGGTGGCGCCGACTGAGATATAGCCGCCGGCTACCGACAATGGTTGTTCGATCCGCAGCGTGTTTCCAAGGACAGCGGTCCAATTGACGCCGACCTGCGAATCGTCATTGAGTTTAACCTCGACGATTTTGGCCTCGATCACAACCTGCCGGTGGACCGCGTTCTGAACGCTTTCGAGGAACGACTGCATCGCGTCGAGATTGCGCGGGTAGTCGGTCGCGAAGATGATGCCGGCCATCCTGTTGTAAATTATTTTCCCGTCGGCTGACTTCAAGGCGTCGAGGCCGGTCTGAACGTCTTGAAGCAGGTTCGTCGTTTCGCTTCCGGAAAGCGAGGATGAGGAACCACCGCCCCCGCCGGTTCCGCCGAATCCGGTGGACCCACCGGCCGTGGTGCCAACAGCGCCGCCGACTCCGCCGCCAAAGGTACCCCCGCCGCCTGCCGAGGAACTTGCGCTCAGCGACCGGCTCAGAGTCCGTTGCGTGGTGATGTAATCGAAGGTAAATTGCCGGTTTTCAACCTGAACCCTGTTCACTCGCAGCATACCGTCGACAATCGTGTACGTGAGATTGCGCACCGGCAGGATCGCGTCGAGCGCCTGCAGGAGCGTTACGCCTCTCAGGTCGATCGTCAGCGTGCCGGAGACTTCCGGGGGCATTACCAGGTTCAAGCCATGCGCCTGTGCCAGTCCCGTAAGCGCGAGCCTCAGGTCGGCGTCGCGAAACAGAACATCGAACGGCTGGCTTCCCAACTGCACCTGCTGATTCTGTTCCAGCTGAGTTGCTGGAAGCTGCTGCGGAGTATTGGTGATCACGGGGTTCTGCCCGCCCGAAACGAGGATTCCCGCGTTGCGCACGCGAGGATCTTCAATCTGTGCAACCTGCAGTTCGCGTGGCATCCGCTGCTGTGCGACGAAGAACAACATGACCGCTGCGGTCAGGATCTTCATGGTTGTTTGGTCTCCTTCTTCTTAACCGTGTCCTCGAACCTCTTCAAAGGCAACTCGCGCGTTCGTCCCCCAGACTCCAGGACGACGCCATGCGCAGTGATGGCCTTTACTGTTTCCGAGCCCACCTTGTCTCCGGGCTGAACTATCCGATCGCCAACTACGGCCAGGGATCCGTTGGCGCTCGAAATAATCGCAGTCACCTCGTAAGGGGGAACCGGGCTGGGTTCCACAGGGCGCTCAACCGGAGGTGCGGCGGCTATGAGTGGTGGAGGCTCGAGCGCTTTATTGATCTCGTCGACCGTCAAAAACGGATTCCGCCCCCAACCGCTCGGAGGGATCGTAACGGGCCTCGGGCCGGCCGGCACCGGTTCGGGCGGCGAGACAACGGATGGTGCCGGTGACCCGCTCACTGGTCCGGATGGCACTGCGGAACCGGGCGCGGGAGTCACGATTGTGGACTTCTGCCTCCAGTTGCTGAGTTGGTAGACGACACCGCTGGCGGCGACAAAGGAAATCACGAGCAAGCCCAAAAGGTTCCTGCTCTTCATGCCGTTTCTCGCTTGTAGACGTTCATCACAATCGTGACGTCAACCTTGGGCGGACTCCGGCGTATGTCGACCAGCCGGTACTCGATGGGCCTTTGCAGTTTTGAAACGCCACCCAGAAAGCCGGCCACGTTCTGGTAGTCACCTTGAAATTTGAGCGTAACCACCAGATAACGGCGGACACCGATACCGGCGGGTACAACGTCGTCCGGCGCCGGGCTCCTGGCGGGATCCAGCACCGTTTCTTCGGTATTGATACCAAGCCGCTCGAGCCCGTTCTCGTTTGCAATCCTGGTGACCTCTTCAAAAAACAGCGGAACTGCCTGCTCCGGAAGCAGGAGTTCGTTGACTCGCCTTTCCTGTTCCGCCCACCGGTTCTGTTCTTCGGCAGCCGGCAACTGCACGGTTTGTGCGTCTCGCTCCTTGCGTTCGACTTCCTGCCGGAGCCTGTCCACTGTGGCGCGGTTGCTGTTGAGGTCATAGATCAGGTAGACGGCGAGGGCAAGCGCAAGGACGAGCCCCACGAGAAACTTGAGAATGCGGCGCTGTTGAGTTGTAAGTGATCTCAGGGTAACTGGCATTCGACCTCGAAAGACACCTTGCTTCGAATTTGAGTTGAAACTTGTCCCGCTGTTGCCGTGTCTTCGTACGACACAACGGTTGGTTTTGGCATCGTGACTGTCTTAAAAAAGGGCAGTGCGCGCAGGCTGCTGAAGAATCGATTGAAGTCGGCGTTACCTTGCGCAGCCGTTAAAGCGGAAAGATGGCCGCGGAAGGTCATCTTCGGCCGATCGGCGCCCTGGACCTGGATCGCGTCGAAGACCGCCGTTTCCGGAACGATGAACGTCAGACTTCTGAACAATTCAGTCCAATCCGCGCGGGGCTCGACCCGATGCAGGAATGCCGATCTTTGTTCGGCACTGTTGCTCAGGGCCGTCATTTCGGTGGCCTGTTGCAGCTTCGGATCGACGATAGCCGCCCTTTGAGTGAGCGTCTGGCGGTCGGCATCGATCTTTCCCTTCTCGCGTAAGTAATACGCACCGATCAAGAGGGCTATGGCAACCGCTACGGCGCACGCCGTTCGCGCAACTTTCGTGGGATTGAGCCCCGCCTGTTCCCTGGCCTGCGTCTTTCCCGGAAGCAGATTGACGCCCGTGATGCCCGGTGTCTTTCGCCACGCTGCCCCCTTTGCCGCGGTGAGCGCCGGCAGGTTGAAACCTCGACGACAGTGCCCCGATCACATCGTTGTCGCCCGAAAAAAGAATCTGGTCGAGCTGTGCCTGTGGGTAGTTCTGTCGAAAGTACATTGTCGAACGCTTCAGCTCGCTTGTAATTCTTTCCACCTGATCGCTTTGCTGACTGTCGCCGTAATCGAAACGAACTTCGCGCGAAAGGAGCAGGACTCCATCCTGTACAAAGAGGATGTGAACGAGATCTCCGGCGAAATGAACTACGGTCCGTACGGCATCTTTCTTCCAGGCGGTGACCTGACGCAAAAGATTTAGAACAGCTTCGGGTACCGTCGTCACCTGCAGGAGCTTCAGTCGGGTTTGGGAAAAGAACTGTTGTGCGGCGTCCACCATCGGCCGTTCGGCGGTAACGAGCAGGATCTGGTTCTTTTTTATTCCCAGCTCTTCTTTGGTTTTGAGGACGTCGTAAGACCACACCATCTCCGCGATGCCGGCGGGGGCGAGTTTCTTCGATTCGCGCTGCATCACGAAGTGCATCTCACGAGTGGAAAGAGGAGGCAGTGTAAGTAATCGATGCTCGACGTTGCCGCTGCTTGCGATTACTGCTTCTTTGGCTTCAAAACCGCGAACCTGAAGCGTGTGATTGAACTGTTCGGCGCGCCGCTGCGGATCGACGCTGCGGTTGTCGATGACGGCGAAATTGAATATTCTCAGCCGCCGGCCGAGACCCACTTCCACGATCTTGATCCGGTCGTCAGCGTATTCAATCCCAAGGATGCGGTTCGCCATTCTTTAGTTCATCCCCGTTTGCCGATCGCACCCATCATCTGGTAGAGCGGCATGTAGATTGCGAGAGCCACGGTCAATACAATCAGGGCGAGAAAGATATAAAGCACGGGCTCCATGATGGCGAAAACCCGCTTGATCGTTGTAGGAATCCCCTTGTCGTAATAACGGCAAGCCTTCTCCAGCGAAGTCGACAGCTGGCCGCTCGACTCGCCGATATGGAAGACGCGAATCACCATCGGCGGGAACCTTCCCGTTGCCGATAATGCTGCTGAAAGCGAGTTTCCAGCCCGCACCTCGTTGCGTACCAGGCGAGTGGCTTCGGCCAGAACTGCATTTCCGACGACTGCTTCCACGATGGTCAGCGTTTGAGAAATGTCGACGCCGGCGCTGAAGAGAATCTGGAAGAAGTGACAGAATCGGGACAGGGCAATGTCTCGCGTGAGCATTCCAACGACTGGAACCTTTAACTTGAAGGCGTCGAATTTCGCGCGGCCGCCTGGCGTTCGTATCCACATCCAGAAACCGATAACTGCGGTAATGATCCCGGCCAGCAACACCCACCAATAAAGGCGGAAGTAAGTGCTCAGGGCAAACAGGATTTTGGTCGGCAGCGGAATCGGGCCTTTTGACTGATTCAATACGGTTGCGAATTGCGGGAAAACGACGGTCGCCAGCAGAATTGCCAGACCGAAAATGGCGGTCAATACCATTGCCGGATAAATCGTGGCCTGCACGACGTCGCGGCGCAGGTCGGCTTCGTACTGCAGCTTCGAATGCTCCGAGGCGTCAGCCAGATCCTGCAGGCCGTCGGTGATTGGAATACCGGCGGAGAGGATCGTCGAGAGATCCAGAGTGAAGTTTAGAAGGTCGCGCGCCCGGATTCGTCCGCGCGCTCCCGTTGTGGTCTTCTTCGTGGCCGGGCCGGCCTCGACCAGGAAGAGGTTTTGAAGGTCGAGCTGGTTCGCCAGGGAATCCTCGTCGTCGGCTTCCATGACACCCGTCACGGTCCTGCCCGCCTCATCCTTGGCTTTGTACTGAAATTCCATAACTGCGTCCGCTCGGGAAATTCGGGGTCAGACCACTGAATTCCCTTTTTTCATTCAAGATTCTTTGATCCGAAAAAAGGGAATTCAGTGGTCTGACCCCGAATTTCCCGAATTAAACTACTCGAGCTACTTCTTCGAGCGTCGTCACTCCGTTGATTGCTCTTTGCACGCCGTCTTCAAGCATGGTCTGCATGCCCTCTTCACGGGCAATTTCACGGATCAAGCTGGCATCGGCCCTTTCCATGATGGCTTTCTGGATACGCGGCGAAAGGAGCATGATTTCAGAAATAACCGTCCTTCCACGATATCCGGTGGATTCACAATTTTTGCACCCCTGGCCCGCGTAAAACTTGTTGTCCGGAACATTCAGCCTTAGCGCCAGTTCCGGGTTCGGCGGCACCTCCTGCTTGCAATACTTGCAAATCAGGCGCACCAGCCGCTGCGCTACGACCCCCACCAGCGACGAAGCAGCCAGAAACGGTTCGACGCCCATGTCCAGAAGCCGTGGGATCGAGGCAGCCGCATCGTTCGTATGCAGTGTGCTGAACACCAGGAGGCCGGTCAGCGCCGCACGAATCGCCGTATCGATTGTTTCTTCGTCGCGCATCTCACCGACCAGAATGATGTCGGGATCCTGGCGGAGAATTGCGCGAAGCCCGGCCGCATACGTCAAACCTGCCCTGACATTGATCTGGGATTGTCGAATCAGCGGCAGTTCGTATTCCACCGGGTCTTCAAGAGTGATGATCTTCCGTTCCGGCGTGCTGATCCTCATGAGAGCCGCATAGAGGGTCGTCGTTTTGCCGGATCCCGTAGGGCCGGTAACAAGACAGATGCCGTTCGGCCGGCTGATCGCCTGCGTGAAGCGCGACAAATTTCTCTCCGAGAATCCGAGACTCTCCAGACCGATGACGAGTTGTTCCTTGTTCAGAACACGCAGAACAACGTTCTCGCCATAGATCGTGGGAAATGTGGCCACACGAATATCGATGGGTTTTCCGTAGACCGAAACGGTCGCTTTGCCGTCCTGTGGCAGGCGGGATTCGGAAATGTTCAGGTTGCCCATGATCTTGATGCGGGAGTTGATCGCTCGTTCCAGCTTCTTCGGAATGTACGGGCCCTGTTTCAGAACTCCGTCGATGCGATAACGCACGCGGACCAGGTTCTTTTCCGGTTCAAAGTGAATGTCGGTGGCGCGCTCGGAGACGCCGGTAAGGATGAGGAGATCTATCAGCTTGATCACCGGAGCGACCAGGCCCAGATCCTCGCGTCCTTCGGAGGCGCCCTTGGCTTCGGTTTGCTTGACGGCGTCTTCGATCAGGTCCTCGAGGTTGCCGACCTCGCGAATGGCGCCGTAATACTTGTCAATCGTCGTCAGGATGTCGAATTCAGTCGATGAAACGACCTTTACATACCGCCGAGTCTGCTGTTGAACGCGATCGATTGTGCCGACGTCGAGGGGATCGGCCATCGCCACCGTAACTGAATTGTTCTCAACAGCGATCGGAAAGACCTTGTATTTGCGGGCTACCGCTTCCGGCAGTAAGCTCACGACATTCGGATCAATCGACATGGTCCGGACGTTGACGTATTGGATGCCGGCGGCTTCGGCAAGAACCTTCGCGAGATCGTCTTCGGTTATCAGATTCAATTGCCGCAGAATATTGCCCAGGCGGTCGCCTGTACGCTTTTGCTCTTTAAGGGCAAAGTCCAACTGGTCCGAAGAAATCAAACCGGCACTGATGAGACGATCCCCGATCCTATCAACCTTCATCGAAGGAGACACCTGCACGCTCTAGCCGAGGCCTGTGACGGGTGGGGCCGAAGGATATTGCGAATGCTGCACCAATATAGTGGCACAAGTCCAAGGCTGTCAAAATGATAATGCGGGGACAGAAGGAAGGAAATAGGCACACTGTAGCGGCGGTCTATGACCGCCGGTGGTCATAGACCGCCGCTACAGTTACGATTTCCCGAAGGAACGAGCGCAGTTTTTGGAGGATCGCTTGGATGCGTAGAGCGCCTGATCCGCTTCAGCGACAAGAGTTTCAAAATGGCTTCCGCGATGGTACTCCGAACATCCGATACTCACCGTGACCGGGCCGGTGTAACCGAGCCCGGTGAGGATTTCGGAACTCCCCACCTTTTGGAGAATCTTTTCGGCAACGTGCATGGCGCCTTCAAGAGTGGTGCCGGGCAATACCACACCGAACTCATCTCCACCGCACCGGAAGACAAAGTCTGTATTTCGCACGGTGTGTTCGAGGTTCTTTG
>WNFO01001432.1_pt1 | contig 18785 bp, 19 predicted proteins | sample 5400251 | NCBI WGS metagenome assembly WNFO01 (sample SAMN13153354, study PRJNA577476) | soil metagenome | isolation source: 100 cm saprolite under Madrone tree | place: USA:California | collected 2016-06-14
TCAGTGAGAAGGCGTCGCGTGAGGCAGCCGTCGACGAGCAGAAGCGATACATGCTTGGCGTCGTGTCGGACGAGCGACCGTGGGACTACATCGAAGCCGTGTACTTGACCGGCACGATCGAGGACATTCAGCGCCGCATCCAGCAGCGAATCGATGCGGGTGTCGAAGAGATCTTCCTGCACACCATGACGGCGGATCCACATCAGCTCGACCTCATGGCGAAACACATCCTGGAGCCGTTCACCCGCGTTGATGCAAAAGCGATCCGGTGAGCTTCGACGGCCGCACCGCGTTGGTCACCGGCGGCACTCGCGGTATCGGTCTTGCAATCGTCCGGGCGCTGCGCCGCGAGGGCGCGAGGGTGATTGCGATCGGCAAATCCAAAGAACAGGTCGCGGCGTTTCGACGTGAATTTGCTGAAGATCCCCTGGCCAGCGTCGAGCTGGCTGATGTACGTGAGCGAGGCGCTCTGGAAGAAGTCCGACAACGCATGACGGAGCTCGACATTCTGATCCCGAACGCCGGCGTCAACACGCGGGTACGGGCACTCGAGCTGCCGGATGAATCTCTCCGGGAGATGCTGGAGACCAATCTCTATGGCGTTTTCGTGACCTGTCAGGTTTTCGCGCCCTTGCTCCTTGCGAAACCGGGGGGTCGGGTCGTGATCACCAGCTCCGTCTCCGCGATTCACGGGATGGATCTGCGCGCGGCGTACACGGCCACCAAGGCCGGCCTTTCAGGCCTGGTGCGGAGCCTCGCCATCGAGTGGGGACCGCGAGGGGTGACCGTCAACGCCGTCGGGCCCGGCATCATCGAAACTCCACTTACACGGGCCTACATGGATCAGCATCCCGAGCGCGTCAAGGCGACAATCGACAACACGCCCCTCCGCCGCATCGGTATGCCCGAGGACGTTGCCGACGTGGTTGTGTTCCTGGCTTCTGACGCCGCGCGCTTCATCTCCGGGCAGACCATATTTGTGGATGGCGGATTGAGTGCGGGTAGCGCTTGGTGGTAGGAGTCGCCAGTTGCCAGAGATGAACGGAAAGTCGATCGACGATGTACCGGTTGGCCTTCAGACCCGCATCACCAAGACGGTGAGCGAGTCAGACGTGTACCTGTTCGCCGGCATAACAGGCGACCTGGACCCAAACCACGTTGACGAGGAGTACTGTCGCAAAACGAGCCTGGGTCATCGCGTCGCTCATGGCGCGCTGATCATTGGCTATGCCTCGGCGGCCTCCACCCGCATCTTGCAGGACTTCGACCGGCCGATGGTGTCAGTCGGCTACGACCGCATCAGGTTTCTCAAGCCGGTCTATTTCGGTGACACCCTGACCATCGATTACGAGATCACCGGCATCGAGCCTGAGCGGGAACGGACCCTGGCGAAGATCGAGGTCAAGAACCAGCACGGCGATCTGGTAGCCGTGGCAACCCACATCATGCAGCTGGTGGATTGAGCGAGCAGCCAAGCCTCGGGCTTCTAGCCGGCGTGCGCATTCTCGCGTTCACGCAGTTTCTCCTGGGACCGGCCGCGTGCCAGTACCTGGCCGATATGGGTGCGGACGTCATCAAGATCGAGCCTCCTGGCCGCGGTGCGTGGGAGCGCAGCTGGGCGGGCGCCGAGGTCTTCATCAACGGAGTCAGCGCGTTCTACCTGCTCGCCAATCGCAACCTCCGCAGCGTCACGCTGAACCTCAAGAGCGAGCGGGGCGCGGAGGCGGCTCGAAAGCTGGCGGCGATGACGGACGTGGTTATCGAAAACTACCGTCCCGGCGTCCTCGATCGGCTCGGGCTCGGGTACGAACGGATAAAAGAGCTCAATCCCAATGTCATCTATGCATCCGGCTCCGGCTATGGCAGCGACGGACCCTACAGCCACCTACCCGGCCAGGATCTCCTGCTCCAGGCAATCTCCGGGCTTGGCGCCAACACCGGTACAGAATCCGAAGGGCCGACCGTTTCGGCAGCGGCAATCGTGGATCAGCACAGCGCCAGCCTACTCGCAATGGGAATCCTCGGCGCCTTGGTGCACAGGGAGCGCACCGGTGAGGGGCAGCGAGTCGAGGTGATCATGATGGAGGCCGCTCTCGACATCCAGACGGAGCCGGTCGTCTATCACCTGAATGGGGCGCGCCTGCGGCGCCCGAAGACACCAATCGCGGACACGTTTCACTCGGTCCCATACGGGTTCTATGCGACCGCCGATGGTCACCTGGCAATCTCCATGGCGCCGATCAAGTCGATCGCAGAAGTACTCGGCAGCCCGGCTTCGCTGGGGCCCTACGAAGATCCCACGATCTCATTTAGCAAGCGGGACGAGATTCGTGCGGCTCTCGACCCATACTTCCGCAAGCGGACGACGGCGGAATGGCTCGAGATCCTGCGGGCGCACGGCATCTGGTGCGCGCCGGTGAACACCTTGAATGAGACGTTCGACGATGTTGCCCTCAAGCACATTGCCCCGGTCCTCGAGTTCGATCATCCCCGCGCCGGCCATGTCCGAGTTCTCAAGCATCCGGTCCGTTACAGCTCGGGGGAGGCCACGCTCCGCCGGCCACCTCCCGAGCTGGGTGAGCACACGGCAGAGGTGCTCGGTGAATTGGGTTACAGCGATGACGAGATCGCGGCCATGCGGGCCGCTGAGGAGATTTAGCTCTCTGACTTTCATACAGCAACGCCGGCGACAAACCGCGGCAGCTGGCGACATTCAGCGGCGCTCAGCGAATATGGAAGCCATTTCTGAACGGCGGCAGCGATCTGGTAACCGCAAGGATCAGGGTTCGAATCCCTGGTCCGGAGCCAAGATTTTCTTGTGCAAGTTCGGCTGAGGCGCGTCAAAAGGCCTTCGTTCGCCCGCCGAGTCGGCGTTCGGAGGATGCATTTCCCGGTCGCGTGAGGCGATTGGCACCCGGGCCTTGAAGATCGGGTCCGAGGGCGCCGCTCGCCAGGCGCTTAGATTGTCACCACCAGCTTGCCGCCTCCGCCATCACCGATGGCGTTGAAGGCATCCCCCGCGCGGTCGAGCGTGAAAGTTCGGATCCGCGGCGATTGAAGCTTGCCTTCGGTCCTCAGCCGGGCGAGCTCGCCCAGACGCGCGGTATTGACCTGGGTGCCGATATTGACAGCGTTGATTCCTCGCTTGCCGAACTCCTCGGCCGCCGCGGCACCCCGCATCGAGGTCACCGTTCCGCCTTTCCGCACGACTTCGCTGAGCCGCGCCAGCGTCGGCGCATCGCTGATGGTGTCGATGACCGCTGCCACACCGCCCGCGTGGCGCGAATTGATTGCCTGCAGAACATCGCCGGCGCCGCGATCGATGACTTCCTGTGCCCCCAACTTTCTGACGTACTCCTCGTGACCTTTGCTGGTCACAGCGATGACGTGAGCACCGCGAATCGCGGCCAGCTGCACCGCGTAGCCGCCGATCCCACCCGAGGCGCCTACGACCACGACCACGTCCCCTGCTTTCACGTCGGCGGCCTCCACGGACATTAGCGCGGACGCGCCGACAAGCGGCATGGCGGCGGCCTCGGTGTCATGGATGGTGGCGGGGCGCTTGGCGATGGTGGTCGACGAAGCTACAGTCAACTCGGCGAGGGTGCCCTGACCGATCATCCTGCCGGTGATGCCGAAGACCTGGTCCCCGATCTTGAAGTCCTCGACTTCGGGTCCGACCATGTCGACAGTGCCCGAGAGGTCGGCGCAGGGAACAAGTGGCAACTGAGTCGGCATCCGGTCCTTCATATAGCCCTGGACGACAAAGTTGTCGAACGGGTTGAGGGAGGCTGCTCGCACGCGCACCCGGACCTGTCCCGCCTCTGGTGTCGGATCGGGCAATTCGTGAATGGAACCTGGACCGCCGTAGCTGTCGTAAGCGAATGCTCGCATTAGCTCACCCCCCGGAGAATCTGCCTTTGAGCTTCAACCATCTTCAACCTGGAAAGTCGTGCTGATCTGATTTTCAACTTCCTGCTTGCAATCTGGCGAGAGGACTGCCGCAACGTTAGTCCGCCCGCGGACGATTCCCGAACTAACATGAGGCCCTTGACCGCGACCGCGGATTCGAGGACCGATCCGGACGAGCTCCGGGACCTGCAATGCGGCTCCGCGTGCAACAACCAATCCCGCCTTAGACAGATCGTATTGTTGAGCCGCCGGCTCGCCGAGTAAGCTCCGGGAGAGCGATGGCGAGGCTTCGCTATGTAACGCCGGCGGACTCACCCGATCCGGAGCGGATGGAGCATATCTACTCCCAAATCCGCGGCATGGGTCGCGGCGTCAACCATCTCTATCAAGTATTGGCGAACCAGCCTGCTGCGCTCGAAGCCTTTCTCGGCATGTCGCGCTACATTCGGGACGACTCGAGCCTGAGGCCGGCACTTAGGGAGATGGCGATTCTCGCGACCGCTGAGGCGCTCGACCAGCCGTACGAGATCGCTCACCACCGTCCCGCAGCGCTCCAGTCGGGGGTAACGCCGGAGAAGATCGACACCATTCTGGCCGGTGAAACTCACGAGCTCGCGCCGGTCGAGCGCGCAGTCGTCACGTATGCGCTGCAGGTTGCCCAAGAGCGGAAGGTCGATGACGCAGCGTTTGATGAATTGAGATCCTTCTTTTCTGATGCTGAGATTGCGGACCTCGTCTTGACCGTGGCCTGGTACCACCTGTGCGCGGCCGTGTTGGGCCCGCTCCGAGTGGAGCTGGAGGTGGACGCAGCGCGAGATGTCACCTGACCAGATGTATCCAAATTCATCTTCCAACTCCGCCCACCTGCACGAGAGGGCGCAAAGCGTCCTTCCGGGAGGCAACACCCGCACGACCGTGTTTCGTGACCCGTATCCCATTTACGCGCACTCAGGCAATGGCAGTCGGATCCTTGACGTTGACGGAATTGAGCGAGTCGATTTCCTCAACAACTACACCGCCCTGATACACGGTCACGCGCATCCGTCAATCGTGCGTGCTGCAACCTCAGCGGTCGAGAACGGGAGCTGCTTTGGCGCACCGACTGAGTCGGAAATTCGCCTCGCCGAGATGCTGGTCGAGCGCGTCCCCGGCTGCGAGAACGTCAGGTTCACGAATTCGGGTTCCGAAGCGGTGATGATGGCTGTCAAAGCTGCGCGCGCATACACCGGTCGGCCCAAGATCGCGAAGTGTGAGGGCCTATACCACGGCAGCTACGACTTCGTGGAGGTCAGCCTCGACTCATCGCCGGCAGACTGGGGAGACCCCGCCCAGCCCAATCAAGTTCCCTATTCGGCCGGCACCCCCGCAAGCGTGCTGTCGGACGTGGTGGTTCTTCCTTTCAACGATTCCGATGCCAGTCTGCGGCTCCTCGAGCAACACGCGACGGAGCTGGCGGCGGTGATCGTCGACCCGCTGCCCAACCGGATCGGACTGATCCCCGCCTCACGCGACTTCCTTGCGACTCTTCGCAGCTTCTGCTCCAGGGCCGGCGTGGTCCTCATCTCGGATGAGGTCATATCGTTTCGGATTGGATATGGAGGGGCCGCGGCGGCGTTCGGATTCCAGGCCGATCTGATAACGCTCGGCAAGGTGATCGGCGGTGGATTTCCCGTGGGAGCGGTGTGCGGTCGCAAAGACGTCATGTCGGTGTTTGATCCCACGACCGGCAAGCCTGCTGCCCCGCACGGCGGGACCTTCAACGCAAACCCCGTGACCATGGCGGCGGGGTCCGCCGCATTGGAGTTGCTCACCCCCACAGTTGTTGCTGATCTGAACGAGCTGGGCCAGCTGGCGCGCCAGCGCATGCAAGCAGTCATCCATGAGGCCGGCGTTCCTTGGCGTGTTACAGGCGAAGCTTCACTCTTCCGCTTCGTGCCTGAACAGAGGGAGCTGGTCGGTTATCGATCGACTTGGGCGGATCCAGAATCGGCGAGGCTCATCGAGCGCTTCACCGGCTCACTGCTCAACCACGGAGTGTTGGTCGATCCCGGCGGGCTTGGTTGCCTCTCAACCGTGATGTCTGAGGCTGACGTTGACATTTTGGAGCATGCGGTGGAGATCGCTCTGCGGGAAGCAAACATCCACACTCTGGAAGCCACCTGAGCGGTGCTACCGGCTGAAGCGGCGGGGCGTCCGAAGAGCCCACATTCACCGCTTTGATGTTCGTGAGCTCGTGCCGCGCCCGGACTATGGGCTTGCCCATCTCGTCGACCAGGGTTCGGCTCAAGCGCTCGCGGTTATCCCTTATTAGGCCTCCGCGCGGCGCATTGAAGCCTCACGTTCGCCGAAAGTTACGGCCCGACTCTGATCGAGGCCGTGCTTTAGTCTCCCTTTGGGATGAGCCGGCCTGCGGGCGCAGCTAAGTACGTGCGAGCCGACGGGCTCGAGAAGGTGACCGGCCAGGCGCGGTACGCGGCCGATCTGCTCCTTCCCGGCATGCTCGAAGGCCGCTTCCTGCTGGCCGGCCACGCACATGCGCGGATCAAGGAGATCGACATCGACAAGGCTCGGCGCCTTCCGGGGGTCGCAGCCGTGATCACGCAGGCAGATGTTCCGCAGCTCCATTACGGCAGCGCGGTCAAGGACCGGACCCTGTTCGCGGATGGAGTCGTGCGGTTCGAAGGAGAGGTCGTCGCTGCGGTCGCGGCCCGCACCGCCGAGATCGCATCGGCGGCTCTCGAGCTCATCCAGGTCGACTTCGAGCCGCTTCCCCCGGTCACCGATCCAGAGGTTGCGCTCCAGCCCGACAGCCCGCTGGTGCATCCGGACTGGAGCTCGTATCAGGCGTACGAGGGCCTCATCCGCGGCGGCAACGATTGCGCATACGTGACGATCGCGAAGGGCGACGTCAATGCGGGCTTCGACGCTGCGGACGCGATCGTCGAGGAGCGTTACAACTGCGACCAATCGCATCCGGTGCCAATCGAGCCGCACACGGTGCTGGCTCAGTGGCAAGGCGAGAAGGTCACCATCTGGTCGACCTCTCAGGTGCCTTTCGCAGCTCGCGCCGGCGTGGCTGAGACCCTGCAGATGCCCGAGAGCAACGTTCGCATCATCGTTCCCCACCTCGGCGGCGGTTTTGGCGGCAAGTGCGAGTTCCACTTCGAAGCGCACGTCGCGGCGTTGGCCCGGAAGGCGGGCCGGCCGGTGCGTGTCGTCTTCAACCGGCATGACGAGTTCGTCGCTCCGGACAAGGTCAATCACCCGATCGTCATCGACCTGAAGACGGGTGTCACGCGCGAAGGCATGATCACCGCGAGGTCGGCGCGGATCGTTCTCGACACCGGCGCCTACGCATCGGACGCGCCCAGCATCGCCGAGATCGCCACCATGATGGCCGCCGGGCCGTACGACATCCCCAACCTGGACATCACGGCGCACACCGTCTACACGAACAAGACGCCAGCAGGTTCCGTGCGCGCGCCGTCGGGTCCGCAGGTCGCGTGGGCTGTCGAGCAGCACACCGACGAGGTGGGGAGGCAGGCCGGTCTCGACGGCTACGAGATCCGAATGCGCAACCTGCTCGAGGATGGAGACGAAGGTCCCACCGGACAGCGGATGAAGGCGGTTGGAGCCAAGGCGTGCCTCGAGAAGGCGGCCGAGCTGATTGGCTTCGGAGACTCGCCCGCGTCTGATGAGGGGATCGGCCTTGCGTGCGCGTGGTGGTTCAGCTACCCGGCCGCATCCTCAGTGAGTCTGAAGGTGAACACGGACGGCTCGGCGACCCTCGTCACCGGCGCGCAGGAGAACGGCTCTGGAGCTGTGATGGGCCTGGCGCTGATCGCGGCGGAGGAGCTCGGGATCAGCCCCGACCGCGTCTCGATCCTGTATCAAGACACCGACGCCGGAGCCTGGGACATGGGCAGCTCGGGCAGCCAGACGACCTTCAACAACGGCCGGGCCGTGATCGCGGCCGCCGCGGAGGTGCGGCGACGAATTCTGTCCATCGCGGCAGAAAAGCTCGAGGCCTCGGCCGATGACATGGAGATCGTCGACGGCATCGTTCGCGTTCGCGGCGTCCCCGGCACGGCCATGTCGGTCGCTGAAGTCGCATCCGCGCTGTTCGCCGGCGGCGAGCTGCTCACTGCGCAAGGATCTGTGATCGCCGAAGCCCTGCCCGACAACTTCGGTGCCTCGTGCTCGGGGCGGGTTGTGTTTCCGGCCTTTGCAGATCCGACCTTCACATGCCAGGCGGCGCACGTCGCGGTCGATCCCGAAACCGGCGTAGTTCGCGTGCTGGAGCTGGCGGCTGCCCATGACTTCGGTCGTGTGCTCAATCCCGAAGGCGCTCGCGGTCAGGTCGAGGGCGGCGTTGTGCACAGCATCGGCATGGCGCTCACCGAGGGCACCACCTACCGTGAGGGTCGCCAGGTCAATCCGCATCTGCTCGACTACAAGCTGCAGACGTCGGCCGATGCGCCCGCGATCCGGGTCGAATTCATCGAAACCTCTGGCGCGATGGGGCCCAGAGGCGGCAAAGGAGTGGGCGAACCGCCGATCATCGCGGCTGCTGGGGCCGTCGCCAACGCGATCGCTGCCGCATCCGGCGTCCGCGTGCGCCACCTCCCGATGACCGCGCCCAGGGTCTGGGCGGCGGTCAAGGAAGCCGCGGCGAAATGATCGACCGCACCTACCTCGAGCCAACAAATCTCGAGCAAGCCAGGTCCATGCTCGCGGCGAATCAGGGATTGAGGATCGTGGCGGGGGGGACGGACCTTGTCGTCGCCGCGCGCAGCGGCAAGGCGTCGCTGCCTGAAAGGCTGATGGCGATCCATCGCTTGAAGGAGCTGTCCGGGATCCATCCCGACCGGGGCCGAGGGCTCAGGATCGGGGCCCTCACCACACACGGAGATCTCGAAATTTCCGACATGGTCCGGGACTCATGGACCGCGCTCTCCGACGCGTCGGCGCTGGTCGGCTCGCCTGCGACGCGCCACGTCGGTACGGTCGGCGGCAACGTCTGCAACGCGTCGCCCGCAATGGAGCTGGGCAGCCCGCTCCTGGTCTTCGATGCCAGGGTCGAGCTTGCATCTGCCGAAGGCGTGCGTAGCGTCCCGTTCAGCTCGTTCGTGGCCGGCCCCGGAAGCACCTCCGCTCATCCCGGCGAGATTCTGGTCGCGGTCGTGCTGCCACCGCTCCAGGGCCCCGGACGAGCGGGCAGCGCTTACGTGCGCCTCGAGTACCGGCTCGCGATGGAGATCGCGATCGTCGGCGCGGCCGCCCTGGTCCGCCTCGACTATGCCGATCGGTGCATCGACGCCAGGGTGGCGCTCACGGCGGTGGCGCCGACATGCGTCCGCGCGACGGAGACCGAGGAGATTCTGCGCGGCATGACGATCGATTCCGAGTTACTGAAGCGTGCCACCGGCGTCGCCGCGGCCTCGGCGCGACCTATCGACGACGTTCGCGCAAGCGCCGACTATCGCAGCGCGATGGTGCCCGTGATGGTGCGGCGCGCATTGACAACGGCACTCGACCGCGCGCAGCGGAGTCGCCCGTCGTGAAGTACGCGATGACCCTCGACGTCAATGGCACCACCTACACAGAAGAGGTTGAGCCGCACCGCTCGCTGCTGTCGGTCCTCAGAGGCGAGCTCGGTCTGACCGGAGCCAAGGAAGGGTGCGACGACTCCGAATGCGGTGCTTGCATGGTGCTGCTCGACGGCAGGCCGGTGAACTCGTGCTCGTTCCTGGCGCTGCAGGCAGCGGGCAGAACCGTGGAGACGGTTGAGGGCCTTTCGACAGATGGCGCCCTTCATTCGTTACAAACCGCGTTTCTCGAGCAGGGCGGGGTGCAGTGCGGCTTCTGCACACCGGGGATGCTGATGAGCGCGAAAGCGCTGCTCGACCAGAGCCCACACCCCACGGAGGCCGAGGTCAAGCACCACCTCGGCGGAAATCTTTGTCGGTGCACCGGTTACGCCGGAATAGTGCGGGCGGTCATGAGGGCTGCCGGCGGCTCGTAGACCGGCGCATCCAACGGTCCGGGGTCGTGTTGAGTCGGTGCCAGCGCCCAGCCGGTCCACGAGCAGGCGGTTTCGAACAATTCCTGGACGGTGGCCACCTGCCCTCGGGCCGGGCACGTCGAGCGGCGAGATCGGATCGGCCTTGGATTCAGAGGCACTGTCAGGCGTCGCGCTCGACGTATTTGAAGAAGAGCGCGGAATGCAGGGCTTGGCGACCCGTCCTCGCGCGCGTCCTCCCTGTTCGGGAGCGGCGGCTGGTCGGACCTGTGGATCTACGTCGCCGGCCCATTCATCGGTGCAGCGATCGGGGCCGGCATCCATCGCCTGCTGGTTAGCGGCGAGAAAATCGCGATGAGACCGTCGAGATCAGCAGCATAGATACCCTGGTCCCTGGTGGCCAAGACGGCGGCGGATGGACCGGCGATCCCGACCGCTAGGCAATTTTGGGAACATGGCACTTCCTACCATGACCTACCTCGATGCGAAGACGCGTGCCCGTTTGCCCAACAGTGCGTTCGCATACATCGATTCGCGCGGGCGCCGTCGATTGCCGATCAACGACGAGGCCCATGTCCGCAACGCGTTGTCGCGCTTCAACCAGACCACCTTCGAGGACGAAGCCGCTCGAGATCGGGCGCGCACGAGGCTGCTAAACGCCGCCAAGAGGTATGGGATCGTGCCTGTCGGCTTCATCACCGGGCAGTTGCAGAACGTGCGTATCCGTGGCGAGATCGAGGCTCGAGCGAGCGAGGTGCGCTCAATGCCGACTGGCTTCGTCACCTTCTTGCTCGCCGATATCGAGGATTCGACCGGTCTCGTACGGCACCTTGGCGATCGCTACTCAGGGTTGCTGGCCGATGTCCGCACGCTACTCGGTGACGCCGTCCGCAAGTCGGGCGGCCGCGAGGTCGACGTCCGCGCCGACGAGTTGTTCGCGGTATTCAAACAGGCGCCGTCGGCTCTCGATGCCGCGCTTGTGATTCAGCGCAAAGTTCTCGTGACGGTCTGGCCAGACGACCTGCGGGTGAGAGTCAGGGTCGGCCTGCACACCGGACGTCCCACATTGACCGACACGGGATACGTGGGCATCGCGGTTCACCTTGCGGCTCGGGTCTGCTTCGCGGCCCACGGGGGGCAAATAGTGCTTTCACGCGCCGCCCGCGACGCGGTTGACGGCCATCAAGCCACCGGCGTCAGCTTCAGAGATCTTGGCCTGCATCAACTCCAAGGTCTGCCCGGGCCCGAAGCGCTGTTCCAGGCCGAAGCCGCCGACTTGCCGTCCGAGTTCCCTCCGCCAAGAACCGCCAGTTCGACTTCGTCCACCTGATCGATCCGGAGAGACGTCATCGGGGGCGCCACAAAAGCTCGTGCGGCGGGTCGAGTGGTCCAAAGATCGCTTCGAGCTCAGGGTCGTGCGGGTTGATGACGACGTCGGTCGGGTCGAACCTGAGCCGCTCCCACCCCTGGGCCTGGAACCAATCTGGGCTTTCAGGACTGATCAAAGCAAGCACGCCGCCGCGCGCAGTCGCCCGCTCGAGCTCGAGGACTACGCCAGGATCGGGCGGAACGCTGGCGCAAGACACGGTCAGATCAGCCCAACCATCCACAATCGGGAGAGCGTGGAAGAATCCAGCCCGTACTTCGGCACTTGGGCATCGTCCGGTCAGGATGCGTCGCAGGCCGGAGGAAGGGTCTACGCAAACGAGCTCAACCGCTCGGGGGCACAGGTACACGGTGAGCCGGCCGCTGCCTGCGGCCACTTCGAGGACCCGCCGTCCATCGATCTCGAGCTTCGCGAGGATTCCCGGATGAATGGGCTCGGCCTGGCTGAGGGCGTCCCAGAGCTCTGGCTCGAGCTCATATACCATCGGCCAGAACAGGGCTCGGCGGAGCCGCTCGGCGGCCTCTTCGTCGCCGCGCGCGGCCGCTTCGCGTTCAGCAGCGGGCACGGCGGCCAGGTACGGGGTTGGCAGCCGACCGACATCATCGAGGCTGTAGCGTTGCCAGCCAGGGGGAGCGCTGGAAGCAGCCTGGAAGTAATCCACCTCTAGTTCGATTCAACCGTATGGACATGAGCCCATCCCAGCGTGTCAACGTGACTAGAAGACTGACCTTTGCGGCCGGTCACATCCTTGCCAGGCCAGAGTGGGACGCGGCCCGCAATCGCGAGGTATTCGGGGCCTGTTCCGGAGACCACGGCCACAACTACGAGCTCGAGGTGACTGTCAGTGGATCTGTTGATGTGAATACGGGAATGGTGATCAATTTGAGGGACGTCGACCGGATTGTGAAGGACCTGGTGATCCACGACGTCGACCATCACCACCTGAACCGCGACGTGCCTTGGCTTCAGGGTTGCCTGCCCACCACCGAAAATGTCGCCCTGGCAATCTGGGGCCGCCTGGACGGCAAGCTGTCATCCGCTCGGCTGGAACGGGTCCGCTTGAAAGAGACTGAGAACAACGTCGCCGAGGTTGAACGCTGATGAGCATCGCGGCCTCATCTCTCACGCCCGGTGATGAGCTCGCCGACACGGTGGCAGCTCTTCTCGAGCAGCTTGGCGAGAACCCAGATCGCGAGGGTCTGCGTGAAACCCCAAACAGGGTCGCCGACTCCCTTCGAGACCTCACCGCGGGCTATGCCGCCAATCCATCGACCATAGTCGGCGATGCCCTGTTCGCCGTTGAGGATTACGACGACATGGTCGTCGTGAAGGACATCGCCTTCTTCAGTTTGTGTGAGCACCATCTCCTTCCATTCTTCGGGCGCGCGCACATCGGCTACGTTCCGGACGGCAGGGTCGTGGGTCTGAGCAAGCTGCCGCGCCTCGTCGACGCCTATTCCCACAGGCTTCAACTTCAGGAACGGATGACTCGGCAGATAGCGGACGCCATCAATACCGTGGTCACGCCGCGCGGGGTCGGTGTCGTTGTCGAGGGTCGCCACCTATGCGTCGAGATGCGTGGGGTGGAGAAGGAGAGCTCCCAAACTGTGACGTCGTGCATGTTGGGCGTTTTTCGAAGGGACCCGCGCACGCGCGCTGAATTTCTGTCTCACTTCCAACAAAGCCACTGAAGATCGCGGTCGTCTCTTCGCTGGTCACTCGCCTTCAACCCGCCCAGCTTGGCGGTGCACAGGCCTTCCTGTGCGATCTGGCCACCGGTCTGTCCCAGCGGGGACACGAGGTTCTTGTCTATTGCGCCGAGGGCTCCGTGCTGCCTGGAGTAGATCTCGTTGAGATTCCGGTTGCGCCGGGTGCGGATCAGGCGTTGATGATGCCGGGATCGAGCGATGAGCCGGCGGCATCGCCGGCCATGCGTCGGGCCTTCGAGCTCCTTTTCAAGGAGCTCCGCAGGCTGGGTGCAGACGTCGTGTCACAGCACGCGTTTGATGCTGAGGCAATTGAGATGTCGGATGGCCTGCCGGTGCTTCACACCCTCCACTTGCCACCGATCTCGAATCGAGTCCTGGGCGAGGTCCTCAAGAGCCGGGCCGCGTTTGCCACGGTGTCGGAGTCGTGCCGGCGGGCGTGGGCGAAGGCAGGTGCCGCCAACGTCAGCGTCATACGCAACGGAGTGCCTGTGTTCACAGTCGAGGAGGTCCCGATCCGCGAGGATGCTTTGCTGGCAGGCAGGCTTTCGCCCGAGAAGGGATTCGAAGACGGGATTGCGGCCGCTCGCGCGATTGGTTTGCGACCGGTTGTGGTGGGGGTGCCTTATGACCAGAGCTACCAGCTCGACCTGGAAGCCGCTGTCGCAATGCCGCCGCAACCGCGATCCCAGTTGTGGCGGCTGATGGCTGGAGCGAGGGTCACTCTGCTGCCTGTGCACTGGGACGAGCCCTTTGGGATGGTTTGCGCCGAAGCACAGATGGCAGGTTGTCCGGTCGCCGGATACTCTCGCGGAGGATTGGTCGAGATTGTTGAGCCGGGAGTATCGGGCTTCCTGAGCGAACCCGGCGAAGTCAAAGGCTTGGCAGCGGCCGCCCTGGCCGCAACCAAGCTCGATCGTGCGGCCGTTCGCGCATCCGCCGTGAACCGCCTCGGCCTCGACGCGTCGCTTGACGCCTACGAAGCTGCCCTGGCGGTGGTGGCCGGTTGATCGCGGTCGTCACCGGCGGATCCCGCGGCATCGGAGCGGCGGTGATGCGAGAGATGGCGGCTCGCGGTTACGACTGCCGCGACCTCAGTCGCACGTCGGGTCACGATGCGGGCGACGAAGCATCGGTCAACCGATTTTTCGGCGAGCTCGGGCGGCTCGATGTGCTCGTGAACAATGCCGCGATCCTCGAGCTCGCCCACGTTGTCGACATGAAGGTCGAGACGTGGGACGAAGTGATACGAGTCGATCTGAGAGGTGCGTTCCTGTGCTCGCAGGCCGCCTTCCGACTCATGGGGCCCGGCGGCACGATCGTCAACGTGAGCAGCCTGTCCGGCGTTTCAGGGACCGATAAGTTTCCGAAGATGTCAGCCTATGTGGCGGCGAAATCGGGATTGGCCGGACTCACCGAGGCCCTCGCCGTCGAAGGCCGGCCCCTCGGAATTCGTGTCAACGCGGTCAGCCCCGCCAGTGTTGACACCGACATGGGCCGAATGGCCGGCATCGGCCAGGAGCCCCTTTCGCCCGAGGAGGTCGCGCGCATCATCGCCTGGCTCGCCACACCCGAATCCGCTCCCTTGACCGGCGCCAACATTCGGATCGATCCGCCGGCGCGTGGCTGACCTCTTGTCGGTCGTAGTCGTTGGCGCAGGCCTGGCCGGCGCTAACGCAGCGCTCGAGCTTGCGCGCCTCGCCCCCGATGCTCACATCACCCTCATCGGTTCGGAGGCGCATCTGCCGTATCAGCGACCGCCGCTATCCAAGGGATTTCTTCGTGGCAGCGAGACCTTCGACGCCGCGCTCGTGGCGCCTCGCACCGAATACGAGCGCCTTGGAATCGACCTCATGCTCGGAAGGAAGGCGGTCAATCTCGAACCGGAATCCAAGCGGATTCGCCTCGACGGCGACGAAGTCATTCCCTATGACCGATTGCTGATCGCCACCGGTGGGCGCAAGCGTCACCTTTCATTCCCAGGCTCAGACCGACAAGGCGTCTTCGATCTACGCACCGTGGAAGACTCCGAGCGGATCCGGGCCGCAGCTCGCGCAGGAGGGCGAGTCGTGGTGATCGGTCTCGGCTTCATCGGCTGTGAAGTGGCTGCGTCGCTGCGCATGCTTGGAGTCGAGGTGACCGCCATCGATCCGGGCCGGGCCCCGCTGGTCCGTGTTCTCGGGCCCGAGGTTGCCGGCGTCATCGCCGCACTCCATCAATCGCACGGAGTGCAGCTGGTGTTGGGTGACGGCGTCGATCGGTTGGAGGGTGTTGGACGAGTCGAGCGCGTCGTCACCAGGTCGGGCCGGACGTTCGAATGCGACTTTGTGGTCGCCGGCATCGGTATCGACCCCGAGGTCGATCTCCTCAGCGCGGCCGGCGCGCGGATCTCGAACGGTGTTGAAGTTGACGAGTTCTGCCGGACCAGCCTGCCTGACGTCTATGCGGCCGGAGACATTGCAGACCACGCTCACCCGCTGTTTGGACGAATTCGAGTCGAGCACTACAACAACGCCGAAAAGCAGGGACGTGCGGCAGCTGCATCACTCCTGGACCGGGGCCTGCCATACGACTACGTACATTCCTTCTGGAGCGATCAATTCGATCAAACGCTCGAGTACGTCGGTTTCGCAGCGGAGTGGGACAGCATCACCGTTGAGGGCTCGCTGAGGGATCGCGACTTCATAGTTCGCTACTGGAGTGGAGGCAAGCTGCTGGCTGCGGCTGCGATGGGCCGCGGCGGGGACCCTGAGAGCGAGGAGCCGAGCGAGCTCAAGAGCATCGCTTCCCAAATCCGCGCCGGACACCCGCAGGCCTAGCCCTAAGGCCGACATCCCCCAGCATCGGGATGCGTGACCGGCGATCCGGTCCCGAGCGATCTCACAGGAACAGGAGGCGGGGCGCTCGTCGGGTTGCCGTCGCAGCCGTTGTTGTGGTGGCGACCTCCCGCAGGGGCCGTGTCCTCTGAAACGGGAGTCGTCTCAGGCGCGATGGTGCTCGCTACGACGATGTTCGGTTGAAGCGATGACGGCTGCGTTATCCGTGAATCGATTGACGGTACGTTCGGCGCGGCGACACTCGATTGCGCTTTGGCGGTACCGGGCGAGTTCTGGGGTGTGATGGAATCAGAGGTGAAGGCGACGATGCCCAGGACGGCCGCCGACATCGCACCTGCGGTCAGCGTATTGGCCACCCTCTGAGCGCGGTCGGTCGAGCCGGCCGCGGTGGTGACCCAGTGCCCCACGCGCGTGGCAGGGCGTAGAGCCGAGGTCGCCGCCACCAGAATCAAAGCCGACAGCCAGACTCCGGTTCGGCCTATGTATGCCTCGAGGAGTCCCAGAGCTATCCAAAGCCGGCGTCGAACGGTCGTAACGGAGACTCCCAGCATCGCGGCGATCTCGCGATTGGTGCGGCCTTCGAGGTACGCAAGTGTGATGACACGCCGCTGTTCAGGACCGAGCTCTGACAGCCCGCCGCGGACCGTATGCCTGTGTAGTGCTGCCGCTAAGGCTTGCCACCGTTCAGACCCGTTCTGATTCGCGGGTTGGTCGGCCACCAGCATCTCCCTGGCCCGGCCATGGCTTCCGAAACGCCGGCGGCGATCGACCATCTGGACGCCACTCGCCAACCAAGATCGCATGGCATCGAGGCCAAAGTGATCGCCGTTTGGATCGTGGACCTTTAGCCTCGGCTCGGGGGGTCCTGCGCCATCGACCTCCGGCCAACGGTCCTGCTGGACGACCCTCACCGGATCTCGGTCCTGAATCTAGCCATGGAGAATCACGAGCGTACACCCAGTCTGGGCAAATCGCTGAACCCTTAGCAATCGGCTGTGCCTCGGGATACCTACTCCGAGGAGTCCTTCCAGCCGAGGTGCTTCCAGCCGAACAGCCCGCTCAGGCCCAGGCGCTTCACGTACATCTCATGGAAGCGCTCGTACTTTTCGGCGGTCTGACTCGTGGACTTGAGATAGACGGCACGCTCGGTGATTCTGTCGATGTCTTCCGCAGGCGCCAGATACTCGTGACCGAGTAGGTGGTGCGTGAATACAACACCGTGAAAGATGTCCTCCTCAGGCAGGGCCGCAACCTCGGTCACATGGCCGACCTCGACGCCGTCACTGGCGATCACGGGCGAGCGCGCGCCGATGGCGCGCCACGAAATCACGGTTTCAGATTGGTCACTCATGGCTCGAACATACCAGCGCTATCGAAATGGCTGCGAAACCTGGTCCAGCCGCTGCAATGTCGCCTCGGAGAGACTCAGGCCCACCGCCTTCGCCGTCTCCACCAGCTGCTCGGGTCTGGAGGCGCCGATGATGGGTGCGGTCACGTCCGGCTGCGCCAGCAGCCAGGCCACCGCCAGCTGAGCAGGCGTGCAGCCTTCGTCCCTGGCGAGCTCCGCCACCGCGTCCGCAACGTCGAACATGCGGTCATTCCAGTAGCGGCCCCGGTACATCCTGCCGTAGTCGCCCTGAGCGAAGCGGGACTCGGCGGGCGGCTCCTCGCCGCGCCTGTACTTGCCGGTCAACAGGCCGGCGCCGAGAGGGTTGTATGGCACCACGCCCATGCCAGAGGCTCGCGCCAGCGGCAGCAGATCGCGCTCGTACGGTCGGTTGAGTAGGTTGTAGCGAGGCTGCAGAACTGTGATGCGTGCCAGATTCGACTTCGCGATCGCCTCCAGCGCCATCGCCACCTGCCAGGCCTCGAAGTTCGAGACACCGACGTAAAGCACCTTCCCGTCCTGCACCAGGCGGTCGAGGGCCTCGAAGGTCTCGTCGATGGGCGCATCGAGGTCCGAGTGATGCAGGTAATAGACCTCGACGCGGTCCGTCTTGAGACGTCGCAGGCTCGTCTCGCAGGCTTCGATCACGTGCTTGCGGCTGCCGCCGTAGTCATTGCGAGCAGGACCGACGCGGTTGACGCACTTCGTCGCCACCACGAAGCCGTCGCGTTTGCCCTGGAGCCAGGCGCCGACGATCTCCTCAGTTCGGCCCCAGGTCTCTGACGTAGGCGGCACCGGATAGACGTCGGCGACGTCGATGAAGTCGATCCCCAGCTCCGCGGCCATGTCCATGATCGCGAAAGCCTCTGACTGGTCGCGCTGGCTGCCGAAGATCATCGTGCCCAGGCAGAGCCTGCTCACCTGCAGCCCACTACGGCCGACGCGGACGCCCTCCATCAGCACTGCTCAGACTAGCGTCGCGGCGAAATGCGCTGCTCGCGCCGGAGCTCATTAGGAGCCAACCCGGCCAGGTTCATCAGCGGGCGAGAGTTAAGATTGGGTTTTCCAGGGGGTTCCCAGTTTGAATTGGCACCGAGGGGGGTTCCTGACATGGCGAAAGCAAAGAAGAAGGCCAAGACCGGCTGGTCGCGCCGAAAATTCCTCCAAACGGCAGGGGTGGCCGTGGCCACGATGGCCTTCCCCGAGATCCTCATCTCCTGCGGCCCTCAGACTAATACGACCCCCACTGCCACCATCCCGAAGCCGCGCAAGGGCGCCTCGATTCGGCTTTTGCAGTGGACCAGCTTCGTCAAGCAAGCCGACACCGAGTTCAAACGCCAGGCTGCCGAATGGGGTGACGCCAACGGTGTAACGGTTGCGATTGAGACCGTCACTGGCGACCAGCTGCAGCCCAAGACCGCCGCCGCGGTCGAAGCCAACTCTGGTCCCGACATCATCCAGATGCAGTACGCATGGCCGCATCTCTACACCAATTCCTGCGTGGACCTCACCAACGACGTCAACATACTGATCA
>WNFO01001435.1_pt1 | contig 18778 bp, 17 predicted proteins | sample 5400251 | NCBI WGS metagenome assembly WNFO01 (sample SAMN13153354, study PRJNA577476) | soil metagenome | isolation source: 100 cm saprolite under Madrone tree | place: USA:California | collected 2016-06-14
ACCTTCAAGCGGCGCTCGAAAAGAGCGACAGGCAATCTAGTGAGAGGTTCCTTCGACCGACCTTGCCAAGGCCCTCGGTCCGATACCGAACCATCACCTTCGCGGACATTCCTCCCGGTAGCGTGCTATCTGATCAGACGCTCGCCGAAATTGAAGCCGGCCGCTTCCAAATTCCCATCCATGAGCAACTGGATGTTGAAGCGGCGATTGAAGACGCTAGAGAAGAAGTTTGGGCCTCTATGAGCCCAACTACAGATATCTGGTTCGCAATACAGAATCTCCTCGTCGCCGCGGGCAATCTTTCAAAGCTCCTTTGGGGTACGAGCCCATCCCGGGCAGCCGCCCGAGAAGACTTGCGCCAGAGTGTGGGCGTCGCTGACGACTCTCCGCTTCGCGATCGGCGGTTGAGGAACTACTTCGAGCATTTCGACGAGAAGTCGGAAGATTGGTTCAGCAAGAGCGAAAACAAGAACTATGTCGGGAGAAACATCGGCCCGGCCAGCATGATCCAAGGACCGAATCCGGCCGAGCGATTTCACCATTACGACCCCTCTACTGGTCTTGTGACCTTTTGGGACCATTCGGTGTCACTGCCGCAAATTGGAGCCGCGATTCAGCGGATACTTCCTCTCGCCCGATTAGAGTCAATGAAGTGGTAGTGGTCCCGCGCGCGAGCGGCGGCCGAGCTGGCCGCCATCGCAGGCGCCAGTAAACCATTCCGATTTTTGTGCGCGTTTTGCGCCAAACGCGCGTTTCATCGCAAGAAATTTCGCGCTTCTTGATCAAGACGTGCGGAGTCGCGCCTTGTTGTCGACACTGATCTGCTTCCACTTGCGGCGATCTTCCGAACGCACCCGCGCGTCGCTCCGGGCTGCCACCGCTCGCAGCTCCCGCTGCAGCTTGCGGTAGCTCTCCAGGCGCGCGGCGTCCAGCTCGCCACGCTCGATCGCCGCATTGATCGCACAGCCGGGCTCGCTGCGGTGCTCGCAATCGTTGAAACGGCACTCACGCGCGACCTCCTCGACGTCTTCGAAAAGGTTCTCCAGTGCCTCTTCGCCCCTCCACAGCTGCGCCTCGCGCAGCCCGGGCGTGTCGATGATCATCCCGCCCTCGGGAAGTTGGATGAGCTCGCGGTGGCTAGTCATGTGCCGTCCTTCGCCCGAGCGATGGACGGCGCGTGTCTTCATCAATTCGGCCGCCGCCATGCGATTGATCAGCGTCGACTTGCCTACGCCCGACGGACCCAGAAGCACGCCGGTGCGCGCCGGGCGCAGCAGCGCAGCCAGCGACTCGATGCCTTCGCCCGTGATCGCGCTTGTTACGACGACGGGAGTGCCCACGGCGGCACCCTCGAGCTCCGATCGAAGGTCGTCAGCCGAAGCCGCGATGTCTGCTTTGGTCAGAACGACGACCGGCATTGCTCCGCTCTGCCAGGCCATCGACAAGTAGCGCTCTATCCGCCTCACGTTCACGTCCTGCGCTGACACGACCACGAAAGCGACGTCGACATTGGCCGCCAGGACCTGTTCTTTGGTCTCGACCGAGGCGACTTTGCGCGAGAACGCCGTCTTCCGCTCGACCCAGCCATGGATCGTCCCCACCGGTTCGCGATGGCGCAAAGCGACCCAGTCGCCCACGGCCGGGAGCTGTCCGCCGTCGTTGCGCAAATGGCGCCCGGCAGCGGCGCGCAGCGACTCATCGCCGTCGTGCAGCAGGTATTCCGCGCCGAAGTCCGCGATGACGCGCGCGGGCGCAAATCCTTCGTGGGCGAACAGCGCGAAACGTTCTTGAAACCAGTCGTCCCAGCCCAACGACCAAAGCTGGGATGCGAAATGAAGGGGCAACTCGAAGTCCTCCGGAAAAAACGATCGGACGGAAATCGGTCCGCCCGGACGGAGGAGCTAGAGGCTGGCTCCGGAGGCGGCCGACGGCCGGGAAACGTTCATTTCGTTTACAACCATCGAGCTACCTCCTCTGTGAAATACGCGAGGCGACAGCCTATCACGAGCCGGCTGAGTTGTCAGGCTCAGCGGCTCTTGAAGTCCGGCTTGCGCTTCTCTTTGAATGCGGCGATCCCTTCTTCGGCGTCAGCCGACACGAACACTCGACCAATCGCTTCGCGCTCGATGGCCGCGGCCACATCGAATGGGGCACCGTAACCGAGAGTCATCGAGAGCTTGGCATGGCCGATCGCAACGCCCGGTCCGGCTGCAAGCTTCGATGCATACTCGATCGCGGCTGCGCGGCACGACGTGGCATCAGGAAACAGCTGGTCCACGATGCCCAGGTCCTTGGCATCGGACGGGCCCATGGTTTTCGCGGTGGCGATCAGGTCCATCGCTTTAGGCAGGCCCACCAACCGAGGCAGCCGCAGCGTTCCCCCCGACCCGGGGAAGAGGCCGAGGTTCACCTCCGGCAGGCCGATCTGGTACGAGCCTTCGGCGGCGAAACGCAGGTCGCACGCGAGGGCGAGCTCCAAACCGCCGCCGAGGCAATGGCCGGCGATGGCCGCGATGAAGACGAGTGGCGTGTTTTCCATCTTTCTAAATGCTTCGTGCGCCATCAGTGCGGTCATGAATCGCGAGCGAGGTGTGCCCGAGGCAAAAACGCCGACGTCCGCGCCGGCAGAGAAGAATTTCTCCGACGCGCTTGTCACGACGACGGCGGATTTGATGGTGAGGTCGAGGCGGGCGTCGTCGACCGCGCCGGCGAACTCCCTCAAAAACGCGTAGTCATAGGTGTTGGCCGGTGGCCGGTCCAGCACGATGACACCAACGTCGCCTTCCTTCTCCAGCCTCACACCAGCCATTCGCTCACCCTCCTGACAAGTCGGTCGCCTCGATAATAAGTAGCTATGGCAACGATGATCATTGAAAGCGAGCGGACCAAGGCTGCTTCCGGAAAGACGTACGAGGTCCGCAACCCCGCGACGGGCGAGGTCGTGGACGAGGTTCCCGCGGGCGGCGCGGCCGATGTGGACAAGGCGGCGAAGGCGGCCGCGAAGGCGTTTGGGAGCTGGTCCAAGCTCGCTCCCGCCAAGCGGGCCGAGATCCTGCACAAGGCCGCGCGGCACATGCTCGGAAAGGTCGAGGAGATCGCGCCGATCCTCACCAGGGAGCAGGGAAAGACCCTGCTCGAGTCGAGGCTCGAGGCCCAGCGTTTCGGGGAGAACATCGCATGGTTTGCCGACCTCGCCGACAAGATCCATGGCGAGCACGTCTCTCTGCCCGACACGACGACCTACGGGCTGGTCGTGCGCCGGCCGATCGGCGTGACGGGAGCGATCGTTCCGTGGAACTTCCCGCTGACGCTTGCCGCCAACAAGGTGGCCCCATCGATCGCCGCGGGCAACACCGTCGTCCTCAAGCCCGCGAGCACCACACCCCTGGCGACGCTCGCGTGCATCGAAGCGCTGATCGAAGGTGGCCTCCCTGAAGGAGTAGTCAACGTAGTTCTAGGCGCGGCGACGGGTGAAGCCATCGTCGATCATCCGCTGATCAGGAAGATCGCCCTCACCGGTTCGACGCCGACAGGCAAGAAGGTCATGGCGCGCGCGGCGGAGGGCCTCAAGAAGATCACGCTCGAGCTCGGTGGCAGCGATCCATGCATCGTCCTGGACGATGCCGACCTGGAGGCTGCCGCGCGCGCCATTTCGGTCGGTCGCTTCTTCAATTGCGGCCAGGCGTGCCTCGCCGTCAAGCGCCTCTACATCCAGGAGGGCGCGTACGACGCATTGATGGAGAAGTTGATCGCGCGCGCTTCCAAGCTCAAGCCAGGCAACGGCCTGGACAAGGACAGCCGGATGGGTCCGATGCACACAGAGACGCAGCGCGCCGAGGTCGAAGCGCAGGTTAAAGACGCTGTCGACCGTGGCGCGAAAGTCCTTTTCGGCGGCGGCCGGCCAAAGGGCGCCGACTACGAGAAGGGTTGGTTCATCGAGCCGACCATCCTCGAGAACGTGCCCGACGGTGCGCGCATGTGGACCGAGGAGGTTTTCGGGCCGGCCCTTCCTGTGCGGAAGATCAAGGACCTCGATGAGGGCCTCAGGCTGGCAAACGACTCGCCGTTCGGCCTCGGCTCATCGATCTGGACCGCGAGCATGCCGGCTGCGCGACGCGCGGTGGATGAGCTGGAGGCGGGTTACACGTGGGTCAACGCCCTGCAGATCGCACACGACGAGCTGCCGTTTGGCGGCACCAAGCAATCGGGTTTCGGCAAGGAGCACGGGGTAGAGGCCTTCTACCAGTACACCGAGCAGAAGTCGATCGTGTACGGCGGTGTCTGAATAGCACGTAACGACCCGAGGTAATACAAGGCGTGAGAACAAGCTCTGCCGCGATCGGAGTGCTGGTTCTGCTCGTCGGAGCGGTGTTTGCCGGCCAGGGCCTCGGCTACATCCCCGGCAGCTTCATGACCGGCGACATGAAGTGGTTCTGGATCGGGGGCGCGATGGTCGTGCTTGGTGTGGCCATTCTGGCCGCGACCTTTGTCCGCCGCCCAAACAAGACTTAAGCGGTTCGGCCGTTGAGCCGGTCCCAATGGGACTGGCACTCGACGCAGCGCGTGGCCGCCGGCTGGAAGTTGAGCCTGGCGGCCGGAATCCGGTTGCCGCAGACCTCGCAGACGCCATAACCGCCGTCGCGCACGCGCTCCAGCGCCCGCTCCACCTGTTCGCGGTTTTCGTCCAGCAGATGGACCAGGATGTCGCTGGTCTGGCGATCCGACAAGGCTTGCGCCAGGTCGGTGTCCTCGGGGATCGACGTGATCACGCCGCCGACGACGTCGGCAAGCGGCCGGTGCAGCCCCGCCTCTTCTCCGCAGGCGTTGGCGAGTTGCACAAGCGATTGGCGGCTGGCCTCCAGCCTCTCTTCGGGTGCACCGTCGGGTCTTTTGCGAATTGCCATCGGAAAACCCCCCTTTCCTCTCTAATACCGCGGCCAGCTACGTTTGGATTCCTACACAACGCGGGGGTCGTTCGGGCTACCCGGTCGCTCACAATTAGTCGCCTGTGAAAAAGACCAGGCGGATCCTGACCACGGCGCTCTTGGCGCTGGTCTTTGTCGCGTGCCAGCCGGGCACGAACACTCACCCCGTGCCAAGCGTAGTACAGATTGGCGCGGATCTCCACTGCACGGGTGGAGATCACGGCTTTGAAGACACCCAGGTCGGATGGGGCTTCTGCTATCCAGCGACCTGGAAGTACAACGAGCGGGCGCAATCGATCTCGCCGACCGAGCTCGACCTCACGTTTGACATCACCGACATCCCGTGCGCCTCGCCTTCCCCGGTAGCCGGTGGTGGCGCCTCGCCGCGTCCGGTCTGCTCGCCAGGGGCAGGACTCTTCGCGTTCATGATCATCTCGACGTACTCCCGAGGCAGTGCCACGAACCTGGCCGCGTGGGTTCAGGCCAACCTGGTCCCACCACAGCCGAGTCCCAGCCCGCAGGTCAGTCCGAGCCCCCAGGCCAGCCCGAGCCCGCTGCCCAGCCCGACCCCGATAGCGCTGGTGCCGATCGACTGGGGGAACTCGACCGAGGCCGCGGTGCTACCTGACGGCAGGCGCATCGCCCTGACGCCGCATCAGGTCGTGATCATGGACCTGCGTTCTGGACAGGGACTGCTCGACCTCGAGGCCCAGATGTCGAAGCGCTTGAGGACCTGGAAGTTCGTCTATTAGGGCCGTTTGAACAGCGTCTGCATCTTGATCGCCAGCCCCATGTCGCCTTTGATCTTCAGCTTGCCCTGCATGAAGGCCGACGTGCCATCGAGGGCGCCGGTCATGATCTTCACCCAGTCGCCGCTGTCAGCCTGAAGCGTCAGGTTCGGTGCGTCCGGTGCGTCGCCCTTGCCCGATTCCGCGGTGCCATCGTGGATCTTGACCCACCACTTGCCGGCGTCCGCGCCGCTGAGCTCGAACACGATGGTGGCCTTGGTGCTGCCCGCCTTCTCCGGGATGAGGTACTGGGGCATGGCTTCAACAATCTGGTCAGGTGACATCTGGACTTCAGACATGCGCTCCTCCTGAGCAACCGCAACGGACGACACGCCCATCTTAGAGAATGCGGGGGACGTGGTTGAACTGGCGCTGAGCGAAGTTGCGGAAGGAGTGTTCGAGCTCCGTTTGCCCATCCCATTCGAGGACGGCCTGGTCAACGTCTTCCTGTTCGCGGACGGCGACGACGTCGACCTGCTCGACTGCGGGATGAACTCCGAAGAATCCGTGGACGCCATCCTTGCTGCCGTCAAGGAGCTCGGCGCCAAGCGAATCCGCCGCCTCGTCGTCACTCATATCCACCCCGACCACTACGGCGCGGCCGGCACGCTGGCCGGCGATGGACGCGCAGACCTCTACCTGCACCGCCTCGAGGTCCCGCTCGTCAACCCCCGATACGTCGAGCTCGAGCACCTGGTCAGCGAGGTCCACACGTACCTCCTCGTCAACGGCGTGCCCGCGAACGAAGCCGAAGTTCTCAGCAACTCGCAGCGCGCCCTGAGCCAGGTGGTCAAGCCGGCCGATGCGGCTGTACAGCTCGACGGAGCTGAGCTGCTCGACATGGGGCGCAGGAAGCTGCGCGTGGAGTGGACGCCAGGACACTCGCCCGGGCACATCTGTCTTTATGAAAGCCACGAAAAGCTGCTCTTCGCGGGCGACCACATGCTCCCGGACCTTTCCCCGAACATCGGCCTTCACCCGCAGAGCACGCCCGACCCCCTGCATGAGTACCTCGATGGGCTCGCGCGGATGGCTGCGTACGAGCCGGCGTTGATCCTTCCTGCCCACGGACGTCCCTTCAAAGACGCGGCGAGTCGAGTTGCCACGCTGGCGGCGCATCACCACCGGAGGCTCGATCAAATTCTCGAGATCGTTGCGGGTGGCGAAAGGTCAGCCTGGAACGTGGCGCTCGATCTCTGGGGCCCGCGCGAGAACTTCTACGAAAAGCGATTGGCGCTTCAGGAGGGTCTGGCGCACCTGCAAGCCCTCGCGGTCGAGGGGCGCGTCGTGAAGCGGGTCACGCCCTCCGCGGTGAGGTGGTCGCCAGCGCAGGCTTGATCCCGAGCGGAAAAAGCTCTGCCGGGTAACAGCCGACTCCGACGACACCGGGTCCCGCGTGCGCACCGACAACGGGGCCGAGAGGTTGGATCATCAATGTGTCGGCTATCGGTTCGAGCTCGCGTCCGACCCGCTCCGCGTCGGCCTGAGCGTCGGCGTGGCCGACGATGATGCATACGCCCTTGCCATGGTTGACCTCACGCGTCAGCTCGATCACCCGATTCAGCGCGCGGTCGAACGTGCGCACGCGCTCGAGTGGAGTCACCAAACCATCGCGGATGCACAGCACCGGCTTGACCTGCAGCACTGATCCAAGCAGCGCACTCGCGCGGCCGATGCGGCCGCCGCGCCGCAAGAATTCGAGTGTGGCAACGGAAAAGTACGTGTGCAAATGCGGGCTCATCGCAACGACCCTGCTCTCGATGGCGGCGGCGTCAAGATCCTGCGCCGCCAGATACGACGCCACCAGCGTGATGAGCCCAAGCGACATCGATACGACCTCCGAATCGATGACGTGCACGCGCCTGGGGTCGGTCATGTCGGCGGCCTGGCGCGCTGACGCAACGGTGCCGCTCAACTTCTCTGAGATGTGGATCGATACAACATCGTCGTGGTCTTCGAGCAGCGATCCATAAATCTCCGCGAAGCGCCCCGGCGACGGCTGCGAGGTGGTTGGATGCGCCGTCGCGGTCGGCAGCAAGCGGTAGAACTCCTCCGGCGTGATGTCGACGCCGTCCAGCAATGACTTGCCGTCGAAATGAAGAGTCAGCGGCACCACCGTTATCGCTCTCATCGCCGCAAGCGTTGGCGGTAGGTCGGCGGTGGAATCGGTGACGACTGCGACCTTGCGAACCGTCATCTACGGGTGCTCGCCGCGGTGCGGATCGGTGCGGCGCCGGGTCCTACTGTTTCGAAAGAAACGGTTCTCCAGCGGCCTGATCGCGACCAACGTCACGACAACGAGAAGTGTCGTGAATATCGCGATGGGGTAAAAGCCGAAGCCGACTGCCATCCCGAGCGCAGCCACCACCCAGATCGAGGCTGCCGTCGTCAGGCCTCTGACCTCCTCGCCCTGACGCAGGATGCTGCCAGCGCCCAGAAAGCCCACACCGGTCACGATCGACGCGGCGATGCGGGTGGGGTCGACGCGTGTGCCGAAGGCCGGCTCCAATCCCAGCGTGGTGAACAGACACGATCCCGCGCCGATGAGCGCCATGGTGCGCATACCCGCCGGGTGGCCGTGTATTTCCCGCTCGGTGCCGAGAGCGAGCCCCAGCAAGAGGGCGACCACAATGCGGAGGCCTAGGTCCGCATCTCCAGTTAAGGGCAGGGGCTTAGCCCCGGCCCGGGCGACCGCCGGGTTCGTCCTTGGCCTTGGGTTCGTCCGGGAGCTCGGGTAGGTCAAGGCTGTTGACGAAGTCGCGGAACACCGCCAATCGTTCATCGTCGATGGGCGTCTCCGTTTTTTCTTTGTCGTCTGACGACTCGTCGGCCTCGGGGATGATGCCGGCCGCCTCCATGACCTCGGTGGCCACGAAGATCGGGCATTCCATCCGGACCGCGAGCGCGATGGCATCTGACGGCCGGGCGTCGAAGTCGAGGTCGCGCCCGTTCTGCTTCACGTACAGGCGCGCGTAGAAGACCTGGTCGGCGAGGCGCGTGACCACGATTCGCTTCACGCTGACGCCGAGGTCGCCGAAAGCGGTGGCCATCAGGTCGTGAGTGAGGGGGCGCCCGAGCGGGTTGCCCGAGATCTTGGTGGCGATCGCCTGGGCCTCGAAAGAACCGATCCAGATCGGGAGGTACCTGTCGGCCTCCTTCTCTTTCAGGATCACCAGGTGCTGCGCCGTCGGCATGTGGATCCGGATGCTGTCCACCGAGACCTCGATGAGGTTTTTCATCCTCGGGCCCATTCTACCCCGGGGGCTTTGCCATCCCTCCCTGGTTACTGTGACCCCCGACCTCCCCACAGGTGGGGAGGGGTTCTACCTAGGTCCGTAGAATCCAAACGTGGCGAAGGGGAAGCGCGGGCGCCTGGTTCTGATCGACGCCCACAGCCTCATCTACAGGGCGTTTTTCGCGCTGCCGCCGATGAGCACCTCGGACGGCCAGGTGACCAACGCGGTCTACGGCTTCACGTCCATGCTCGCAATCGTCCTGGCCTCGCGCCCGGAGTTCGCGGCGGCCGCATTCGATCTCGCCGCGCCGACCTTTCGCTCCAAGGAGTACGAGGAATACAAGGCAGGCCGACGCGCCATGCCCGAAGACCTGCGCCCACAGATCGAGAAGGTGCGCGATGTCCTGGAGTCGTTCTCCATACCGATCTACAGCGTCGAAGGCTTCGAGGCTGACGATGTCATCGGCACGCTGGCGCGAATCGCCGAAGAGCGAGGACACACGGTGACGATAGTGTCGGGTGACCTCGACTGCCTGCAGCTGGTCACCGACTCGGTGGAGGCACTGGTGCCGCGCCGCGGGATCACGGACACGTTCGTGTACGGACCGGACCAGGTCCGCCAGCGCTACGGCTTCGAGCCGCCGCAGCTGATCGACTTCAAAGCGCTCCGGGGGGACACGTCGGACAACATCCCCGGAGTGCCGGGTGTCGGCGACAAGACCGCCGCCAAGCTCGTTCAGGACTTCGGCTCGGTGGAAGCCATCCTGGATCGGGTCGGTGAGCTGCCAGAGGGGCGGTTGAAGAAGTCGCTCATCGAGCACGCCGACAAGATCCGGCTCGGCAAGCGGATGGTCACGATCGTTCGCGACGTCCCGGTCGAGCTCGACCTCGAGCGTTCGCGGTGGACGCGCTATGACTACGACAAGGTCCGCACCGTTTTCGACCGGCTCGAGTTCCGCCAGCTCCTGAGCCGCTTCCCGCCGCCGGACCAGGTGCCCGTGCAGCCAACGCTCACTTTTGAGACGGCTCCGCGAACCGAGGGACTGAAGATCGTCGACGACGCGGCAGAAGCCGCGAGCCTCGTGGCCGGCGCGACGGATGTGGGCGTGTTCGCATTCACCGAGACGGCCGGTCGCGGCGCGCGCACCTGTGGCCTGGGCGTGGCCACCGGGCATGACACGTTTTACGTCGCGCATCCAGACGCCATGGACGCGGTGGCCAGTGAGCTCACCGAGGGCAAGCCCATCAGCGGCCACGACGCCAAGGAGACAGAGTTGGCGTTGCGAGCCCTTGGGGGCGGAACGCGCGAGTGGGCGTTCAGCACATTCCTCGCGGCGTACTTGCTCGGCGCGGGATCGCGCGATCCTCGGCTCGAGGACCTCGCTCGCGAATTCCTCGACATCACGCTGGTCAGCACCGAACAGCTGCTGGGCACGGGACGGGCTGCACGCAAGCCCGGCGACGTCGCGGTCGACGAGGCCGCGGAGTTCGCCGCGCGCCGTGCTGAGGCGATCCTCAACTTGAGGCCTCGGCTCGAGGCAGAGATGCGGAACCTCGGCGTCGACTACCTGTTCCACGAAATCGAGCTGCCTCTCGCCGGTGTGCTTGCGGACATGGAGTCGGAAGGGGTCGCCGTCGACGTCCCCTACCTCAAGGCGATGCAGGAAGAGCTGGGCGCTCAGCTGGCGGCAATCGAGGCCGAGGTCGAGCAGGTGGCGGGTCAGAAGTTCAACCTGGGGGCGCCGCAGCAGCTGGCGAAGGTTCTCTTCGAAGACCTGAGGCTGCCCGTCGGAAAGCGAACCAAGACTGGCTATTCGACAGACGCCGACACGCTCGAGGCGCTGCGCGACAAGCACCCGATCGTCGGCCTGATCCTCGAACATCGGCAGCTGTCGAAGCTCAAGTCGACGTACGTCGATGCGCTTCCGCAGCTGGTCGACCCGCTGACCGGCCGCGTCCACACGTCATTCGGGCAAGCGAGCACGGCGACCGGACGCCTTTCGTCGTCCAACCCGAACCTCATGAACATCCCCATCCGCACGGAGCTGGGGCAGCGGATCAGGCGTGCATTCAAGGCCAGCCGCCCGGGGCACGTCATGGTTTCCGCGGATTACTCGCAGATCGAGCTGCGCATTGCCGCGCACCTGAGCGGCGATCCCAATCTCATGAACGCGTTCAAGGCGGGTTACGACATCCATACCGCGACGGCGGCCGCGGTGTTCAAGGTTCCGATCGAGTCGGTGGACCGCGACCAGAGAAGGCTGGCGAAGGTGGCCAATTTCGGGTCGATCTATGGGCAGGGCGAGTACGGGCTCTCTCAGCAGCTCGGCATCACCGGCGACGTGGCGCGCGAATTTCTCGCGCAGTACTGGGCCACCTACTCACGATTGCGCGAGTACCTGGACGACGTAAGGCGCAAGGCGCGCGAAGAAGGCTTCGTCGTCAGCGCGACGGGTCGGCGCCGGGCGATCCCGGACCTGCGGTCGCCAAACTTTCAGCTTCGCGGCGCCGCCGAGCGGATGGCGATCAACTTTCCAATGCAGTCGCTGGCCGCGGACATCATCAAGATCGCGATGGTGCGGCTGCAGCGAGAGATCGAGGCGGACAACATCGAGGGCCGCATGCTTCTGCAGGTGCACGACGAGCTCCTGTTCGAAGTTCCCGAAACTGAGCTGGATCAGTTTGCGGAAAAGGTCCCTCGCATCATGACCGGCGCCTATGAGCTCGAAACCGGGATCGAGGTGGAGACGAAGGTCGGACCGAACTGGGCGGACATGAGAAAGCTTGCGGTGGTTCGTGTTTGATGCCCGAGCTTCCTGAGGTCGAGACCATCGTGGCGGACCTGCGGCCGCACCTTGTCGGTCGAACGATCGTCCACTGCGAGCTGCGCTTCCCGTCCATCGTCAGGCATCCCGAGCCGGAGACGTTCATCGACTCCATCGCCGGAATGCGCATCGAGGCCGTTGGCCGGCGAGGAAAGTTCATCTTCATCGCGCTCGATGGCGGGCGATTGCTCGTGGTCCACCTCGGGATGACGGGACAGCTCCGTCTTGTCGATGCCGCCACCGAACTCGCGAACCACACGCATGCGATCTTCGACCTCGACGATGGAAAACAGCTTCGCTATCGCGACCCGAGGAGGTTCGGGCGCCTGTTGCTGGGGACGGAGGACGAGCTGCTCATCTCGGGGACGCTGCCCAAGCTTGGACCCGAGCCCATCGATCCGGCCTTCGACGCGGAAGCATTGTTCAAACGCTTCCGGCGACGCCGCGCACCGGTGAAGGCAGTGCTGCTCGACCAATCGACCGTCGCGGGCGTTGGCAACATCTACGCAGACGAATCGCTGCACCGCGCACGGCTGCGGCCGGATCGCGCCGCGGGAAGTCTGAGCCGGAAATCGGTTCGGCGCCTGCATGAATCCCTCCGCGACTCGCTCGAGGTGGCGATTCGGAACCGTGGCAGCTCGGTCGATACGTATCGCGACGCATGGGGCGACATGGGCAGCCAGCAGGAACAGCTGCTCGTCTACGGACGCGCCGGCGAGCCCTGCGTCACCTGCGGGCGGCCGCTTGCACTCGTTCGCATCGCGGGACGCTCCACCGTCTTCTGCCGCCGTTGCCAGCACTGAGTCCTTGCCAGCATTAGAGTCACGGGCGGAAGCCGTCGCCGGATCTTCGGCGCCCATGCGGCCCATCTGCGTTGTTGCGGCCTCCGCTCCTCACTCACGCATCCACGAATGCGCTCGCTCCGGTGCTCGGCCGCGCCTAGCATCTGGACCGCCTGGTCACCGAATCTCTCGCCGAGGTCTCCGCCCGTGACTCTGAGGGCGCGGCTCGTCGCCGCATCCGTGCTCGCGGTCGCATTCGTCGCATTGACGATGGCGCTCGCCGCCGGCGCTCTGAACATGCTCGACAAGCAGGTCCTGCAGGGGATGGCGGGCCTCTGGAGCGAACCGCTACATCCGCTCTTCCAGGCGATCGCAGAGCTGGGCGGTCTCGAAGGGACCGCGATATTGATGGTCGGCCTCGTAGTCTTCCTCATCCGCGGAGGCTTCGGCGCCGACGCCTGGGTGGTGCTGGTGTTCGTCGCAGGGCAGGTGCTCGAGGTTCTGTACAAAGCGAACCTTCATCACCTCGGGCCACCGCGCAGCGTGTCGCATGCGGACGGCCCGAGCCTCACCGAGCTCGTCTCGAGCTCTGGGCCGCTCGCGAACAGCTTTCCAAGCGGTCACGTGGTTCGCGCGGTGATCGCGTATGGCCTGATCGCCTTCGTCGTCCAGCGGCTGGCTCCGTGGCCCCTCGCGCGCTCGCTGGCGATTCCGGTCGCGACCGCGATCATCGTGCTGATCGCATTCGATCGTCTGTACCTCGACGTCCACTGGGAATCGGACGTTGTCGGCGGGGTGCTGCTGGGCGCGATCGGCCTGGTGGCGGGCACGGTCTGGCTCGACCGCCCCATTAGCACCGACAATTAGGGCGCAATGGACGATCGCCCTGTGATGATCCTGGTCACGACCGGCGGCCGCAACGATGCCGAGCGCCTCGGCGAAGGCCTGGTCGTGGAGCACCTGGCCGGCTGCTGCACGGTGATTCCGATGGTCCATTCCTTCTATTACTGGGAGAACCAGCTCCGCCGCGAGCACGAGTCGCTCCTGCTCGTCAAGACGGTCGAATCCCGCACCCAGGCGGTCCAGGAGTACGTACGCAAGAACCACCCCTATGAGCTGCCCGAGATCATCCAGATCGCCATCGAGGACGGGCTGCCCAGATATCTGCAGTGGCTCGCCGAGCAGGTGTCAGAAAGACCGGTATAAGCCGGGTCCCGGGCGTTAAGTGAACACTTAGACTCTCATGGGTTGGCGACCGCTATTGACGATCGCGGGGGGCGTCGTTCGGGCGGCAAGCGTCGCCAGCGCAAGCGCGCCGCGGCGGAGGAGACCCCGATCGCCCAGGTAGAAGCCCCCGAGCCGGACCCCGCCGACGATCTCGAGGCCCTGGCCAAAGCGGTATCCGTGATGACGGCTCCGGACCAGGTTGCGCTGCTTCCTGAGCACGAGGAGGATGGCCAGGAGCAGGCGGTGCTGATGCCGGAGACGGAGGCCCAGCCTGAGGAGTTCACGGACCTCCTCGGCCAGGCGGTCGGGATCCGCCTCGACTCGGTCTGGCGCGAGTTCGGCGGCCGCGACGAGATGCACGTGACCGCCATCAAGGACATCTCGCTTCAGATCGGCCCGTGCGAGTTCGTCTCGATCGTAGGCCCCTCCGGGTGCGGCAAGACGACCCTGCTCTCGCTCATGGGCGCCCTCGACAAGCCGACCTCCGGCCACGTTTACGCGGCCGGCCTACCGGTCGACCAGCTGTCGGACGCCGACGCCGCGAACTACCGCTTGCAGCGCGTCAGCACCATCTTCCAGACCTTCAACCTCATCCCGTCGATGACCGCCGAGGCCAACGTCGCGCTCCCTCTGACGCTCGCCGGCATCGAGCTCGAGGAACGGACGAAGAGGGCCCGCCACCTGCTCAAGCTGGTCGGCCTCGCCGAACGCGCCAAGACCAGGGTGAGCCGCCTCTCCGGTGGCGAGCAGCAGAAGGTGGCCGTGGCCAGGGCGCTTGCGAACCGGCCGGGCCTGATCCTGGCCGACGAGCCAACCGGCAGCCTCGACTCAGCGGCCGGCGAGGTCATCCTCCGACTCCTCGAGGATCTGAACCGTCGCGGCGCAACCGTCGTGCTCGTCACCCATGACCCGCAGGTCGCACGCCGTGCCGACCGTGTGATCCGGATGGTCGACGGGCGAGCCATCGAGCTGGAACGCGGCAAGGACACGATCCGCAACCAGGACCCTGTCACCCCACCCACGAGGCTCGACTGGCGAGACACGCTGAACGTCGGATTGCGCGGGACCGTCCGGCGGCCGCTGCGCACGATGCTCACCACCACGGGCGTCGCCATCGGCATCGCAGCGATGACGCTCATCGCCGCCCTCGCAGGCGGGCTGCAAGGGGCGCTTTCATCGCCCGCACTCGCCCGAAGCCAGCTTCATCAGGTCGCCGTTTATCCGACCGGCGACGTGGCGGCGGGCTTCGGCTCGGGGACGCTGACGACCCTGAGCAAGATGCAGCACGTACGCGCGGCGTGGGGCGAAGTCGCGATGACGGGGACGTTCGTCGTCGAAGGTGCGTCGACCGCACCCGCGGTGCCACCGCCGGGCGCCTTGGTGTCCCTTCCGCCGAGAAGCAGCTCCCCAGACATCAAGACGGCGGCAGGACGGCTGCCGACCTCGGATTCGGCGACCGAGGTGGTGCTCACGGACAGGACGGCTGTCGACCTCGGTTTCCGAAACCCGGCGTTCGCGATCGGGTCGACTGTCGACTACAACGCGACATCGGGCGCGCTGGTCGTCTCGGGCCCGCCCGCCAACCCGGTCAGCCATCAGCTGGTCCTTCCACTCCAGGTCGTGGGCATCATCTCGAGGCAGTACATGCCCGCCGGCGCGTCGGGCGGCATGGTGCCTTACTCGGTGGCCAAGGACTACTGGACGCGACTGTCCTCGAACAACGGCTGGAAGGGCGGTGAGTTCGCCAACATCACGCTGCTCGCCGATTCGGGCGGGGCCGTCGACGGCTTGCGCAACCGCCTCACCTCGCTCGGCTTCCAGGCCCAGAGCTTCGGCGACCTGTTCCGCGGATTCGAGGACCTGCTGAGCCGTCTGCGCATCGCACTCCTTGCACTGGCGGTGGTCGCCCTGCTGCTGGCGTGTCTCGGGATCGCCAACACGATGTACAGCGCGGTGCTCGAGAGGACCAAAGAGATTGGTGTCCTGAAGGCTTTGGGGGCGAGGTCGCATGACGTGCTTTTGCTGTTCGTCGCCGAGGCGGCCGTCATCGGCCTGTTCGGCGGCATCATCGGAACGGTTGGCGCCGTCGCCCTTGCTCAGGCCGGCAATGCCGCCGTCGACCGGTTGGCACAGAGCGTCGCCGGCGCCGGCATCGAGGTGTTCCAGACCGACGTGGTCATCGCGGGCGTGGCGCTCGTCGTCGCGGTGGTTTTGAGCACGGTCAGCGGCTTGCTGCCGGCGGTGCGCGCGGCGCGGCAGGATCCGAGCCGGGCGCTTCGTTACGAATAGCTAAGCTCAGCGAGGCGATGAGGGCGTCCACGTATCCGCTGGTCGACGCCGATGAAGCGGCCGCCCTCGTGCTGGATCACGCGCGTGTGCTCGGAGTCGAGCGCGTCACGCTCGAGGAATGCGCCGGCCGGGTGTTGGCCGAAGACCTGATTGCTTCATCAGCGCTCCCTGCGTTTCCGTCCAGCGCAGTCGACGGTTATGCGGTGAGGTCCAGCGACGCCGGTCACACGCTGCAGGTCATCGGCGAATCCGCGGCCGGCCGTCCGTTTGCCGGGCCGGTCGCACCGGGCACGGCGGCTCGGGTCCTTACCGGCGGGGTCGTGCCGGAAGGCGCCGACTGCGTCGTCATGGTCGAGGACGTTCAAGTGGACGGACTGGTGGTCACGGTGCCGTCACCGCTCCGAGCCGGCACCAATTACCACAAGGTTGGCGACGACGTCCGCGCGGGCGAGCGGGTGCTCAGCGCCGGAACACAGCTCGGAGCCGCCGAGATCGGAATCGCCGCGGCGATCGGGCAGGCGATGTTGACGGTGGGCCGGCGTCCGCGAGTTGCCTTGATGTCAACTGGTGATGAGCTCGTCGAGGTGGGGAAGAGGCCGGGCCCGGGCCAGATTCCGGACTCCAACCGATGGGCGTTGCTCGCCGCGCTGCGCGAGGCGGGCGCCGAGGTGACGCTCCTCGGCATCGCCCCAGATGAGCCCGGAGCGCTGAGAAAGCTCGTTGTCGATGCGTTGGAGAAGGCGGACGTGCTGGTGACCTCGGGCGGCGTCTCGGTGGGGACGCATGACCTGGTCAAGCCGCTGCTCGAGTCGCTCGGGACGGTGCACGTTGGACGCGTGAAGCTCAAGCCTGGAAAGCCGTTCACGTTCGCTACGCTGCCCCACGGCAAGCTGGCCTTCGGGCTGCCCGGATTCCCGGTCTCGTCTCTGGTGACGTTCGAAGTCTTCGTTCGGCCTGCTTTGCGGAAGCTGCAGGGCTTCTCCAAGCTTCAGCGGCCGACGCTGCCGGTGCGGCTTGGTTACGACGCGCGCGCGACGGCAGACCGCACCGAATACCAGCGCGTGACGCTCAAGCGAGAGGGTCCCGAGCTCGTGGCCGAAACTACCGGGTCCCAGTCCTCATCGCGGTTGCTGTCGCTGGCGGGCGCTCACGCCCTGGTTCGCATCGCGCCCGGGGACCTCGGCGTCAAGGCCGGCACTGTGGTGGAGGCCATCATTCTGGCCCAGCCCTAGCCGCGGCCGGTCAAGCTCCTGGTCCGCCCTGCGTTCGCGCCGCCGCCTGGCCTCGTCGCGGATGTCCTGCAGGATGTCGCGCACGGTCCGTCTTGCCATCTTTGTATAACGCGCCGCCAAAAAAAGCTCCCCATGGGACCTGGTTCTCGAACGTCCGTTCGACTTAGAATTAAGTGGTCAATGCCCTCCCGCTTTCGTGTCGACGCACCCTTCAAGCCTGCCGGAGACCAGCCGGAAGCCATCGCGCAGCTGGTCGAAGGCGTGCAGTCGGGGCTTTCGCAGCAGGTCCTCTTGGGCGTGACCGGGAGCGGCAAGACCAACGTCATGGCCTGGGCTGTCGAGCAGCTCCAGCGCCCCGTCCTGGTCCTGAGCCCGAACAAAACTCTCGCCGCGCAGCTTTGCGCCGAGTTCCGCCGGCTGCTGCCCGACAACGCGGTCGAATACTTCGTCAGCTACTACGACTACTACCAGCCCGAGGCCTATATCGCGCGCACCGACACGTACATCGAGAAGGACTCGAGCCGGAACGATGAGATCGACCGCATGCGCCACTCGTCCACGTCGTCGCTGATCACGAGGCGCGATGTGCTCGTGGTCGCCAGCATCAGCTGCATCTACGGTATCGGCTCGGTCGAGGACTACATGGGCGAAGCGCTGAAGGTGGAGAAGGGCCAGTCGATTCGCCGCGAGGTTTTCCTTCGCAAGCTCACCGAGATGCTCTACGAGCGCAACGACTACGACCTGGCGCGTCTTCGTTTCCGCGTGCGCGGCGACGTAGTCGACCTCGTCCCTGCCAATGAAGAGAAGGTTTACCGCGTCGAGTTCTTCGGCGACGAGATCGAGCGCATCCAGGAGCTGGACGCGGTCACCGGCGAGATCCTCGGCGCGCGCAACGAGTTCACCGTTTTCCCCGCGTCTCACTACGTGACTCCCGCGGACAAGCTCCGTCTCGCGATGGTTGACATCGAGGCCGAGCTGGAAGAGCGATGCAAATGGTTCGAGGAGCACGGTCGACTTCTCGAGGCGCAGCGCCTGCGCCAGCGCACCAACTTCGACCTCGAGATGCTGCGCGAGACGGGCACGTGCGCCGGCATCGAGAACTACTCCCGGCACCTCACGCGCCGGCAGCCTGGAGAGGCTCCCTACACGCTGATGGACTTCCTCCCGGACGACACGATCATCTTCGTCGACGAGTCGCACGTGGCAGTGCCGCAGATCGGCGGCATGCTCGGCGGCGACCGATCGCGGAAGGCGGCTCTGGTGGAGTACGGATTCCGCCTACCCAGCGCCTTCGACAACAGGCCGCTGAGCTTCGACGAGTGGGAGGAGCGCGCGCAGAACGTGGTCTATGTTTCAGCGACGCCGGGCGATTACGAGATGCGCCGGTCGCAGCGCACCGTGGAGATGGTCGTGCGGCCCACGGGTCTCGTCGACCCGACGGTCGAGGTTCGCCCGACCAACGGACAGATCGACGA